>Ga0181559_10001913_pt1 | contig 20568 bp, 6 predicted proteins | sample 011ome_21_FD_133752 | JGI IMG/M metagenome (GOLD analysis project Ga0181559, IMG submission 133752) | Coastal salt marsh microbial communities from the Groves Creek Marsh, Skidaway Island, Georgia - 011508AT metaG (megahit assembly) | ecosystem: Environmental > Aquatic > Marine > Intertidal zone...
ACGACACCGAGCGGTGCGTCTCAACTCAGCACGAACGCCGCGCGCGGGGCACGGGGGAGTGGCGATCCTACGCAGGCCGCGGGTGCTTTACCAGTTTCCACCTGTTACCGAGCCAAACGCCACGCGAGTATGAGTCGAAGAATAGTGTAAATATTTATGCATTCTATCGCGACTGTTTGCTCGCTTACATGCGTGCTCATTTTCGGTCGAACGTGAAAACGTCCTCGTCTTCAAAACCGCGCGCGCGTCTCGCGAAGAACACCTTCGCTCGAAGCCTTGACTCGCGCGTTACTCGAGACACGCGAGACACGCTCACGACTCTTGGCGATCATCCCAGACTCAGATCTTGGTCGCGAACTGCACGCCCCACTTGGCGTTGAGCGACTTGTCCGCGCGCACGGAGAGCGATCCGGTGGTTTTCGCGGCGACGTCGCCGGTGGTGTAGAGGCAGATCACGGGGTCGACGACCGCGCCCTCGCTGATGGGCAGCGCGGACGAGATGGACACCTTGCCGGAGCACGCGTCAGAGAACTTCTTGGACACCGCCAGCGCCGCCGTCGCGGACCCGGCCTTGACCTTGTACGTCACCTCCGCCGCCGCCGACGTCGCGCGGTCCACCTTGACGGCGACCGATCCCTTCACCGTGTCCAGCGCATCCGCCGCCACCACCGCGAGCGTGGTATCGTCCGCCACGACCTGCGCGGCGAGCGCGTATTTCGACACCGCGCCGGTGACGCAGTCCACGTGCGCGGACGCGCCGAGCGCGAGGTCGCCGGAGGCGTAGCACGCGTTGACGTCCGCCTTGGGCGCGCCCGAGGAGATGTGCGTCAAGTCGCACTTGACGCCGACGGCGTCGCGGAGCATCTGCAGCGCCACCTTGGCGCCGGGCAGGTTCTTCGGGTCGCCGCTCACGGTGAGCTTGAGCCCGTCCAGCAGCCCGCTGTGCGAGGCGGAGGCGGTCACCTTCCCCGCGGGGAGCGCAGCCTCCGTCTCCACGCTCAGCCCCTTGGCGACATCGAGCGTGGACTTGACCGACCCGACGGGCTCCGACGCGCCGTTCTTCTGCGTCGCGGACGCGGTCACCTTCAGCCCGTCCACGGGGAGCGCGTTCTTCGCGTCCAGCGAGAACTTGTTGTCGTAGTTGAAAGACCCGGAGATCAGGTCTGGGGCGCGGGCGAGCCGGGAGGGTCGGGTCAGCGGGGACGCCGAAAGGGGCGTGGCGACGAGGGCGAAAAAGCGCGCGGGAAACGAGCCTCGTCATGAATCCTTCGGGTGCGCACGGCGCGCGCGCACGGAGCGCCGCGCTCGGGGTGGCCGCGCCGGGCGCGTACCTTTCGCCGTCTTGGCGATATCGCCGAAGTAGGAGGGCATCGTGACGTTGCGACGCGCGAGGCTGTGTGACGACGCCGAGAAGACGCGCGCGGGGTTTGATTTGCACGAGAAATCGCATCTTTTTCAACGGTCGCGGCGTGCCGGCGTCGGACTGGCTCTGGGCATCGACGCGGTTTGTTTCCGTTGGGGATGCCGAAAAAGCGAGCTTTTCCTCTTGAACCCGCGCTTCCTTTCAAAATTCCGGTCGCGTCCCTTTCGCGTTTCGTAACTTTTCCTTTCGGATATTTGAAGACTCGAGTCATCGGAAAGCGCTCTGACTGGTCCGAGGTGGTGGAGTTCGCGCGAGAACCAATGATGCGTGTCAAAAAGCCGAAAACTCCATCCGATTTCGAGTGGCTGCTGGTTTTTCTCACGAGAGGAGATCGACACTTTGTGTCACGCGTTCCGAGACGGCGCTCCTCACTTCTCGACGCACGCTCGGAACCTCCTTCGCGAACCGTAACATGTGCCCCTTGACGGCGATCCTCCTGGCGTTGTGCGCCAGCGCCGTTTGAGCGGGCGGAGCCGAACGCGGGCTCAGCGGGAGACGCGTTTGGATCGGGCTCGGGGCGCCGAAGCGGTGTGCGAAAAACAGTCCGGTTTTTTTCGGCACCGGGCCGCGGGCGCGCGAGGGTGGAGCGCGGCCGCGCGCGTCTCGAACGCGCGCGCGCCGCGAACGATGACAGACGAGACGTAGTCACTAGCTTCTCTAATAGTTTAAAATCTCGTCACGAACGCGCGACGCCTCCCCACCTCTCCCCACCTCTCCCGACACCCTCTCGTCATCCCCGACGTTTGAGGCGCTCTCGGCGACGCCCCAACCGCCGCGCGTCACTCGAACTAGCGGATTTAGGTCGACCCACTCGAACGCGCTTTTTTTAATCTTTTTTTTCCCTTTGACCGCGCGCGTCGCCGGTGGGTTTCCCGGTCCACCGATCGATTCGGTTAACCGACACCGGTCAAACGGCGCGCGTCGACCCTTTTTCCTTCCTTTCACCTCGCCTCTAAAACATGAGCGCCGTGAACAGCGCGACGCTCGAGTTGATCCAGTGCGACTCCGGCTTGTCCGTGGGCACCTCCAGGTACATCACGAAGTTCGTGGAGTGCCCGGTGGTGCTCAGCGTGCCGGCGCGCGTCAGCGTCTTGTACGCCGGGCACAGGTACACGCCCTCGGTCGGATCTTCGCGGTCCTTCGCAGGTTCGAGCCAGAACAACGGGAAATCCGTGTACAGCTCCTTTGGCCGCGATTCCGTCAGCTCGTGTCGCTCGTAGTCCCACCGCGCGCCTTCCAGGAAGAAGCCGGTGATGTAGCACCCGTCCACGGGCGCCTCTTTCGTGTTCGCGAAGGTCATCGTGTCGCGCACGTTGAAGTTCCACGAAACTTGGTCGATGGCGAACTGGTTCTTGCGCGCGAAGTTTTGCAGCGTACCGGTGAGAAACGCCTGCGGGAAAAACAACCCGCTGATCCAGTACACCGGCGGCGGCCCGTTCGCGATCCAGGTATCGATGAACTCGAGGCGCTCCAGCAGGTCGAGGATCCAGGACGAGAGCGGCTTCAGGCTGGGGTACGCCTTCGAGGCCCACATCTCGGGGACGCGGTTGTCGAAGATGGCGTCCGTGACCTGCTCGAGCTCGGGCGACATCACGACGAGACCCTTGAGCGCTTTCAGCCCCTCGCGCAGCGTGCGCCGGATCACCACCAGCAGCGCGTTGTATCGTATGCACTCCTGCGTCAGAACCGTGTTCATGCTCTGCCCGTAGTCCGTGGGGTACGTATGGCCCACCTGGTCGATGTCGAACGGCTCGGGGACCTTATCGAAGATGTCCTTCGCCGCCGCCTCGATCACCTCCTCGCGCGATGCCGCGCCCGCGCCGCCGCCCACGCGCGGCTGCAGCGAAAGCACGGTGTCGAACATGGCGTACGTCTCGTTCTGGTCGCACGTGATGTCCGCGTTCTCGTGCAGGCCGAAGATCTCGGGGTGCGGCACCGGCGGCAAACCGCGGATGTGCGCCACGGTCTCGTCCCGATTCCTCGCGGCGGGCATGACGTACGCGCCGGAGGGCGACCACGAGTAGTCGTCGCGTAAAACTTCGGCGCCGACGTAGTTCTCCAGCAGATTGTTGATCAGCCGGCGGTCCTTGTCGTCGGTGACGCGGCCGCCGTAGTTGATCTCGCCGCACAGCACCCGGATCACCTTGAACGGGATGACGTCGTACTCGTCGATGATCATCTTGATCTGCCGCTGGCACATGGACAAGTCGCCGTCCGTGAAGTCGTAGCGGATGTTCCAGCCGAGCGGCCCGAACTTGCGGCGGTCCTGGATCACGGCGTGGAACAGGCAGATGGAAAACAGCAGCTTGCGGTGCGCGACCGGGTCCTTACAGTCGTCGATGTACTCGTCCGCCAGCCGCGCGTACGAGCGCACGAGGTTGGACTTGAGGCCTTTCGGCGGCTCCAGGGTCATCTTCACGCCGTTCTGCAGGATCGCGACCGGGAACGCGGGGCTGGGCATCGCGGTGAGCCACAGGCGGAAATCGCGATGCACCGCGTCGGCGTCGATGGTCTCCACCAGGACGTCCAGCTTGGGCATCCACGACTCGGCGAGGTGGCAGTTCTGCAGGCACACCCACATGCCCTCCTCCATCGCCTGCTTGATGAGGCTCTCCGCCTTCGGGCCCTGGCCTTGCCCGAGCGACACCTGGTCGAACCGCTTGCTCATCTTCACCTCGCCCGCGAACTTGAGCAGGTCCGCCATGGGGTCGGCGCCCGAGGAGAGCACGAACACCAAAGGCGACGTCACCGACGACTCGGCGTAGCACGCGGCGAGGTCGAACGGGGGCGGCTCGATGAATCGTCTCCCGAGCCGCTCGGCGACGAACTCCGAGACGCCCAGCATGAACCGGTCGGGGCGCACGCACCGCGTGACGAGGAGCTTCTGGAAACTGTTGAGCTTCGGCTCGAACTCGTCGTCCAGGGGGTGTTTGTGCGCGTCGGCGGACTCGAAGTACGAGCGGTAGTGCTCGACGTTCGCCGCGAACGCCTTTTCGAACCCCGCAAACGCGGGGAGGCGCGAGCAGTTGACGATTTCGATCCACACCTTCTCCGTGATCCACGCGCTCGCGGGGTTGGGCTCGGCGATCTCGGTGTCGGTGGGCCCCGCCAGCAGGAACCGCCACTCGCGCGCGTCGATCTCGCCCTTCTGCTTCGCGATGGCGACGCAGAGCAGCAGCGAGAACATCAGCTTGTGCCTCTCGAAGAGCGAGCGGCAGATGTTGGCGTAGAGCGAGTACGTGAAAAACGCGTTGAGGATCTCGATCCGCGCGTCCACGTCGTCGTCCTTCTCCGCGTCTTCGGTGGCGCGCACGAACAGCGAGATGAACCACGTGAGCGAGTACTGGTACATGGGGTCCACCAGCGCGAGGTCAGAGATGCAGAAGAACAGCACGGACGCGCGCGTCGCCACTGGCCGATACTTCTCGCGCGTCGCGTCGATGTCCTTCTCCGTCGCCTCCGCCTCGGCAACCTTCTCGGTGATCTCGTTCGAAGTCACCTTGGACTGCGCCAGCGTGTCGATGAGCACCTCGTCGTCTAAGATGTTTCCCGACGCGTTCGAGAGCAGATGCAGAATCTTGTCCTCGATCTCCGTGAGCTGCTTCTTCATGCGCGCGTTGGACACGACGAGCGCGTTTTTCGCCTCCGCGAGGTCCTCGCGCTCCTGCATCACCACCGCGCCGAGCAGCTGGTCCTCCAAACCATCCTGGGTGACGAAGAAGTTCAGGAGGCTCACCTTCACGGAAACTTCGGGCTGGTAGTGCGGGTTGCGCATCTTGGTGGTGATGTAGAACCGGAAGTCGGGGTGGTACGGAATCACGTCGTCACCCATCTTGATCACCTCCGTGCCGCCCTGCTTGAACGTCTGCTTCTGCAGTAGCGGCTCGAGCGCGGCGTCCAACGTCTCGCCGACGTTCTCCAGGAGCACGGCGCGTCCGAACCGAATGCCGTTGGCGAGCGTACGCAGGTAGTCTTTTTCGGTGAGCTTGATGACGTCGACGCCGCCGAGCGTCTCGCCCGATTTCGCGTCGCGGTACTCCTTGTTCATGTTCTTCACCCACTTGTTCGCCTGCCCTTGCGGGTCGATCATCAAAGGCCACCGCCGCGCCTTGGCGACGATGATGCCGTTCTCGACCGAGACGGAATCGGAGGGCAAACCAGCGATGGTCCACGCGCGAATCTGCACGGGGTCCGCCAGCGTCGTCTGGATGTCGGCGCCGGGCGTGTGCGGCAGCCGCAGCTCCGCCATCTTCGCCGACCACTCCTGTAACAGCTCGGCGCGGAACGAAGGCGTGAACGGGCCGTTGTACGCGACGACGCCGGAGGAAACCACCACGTCGCCGACCACGTTCACCAGCTTCTCCCCGAGCGCCTCCACCGTTTTCTCCCACCTCGTCCTTTCGCCGCCCAAACCGCCGATGAGCTTCCCGGCGCGGTCGAGCTGCGCCTGGCAGCGCGACACCTCCGCCTTGAGCTCGTCCTGCTTCGCCTTGCCCGCCTCGAACTTGTCGTTGAGCTCCGCGAGGTTCGCCTCCACGCCCGCGAGCGTCGCCTTCGCCTCGGCGAGCTCGCCCATGGTCACCTCCAGCGACGCCTGCGCCTCCTTCAGCGCGGCGCGCTTCGGCTCGATGGCCAGCGAGACGTTGTAGTAGGTGTGCATGGCGCGCGCCCACATGCAGATGGACGTGCACGCCTTGGACACCTTCTTGATCGCCGCCGGGTCGAAGTCCTCGCGCAGCATGTACGGGTCCGCCTTCTCGATGATCTCCGCGGAGATGGCGTCCTTGTCGTACGACATGAGCGACTCGAGGAACTTCACCGGGTCCTTCACCAGATCCGTGCTCTGGCCCCAGTAATCCTGCATCTTCGCCCCCGGCTTGGCGCCCTCGCGCGTGTCCGGCACCATCTTGGGCTTGCGCCCGAAGAAGATGCACGCCACCTCCATCACCAGCCGCACGCCCGCGGGCGGGTTCTTCAGAGCCTTCACCTCCACGATGTCGTTCTTGGTGAGCAGCTTCAGCGCCTGCACGGCGGCGTCGAGCGCCGGGAGCGCCTTGTCCAAGTCGGCTTGCGCGTCGTCGGCGATGGCTTTCGCCTCGGCGGCTTTCTCGTTCGCCGCCTTCTCCTGCGCCAGCACCTTCGTCTTCGTCTCGTCCGCCACGGCGGTGTCCGCGGTGATCACCGCGATCATCTCCTCCACCTCCGTGGATGTTTTCGCCAACACGGGCTGCAGCGCCACGAGCTCCTTCTCCATCACCCCGACCTGCTTCGCCGTGGACTCGAGCTTGTCGAGGCCGATCTGCAAACGCCCGCGCTGGAGCTCAATCTCGGCGCGCTTCTCGCCCAGAAGCCGGATGAACGTGCGCAGCAGCTCCAGGTAGCTCGTGGGCGTGACGTAGTTGTACCGCCGGAGCTGCTCCAGAAACGCGCGGCTCTTGCGCTCGACGGACTGGTGGATGAACACGCAGCTCTCGACGACGGCGCCGAGCGCCTTCGGGTCCTCGAAGGATTTGGCGACGTCCGCCAAAAACGTGTTCGCCACCGAATCCAGCGCCTCCAGCGGCCACTCCGAGAACCAGTCGATGGTGCAGCAGTTCACGAGCGAGGGGAACATGCGCAGGCGTTGGCGGAACGAGTCCGACACCGGCGACATCGCCAGCACGCAGTGCAGCTTCGAGCGGACGCGCGTGATGAAGTACGCGTTGACGGCGTTCTTCGTGGTCGGCAGCCCGAGGCCCTGCATGATCGGGCGCAGCGCCGCGCCGATCGCCTCCGTGTCCTCGGACTTCAACAGGTTCGGCACCTCCCCCGAGTTGAGGATGTTGTTGATGTCCTCCAGGAAGTTCTCCTGCACGATCTGCGTGTCCGCGAAGAGGAACACCACGTCTTTGCCCTCGCACCCGGCGGTCATAAGCACCTTGCGCAGATCGTCGCGCCACTCGTTCTTGCCGTAGCCCTTGGCCACCTCGATCTGGAACAACTCGAACTCCTCAAGCGCCGCCGCCAGACGCGTGAGGCTCTGCCTGCCCGAGCCGCCCACGCCCAGGAGCAGCGCGTTCCCAAGCGGCAGCGAGATGACGCGGCAGACGCGCGAGACGTGCTCGATGGCGTCCAGGAACATCACCAGGTTCATCGGTGCGCTCGTGACGGAGTTATAATCCTCCAGCGCCTCCTCCACGACTTTGCGCAGCTCGTTCGCGTCGCGGACGCGCTGGTACACCGGCTGGTCCGCGCCCGGCACGAGGTAGTCGCCGTAAATCAGGCGCCCGTGCGTGCCTTCGTTCGACGCCGAGGTCTCGGCGTCATCGGTGTCGCCCTTTTCGGCGTCCGTCGCGGGCGGCGGCGCGTTCACGACGTCGTCCCACGAGACGCTCAGCTTTTCGCGCGCCACGCGGTCCACGAGCGCCCTGAACCAGTCGCGGTCCTCGGCGTTCACCATCCGGTCCTGGAACACGCGCAGGTTCTCGTGCATCCACAAGCCGTACAGCTCGTTCGTGTCCGCCTGCACGAGCTTCGGGTCCGCGCGTAGAAGCCCCTGGAACACCCTCGCCAGGTCCCGCAAGTTGAACGTGTAGTGGCTCTTCGCCGGCGTCGGCAGCAAGTCGCGGCGCACGACGTTGTACACCTCAACCGTCGCCTCGACGAAGGTCGCGCTCAGCGCCGCGATCTCGGGCTGGAACTTCTTGACCAGCGTCGCGCCGAGGATGCTGTCGAAGATGCGCACCAGGCTCTTGTCGGACATGTCCGTGAAGGACAGGAAGTTGAAGTGCCTGAGCGCGCGGTTGGACACCGGGTTGCGCCCGCCGCCCGGAGGGCCCATGCACCCGACGAGGATCACGTCCACCACCGTCTTGAACGCGCACGGCGGGGCGCGGTCGTACCACCCCTTGTGGTCCATCCACTGGCGCAGGAGCTCGATGGGGGGCTGCGCGAAGTACTTCTCGCGCATGGGCATGTTCAGGTCGTCGATGAGCACCGCGTACTTCTTCCCGGAAGGAGGCCCGAAGACGCCCTTGCGGCGCTTCTCCATCTTCCCGTCCAGAAAGTCCTGCGTCTGGTTCGCCGACGTGCGCGCGCTGAAGGTCATAAACACCGAGACGAACGCGTCCGGCATGTGGTTGGAGAGCTTGTCCATCACGTTCAGCGTCTTACCGGTGCCCGTCTCGCCCACGCACAGCACGTGCTTGTCGTTCCGCAACAGCGCGTCGATGATGTACGTGTACCGCACGGTGTCCGCGGTGGGCACAATGATCTCGGCGAACGCCGCCTCCGGGTTCACCGCGTACTCGTCCACGGTGTGCATCCACTCGACCCAACGGCACTCGGCCTGGTCGTAGCAAAACTCGAAGATGGCGCAGTCCGAGCCGCCGGAGGTCGACGCGGGGGGCATGTGCTTCGCGAACGCGTGCGCCTCCGCCTTCTCGCGGAAGAACGTCTCCAGCCGCGGTCGCCCGGGGCCGGTCACGGACGCGCCGAGGCCCCAGATGAGGGAAAACACCCAGAGCGGAAGCGCGGCGCGCTGCGCGTCTTTGATCTCCGTTTCGTCCAGGGGCGCCTGGCCGAGCGCCTCGTCGCGCTCGTACCGCTTCAGCAACGAGGACATCACGTTGAACGCGCCCGCGACCAGGCAGTTGTCCACGGTGGTGACCGTCTCTTTCAGCTGCTTCCGGATGAAGAACAGGACGCCGTCCAGCCCGGGGACGACGCTCATGAATATTTTCGTGAACTCCTCCTTGAACGGCTCGAACGTCTCCGGCAGGGTCTGCAGGAAGCTCGTCAGGAGGGGCTCGACCCCCATGGACGTGGGCTCCATGTAGATCATGCCGCACCGGGAAACCGTGGCGGGCGACGCCACCGCCAAATCCTCCACCTCGAACATCATGGTCATCGTCGCGGACATCTGGATGATCTCGCCCGAAACGAGGCACAGCTTCTTGTTGTCGTCCAGCACGGTGTTCATGTTTTCGATCCAAATCGCGTCCACGGGGCCGTCGAACATCATCCACTTCTTGTCCGGCCCGGGCTCCTCGGAAAGGTCGCGCATGTAGCACGCGAGCACACCGTCCGTCCACTCGTGCGTCGCCTCGTCGAAGTCGCCGTACAGCTGGCCCATGGTGATGGACTTGGGGTTCAAACACACGCACTTGGTCTTGTGGTACGTCTGCGAGCCCGCCGCCGCGAGCGCCGTCTGCGCCGCTCTCAGCGCGCGGTAGCACATCGTCTTCCCACCCCCGGTGGGCCCGACGAGCATCAGCCCGTGCCGCACGACGGTCATCTCGTACAGCTGGATCACCTTGTCGATGAACGCCGGCACGGGCTGCACCTTCAGATCGCCGCACGCCACCGCGAGCGCGCCGATCAAGTCCTCGTAGTCGGCGTCGGGTTTCTTCACCCCGGGGAACAAATCGGAGATGATGCCCTCGAACAGAGGCAGGTCGTGCGCCAGAAACTTGGGCGTGTTGACGTCCATCAGCCCGCGCAGCAGGAGCACCTCCTCGTCGTCGTCCGGGAAGTCTCGCTTTAAGTTCCCGGCGGCGGTGATCACAGACTTCACCGCGCGCATCCCGTAGTCGTAGTGGTCCTGCGCTGAGAGCTGCTCGGAGCAGAGCTTGAACGTCGCCACCATCTTGCGCGCCAGCGGGCGTCCGCGCTTGAACCCGAAGGACATGAGAGAAATCTCGCCGATGAGCGCGTAATCGGGCACCATCATCGCGCACGGCCGGAACAGCGCCTTTAAATTGTCAGGAAGCTCCGATCGCCCGGCGTAGCCGGGGTTCATGGTGATGAACACCGCGCACCGCGGATCGAGGGAAATCTCGGAATCTTCAAACACGAACCGCCGCAGACCGCGCTGGATCGCGTTTTGGATCGTCAAGATCTGCGCGGCGATCACCGACAACACCTCCAGGTCGATGCGGTTGAACTCGTCGAAGCACGCCCACGCGCCGGACGAGGCGAGGCCCTTGAAGAACTTGGCCATCGCGAGGTAATCAAGACCGTCGGAGCAGTTGAACACCACGCACTGCATGGCGAGCCCCTTCGCGAGGTCCTTGGTGGTCTCAGTCTTGCCCGTTCCCGCCGGGCCGGCGGGCGCGCCGCCGAGGTTCAGGTGCATCGCGCCCATCAGGGTCATGTAGCACCGGTCCGTCAGGGGCGTCACGACAAGCCGCGGCTGGTTCCCCAGGTACTCGTACCCGAAGGGCAGAGACGCCTGGACCATCTTGCACCACAAGTCGCCGCCCTCGGAGGTGCCCGCGCCGCCACCGTACCCGCCGGCACCCTCCTCGGCGTCTTCTTCTTCGTCGTCGTCGTCGTCGTCGTCGTCGTCGCCCGCGGGCTTGAGCTGCGAGCTCTTCTGCTCCCAGTAGTACCGCAGCTGCGCGACCCAGTCGAAGTCCGTGAGCGCCTTGACGTCCTGGCGCTGCAGCAGCCCCACGACGTCGCGCGCGTGCACGTCGATGGTGATGAGCGCGCCGAGCGTCTTGCGGTGCTGCCCGGGCAGGCGCCCGCGCACCATGTCGGTGAGCGCGTCCAGCTGCGAGACGTTCTGGTCGAACCACGCCTGCAGCGCACCCTCGGAGATGGCCTTCTCGGTGAGCGAGGTCCAGTACGTGGCGGTGACGCCGAGCACGGTCATCGCCGGCCACTGCGTGACCCACTCCGGGCGCGGCTTGGTGTTGTAGTCCGCCAGCGACTCGACGACCGAGTGGCGGCAGGACTTCTTCATGATGCGCTCCACCTCGCCCAGCCACATCTCCACCGCGCCCTTGGGCTTCATCTTCTCGGCGAAGGGCACCTTCTCGCCCTCGGCGCTGTTCATGGCGACGATGGACAGGTCGTCCTCGAAGTCCAGCGTCTGGATCGCCTCGAAGCACTTGCGCAGGTGCGGCTGCACGGCGAGCGGGTTCTTCGTCTGCGACAGGATCTGCAGCAGCTCGTCGTTCGAGAGGAAGAAGAAACGCGCGAACGCCAGGCGTTTCGTCTCGAGGTACTCGGCGAGGCCCTTCTGCACGCCGTCCAGCACGCGGTTGGCGTCCCGGAACGTCTCGAGGAGTTGCCGGTCGTCGCACATCTTCAACACCCCCGGCGTCGCCTTGGCGCGAAGCAACGTCTTGCGCCACGACCGGTCCACCGCGCCGAAGCGCTTTCCCTCGAGCGGCAGCTGCTCCATGATGTCGTCCGACCCGAAGATGGGCTCGAGGTACATCCAGGCGCGTTGCAGCGCGAGCCACTCGTCCAGCACCTCGCTGGTCATGCTCAGCGTGCGCTCCCACTCGTGGATGCGCGCCTCGAAGGGTTTCTTGAACGGCGAGAAGCTCATCGCCTGCGCCATCACGATGTGGTCGTCCAACATCTGCGTCACCGTCTCGTCCACGCGCACCACATACGTCTCCGTCTCGCGGTACTCGCGAACCTCCAGGTCGACGCCTTCCCACTCCGCCACCATCTTCTCGATGGCGGTCTCGATGGCGTACTCCTTCCCCGCAATCTCGGAGACTTTGAACATCGCCTCGGCTCGAGCTTCTTCAAACGCCCCGGACTCGACCAGCTTTTCCAGGGAGAACACCTCCATATCGCCCTCCTCGTTCTCCGCGACGACGTCCCCCGCGCGCGGCACGGTCAGCCCGGTGTCGGCGGAGATCTTCTCCCAGTGGCGGTCGCGCATGCCGGGCGAGCGCAGCGCCAGGCAGAGCGGCACGAACTTCTGGAATTCGTCCAGCTCTTTTCGAATCGCCTCGCAGTTGGCGGCGTTCTGCGGAAGCTTGCGCGTGGTGAACGCCTTGCCCATCTTGAACATCACCTTGAACGCGTCGGAAACCGTGGCTTCCATGGTTTCGGCGTCCAGCTCGGCGAACGGCTCGGTCCACCACCGGTTCTTGTTCGTCTGCCAGTCCCGCGCGTACGTCCAGAACTTGTAGAACGGGTCGAACGCGTCGCGCGTCGCGCGGATGTTGGAGTAGTCCGTGGCTTTTTTCCCGAACACCCCCTCGCGGCTGTTGAAGGTCACCGCGTGCCCCTGCGCGTTTTTCAAATCCGTGTGCAGCCGCTCCACCGTCTTCGCAATCTCCGCCGTCTTGGACATGTTCGACAACGCCGACATCTCGTCCACGCGCTCGGCGAGCTCGCGCGTGGTCGTCTCGAACATCTCCTGCGCCTCGTTCTGGTCCTCCTCGAACTTGTGCGCCTCCGCCAACGCCTCCGCCTCCTGCGCGGCGCGCGCGCGGCGGAGCCGCGTCGGCCAAAACTGCGCCGTCGCGCGCGTCGCGTTGTCCTCGTCCGACAGCGCGCGCCGCTGCGCCGCCAGCGCGTCGTAGAAGGGCGCGCACTCGTCGAACGCGAACATCTGGTCCACGCAGAACCGCGGCACGGTCTCGCCGAGGTCGCGCATGACCTGGATCGCCTCCGGCGTGTCTCGCGGCTGTTCCAGCTTCGCCAACAAATCCGCGAACCGCCGGTTGATCCCGTCGCAAATTTTTTTGGGCACCTCGGCGATGAGTCCCCTGGATTTCTCCGCCAGCGCCTCGCGCTTCTCCAGAAGCGTCTTGCGCACCTTGGAGACGTCCACGCGGAAACACCCCACGGCGATCGTTAGCGGGACGTTCTCGACGATGTGCGCCGCGCGCGCCTCGTGGAACGCGACCGCCTCCAGGTACCGTCCCAGCCGCCCCTCGTCGTCGCCGGAGCTCTCGCCGCCGCCGCGCAACGCGCCAATCGTCGCCGCGACGTCCAGCTCGAGCAGGGGCACGTACTCGTCGTACGTGGTCAAGTACCGCGTCAGCGCGTCCGTGGCGCGGTCGAGGGAACGCTCCAGGCGCGCGCGCGTTTCCGCGACGAGCGGGTCGTTCGCGGACACGCTGGCGCACGAGGGCCAGAACGTCCACGGCAAGCCCGTCATCACCCCCGGTTCCGTCGTCTTTACGCCGTTCGTCGCCGCCGCGCCCCGGTCGTACGCCTCGAGGATCGCGGCGCGGAACGCGTCCAGGTCCGCGGCGTAGCGGAAGCTCGGGGGCACGACACTGGCGCGCCCGAGCTTATCCACGACAGGCGCGCCCCCGGGGTCGATCGCCATCTCCAGCCGGAACAAAAGCGGATCATTCGAGTTCGTCGACGAACCCGAAGTCGACGACGCGTCGTCGAGGGTCGAGACCAGCCTGGTTTCCATGAACGCGCCGAACTCGCGCACGGAGGTTTCCGCTAACGAACGCAGCGTATCCTCCATGCGTAACCTGGCACCGAGTAAGACGCGTCGCATCTTAGAGAAGTCGTACGCCGTGCGGTCGGTTTCGCGCAGGTTGAACCAGCCTTTGCCGCACGTCTCGAAGCTGGTGACCACGGCGTCGCGGTTAGCGTCGAACCAGTCCGTCTTGAGGTGCGTGGCGAGCGCGTCGGCGGCGACGCGCTGCGTCTCGCAAAACTCCTCCACCGAAAACGGCGCCGAGAGCCTCGACGTCTCCGACACCTTCACCTCCTCCGTGGACATGCAGAACGCGCGCCACGAGCGCATCAGCTCCAGGTTCACGTCCGTCAGCGCCGCGAAGCATCGTACCGCCTCGGGCTTGGTGAGCGTCGCGACGAACGCGAACCGCTCGCGCGACGCCGCGAAGTCGTACCCCCGCGACGAGCGCAGATCGGAAGGTCGCCAAGTACGTACGCGTTCCTGAGCCGTTTCTGTCACGCCGTCGTTGTCGTTCAGTCTGTTCGTTTCGCTCATAGAGAAAGCCACCGCGTTCATCGCGCGCGCGAACACTCGCCGGGTCTCGCCCGCCAGCGCCTCCGCGAATCGCCGCGCCTCCGCGTTCGTCTCGACGCGGCGCCGCAGGGCGGCGGAGCTCGAGGTGGCCTTCTCCAGCACCCGCGCCGCGTCCGCCGGCGAGAGCAACGCCACACCCTCGTGCGGCATGGAGTCGATGACCAACTCGCGGCGCAGCGCCGCCGCCGCGCGCGCGCGCGCCGCCGCCGCGCGCCGCCGCCGCCGCGCGAACGCGACGGGGTCCTCCGTCTCGAAGCACACGTCCACGCGCGGGACGTCACGAAGCGTCGCGCCGTCGCGGTCGAGGCGGACGTCGTACCGGTCGTCGCCGTTCGTGTCCGACACGCGCCCCCCCTGGAGCGTCCCGGCCAGCCACGCGAGGTTCGTGCCGGTTTCGGACCCGGTGACGAAGGAGGACGCGACGCGGCACCGAACGCCGACTAAAAGCGCGCGCGGGTCCAGCCAGACGCGGCGCGGATCGCGCGGCTCGAGCGTCTTGTCGTCAAACAGAGAGAGAGGCAGGAGTTTGGATGTGTCGGCGTCTGTGTGCGCGGCGTCTGTGTGCGCGGACTCGCGCCACAGCGCGTCCAGTCTCGCGAAGTCGGACGCGTACCGTCGCTTGGCGCGCTCCACCGCGACTTCGCGCGGCACGTCGCCGCGCCGCGCCGCGAACGGGGCTTGAACCTTGGGCTCGAGCGCGGGGGGGACGCCCGCTAACGAATCGGAGCTCGGCGCGCCGCGCGGCGGCGACGACGTCTGCCCCCGTGCCTCGTCCACGGTCGAAGAAGAAGAAGAAGAAGAAGAGGACGCCGAAGAGCGGACGCGCGAACCTTCCGCGGCGTCGCCGTCGGGATCGTCCGCCGGCGAAGCGTTTTCCGAGCCGCTCCGCGCCGAGCCTCGGTCGTCGTCATGACTCGCCCCGTCCGTGGCCTCGTCCGCGACCGCGTCCTCCGCCGCGTCCTCCGCCGCGTCCACGCCCGCGTCCGGCTCGGTCTGATGTGTCACGTCGTCGCCTTCGGTCGCGCGCCGCGTGTCCCCCGCGCCCTCCGCGCCCTCGTCTCCGCCAGCCTCCTTCACTGGATCGGGATCGAAGGGCACCGGCTCCACCGCGTTCACCGCGGGCGTCTGGTTTTCCTCGTCCGAGGCGGGCGACGCATCCGCGGCGAGCGCCCTCGCGGGCGGGTCCGCGGGTTTCGCGGGGGACTTCCGGACGAAGCGCGCTGTCGGTCGAGGGCCGGGAAGGAGGGATAAATGCATCTGGGTCAGTCTCCGCGCGTGGTTCGGGTCGTGGAGGCGTGCTTTCCAGCCTTCCAAATGCGGGATTCGGCGTGCGCGGGTCCGACGAGCGGATGGGCTAAATTCAGCATCGCGGGAGAGTCACGGGACGCACCTCTCGGGCCCGACACCATGGCGCGTTCGGGTCTTCGCTCCCAGACCCTCTCTTCGGCGCGACCCGATCCCCGACGCCGAGGATGCGGAGGTCGCTCCGCAGTTGTGGTTCTGCGGGCGAGGCAGCGGGGAGATGGGTCCAGGAACGGACTGTAGAGGTGAGACTTCGATCGCGACCGTGATGCACGAGGACTGAAAATCCGCTTGGTTTTCGTGTCGGCACACACAGACGCGGTGGCCGCACGATGGCCCCCGGCGGCGGCCCTTCCGGCGCGGGAGGCGCGCGCGCGCGGAGCCAGAGCGACCTGCGCCTGGATGTCATCACGGAGTTTCTGGAGGCGGCGACGCACCACACCCTGCACGCGCGCGGCGTGTACCCCAAGGAGCTCTTCGAGGCGCGAGCGTTTTACGGCGCGCGCGTGCAGAAGAGTCGCCACCCGGATCTGGACGCGTACGTGGCCGACGCGGTGCACGCGCTGCGCGGCCCGATCGCGCGCGGGGACGTGCGACGCGTCGTGCTGGTGATTAAGGACGGCGACAGCGGGGGAACCGGCGAGCCCTTGGAACGGCACGTCTTCGACTTCGCGATGCGGGACGACTACCTTTCAAAAACTCCCTCCGCGGATGACGTCGACGCGCTCGCCAAGGCGTTCGCGGCGTGCATGAGCAAAATCTCGTTCCTCGACTCCGTGTTGCCTCCCATTCCCGGCGGCGCGCTTCCGGGTCTCGCGTTCGAGCTCGTGGCGTACGCCGACAAGCCCGGGGTCGTGCGCGAGCTGGGGGTGGACCAGTGGTCGGAAGAACGCGTCCTCGGCGTCGGCGCGAGCGAAGAGGACGCCGCGGCGGATGCGCGCGGGCGCACCGAGCCCCGGCTGGAGTTCTGGGCGGGGAACCTGCGCGGGTGCGACAAGGAGACGTACCCGGTGAAGACCACGAAGACCAACTTGATAGACATAGACGTGTTCGTGGAGAGGAGGGGGGAGTCGAGACGAAGCGAGCACCCGTAGCGGCGCACGAAAAGCGGGTTTCGTCCGAGCCGCGCGAGAATACGCGCCGTTCGATTGGATGTACGACTTACAAAGTACAATGTCTCTTTTTCGTAAACGCGTCGCGTCGGAAGAATGACCCTACGGGCCCATAGAAGCAAAACGAAAAGCCATCACGCCTCTTCTGGTTCTTCCCGCTCCATCTGCCACGTGGGCTCGTCCTGCGCGCGGATCACGCAGTCCACCAGCCCCTCGCACGTGCGCGACGCCTCCGCTTCGCCGTCGTCGACGCCGGCGCCCGCGCCGCCCTCCCGCGCGGCGTCGTCGCCGCCGACGGCGCATCCAGTCTCCGAGGGCGCGCGCAGGATCGTGCCTGGCAGCTGGCAGAACTGCATGGTCTTCATGTGCTCCGCCTCGTCGTTGCGCACGTTCACGAAGACGTCGTAGAGGTTCTCTATGACCGGCCGCCGGCGCTCGGCGCACGCGGACGCGACCGCCGTCGGGTCGCCCGTCTGGAACTCGTCGAACAGGAACAAGTCGCCCTCGGCGTAGTACTTGCGCGCGATCGCGGGGGGCTTCGCGGCTTTGAGCTCTGTTTCGTTTCGCTTCAGAAACGTGTCGTACGTGTGGTACGCGTGCGCCTCCACCTGCTCCGACAGGTTGTACGCCATGCGCGGGCTGGCGAGGTACACGAGGCACGTCATCCCGTAGTACGCCACAGCCATGTGCTGCGCGAAGAACCGGTCGGCAAACTTTTTGTCGCCGCCCATCGCTTCCATGATCAGCAAGTGGTGGAACTCGTTCATCGTTTGCGCGAAGTGCACCTTGAGGTAATCCGCGCGCCGCCAGAACCCCAGCGTCTCGTACAGGTGCAGCACGGAGAGGAACGAAAAGTACGGCACGCGCGCCACCGTCTCGAGCGCGTAGAAGCGCGCGTAATCGCGGCCCTCGTACAGCGCGTCGATGACGAACACCGCGGACGCGACGATGAGCGCGTTGATCGATCGTTCGAGACGCGGGACCAGCGCGTCGCTGTGGATCGCGTCCGCGCCGCCGTACACAGCCTCGTCGTAATCCGCGAGGGAGGGCTCGGACCGCTGGGGTCGCGGTCGGTCGGTCGCGCGCGCGGCGGACGCCGGGGTCCCGTCCGCGCCGCGCGACACGGCGTTGTTCGCGCTGAACGCATCTCGCTTCGGCTCCTTGGACGCGCCTTTGGAGGAGGAGGCTTTCTCCGCGCGCTCGCCGGGCGTGCGTTCGACGGCGCGGAGCGCGGGCACGCCGCGCCCGCGCGCGAGGCGCGAGGCGCGGAGCACGCGCGCTCGCGCGCCGAGGCACGTCGCGGAAACGGATAGGGCCACGGCCATGGCGACGTCGAGGTATCCCCTTTTCTGGACCGCCTCGAAAAAGCGTCGGCGGCAGACGAGCGGTCGGCGACGGGACGCGGCGCGGGCGGATCCCCGGGGGTGCGGCGCCTAGCGACGCCTGCGCGTGCTTCTCTTCGAGCGCGGGGGAGCGTCGGGCGCGAAAACGCGCGCGGGGGCACGCGAGGGTGGCTCGGCGGTATGATGACGCGCACGCGTGTGGCGAGTGACAAATATCTCCGTCATCAACGGCGGGCGATTCGGCGGTTTCGCGCGAAATTCGGCTTTTTTCGACCGGTCGCGAAGCCGCGGTCAAACGACGTCTAAATCGAGCGCCCGCGATCACATCGGCGCGCGACTGGACGTGAGACGCGCGACTGGAGCTCGCGACGACGGCGCGATGGTGCTCATTCACTGCAAAGGCAAGAGTGACGACCACCAGTTCCTGTACGAGACGACCACGTCGACGCCCGTCTCGACCGTGGTTCGCGAGCTGGTCGAGATCCACAATCTCCGGCTGCGCATCCAGCGCCTGAAGGTGGAGGGCGACGAGCTCGCGCAGCACGGCCCCGCGCGCCACCCGGACAAGCAGGGCCTGGACGAGGACATCCAGGCGGACGCGGACGGCGTGCTCGCGCCCGAGCGCGGCCCGACGTTCTGCAAGGACCCGAACGGCAAGCGGGACGGCAACGCCCCCGTGGCGCAGGTGGCGACGATGCTTCGCAAGGCTCTGGACGACGCCGCGCACGTCGCTTCCAAAAAGCAGGTCACCGAGCGCCGCGCGGTGACCACCAAGAAGATGCTACTGGACGCTATCGACGTCGTGCGCGGCGCGGTGATGATCGCGTACCCCATGGGCATCCCCGAGTGGGACCCCGTGCGCATGGACATCGAGGCGGACGAGAAGCCCGGGGACACGCCCTCTTCGGTCGACGTGCTCGATCCCGACGCCGCGCAGCTGTGGTGGGCCGGGAAGCAGATGATCGCCGCCAACAAGCTCGCCGCGCACGTCGGCGCCAACGAGAAGACCAAGATCATCGCGAAGCTCACGAAGAAGGGCGGCGGCGCGCCGCAGCGCGAGGCGCCCGTGAGCGCGGACGAGCAAAAGGCCATGATGGCGTACTACCACCGGCGGCAGGAGGAGATGGCGGCGCTGGAGGCGAACCAGGAGGATGACTACGCCAACTCGGCGTGGGCCAACTCGGGCGCGCTTAAGGCGCACTTCTCGGGCGCGGGGAACGGGGGGGGGATCTCGCTCGGGGGGATCGGGGGGAGAAGCGGGTTCAACTAGACACGCAAAAGTAATAGCGCTCACAGGTGACGGATAGACGAAACGTGTTTTTTTGCTTCCATCGTACGTGAACGAAAAGGACGCGCGCGCTGACCTCACCCTCTGAGGCCGTCCGAGCCGTCCGGGCCGTCGTCCCCTTCGCGCGCGTCGAAGAGCTGCTTGTTCCACTCCAGCACCCACTTCCCCAGCGAGTAGTACACCGCGCCGTGCCGCACGACGTACAGCGCCGCGACCGCGAAGGAGGCGAAGAACGCCTCCTGCGAGAACGCCTCCGCCGCGTCCGTCACCGTCGCCGCCCAGTCCGTGCCGTCCAGGAACAGCAACGCGGGCAGCGCCGCCCACCGAAACGCGCCGAGGCGATTCCGCGGCGCCTCCACGCGCCACACCGAGCGCCAACGCACCGTGCTGGACTCGAACCCGAGACCGTCACCGACACCGTCACCGACCCCGACCATGCCCGCCGCGAGGCCGGGCATGTGCAGGCCGCCGTACAGGAGCGCGACCCGGCGCACGCCCGGCGCGTCCAGCGCGACGCGCAGACACTCCAGCGCGCGTTCGTTGCGCCGGCGCACCAGCACGGGAACCTCCGAGCCCCCCCCCGCGGCGCCCTTCGCTTGCGCGGAGACGATCATCTGCGCGAACGCCAGCCGGCGCACGCTCTCGATCTGCCCGCTCGCCAGCGCGTCCAGCATCGCTCCGAGCACGGGCGCGGGGCGCCCGCCGCCCCACACCCAGTCCAGGAGCAGCAGGTGCGCCTCCGGGCACGGCACCAGCCAGCACAGCGCGCGCGCGAGTTGCTTCGCCGGGCCGCCGCCGGCGCGGCCGCGCGCCGCCACCACGAGCGCCTCGAGCGCGGGTGGTAACGCGCCCGCGGCGTTCGCTCGACCGCCACGGTTCGATCCGCTCCGGAGACGGTCCACCAGCGACCGGGCCTTCGCGCCGACGCCCGGGATCTCGGAGGTTGGCCTCCGCTCGGCGTCGCGCCGCGCCGACGCGAACGCCGCCTCGCCGGCTTCCTCCTGCAGCCGCGTAAGCTCTTCCCGCGGCATGTCCGCGACGTACCACGACGGCCGCGTGAGGTCCAGCTCGTCCAGCTGCGCGCGCAGGCCGTGCGCGTACGCCAACGCGCGCGAGTCCTCCGTCGGGGCCAGTTCCAAGGCCAGGCGGGGCAAAAAAGGCGTAGGAGGGTTTATTTCGGGAGTCATTTCGGGAGAGGCGCTCCGACGTACGCGCTCCGCGTCCTCCGCGTCCCATCCGTCGTCCGGCGCCGTCGCCGTCGACCCTCGAGGCTCGAGGCCCCCCCAGGGCACGCCGCAGTCCTCCGGGCGGTCGGGCAGCGCGGGCGGCTCGCCGGGCACCAAGTTTCT
>Ga0181559_10001914_pt1 | contig 20564 bp, 18 predicted proteins | sample 011ome_21_FD_133752 | JGI IMG/M metagenome (GOLD analysis project Ga0181559, IMG submission 133752) | Coastal salt marsh microbial communities from the Groves Creek Marsh, Skidaway Island, Georgia - 011508AT metaG (megahit assembly) | ecosystem: Environmental > Aquatic > Marine > Intertidal...
GAGACGTTTTCGATGGGGCGCTATCCGCACGAATTATCCGGGGGGCAGCGCCAGCGTGTGGTGATTGCCATGGCCATTGCCCTGCGCCCCAGCCTGCTGATCGCGGACGAGCCGACAACCGCCCTAGACGTGACCACCCAAGCCGAAATTTTGTCTTTGCTGCGGCGTTTGGTGCAAGAAGATGGCATGGGGCTGATGCTGATAAGCCACGATTTGGCCGTGGTGGCCGATATGGCCGATCAGATCGTGATCATGCGCCAAGGCGAAGTGGTGGAAGAGGGGCCGGCTGCGCAGCTGTTTTCTGGGTTGCGCCACCCCTACTCACAGGCCATGCTGGCGGCGTCGGGGCATGTGCCTGCGCGCCCCGACCGTGGCCAGGTGGGTGCGCCCCTGCTTGAGGTGCAGGCCGCGACACGCCGTTATGCCGGGCCCCGGCGGGGGCTGTGGGGGCGCGGCCCTAGTTTCGAGGCGGTGCGCGATGTCAGCTTTTGCCTGCGTCGGGGGGAAAGCCTGGGGTTGGTGGGGGAATCGGGCTGTGGGAAATCCACCCTGACGCGCGCGATTTTGGGGCTTGATGCGCTGCAATCGGGCAGCATTGCTTTCGATGGCCAGCCGGTTTGGGCCGGGGGGGGCGCCGCCCGTGCGGTTCGGCGGCGCATGCAGGTGGTGTTTCAAGACCCTTACGGCAGTTTCAACCCCCGCTGGAAAGTGGCGCGGCTGGTGGCCGAGCCATTTCATCTGCTGGATCAGCCGCCAACCGGGGCTGCGCGCCGCGCTGCGGTGAACGAGGCGCTGCACAGCGTTGGCCTGACAGCTGCGGATGGTGATAAATATATTCACGAATTCAGCGGTGGGCAGCGTCAGCGCATTGCGATTGCACGGGCGCTGATCATCAAACCCGATTTGATCATTCTAGACGAGGCGGTTTCGGCCCTTGATGTTTCAGTGCGGGCGCAAGTGCTGGATTTGTTGGCAGATCTTTCTGGCCGCTTTGGGCTGAGCTATTTGTTCATCAGCCACGATCTGGGTGTTGTGCGCGCAATTACCGACCGGGTTTTGGTGATGCGCGCGGGCCAGATCGTAGAAGAGGGCCCAACCGAGCAAGTGTTTGCCAGCCCCAGCCACCCCTATACAAAAGACCTAATCGCAGCCGCCCCTGTGCTGCCTGCTTATGCAAAGGAAACTGCCCAATGACCGGCGAATTGCAGCTATGGTTTGATCCCGCCAAATGCCTGATTGCGGGCGAATGGGTGGCGCCCCAAGCGGGGCAGGTATTGCCGTTGATCGACCCATCAACCGGCCAAGAGATTGGCGCTATTGCGCGCGGCCAACAGGGCGATATTGCCGCAGCGGTGGCCGCGGCCGAGGCGGCGCGCCATGGCCCTTGGGGGCGGTTATCGGCGGCAGAGCGGGGGCGCATTTTGCTGACCCTGTCGCGCATGGTGGCGGCGCGTGTCGATGATCTGGCCCGGATCGAGGCCATGGATGTGGGTAAGCCCCTGAAACAGGCGCGCGCCGATGCCGTGGCCTTGGCCCGCTATTGCGAGTTTTATGGCGGGGCGGCGGATAAGCTGCATGGGCAAACCATTCCCTATATGGATGGCTATACCGTCTACACCCTGCGCGAGCCCCATGGCGTGACGGGCCATATCGTGCCGTGGAATTACCCGATGCAGATCATCGGGCGCTCGGTTGGGGCGGCGCTGGCGGCGGGCAATACCTGTGTTTTGAAACCGGCAGAAGATGCCTGCCTGACGGCGTTGGCCTTTGCCGATATGGCCAAGGCCGCGGGCCTGCCCGATGGGGTGTTGAACGTGGTGCCGGGGCTTGGCGCCGAGGCGGGCGTTGCCCTGTGCCAGCATCCCGGCGTGCATCACATCAGCTTTACAGGCTCGGTGCAAACCGGGGTGCAGGTGCAAATGGCGGCTGCGCGCAATGTGGTGCCGGTGACGCTAGAATTGGGGGGGAAATCGCCTCAGGTGGTGTTTGACGATGCCGATCTGGATGCGGCCCTGCCGTTTTTGGTGAACGCAGGCATTCAGAATGCGGGCCAAACCTGTTCGGCCTCGTCGCGCATTTTGGTGCAGCGTGGGGTCTATGACCGGGTGGTTGCTGCCATGGCCGCGCGCTATCAGGGGTTGCAGGTGGGCCCTGCCTTGGCGGATTTGGATGTGGGGCCGCTGATTTCGCGCAAGCAGCAGGCCATTGTCAGCGGCTTTTTGGACCAAGGCCAAGATTTGGAAATCGTGGGCCAAGGCCAGCTGGTCAATGCCCCCAATGGCGGCAATTTTGTGCGCCCCACGCTGTTTGCGGGGGTGGCGCCCACCCATGTATTGGCGCGTGACGAAATTTTTGGCCCCGTGCAGGTGGTGATCCCCTTCGACGACGAAGACGAGGCCGTGGCCATCGCCAATGGCACCGATTACGGGCTGGTCGCCAGCATCTGGTGCCGCGATGGCGCCCGGCAGATGCGCTTGGCGCGCAAAATTCGCGCGGGCCAAGTGTTTATCAACAACTATGGTGCCGGCGGTGGGGTGGAACTGCCCTTTGGCGGCATGGGCAAATCGGGCCATGGCCGCGAAAAAGGTTTCGAGGCGCTTTATGGCTTTAGCGTTCTAAAAACCGTGGCCGCCTACCACGGCTAAACACAACACACATACAGCGAGGGAAAGATGCGACTGACAGGGAAAACAGCCATTGTAACTGGCGGTGCCAGCGGTTTTGGGGCGGGCATCGTGCGCAAATTCGTGGCCGAAGGCGCGCGGGTGATGGTGGTGGATATCAACGAGGCCGCTGCCGCCGATTTGGCACAAGATTTGGGGCAGGGCACGCTGGCCTGCGGCTGCGATGTGGCCAATGGCGCCAGCGTGGGCGCGATGGCCGCCCGCGCCATTGCTGAAATGGGTGGCGTTGATATCTTGGTGAACAACGCCGGTATCACCCATCTGCCCAAGCCCATGGAAACCGTGACCGAGGAAGAATTCGACCGGGTTTTTATGGTCAATTGTAAATCTGTCTACCTTACAGCACAGGCTTTGGTGGGCCATATGAAGGGCCGGGGCGGGGCCATTTTGAATGTGGCCTCTACCGCGGGCCTTAGCCCACGGCCCAACCTGAACTGGTATAACGCCTCGAAGGGCTGGATGATTACGGCCACCAAAACCATGGCGGTGGAATTGGCCCCCCATGGGCTGCGGGTAAACGCGCTGTGCCCTGTGGCTGGTGAAACCCCGCTGTTGGCCAGTTTCATGGGCGAAGACACACCAGAAATGCGCGCCAAGTTTCTCTCAACCATCCCCTTGGGCCGCTTTTCAACGCCCCAAGACATGGGCAACGCCGCCTGTTTTCTATGCTCGGACGAGGCCAGCATGTTGACGGGTGTCGCCATGGAGGTGGATGGCGGGCGCTGTATCTGATCAGGCGGGGGCCAGCATTTGCCCGTCGCCTTCGGTGGCGGGGCTGGTGGTGCGCCCACGGGCAATGACCAGATAGCCCGCCAATGCCTGCCCGCGATCATGGCGCAGCACTGTGGGCTCTAGGTTGGTGATTGCCAGCCCGGCCTGTGCCAACAACCGCTGCACATACTCGCGGCTATGGGCATAGCGGCGCGAGGGTTGCAGCACGAAATCGGGGTCATCCGGGCCTGCGGCCTCGAGAGTGAAGGCCAAAAGCCCGGTTTGGGCCAGATGTGCTGCGGCCCAGCCCACAACCTGTTCCAACGCGCCCAGATAAATAAAGACATCTGCGGCCAAGATCAGATCGAAACGCTGTGATACCAGCGGCATGGCGGCGATATCGGCTTTTTCCAACTGGTCATAGATGCCTTTGGCGCGCGCTTGGCGCAGCATGCCGGCAGACAGGTCTACACCGCTTAACTGCCCGGCATGGGGGCGAATGGCCTGCCCCATCAGCCCGGTGCCGCAGCCCAGATCTAGCACATGCGGAAAATGGCTGTGGCCCGCCCGCAGCAGCGCATCGCGCAGCAATTCGGGCACGCGGTAGCCCAGCTTTTCCACCAAGGCATGATCAAAGCGGGGCGCATATTGATCAAACAAACTTTCCACAAATGCGCGCGGCATGGTGTCAGCCATGGGCACCCGGCGCAAAAGATCCAGCTGCAGGCCTGCGCCCATGTGATCTAATGGGTCAAGGTGCAGCGCCATCTGATAGGCGGCAATCGCTGCATCGCTGGCTTGGGCCTGGCTGTGATAATCGCCCAGCTTGGCCCAGCCTGCAGCCCATGTCGGGGCCAGCTCTAACGCTTCGGCCAACAGCGCGGCGGCGCCCGCATAATCGCCTTCGCCGGCCAGCATGGCGGCGTAATCTGCCCGCTTGTCAGCGCGCAGGTCACCGGATGAGAAATCTAGTTTGACCATGGTATAAACTGTCGAAAAGGGCACTGTAGCACCGTGCCGGTGGGCGGGATGCGCGGGTGTCGCGCCCCTGCCAGCTCTAGCAAGTGGGCTTGGTTTTGCCTTTCGTCAAGGGGGCGCGTAACCGCGCAGGGCAAAAAACGGCACCCAGCGCTGGCTTGGCCACGATCTTGCACATTCAGCGCGCCTGTGTATGGGATGCGCCCAAGGCAGGACGGGGAGGGAATGTCATGCGTAAGGGGCTGGTTTTGCTGTGCTTGGCCTATGTTTTAAGCCAGTTTTTTCGGGCATTTCTGGCGGTTCTGACCCAGCTGTTGCAAGACGATATCGGCGCCACGGCCGATGATTTGGCCTTTGCCTCGGGGATGTTGTTTTTAAGCTTTGCCGCCATGCAAATTCCCGTGGGCGAGGCGCTAGACCGTGTCGGCCCGCGCCTGACGGCTGCGGTGCTGCTGGGGGTGGGCGGCGGCGGCGGTGCGGCGCTGTTTGCCATGGCCACAAGCCCCACTCATATTGCCTTTGCCATGGCGCTGATCGGGGCGGGCTGCGCGCCGGTGCTGATGGCCAGCTATTACATTTTCGCCCGCGTTTACCCACCGCGCATGTTTGCCACTTTGGGGGCGGTGATGATCGGGGTGGGGTCGGTTGGTAACATCGCCAGTGCCTCGCCTTTTGGCTGGGTGGTGGCCAGTTTTGGCTGGCGCGAAACCCTGTGGCTTTTGTCGGGCCTGTCTGTGGTGGTGGCGCTGGGCCTGTGGCTGCGGGTAGAAGACCCGCCGAAAGTGGCCGGAAACCTGAAAGGCAGCGTGCTGGACGTGCTAAAAATTCGTGCGCTTTGGCCGATCTTGCCGCTGATCTTGGTCAGCTATGCGCCCGCAGCCGGGGTGCGTGGGCTGTGGGTGTCGCCCTATCTTGGCGATGTCTACGGCGCGCCTGTGGCCGCCTTGGGCACGGCCACGCTAATTATGGGTGTGGCGATGATTTTGGGCACTTTTGCCTATGGCCCGTTGGACCGGCTGTTTGGCACCCGCAAATGGGTGATCTTTGGTGGCAATGTGGTGGTGGTGCTGGCCTGCGCCATGGTGGCGGCGCAGCCGGCCTTGGGCTATGGCGCGGCGGTGGCGCTATGCGCGGTGATTGGCATGTTCGGGCTGACCTTTCCGGTGATCATGGCCCATGGGCGCAGTTTTATCCCCGCCCATCTTACCGGGCGGGGGGTGACGTTGATGAACCTTTTTTCCATTGGCGGTGTTGGGCTGATGCAGGTTTTCACCGGGCGCCTGTATGCCGCCAGCGCGGGGGCATCTGTGGATGTGGCCTATCCCTATCAAATGCTGTTTGGCTTTTTCGCGGTGGTCTTGGGGGCGGGTATGGTTGTGTATCTTTTTGCCCAAGACCGGCTTGATTAGGCGCCAGCGCCATGGGCCGCCCCTACGGGGGGCAAAACAGCCTATTCCCCTTAACGCCTGCGCACTGTATGAACCGCGCCGAAACCAAGGAGAACCGACATGGGTTACAACGTCGTCGTCGTCGGTGCCACGGGTAACGTGGGCCGTGAAATGCTGAACATTCTGGCGGAGCGCGAGTTCCCCGTAGATAAGATTGCCGCGCTGGCCAGCCGCAGATCGCTGGGCACCGAGGTAAGCTTTGGCGACAAAACCCTGACCACCCAAGATCTGGATACGTTCGATTTTTCCGGTTGGGATATGGCGCTGTTTGCCGTGGGTTCTGAGGCCACGAAAACCTATGCCCCCAAGGCCGCGGCCGCAGGCTGTGTTGTGATCGATAACAGCTCGCTCTACCGCTACGACCCGGATATTCCGCTGATCGTGCCCGAGGTAAACCCCGAGGCCGTGCATGGCTATGCCAAGAAGAATATCATCGCCAACCCAAACTGTTCGACCGCGCAGATGGTTGTAGCGCTTAAGCCTTTGCACGACCGTGCAAAAATTAAACGTGTGGTGGTGTCGACCTATCAGTCGGTGTCGGGCGCTGGCAAAGAGGGCATGGATGAGCTGTGGGATCAAACCAAGGCGGTCTATAACCCCACCGCCGACGTGCCGCCGAAGAAATTCCAAAAGCAGATCGCCTTCAACCTGATCCCGCAGATCGATGTGTTCATGGAAGACGGCTACACCAAAGAAGAATGGAAGATGGTGGCCGAGACCAAGAAAATTCTTGATCCCTCCATCCGGCTGACGGCCACCTGCGTGCGTGTGCCGGTTTTCGTGGGCCATTCCGAGGCACTGAATATCGAATTCGAAGACTTTTTGGACGAAGACGAAGCGCGCGATATTTTGCGCGAATCACCCGGCTTGATGGTGATCGACAAGCGCGAGCCGGGTGGCTACGTCACCCCGGTGGAATGCGTGGGCGAATATGCCACTTTCATCAGCCGCATTCGCCAAGATAGCACCATTGAAAACGGCCTGAACCTGTGGTGCGTGTCCGATAACCTGCGCAAAGGCGCGGCGCTAAACGCGGTGCAAATTGCAGAATTGCTGGGCCGCGAAGTGCTGAAAAAGGGCTAAGCGGCGCCCAATTGGGGCTGCCACAACCGAACAGGGCCACCCCTTGGGTGGCCCTTTTTCGTTTGCGGGATATAGGCGTACCCAACCGGATATGGGCCATCGCCGACTGGCCCGCAAAATACCCGCGCGCGCGCAATCATTGGCTGATTTGTATTGCTATAAACAACCCAAGGGCACTGCGCCCCATAAAACACCGGTCGGCCCCCTCTCTCACACACCCCACACACACCCGTGGGGCCGGCCGGTGAAGATAAGCTGTCTGCAGCAAAAATAGTCATACACACACCTAAGGGCGCTCTGCATGCAGGGCGCCTTTTGTTTGTGCTGCCACCTGTGCGCTGCGTCAGACGCGGGCAAAGCCGCTTGTGCTGGGGTCGAAAAATTCCAGCGAGCCCTCGCCAATATCTGTCCACAACCCGTGCAAAGACAGCTTGCCCCCTTGCACGGCTTGGGCGACGAAAGGAAAGGTCATCAGGTTGTTCAGGCTGACGATAACCGCCTGTTTTTCCAATGCGACGCGTTGCTCTGCATCGCTGCCGTGGCCTTTGACGGCCTCGTAGCCGGGGCGCAGAATATCCATCCATCGCCCGACAAAGCTGGATTTTTCCTCAAGCTCTGGCGCGTGGCCCGTGCACATATCGAAACACCCCTGCACGCCACCGCAATTGGAATGGCCCAGCACGATCACATGCGCCACTTTCAGCGCGTTCACCGCATATTCCACCGCAGCCGATGTCCCATGCTGCAGCCCGTCGGGTTTGTAGGCGGGCACCAGATTGGCGATGTTGCGGTGAATAAAAAACTCGCCCTGATCCGCCCCAAAAATCGAGGTCACATGCACCCGACTGTCGCAGCATGAAATGACCATGGCACGCGGGTGCTGGCCGCTTTCGGCCAAGCGGCGATACCAGCTTTGGTTCTCTTCATAGGTGGTTGCCTTCCAGCCTTGATAACGTTGAACCAGATAGCTGGGTAATGGCTTGGCGTGCTCCATTGAAGAAACTCCTTGGTGGTCTGCGCTGCCTAATAGACGGAATTCGATTAGAATTCGAGAAGAAACGCCGCCCCCCATAAACCTTTTGGAAGGCAGGCTGCGCCATGGTGTGGGCGTGGGAAAATGAAATTGGGTGGCATGGTGGAACATGTGACACATCTGGCGCAGCCAGAACCTGTAAAGCTGGATCATGCCCACTTGGGCGCGCTTTACAGCGAATTAGGGCCCGAACAGGCCGATGATTTGGTATGCCGCGCGCTGGAAGAACTGGCGCTGCGTTTGGCGCAGTTGGGCCACGCCTACCGCGAGGGGCGCAACAAGGATTTGCAAAAAGGCGCGCGGTTGTTGGCGGCCATCGCCGATCAGCTGGGCATGTCCACAACGGCACAAGTGGCCCGCGATGTGACGCGCTGCCTGGACATGGCCGACCCTGTGGCGCTGGCGGCGGTGGTGGCGCGGCTGTTGCGCAGTGGCGAACGCTCGCTTCTGGCGGTGTGGGATGTCGATGTCACGTCGCCATGATACCCCCTTGCAGGCGCAGGCGAACAGCTTAGGCTAAGCTTCGCATATTTCGGAGCAGCCCTGCCATGACCCTTGCCAATCCGCCGGCCACCGTGCCCGTCTTTGACACCGATGCCACAGATGCCGTGCCGCTGTATCTGCTGGCCCCCGAGGCCGTGGCCGATTGGCTGGCCGCGCGCCCCGCGGCCCAGCAGGCATGGGCCAAGGCGCATGGCTTTCAGGGTGATCTGGGGCAGGTTGTGGTGCTGCCCGGTGCCGATGGCCGCCCCGATGCGGCGCTGGCGGGCTATGGCAACGCCAAGGCGCGGGCACAGGGGCGGTTTCATCTGGCTGCGGCTGTTGGGCAGCTGCCCGCGGGCACCTATCGCCTGCACGCCGATCTGCCCCCCGAGGTGCTAGAGGTTGAGGCAATGGGCTGGCTTCTGGCTAATTACCGCTTTGATCGCTATCGCAGTCAAACCGCCCCGCGCGCAGGCCTGCTGGTGCCCGAGGGCGTCAATGCCGCGCGGGTGCAGGCCATGGTGGCCGCCGAATGCCTGACCCGCGATTTGATCAATACCCCCGCCAGTGACATGGGCCCTGACGAGCTGCAGCAAGCCATGGCGGATCTGGCCGCCCAGCATGGCGCCAGTTTCACCGCCATCATCGGCGAGGCGCTGCTTGCGCAAAACTTCCCCATGATCCACGCGGTCGGCCGGGCCAGCCCGCGCGCTCCGCGGCTGCTTGATATGCGCTGGGGCAGCACAGGCCCGGCGCTGACACTGGTGGGCAAGGGCGTGTGTTTCGACACCGGCGGACTAGATCTAAAACCCGCCGCCTCGATGGGGTTGATGAAAAAGGATATGGGCGGGGCTGCCACGGTGCTGGGGCTTGCGCATATGATTATGGCGCTGGGGCTGCCTTTGCGGTTGCGGGTGCTGATCCCGGCGGTGGAAAACGCGGTGGCGGGCAATGCGTTTCGCCCCCAAGATATTTTAACCGCGCGCAACGGCACCACCGTCGAGGTGAACAACACCGATGCCGAGGGGCGCTTGGTTTTGGCCGATGCCTTGGCCTATGGGGCCGAAGACAGCCCCGATCTTATGGTCTCGATGGCCACGCTGACTGGCGCTGCCCGGGTGGCGCTGGGCCCCGATCTGGCGCCCTATTTCACCGATGACAGCGCGCTTGCCGCCGCACTCGAGGCTGCCAGCCCCGCCATGGCCGATCCGGTTTGGCGCCTGCCGTTCTGGACCCCTTACGAAAAAATGATCCGCCCCACGATTGCCGATCTTGATAATGCGCCCTCGGGGGGCTTGGCCGGCGCCATCACCGCAGCGCTATTCCTGCGCGATTTCGTGGGCCAAACCCGCTACGCGCATTTTGATATTTACGGCTGGCAACCCACGCCAGCACCCGCCCGCCCCAAAGGCGGGGTGGGTCAAGGCGCGCGCGCGCTGTTGCAGGCACTTCCACAGGTTTTGCCCCTATGAGCCAAGACCAAAGGCTTTGGCCCGCCAACGCCCGCGTGGCCCATACCAGCCTGCAAGGCCAAGTGACCCAGCCCTTGGTGGCGGGCGAAACCTATCGCGTGGTGGTGCCGGTCTTGGGCCTGTATTGCGCCCCCGATGCCCGGCAGCTGGACAGGCAAATGGTGTTGGGGCAGGCCTTTTGTGTGTTAGAAATCCATGATGGGCAGGCCTTTGGTTTTATGCCCGCGCCAGATGGGCGGCCCAGCTATGTGGGCTATGCCGCGGCGCATGGGCTGGCGCAGGGCGGGCCCGCGCCCACCCACCGTGTGGCGGCCATTCGCAGCCTTGCGTTTGCCGGGCCCAGCATCAAAACACCCGATCCCGTGCCGCTGCCCTTTGGCGCACAGGTGGCAGTGACTGCCGAAGAAGGTGCGTTGCTGCAGATTGCCACCGGGCAATTTGTGCCAAAGGCTCATCTGGCGCCGCTGGCCCAACCAGCCCTATCCCCGGTGGCGGTGGCGCAGCTGTTTTTGGGCACCCCTTATCTATGGGGGGGCAATTCTGCCTTTGGGATCGATTGCTCGGGCTTGGTGCATGCCGCCTTTCAGGCCTGCGGTCGCCCCTGCCCACAAGACAGCGACCAGCAACGCCAGCATCTGGCGGGCGCAAGGCTGGAACTGGGCACGCCGCTGTGCCCCGGTGATTTGCTGTTTTGGCGCGGCCATGTGGCCATGGCTTGCACTCCCGACATGCTGATCCACGCCAATGCCTGGCATATGGCCGTGGCCTACGAGCAGGCCATCACGGCGCAACAGCGTATCGCGGCCCAAGGTGACGGGCCGGTTCTGTGCCACCTGCGCCCCAGCTAACCGCTGCCCGGCCTAATGCGCCTCGGCCCAGTTGGCGCCCATGCCCGCATCGACAATCAGCGGTACATCCAGCGATGCCGCGGGTTCGGCGGCCTCTTGCATGATGTCGCGCGCCACCTCGATCAGCCGGTCGGCCGCGTCTGCCTCGACCTCGAACAGCAATTCGTCGTGCACTTGCAGCAGCATCCTTGCCGGCAGCCCCGCCACCGCCTGCGGCATACGGATCATCGCGCGCCGGATAATATCGGCTGCGGTGCCTTGAATAGGGGCATTGATTGCCGCGCGTTTGGCAAAGCCCGCGCCGGGGCCTTTGGCATTAATTTCAGGCGTATGGATCTTACGCCCAAACATGGTGGCCACATACCCGTGCTCTTTGGCAAAGGTCACGGTGTCATCCATATAGGCGCGTATGCCGGGAAAGCGCTGGAAATACCGGTCGATAAAGCCCTGTGCCTCGGCGCGGGGAATACGCAAGTTACGCGCAAGGCCAAACCCGGAAATGCCATAGATCACCCCAAAGTTAATGGCCTTGGCGCGACGGCGAATTTCCGGGGTCATCTCGTCAAGCGGTACGTCAAACATTTCCGAGGCGGTCATGGCATGAATATCCTGCCCCTCTTGAAAGGCCGCATTTAGCGCATCAATCCCGGCCACATGGGCCAAAATGCGCAATTCGATCTGGCTGTAATCCAGCGATACCAAAACCTTGCCCGCTGGCGCGACAAACGCCTCGCGAATGCGGCGGCCATCTTCGCTGCGCACGGGAATATTTTGCAAATTCGGGTCTGTCGACGACAGCCGCCCCGTGGCCGCGCCCGATTGCACATACGAGGTATGCACGCGCCCGGTATCGGGGTCGATATGGTCTTGCAACGCATCTGTATAGGTCGATTTCAACTTGGCCACCTGCCGCCAATCCAGCACAAGCCCCGGCAATTCATGCTCGGTTGCCAAATCTTCCAAAATATCGGCGCTGGTGGCATAGGCCCCGGTCTTGCCCTTTTTGCCACCCTGAAAGCCCAGCTTATCAAACAAGATCTCGCCCAGCTGTTTGGGCGATCCTACGTTAAACGCTTGCCCGGCCTTTTCGTGAATATCTTCCTCTAGCTGCGCCAACTTTTGCGCAAAGGCATTCGACATACGCGCCAAAACATCGCGGTCCACCTTCACGCCCGTCATCTCCATTTGCGCCAAAACTGGCACCAAGGGGCGCTCTAGGGTTTCGTAAACGGTGGTGGTGCGGGTCTGGTGAAGCTGCGGTTTAAACCGCTGCCACAGGCGCAATGTAATATCGGCATCCTCGGCGGCATAGCGCACAGCCTGATCAATGGGCACCCGGTCAAATGTGATCTGCGCCTTGCCGCTGCCAATCAACTCTTTGATAGCAATGGGCTTATGCCCCAAATACCGCTCGGCCAAGGCATCCATCCCATGCCCGTGCAGGCCGGAATTCATGGCATAAGACATCAGCATCGTGTCATCTATGGGCGCCACCTGCACCCCATAGCGGGCCAAAACCTTGGCGTCATATTTCATGTTTTGGCCAATTTTCAGAACCGCCGGGTCTTGCAGCACCGGGCGCAGCAGCTCTAGCGCCTGCTGCAATGGCATCTGCCCTTCGGCCAGCGCATCTGAGCCAAATAAATCGTCCGCTGCACCCGCCTTGTGCCCCAGTGGAATATAACAGGCCTGCCCCGGCGCCGTAGCCAGCGAGATCCCCACCAATTCTGCCTGCATCTCGTTTAGGCTGGTGGTTTCGGTATCTACCGCCACATAGCCCTGTGCCTGAATGCGCGTCACCCATGCCTGCAGGGCCGCGGCATCGCGCAGGCAGTCATAGGCACCCGGGTCAAAGGGCAGATCGGCGGGCGCACGTACCTCGGTCCCCATCGGGTCAGTGTCCATCAACACCGGCGCCGCAACCCCCAGCGCATCGGAAATGCGTTTGGATAGCGTGCGAAACTCCATCTCGCTTAGAAAACCCAGCAGCACCTCGGCGTCTGGCGCGCGCACCTCTAGGCTGTCCAGCGTCACATCCAGATCCATGTTGCAATCCAGCTGCACCAACCGCTTCGACAGCTCGATCTGCGCGCGATGCTCAATCAACGTTTGGCGCCGCTTGGGCTGCGTAATCTCGCCCGCACGCTCCAGCAGCTCTTCCAACGAGCCAAATTCGTTAATCAGCAAAGCGGCGGTTTTCACCCCGATACCCGGCGCACCGGGCACGTTATCCACGCTATCGCCCGCCAGTGCCTGCACATCCACCACCCGTTCTGGGCCCACACCAAATTTCTCAAACACGCCCTCGCGGTCGATCCGGCGGTTTTTCATAGGGTCCAGCATTTCCACACCGTCCCCCACCAGCTGCATCAAATCCTTGTCGCTGGATAAGATCGTCACCCGCCCCCCGGCGTCGCGCGCCCGCACGGCCAATGTGGCCATGATGTCATCGGCCTCGAACCCGTCTTGTTCAAGGCAGGCAATATTAAACGCCTCGGTCGCGCGGCGCGTCAGCGGCATTTGCGGCCGCAAATCCTCGGGCATCGCCTCGCGATTGGCTTTGTACAAATCATAAAGATCGTTGCGAAACGTGTGGCTGCCCTTGTCAAACACCACGGCCACATGGGTCACATCGCCCCCGGCATTGCCCTCGACATAGCGCTGCAGCATGTTGCAAAACCCGCTGACCGCACCGATCGGCAGGCCATCGGATTTGCGCGTGAGCGGCGGCAGGGCATGGTAGGCGCGAAAAATAAAGGCCGATCCGTCGATCAGATGCAGATGACACCCTTTTCCAAATGACATACTGCCCCCTTCACGGACGTGCCGTTTTCATCTTGCCAAAAATACTCATGCCTGCCCTGTGCGCCCATACGGGCGGTGGGTTTAGGCCGCGTCTGTCTTTGAGTGATGTACAAATTTGCAATCGCAATAGGGGCATTCCACCCAGCCTTGCTCTTGCGGAATTTGCAACCATACGCGCGGGTGGCCCAGCGCGCCTTCGCCGCCATCACAGGCAATTCGCCAGCTCTGCACAACCTTGGTTTCGGGGGCCTCGATCGTCATGAATACCGTCTCGTTACTTGGCTCAGTTGCTCTGTGTTATGGGCGATTGCGCGCGCCGGGGCAAGGGTGCGTATGCGCGGGTTGGGTCTAGTCGTCTTCAACCTTGCCGCGCAGCGATTTGATTTCGCCGCGCTGTTTTTTGGCGTCCAGCCTGCGCCGTTTACTGCCGGCTGTGGGGCGGGTGGGGATGCGCCTTTTGGGGGTAATCAGGGCGCGGGCCACCAATTCGGCCAGCCGTTCGCGGGCAATCTCGCGATTGCGGGCTTGGCTGCGGGTTTCGTCCACCTGCAGCACCACGGCGCCCTCTTTGCTCCAGCGGCGGCCTGCCAGTTTTTCCAGCCGGCGTTTCGCCGCCGCGCTTAGGTTGGGCGAGCGCGCGGCCTCAAACCGCAATTCCACTGCGGTGGACACTTTGTTGACGTTCTGCCCACCGGGCCCGCTGGCGCGGATAAACTGTTCTGTCAGTTCCCAGTCTTCAATCACAACCGTGTCGGAAATACGCAGCATGGGCTTTGCCTTGGGTGGGCGGTTTTTGACGATCGCATTTTAAGCAATGGAATTTTAGCAACGGAAAAGGGCCACCCCAAGGTTAAGGTGGCCCCCACAGAATTCGGAGGTGCGCCGGTTAGGTGACACCAATCCGCAGGTTATGCAGCCAAGGGCTGCCTCAGAAGCATTTCCCCCGGACTGTTCCGACACGACTCTCCATGATCCCATTAGACACTAGAGCACCTCCTTTCTGCTGTTGAACTATAGCCTCAGCCTGACACAGAAATTTGGTTTGTCAAAACAAAATCATGTGGTCTTGGACATAAGTTGCCCCACGATGATGCGGAAGGGCACAAGTGCCAACAAAGCCAGCGACAGCTTCACCAGCCAATCCGCCAGCGCCAAAGACACCCACAGCGGAGCCTCGGGCCCGGCGTTCAATATGGGCAATATTTCGCCCGCCCAAGACACGTCGTTTTGTGGCTCGATCATGCTGAGGCTGGCCGAAAAAGCGACGCTAAAGAAAATCGCCGTATCCAGCGACGAGCCCACCAAAGTAGATGCCAGCGGTGCGCGCCACCATGCGCCCGCACGCAAGCGGTTAAACACCGCAATATCCACCAATTGCGCGGTCAAAAAGGCCAAGCCCGACCCAATTGCAATGCGCAGCGTGACTGCGGGGTAGCTATAGCCATCGCCCTGCAGCATGATCTGCGTGCCAATCAGCGAGCAGATCACCCCCACCACAAAGCCTGCCACCACAACGCGGCGCGCGCTTTCGGCGCCATAGACGCGGTTCATGACATCTGTCACCAAAAATGCCAGCGGGTAGGTAAAGGCGCCCCATGTCAGCCACTGGCCAAACAGGAATTGCACCAAAATATTCGAGGCCACAACAATGGCGGCCATGGCAAGAATGCCGGGTAGATAAGATCGGGTCATGATGTGATCCGTTTTTACAAGGTTGCGGAGACTTGGCCCCACCATGGGGACGCGCGGCGCTTACGCCTTTCGCGGCACTTTGGCAAGAAAAACCTGTGTTTTGGGCTTTATGGCGCGGCCAGAACCGCCCGGCAGCTGGTGGGCAAATCGGCCAGCTGCAATTCGGGCTTCGGTTTGGGTTTTGGGGCATTTGGCTGGGGCGGCGGCGGGTTCAGGATGTCGGCCTGCCATTGGCGGGCCTCGGCGCAGCCATCGCCGGGCGGTGGCGCGGGCTGGTTTTCGCAGCCCTGCGCCCCGTCAGGGCAGGCCAGACGCACGTGGAAATGGGCATGATGGCCCCACCAAGGGCGCAGTTTGCGCAGCCAGTCGCGGTTGCCTGTGGCATCTTTGCACATTTGCAGCTTGGCGCCGGGGAAAATGAAAATGCGCGCCACCCGCGGGTCTTTGGCTGCGGCCTTGATAATGGCATGGTGGCTGGCGCCCCAGTGGCTGTTCACATAGGCCCCATTGGCGCGCCGCATCGATTGCGACGAGAGCGTTTCACGCGCGGCGCGGCTTAGGTCCAGCCGCTGTGGCGGCAGCATCCAAATATCCACATCCAGCCCCATTTGGTGGCTGGCATGGCCACTGGCCATGGGCCCGCCGCGTGGCTGGCTGATATCGCCAATATAAAGACCTTTCCAGCCGGGTTGCTGGGCGGCAAAGGCGGCCAGATCGCGGATGAAGGCCAGCGTCTGGGGGTGGCCCCAATTGCGGTTGCGCCCCAATCGCATGGCTTGCCAATGCGGGCCAGTTTCTGGCAGTTGCACCCCCCCGGCCAAACAGCCCCGCGCATAACTGCCCATGGGCTGTGGGGGCAGGGCTGCAGCCCTTTGTTGTGCAGAGAAAAGCGCTTTGGCCGGCAGATCCTGCGCCGCAGCAGGCAAGGCGCCCATGGTTTGCATGGCACAAAGCCCCAAAAGGCAGCCAAGGGCCCATCTGCGCCACCGCGCCCGCCTCATTTGGCGCCATCACCCGCAGGTTTGACCCAGCCCAACAGAACAAGCCCGATCAAGAACAGCACAATCAACGGCGAGACGCCAATTTGCTGGCTACCGCTAAGCGCTGTGGCAATGCCGATGGCAGTGGGGGCCAGAAAGCTGGTGGACTTACCCGCCAAAGCGTATAGGCCAAAGGCCTCGGTCATGCGGTCTGGGTTGGCCTGATGCACCATCATCGTGCGGCTTGCGGCCTGAATAACCCCGCCCGCGGCCCCGATCATGGCGCCAAGGATGTAAAAGGTAATATCGGGCAGGGCCGAACTGGGCCCAACCGCCACGCCATAAACGCTGTCGCGTGAGACAAACACAATGGAAATGGCCACGAAGGTCAGCACCAAAATACAGACCCGTATCACCGGCATTGGGCCAAAACGGGCATCCGCCCGCCCGCCCAACATGGCAAAAACCGCACCTGTGATAATGGCGATAATCCCAAAAACGCCAACATCCACCACCGACCAGCCCAAGACCCCAGCGGCGTAAATGCCGCCAAAGAAATACATGCCATTCAACGCATCGCGGTAAAACATGGAACTGGCCAGATAGGCAAACAGCGACGGGAATTGCGGCAGTTTGCGGATGGTTTGGGCCACATCGCCCAAGGCTTGCAAAACCGATGCGCCACTGCGTTTTGCAGGTTTTGGGTCGCGCACCCATAAGAAAAACGGCACCATGAACAGCGCATACCAAATGGCCGTCAGCGGGCCCACGGCCCGGGTGCCCTCGCGCGCGCTGGCATCGAGGCCGAAAATCGGGTCAAGCCCGATCAGCGTTTTACCCGTGCTGGCGTTTTCGGCCAAAAGCAGCAGCATGATCACCAAGCCCACCAAACCGCCCAAATACCCAAAAGCCCAGCCATTGCCAGAAATGCGGCCAATCTGCTCTTTGGGGCCAAGATCGGGCAGCATGGAATTGGTGAAAATCGTGGCAAATTCCATGCCGATCATGCCAATGGCAAAAAAGGTCAGCGTGAGATACAGGTTGAAATCACCCGGTGCCGCCCACCACAACCCATAGGCGCCCACCACGTAAAGCAGCGAAAATAGCCAAATCCAGCGCAGGCGATTGCCAGATAAATCGGCCATGGCCCCCAAAATGGGTGCAAAAACCGCAATGACAAAGCCCGCAGCCCCCACCCCAAAGCCCCAGGCCGATTGCGCCTGCGCCCCATCGCCGATCAATTCGTTGACGTAAGGGGCGAAAATGAAGGTGATCAGCAGCGTGTTATAAGGCTGGCTGGCCCAATCGAAGAAATACCAGCCCCAAATGCGTTGCTTCAATGTGGGCATATCGCGCTCCGTTTGTTTTGCCTCAGTAAGACAACCAAACGGTGACACTGGCAAGACAATCCTTGGGGTGCTTTACCCTGCCTCAAACCCCATGGGCGGCCAAGGGCGCTGGTCTTCTGCGGCAATCCACGCCGCCACCCAATCTGGCATGTCGGGCGATGGGCCATCCCAGCCCACCAATTGCGCCGCCCGGGCGGGGGCGATAATGCCGCCCCGATCGGCCACAGCCACGCGGTACAGCGCATGGTTGGCCACCAGCCCATCGGGGCGCAGCATGGCCTGTTCGAGGTAGAAAAAACGCCCATCCCAACAGATGATGCGGCTGTGCAGGCGCATTTTTTGCCACAAGGTAACCCGGCGGCGATAGCGCACTGTCACGCCCGCCATGGTGAGAAACCAGCCTGCCCCATAGACCCGCCGAAACAGGCCCGTGCGTTCAAACAGCGGCATGCGCCCCAGATCCATTAGGGTTAGGGTGCGCCCGTTGTTCAGCTCGACCGCCATATCAAGATCGCCCGGCAAAATGCGGTGCTGCGAGATGTGCTGATCGGTCAAGGCCAAAGGCGCGCTGAAATAGCGGGCGCGGGCCATTTCGGTGAGGACGCGGAAAAACGGATACATGGCACCCCTTGGATTGCTTGTGGCGCCAGTTGCGCATGGCGCGCGGGCAGGTCAAGCCAAACCTTGCGGCACTTGTGCCCAAGCCGCGGGCGCATTACCTGTGGGGAACGCTGCAAGAAAAGGACCCTGCGCATGATGGCGATTTATGGCCCGCTGGCCTTGATTTTGGATGTGATCTTTTTTGTGCTGCTGGCCCATATCATCATGAGCTGGCTGATCAATTTTCAGGTGTTGAACTTGCATCAGCAAATGGTGGCGCAAATTTGGTATGGCTTGAACCGCCTGCTTGAACCGATCTATGGGCCCATCCGCCGCATCATGCCCGATACCCGGCCGTTGGATCTGGCGCCGCTTGTGGTGTTCATCATTATTATCTCGCTGCGCGATTATATCTTGCCCGAGCTTTTGCTGCGCTGACGGATTTTTGAGTATTTTGGGCAAGATGAAGGGGCGCCCATGCGCAAGCTGGGCCCTTGATTCCACAATAGATGGTGTGGGATACCCAGACCGAACGCAAATATAGCGGTTTTCAGGCAGGGTAGGTAGAATGACGGCGGCGACGGGCCTTTTGCGCGATGTCTTTGGATTTGACGCGTTTCGCGAGGGCCAAGAGGAAATTGTGCAAGCCGTAGCCGCGGGTGAAAACGTGTTGGCGATTATGCCCACGGGTGGGGGTAAATCGCTATGCTATCAGTTGCCGGCGCTGATGCGACAGGGGGTGACCGTGGTGATTTCGCCGCTGATTGCCTTGATGCGCGACCAGGTGCGCGCCCTGCGCGAGGCAGGCGTTGAGGCCGGTGCCCTGACCAGTGGCAATACCCCCGAGGAAAATGATGCGGTATGGCAGGCGCTAGAGGCGCAGCGGTTGAAACTGCTGTATATCGCGCCCGAACGGCTGGCTGCGGGGGCGGCGCTGGGGATGTTGCGGCGCATTGGCGTGGGGCTGATTGCGGTGGATGAGGCCCATTGCGTAAGCCAGTGGGGCCATGATTTTCGACCCGATTATTTGCGCATCGGCGAATTGCGCAAAACGTTGGGCGTGCCGCTTGCGGCGTTTACCGCCACAGCCGACCAAGAAACCCGCGACGAGATTGTCGAGCGGTTGTTTGATGGGGGCGCGCCACGGATTTTTTTGGGTGGGTTTGACCGGCCCAATATTCATTTGGCATTTGCCGCAAAAGAGCAGCCTAGGCGGCAAATCTTGGCTTTTGCCGCCGCGCGGCGCGGGCAATCGGGGATTGTTTATTGCGGCACGCGCGCCAAGACCGAGGCCTTGGCGCAGGCCCTGCGCGACGACGGGCATAATGCCTGTGCCTATCATGGTGGCATGGAGGCGGAGGCGCGCCGCGAGGTCGAGATCCGGTTTTCGCGTGAAGATGGGTTGGTGGTTGTGGCCACGGTGGCCTTTGGCATGGGGGTGGACAAGCCCGATATCCGCTGGGTGGCGCATGCAGATTTGCCCAAATCCATCGAGGCCTATTATCAAGAAATTGGGCGTGGCGGGCGTGACGGTGGGCCTGCGGATACGCTGACATTGTATGGGCCTGACGATATTCGGTTGCGGCGCAGCCAGATAGACGAGGGGTTGGCCCCGCCCTCGCGCCGCATGGCCGATCATGCGCGGTTGAACGCGCTTTTGGGGCTGGCCGAGGCCTTGGCATGCCGGCGGACCGCCTTGTTGGGGTATTTTGGTGAAACCACTGGCCCATGTGGCAATTGCGATTTATGCGACAGCCCGCCCGAGGTGTTTGATGGCACCCAAGCCGTGCGCAAGGCCCTATCGGCGATTTTGCGCACCGAAGAATGGTTTGGTGCGGGGCATTTGATTGATATTTTATTGGGGGCTGATACCCCAAAAATTCGCGAGCGTGGCCATGACAGCCTGCCAACATTCGGGGTGGGGCGCGATTATAGCCGTGCGCAATGGGGGGCGATTTTTCGGCAGATGATGGGGCATGATCTGATCCGCCCCAACCCCGAGCGGCACGGGGCGTTGACCATGACCGATGCTGCGCTGCCGATTTTGCGCGATCAGCAGAAAATTACCCTGCGCCGCGACAGTGTGGCCCGGCCTGACCGGCGGCCCTCTGTGAAAATGTTGGTCAACGAGGAAGATGCGCCGCTATTGTCGGCGTTAAAGGCCAAGCGGCGCGCCTTGGCCGAGGCTGCCTCGGTGCCTGCTTATGTAATTTTTACCGATCGCACCTTGGTTGAAATGGCCGAAACCCGGCCAAACACGCTGGATGGCATGGCGCGGATAGGCGGTGTTGGGGCGAAAAAGCTGGAACGCTATGGCGCCGCTTTTTTAGAGGTTATCGTGGGCGCCGCCGAGGCCATGCACCCAGCACGGCTAAAGCTGGCGGGGCGCGACGCGGGC
>Ga0181559_10001917_pt1 | contig 20543 bp, 18 predicted proteins | sample 011ome_21_FD_133752 | JGI IMG/M metagenome (GOLD analysis project Ga0181559, IMG submission 133752) | Coastal salt marsh microbial communities from the Groves Creek Marsh, Skidaway Island, Georgia - 011508AT metaG (megahit assembly) | ecosystem: Environmental > Aquatic > Marine > Intertidal...
CCTAAAACGTTCGAAGATCGAGCTTCAGGGCAATGCCATTCCTATCGTATGACAGATAACTGCGGTCTCAAACCTCTGTGGAATGGCCTCAGGCGTAATAAAAGAACGTAAAATATACGCGACGTCGTTTAAAATTATCCCCGCCAGGACGAAAAGCTTACTTTTTTGCAATTGCTGAATGAGAAGACCTTTTGCCCAAATTCCAGCTCTTCAACAGCAGGTGTGTGCGAAGGCGGTTTCGTACCCCCGTGCACTCTGTGGCGAAAAATTGGCCCCCTACCAATTCGACACCGGCCCCTTCGGGACTTTTATCTCCTCCACCGGTGCCTTGTCCGTAATAGATGAATACTGTTCTGGTGGACGGTATCGCTCCTGCAACTCTCCCGACTCATTGCAAAACTTAGCCCGCCACTGCAGATACTCCCCGAGAATCTTATCAAACTCCTCCAAGCTGGAAAAACGCACCACTCTATCTTTGAAGTACTTCGACGGCCCAAACCGCTTGGCGTACCAGGGAGCCACCTTACGGAATTGCACGCAACCCCGGTCCTCGCCATAAAACTCGATCATCCGTTGCAGGTGTATCCGCATCAACTCTACGCGCTGTTCAAACGTCGCCTCTGGCAGCATCTCGCCAGTGCGGAGCAAGTGCTCGGTCTGCTTGAAAATCCACGGATTGTAGAACGCTCCCCTACCCATGCTGACCCCGTCGCAGCCGGACCTCTCAAGCATGACTCGGGCTGATTCCGGCGTGGTCACGTCGCCGTTTCCAATGACAGGAACACGGGATACCGCTTCTTTTACTTTTAGGATGCCATCTAAATTCACCTTTCCAGAGAACCCTTGAGCTCGTGTCCGACCATGTACAAAAATAGCGGATACGCCGACGTCTTCCAATGCCACCGCAAGATCCGGAGCCGTTATATTGTCATCGTCCCATCCAAGACGCATTTTGGCCGTCACTGGAATGTCAAGGGCGTCCACCATCCCTTTCACCAGTCGCTGCGTCGCCTGTAGGTCCTTCATCATAGAGGACCCGCTCCCGGTTTTGGTAACTTTTTTCACCGGACAGCCCATATTGATGTCTACCGACTGAGCGCCGCGTTCTTGCACGATGAGAGCCGCATCTCGCATTTCTTCGGGCACTCCTCCGAAAAGCTGCACCGACATTGGCTGCTCGCGCGGGTCCGTCGCGATCATCTTATACGCTACGGGTCGCTTTTCCAGAAGGGAGCGGGCATTGACCAAATCGGTGGTGACTAGACCCAGTCCTCCCAAGGACTTAACCGTCAAACGAAACGGGAGATTTGTATACCCCGCCAAGGGCGAGAGAAACAAATTGGATTCAAGCTCTAGGTTTCCCAGTTTCATTACCGAACGAATTGCCACCTCAAATGGACAACGAGGAACACGAAAGGAATTATTTCAGTAAGAAAAGCCTTTTCAGTGGTATTACGAACGACCGAAGTCAATTCGTAGAGCCAGCGCTCGCGCTGTACCGCGTAGTCAGATCAGAATCCTTTGCTCTTGCACTGCGGCGTAGCGCAAGCGCGAGCCCTTCGATCGGATGAAAGTCCATGCCCTGTGGGAGCGGTTTCATACTGCGATTGAGTCAGCCCAAAATCGCGGTATGAAACCGCTCCTACGAGCTGCTAACGTTTTTGGACAACAGATGAGTCAAACCGAACGCTACTCGGGCAAGATATACCCGAACTAAATCTTAACATCCAACTTGGCCAGAGCGGTCTTGAGGCTCGGGTCCATGGGGTGGCCATTGTAAAGTACCTTACCATCAGGAGCGACCAGGATCATGCGAGGAATCGAGTTGATCATGAGCAACTGGCTCAGTGGGCGGTCCTCCGGTTCCAACAGCCATGGCATCAGTTCCATCTTGTGCTCTGCCCGTGTCTTCTTCGCTTTGCCTACGGGATCGTCCGCATCGGTGTTCATTCCAGCTACGACTACGCCCTGACTCGGGAGCGATTCGCCTTTCGTACGAAGCTCTGGCATTAACTGCATGCAGGGTCCGCACCAGCTGGCCCAAAAGTCTATGAGCATGGCCTTGTTTCCCGAAAGCCACTGTGACAAGGGCTTTTCCTCGCCATCCGCGCTCGCGATGACCAAATCCATGGGAATTCGCAGATTTGCCATAGCGGCCTCTTGAACTTCCTTTTGCCGCACTTCCGTCATCAATTGGATCAGACCGAACGCCTGTGTGTACTCCGGCGAATTAACGAAAGACTTGGCTGCCTGCTTTTCAAATTCGGGCATATCCGTAGCTTCATAAGCCTGGATGGCACGGATCGAAGCGACCAGCCCTGTCAGCTGACGCTCGGAGTGGAACGCCTTGTCCATCCCATATTCCAGCTCACCGGAAACCGCCTCTAGCTCGTCCAAATGCTTGTACAACTCCGGCATGTTTCCCGTGGAAAGATAATGGATGGTCTGAGCCTCGACAATAAATGCCTTCGCCACGCTTTCCTTCACTGCCCTTTCGTAGGCCTCATCCCATGAGACCGCTGGATCCCGTGCCGCTTCGTACAAATGGTCCTTGGCGGAATGATCATAATGATCGTGTGCATCCTGCGCCCAGAGAGGGGCCAACAAACTTAAAGCCCCCGCAACAAGGCAACTACGCAGATTAAATGTCATATTCCAAATACGACCCGCACCGCCCCTTGCATGCAAGCCGATTCGCCTAGGGGTTACCGCCCATCAATGATCACAGCTACCGAAATGATTACTGAATCAGGTAGAAGGCGATCTCCGAGGGCTCACTTTTTTCTCAGAAATCTATGGGTGCTCGGAGATCGCCCGCTACATTGAACGTCTTCGTGAGCATGAGAATCCGTGCCATGGGTGGCCAAAAAACCTCAACCAAATCCTGTTCGCAATGAATTCAGTCTTCCTTATCAAGATTCGATTCGACACATTCAGAATATGCCGGCTTCGCCAAAAATGGAACGCGCTCGTGAAATCCTGAAACGTTATTTCGGGCATGACACCTTTCGCCCATTACAAGAAGAGATCATCTCGGAATCCCTCGAGGGACGAGACATTTTCGCCCTCCTTCCGACCGGCGGCGGAAAGTCGCTCTGCTACCAGCTCCCCGCCATCCTCGAGGAAGGTCTCACTGTGGTCATTTCCCCCCTGATCGCCTTAATGAAAGATCAGGTCGACGGGCTTAACGCGAACGGCATTCCCGCTACGTTCCTGAATTCTTCTTTGAACAAGACGGAAGCGCGAAAACGCTATGCGAAGCTGTTTGCCGGAGAATACACTATTCTATACGTTGCCCCGGAGAGGCTTATGCTTTCCGGTTTTCTCGACGACCTGAAGCAATGGAAGGTTTCCCGTTTTGCCGTGGATGAGGCTCATTGCATCAGCGAGTGGGGACACGACTTCCGTCCGGAGTATCGACAGCTATCGAACTTAAGACGCCTTTTTCCCGATCTCCCTTTCATGGCCTTGACGGCAACCGCCACCGACCGGGTAAGAACCGACATCCTGACCCAGCTTCGGCTCAAAGAGCCCCGCACCTTCGTAGCCAGCTTCAATCGCCCCAACCTCAATTATCAGATCGAGACCAAACAGGCGGTATTCCAGCAGATCCTGAGGTTCGTAAGCAGCAAGCCCTACGAAAGCGGTATAATCTATTGCTATTCGCGCAAGGCGACTGAAAGCCTCGCCGACCGGCTCCGCCAGAACGGCATCGAAGCCCTGCCCTATCACGCAGGCATGACGCCCCTTAAACGCGCTGAAAACCAGGAGGCCTTCATACGAGACGAGATAAAGGTCATTTGCGCGACCATCGCTTTCGGAATGGGCATCGACAAGCCGAACGTGCGCTACGTCATCCATCAGGATCTTCCAAAGAATATTGAAGGCTACTATCAAGAGACCGGGCGGGCAGGGCGCGACGGTCTGCCTTCGGACTGTATTCTATACTTTAGCCCTGGGGATGTAGCCAAGCAGCTCCAGTTCATCGCCGACAAGAACAACCACAAAGAACGAGATGTCGCCACGCAGCAACTACGTCAGATGGTTCACTACTCGGAGTCCTCGGAATGCCGCCGCAAGGTGTTGTTGGGCTATTTTTCGGAGGAGTGGACAGAAGGGAATTGCGGTAACTGCGACAACTGCCGCAACCCAAAGCAAACGTTTGACGGCACCCTTCCTGCTCAGAAATTCATGTCCTGCATTTTCCGCGTCAATCAGGCCAGCGGCTTTAGCGTCGGCATCAACCACATCGTTGATGTTCTCCTTGGCAGCAAGAACGAAAAAGTTCTCAAGCGGAGACACGACCGCCTTTCAACCTATGATATTGGACAGGAATACCGGCGCGTGGAATGGCAGGCGTTTGGTCGTGAGCTCATCCGCAACGGATACATCGAACAGAACGCGGAAAACCATAGTGTACTTGAATTGACGAGAAAAGGCAAAGCCGCCCTCCGGGACCGGACTCCAATCCAGCTCACCCAACCCAGTGTGGCAAAGGCGACTCCCCAACGACGCCAGCCCTCTTCAACCGGGGGCATCGAGTGCAACGAGAAACTGTTCGCAATCCTCCGCACCCTCCGTAAAGAGCTCGCCGCAGAACAGGGAGTCCCGCCTTATATCGTTTTTTCCGATGTCACACTCCGCGAAATGGCCCGCGACTTCCCGATCGACGAAGACCAGCTTTCCGACATCAGCGGCGTCGGCATGGCCAAGCTAGAGAAATACGGCGATACGTTTATCGAAGCAATAAAGGAATATTTGGATACCCACCCCGAAGCGGGTATTGATGAACTCGAACCCTCATTCCGTTGATGCCCCACTCAATCCATTCGCTTTCCCAAATCGTGTGGAAGGTAGGGCGTGACGGCCCGGCACGCCGCCACAGCTTGAGCCCCCTATCCGGCACGCCCGGCCGTCGCGCCCTACCTTCCAGGACAATTGTCTCTGCACCGCGTTAACCGCATCCAACCCAATACAAAACCCAACGACCATCAAAACTTACCAAAAAAGCCTATTCCTTTTTCGACGCGACCTGCGGGTCGATGACAATACAGGACTCAACCAAGCCCTTGTTCAATCCGAAGAGGTCCTTCCTGCCTTTGTCCTAGATCCCCGGCAAACCGAGCCGCACGACTACCGTAGCGAACCGGGGCTTTGGTTTTTGCACGACTCCCTGAAGGAGCTGGATCAGGACCTGCGAGATCAGAGCTCCGCCCTCTTTCTCTTCCAGGGCAAGCCGCACGAACTCGTCGAACAATGGGTCCGGAAACTCGGAATCGAAGCCATCTGGGTCAATCGCGACTATACCCCGTTTAGCATTCAGCGGGACCAGGCCATTCAGTCTGCCTGCAAAAAGCAAGGCATCGCGTTTCACACGTGCAGTGATCTCCTTCTCAACGAACCCGAGGAGTCCCTCAAGGCAGACGGGGCGCCCTACACCGTTTTTACTCCCTACTTCAATCGAGCCCGCACGATCAAAGTGAATTCCGTCAGCAAGTTGACCGCCGGAAAAGGCAGGCTCGCCTCTCCAGCAAAGGCCCTCAAAGTTAGTAAACTCCTTGAAAGCTTAATCCGCAACATCCCAGACTACCCTTCCGTAAGAGGGGGTCGCAAAGAGGCCAAAAAGGTACTCCATCGACTGTCTAAGCTTTCTAACTACGCCAACGATCGCGACATTCCCTCCCTTGAATCGACCAGTCACTTGTCCGCCCATCTGAAATTTGGGACCTGCTCCGTCCGCGAGGCCTACTGGACGATCCGACGCAAACTGGATCCGGAACATCCTCTGATCCGCCAGCTTTATTGGAGAGATTTCCTCACTCAAATCGCATTCCACTTCCCACATGTGTTCGGAAATTCCTTCAAGAAAAAGTACGGCAATGTCGCCTGGAAACAGGATGACCAGGCATTCGAACTTTGGGAAAACGGCCAGACTGGCTTTCCGATTGTCGACGCCGGCATGCGGCAGCTCAATCAAACAGGTTTCATGCATAATCGTGTACGCATGGTCGTGGCGTCTTTTCTCACCAAAGACATGCACATCGACTGGAGATGGGGGGAACGCTACTTCGCCCGACGACTGGTTGACTACGATCCCTGTGTCAACAACGGCAACTGGCAATGGGCAGCGTCAACCGGATGTGATGCCCAGCCGTATTTTCGTATATTCAATCCTTGGCGACAACAGGAACGATTCGATCCCGATTGCGAATATATCAAAAAGTGGATTCCGGAACTAAGTTCGCTATCATCCCGCCAAATCCATCGCTGGGAAGGTGATCTCGGAGTCGACTACCCCGCGCCCATACTGGATCACAAGAGAGCCGCCCTAAAAGCCAAGATGCTTTTCGATGGATTATAGCCCCAGTCGCGGCCAGTCTCCAAGCTGCCGAGAGCAGTCAAAAACTTAGTGCCGCTTCCTGTAGATCGCCGCAGCCAAAATCACCCACAAAACACCAAGCCTTTCCCAATGAAACAATTAGTACTCTTATCTCTATTCCTGTCCCTGCCAACACTCGGTCTTTTTGCCCGGCCCAATATCGTTTTCCTCTTCGCCGACGATCAACGCCCTGACACCATCGCTGCCCACGGCAACGAACACATACAAACGCCCCACTTGGATCGGCTCGCCGCCAATGGGCTTAGCTTCACCCGCAACTACTGTGCCGGCAGCTACAGTGGGGCGGTCTGTGTGGCCAGTCGGAGCATGCTCATGACCGGACGCCACTGGCACCGGATCAAGGACACTCGGAATTGGGAGGGGCTACCCACCTTCCCGGAACGCCTTGCTCAGGCGGGCTATACCACCCACGCAGTCGGCAAATGGCACAATGGGCAAGCGACCCTCGCCCGATCCTTCCAAACAGGAGCCAATCTCTACATGGGCGGCATGTCCGACCATACAAAAGTCCCGCTGCAAAATCTCAACCGGGATGGAACGCTTACCGAGAAAAAAATCGGCACTCGCTTTTCCAGCACTCATTTCGCTGATGCCGCTATCGACTTCATCCAAGAACAAGACTCAGACGAGCCCTACCTGCTCTACGTGGCCTTCACCGCCCCACACGATCCCCGTAATCCGCCGCCCTCTTATCGGAAACTGTACTATGAGAATCGCCCTCCACTTCCAGAGAACTTCTTACCCAACCACCCGTTTGACAACGGCCACCTCAATGGGAAAAAACGCGATGAAAGCCTCGCCGCCCACCCGCGTACCCGTTCGATCGTCAGTGATCAGCTCTGCGAATATTACGGGCTCATCACTCACCTAGACGCTCAAGTCGGTCGCATCCTTGACGCAGTCGAGAATTCTCCTACAGGAGAAAACACGATCGTCGTCTACACCGCCGACCACGGTCTCAGCGTAGGTTCGCATGGATTGCTTGGAAAGCAAAACGTCTATGAACACAGCATGGGGGCTCCGCTCATCCTATCCGGTCCGGGAATCCCCCAAAACAAGTCGACCGACGCCTTGACCTACATTCTCGACCTCAATCGGACCATATTCGAGCTATGTGGCGTACCCGCACCCGAGGGAATTGACGGCGCCGATCTGACTCCCCTGTTCAAAAACCCGACGGCTTCCGTGCGGGAGTCCATATTCCTTCCCTTCCAAGACATCATGCGTGCCGTTCGAAACGAGCGATACAAACTGCATATATATCCAAAAATCAATCACACACTACTCTTCGACCTCCACACGGATCCGAGCGAAATGAACAATCTCGCCGAAGACCCGGTCTATGCCGATAAACGTGCAGAACTGCTCGCTCTCATGAAGCGCTGGCAATCACGCGTAGGAGACCCGTCGCCACTCCATGTTGACAATCCGGCCCCCAAGGGAGTCGACTTCAGCAAAATCGAGCGATCACTCGACGTCTGGCAACCCGACTGGATACGGGAAAAGTACTTCGACGGCCGGTCCCGCGCCGACCACGGCTCGAAATAGGCACGCCTTCAATATCACGCTCGGCTCGTCCGTGCCGTACAAGCAGCTCAACGAACGCGGCCCGTCGAGCCGCGTTCGTTGACCAAGCTGCAACCCTATGCTAGCCCCATCGCTCGCCTGTAGGCATCCACTAGATCCTCAATCGGGACCTCCTGAGTATCACGTATACGCACACAGCCTTTGCCGCAATTGAGCTTCGGGTTGTTCGCGACAACCGGAGCGATAATCGCTTCCGAACAAAAGTAGATGGATATGTGATGCTTTTGATTACCCAGACAGGCCCAATGATCCCCCCGCTCAAAAGTCGGCATCTTGTAACGCATAGTCAGTTGAACCTCGGGGACCGCTCGCTCAAATCGCTCTTTTAACTCAGACAGTCGGTCTCTTCTAATTCGTGGCAGTGAATCGATATATTCTTGAGAACCGGTCTTCACATCCGGAACCATATGCCCGAGTTTCCCGCAATCAAGCCCATCCCACGACGGAACGAAATGGAACGCCCTTAGCTTTTTGGCGTCCAATAAAACTCGCTCTAACGAGCAAAATCTCTAGCTAAAGAACAATTCTATGCAACGATTTCATCGATTTCGCTACGTCCTCTCAATTCTGGCACTTCCTCTCGCCGCCGTTTCCTATGGACAGGAAGCCGCAGATAGCGATACCGGAGACACCCCAAACGCCGAATCGATGGCGGCCTACCTTCTCAAGGATTTGAACGAGCGAGAGCAGAGTGCCTACAAGCGCTACGAGAAAGCGTTGGCAACCGAGGACGTACATTCGATTGAGACGGAACTTCAGTCGATCGTCGACGGATACGAAGCCCTAATCAGCGCCGCTCCCAACTATGCAGCTGCCTTTATCTCCTACGGGATGATGCTGCATCGAATTGGTGAACGTATCCCCAGCAATGCCATGCTTATTCGGGCTGACCAGATTGACCCGTATCACGCGATCGTTAAGAACCAGCTTGGAAACTACCAGGCGGAGGAGGGGAATTACCCGGAAGCCATGGCGTTTTACCAAATGGCCGTCGACCTTAGGCCCGACGAACCTCTCTACCACTACCAATTGGGAAACCTCCTCTTTAGCTACAGGAAGTTCTTTATCGATGATAAACTCTTCCTCCCGGAGGGGATCGACCTGGAAATTCAGAATCGATTTCGAAAAGCAGCCATGCTCGCGCCCGCGCATCTGCCCTACCGTCTCCGCTACGCCCAAAGTTTTTTCGATATCGCGAGGCCCAACTGGGAAGCCGCTCTCGAGGAGTGGCAGCAGCTTGTCAATTTTGTGGAGTCACCCGAGGAAAAGCAAATGATGCAACTCTACATGGCCAAAACCCGATTTGAAATGGGCCACCATACCGCGGCCCGAAAAATCATCAATGGAATCGACGACCCCTCTCTCGCGCACTCCAAGGGTATTCTTCTCAAACAGATCAACGCCAAGCATCCCAGGTAAGCCTACCCATACAGGGGCAAATGAAAACGGCTCACCAAAAATCCACTACGGCTGGATCGATTGCGCTTACTAGATTATTTTCCCTTTGGCAAGTCGCCAAGGTAGGGCACGACGGCCCGGCGTGCCGAGCAACAAACGCGGCTCGCCGGGCCGTCGTGCCCTACCTGCGATGCCAGAGTTTTCTCACCCACACAAGCATATGGAGGCGAGCGTCTCATTGAAAAGTCCTCTAGTAGCAATAGGTATGAGAAGATCTATCTACTTGAGCGGCTTCAGGCCAATAGAGCCGCCGCGGCGCCACGTGGGAGCCAGCGGTAGGCAGTGTGGGAATTTCGCCAAAAATACTTCTCGGCGACATCACGGCTTTTAGTGGCAAAATATTCGGACACCACTCCATGCACGTACTCATAGGGAGCGATGAGATCACTCACCGGCCAATTGCTTCCAAAAACCAGTCGATCCGGACCAAACTGATCGAATAAGACGTCGAGACCTGGACGATAAAAGTCTGGATCCGTTACGACCTTCCCCTCCCTCTGCCTGACCACAGCAGATACTTTCACATAGACGTTTGGATGGGCCGCCACCCCTGCGAGGGCTGCTCGCATTGCCGCAGGATCGCCATCCCAGTTCTCGAAAGGCAAATGGTTGATGACGATACGCAGAGAGGGTAAACGGGTTGCGATCAAGCTTACTGGATCCAGCATCTTAACGCCGCCATGTACATCGATGGTCTGATCACGGTCGGCTACTCGCTTAATGTCCGCCAGAGCTTTCGCTTCGGTCATTTCGCTCGGGCTAAGACCGCGAAGTCGAAGTCCGAGGAAGAGCGGATCGGCAGAGAAACGATTCAAATTCGCCGCGAAGTCCGGATGGCCGGGCCGAAGGTTACCGATGAATCCAACAATGTCGGGATTAGACTTCGCCAGTTCCAGAACCCAAGCATTGTCCTCGACCCAATCGCTCGCCTCTACCACCACGGTACCAACCACATTATACGGCGTTGATACGGCATGGAACGCTTCGGGAAACACCGGGCGATTGAGGAAGAGAAAGATCTAGAAATCTTGGATCAGTACGGGACTACCGAGATCGCTCTACGCGATCTCCAGTCCCTCGAAAAACCTCGACCTAACATTATACTGCTCGACCTGCAACTCCCGGGAATGGGTGGACTCGACTCCATCCGCTATTTTAAGGAGTACGCTCCCAAAGCGAAAATAGTCATTCTCACCCAATCAGATCAGGAGACAGACGTGCTTCGAGCGATATTGCTCGGGGCTTCCGGCTACCTTCTAAAGTCGGCCCGGGTTAAGGAAATCGTCGATGGCATTCGACTCGTACATAGAGGTGGAGCCACATTGGATCCCAGTGTCGCCAAGTTCTTACTACAGAACTTGCAATCTCGTCTGCCTCAAGAAAACCTAGACATTGGACTTTCCGATCGGGAAATGGAGATCCTGAAACTTCTCAGCGAGGGTCTCGTCAAAAAGCAGATCGCTCAGAAACTCTCGATCGGTTACGCTACTGTCGATACCCACGTCGGGCATATTTACGAGAAACTGCACGTCAACAACGCCCCGTCAGCAGTGGGCAAGGCCTACAAGTTAGGACTCTTTCCGAAGGATTAATTCAACCGCTATTTAGCTGGCTGCTTAAGGATTCTGGCAGCCTCCTGCTAGTTGAATAACCTTTGGACAACCTCTCCTGCTAGGATCGGGAGGGGCCACTAGATCGTCGTTTTATAGGCGAAATACGTTACACGAAAAAAATTTCGTTATTTCTTTCAGATTCGCTTGACTCAGCCGTTTTAAATGCGAATAGATATTCGTGTATTAAATTTCTTACTTTAAAAACGATGAAAAACGCAGAAAACAAAAAACGAACCGAGATGATCGGCAGCGAAACGAAAACGTCTTCCAGCTCAAAACGGGGAAAGCGTATTACTAGAAAAGGTCTTGGAAGGTCTTTCTGGGGAAGCCGGAGTGGCCTATTCTCAAGCAGAAGCCCCTCCGCTCACTGGTCGAGCAATCTAAACCTAAACTAGGTGCAGGAAGGGGGGAGCCGATGAAAGAACAAACCACAGAGAACCCGAAACTCCTGATGGAGTTTGTCCGACTTAAACCGAGGAGCCGGGTGAAGAGTTTTATTCAGCGGAAGGCTGACGGCATATTTCGACGGTACCCTCGCCTCGAGGCTATCAGGATCAATGTGAAGCGGGAATCAGAAAGCAGCGCTAATCCGAGCTACATTGCCCAGACAAGGCTCGTCCTGCCGGGATACGACAGGATAATAGAAAAACGCGGAGCCGCATTGTTCGAAGCGATCGCAGAGGCATTCGAAGTTGCCGATCGCCAGCTCCGCAAGCGAGCCCGCCTTTTCAAGGCAAGACAACGACATGAGCCAATCTAATTTGGAGGAAAAACGAGGACTACGGCGCCGCCGACGTGGAGGAGGCGGCGCCACTTCTCATTCTATGAGTACAGGATCGAAAACTATTAATAGACGAAATCGAATTCCTGATGCCGACTTCGCATTTTACGGTTTACATCCGAGCGAAATGGGAAAAACTGGTCCCATTGTGACCCAACAAGCTTCCTCAAAAAAATCGGATTCCTGGACCTTTTTCTCAAACCACACTCACGTGCTGCTTTGCCTATACCGAGATCCCGACATTTTGCTGAGAGAAGTTGCCATCGAGGTTGGGATCACAGAGCGAGCGGTCCAGAAGATCGTAGCCGAGCTCGAGGACGCGCAGGTCGTGAAACGCACTCGCGTGGGGAGACGGAATCACTACATGATCCGAAAACGTTCCAAGCTCCGACATCCCATCGAATCCCACAGATCGGTGGCGGACCTGCTGGAATTCGTGCACTGATTCCTTCCGACAGTCCCGCACGAGCGCAATCCGGCACCGTACTCGCCGGTTATATGCCTGTGGGCTCCGGCAAGGCACCATCACTTGGGAATCCGAACTGCCGCTAATTTACCTATCTCTACACGCGAGCTTATTCTGATATAGCAACCTTTTCTCCAAATCCAAACCGTGTGAAAAATCCACAAGCGCCATTAAACTAATGTTCTACTTTACGACCGATACGAAAAACGCTGAATCAACATCCGACTCAGGGGCGAACCTAGTCACGCCTCGACTTTAGAGACTTTCCTCCCAAACGCACTGCTATACGGCGAGGAATTACTATCGTTACCGCATGGATCTAATGGGTTACTCTCTTCCTTTGGCTGCACTGCTTCCTTTTTTTGGAGCTTTCGTTGCCGCCGCGCTTGGTCGCTACCACCGCAATGCTCCCGCGTGGGGCGCCGCCGTGACTGCCGCAAGCTCCCTCCTCCTTCTCATTCCTCTCATACCTCGGGTGCTCGAGGGGGAAACACTGATTCAGTCCTGGAACTGGATCCCCAGTTTAGGAATGGAGTTCGCGTTCCGCCTGGACGGGTTGTCCCTAATGTTCAGCCTGATGATCCTGGTCATTGGAATCCTAGTCATCCTTTACACTGGCTACTACCTGTCGGCAAAGGACTCGACGACCCGATTTTTCAACTACCTCCTACTGTTCATGGGATCGATGGTAGGCTTGGTTCTTTCAGAAAATTTGCTGCTACTGCTCATTTTCTGGGAACTCACCGCATTGAGTTCTTTCCTTCTCATCAGCTACTGGGGCCATCGCGAGGACGCCCGACACGGAGCTCGAATGGCATTGACCGTCACCGGGATGGGAGGCCTCGCCTTGCTGGGAGCCGTGCTTCTACCTCAGAGAGTGAAAATCTGAAGTTGCGTTATCCGGAAAATGAAATCGGATAGCAGGATGCCCTCCCTCAGCAAACTGCTCGATTCCCAAGACCCGGATTTATACAAGCTCCAAACACATGCCTCCGGACCCGGAGGCTCCCTTCCGCTACAAGCCGATGATCTAAGAGGCATGGCCAGCGGCGACTTCTTTGGAATGACGCAAAACGCGGGCATGGGCTGGGACCCAAAACGTCTCCTTGGAAAACAGTTTCTTATCCTCAGCACGCAAGGCGGATTGCGAGCGCCAGATGGCTCGCCTATAGCGCTGGGTTATCACACCGGACACTGGGAAATCGGAATGCTCGTCGAGGAAGCGTCGAAAGCGTTCTCGGAGGAAGGAGCGATTCCGTTTGCCGCCTACTGTAGCGACCCTTGTGATGGCCGGACCAACGGAACAGTCGGAATGCTCGACAGCCTCCCCTACAGAAACGACGCCGCCACTGTATTTCGAAGGCAAATACGCTCGCTTCCAACCCGCCGAGGGGTTGTCGGTATCGCCACCTGCGACAAGGGCCTCCCGGCGATGCTTATGGCTTTGGCGGGGACGCCGACATTACCGACAATTCTGGTTCCTGGAGGAGTCACTCTTTTAGCCGAGGAAGGAGAAGACGCCGGAAAAGTGCAAACGCTTCCGACTCGATTCGCCCACCAAGAGGTTGATATCGAATACGCCGCAGAGATGGGATGCAAAGCCTGCGGCACTCCAGGAGGCGGATGCCAATTTATGGGTACTGCAGCAACTAGCCAGGTCGTCGCCGAAGCCCTTGGCCTCACCCTACCCCATGCGGCGCTCGCTCCTAGTGGCGCCCCTATTTGGAAGGATCTGGCCCGCCGATCTGCCAAGGCTTTGATCGAACTTGAAGCAATGCAGAAAACCACCGGCGACATCCTAACGGACGACTCAATCTACAACGCCATGGTAGTGCATGCTGCGGTTGGGGGATCCACTAATCTTGTTCTTCACATTCCCGCCATTGCCCATGCAGCCGGACTACGACAGCCAACGGTAGAAGACTGGGCCCGTATCAACCGTTCCGTTCCCCGAATCGTCGATTCATTGCCAAACGGACCCAAGCACTTCGCAACTGTTCAGGTTTTTCTCGCGGGTGGTGTCCCCGAAATCATGTTACACTTGCGAGAACTGGAGCTGCTGAAACTCGACGCCTTAACCGTGACCGGGGCTACTCTGGGTGAAAATCTTGAATGGTGGGAATCCTCAGAACGCCGTGCCGTACTCAAGGAGAAACTGAAAACGCTAGACGGAATCGATCCTGATGAAGTAATCATGTCACCCCCTAAAGCCAGGCAAAGGGGATTGACGAGTACGGTGACTTTTATGCAGGGCAATTTGGCTCCCGAGGGCGCCTTGGTCAAAAGTACGGCCATTTCTCCGGATAGAATCGATGAAGACGGATTCTATCGACATGAGGGTCCTGCTCGAGTCATGACGAGCGAGGCGGAGGCGATCGAAGCGATTAAGTCGGGGAAAATTCAACCTGGCGACACCATGGTCCTTATTGGAATTGGCCCGGGCTGCGGTATGCCAGAAACCTACCAGATCACCTCGGCCCTCAAGCACATGAAAGGGGGCGAAAGCATCGCTCTGATAACGGACGGCCGCTTTTCCGGTGTCTCCACCGGAGCCTGCATCGGCCATGTCAGTCCTGAGGCCTGGGCGGGCGGGCCCATTGGACGTATTCTAGACGGCGATACCATTCGAGTAGAAATCGACACCCACCGCTTGCAGGGATCCGCAGATATCGTATCGATCGATGCGAAGGAACTCTCGCAGCGCTCCATCAATCCGGCCCTGAAACCCGATCCTCGGGTCCCCGCAGACACGCGACTATGGGCCGCCCTGCAAAATGCGTGCGGAGGTTCCTGGTCCGGATGCGTCTACGACGCCGACCGAATTTCCGAGCTGCTGGAGAAGGGACTAGAGGCAGAGGGCCGATAGCAACGAAGCGGTTCCGATCTCTTTGGAATCGATCGAGTTGCGTCTCTAATACAGGGTATCCCTCGCCTCCATCCGCTCAAGCAACTGGGCATTTCTCCGATAAGGAACTCTATGAGATTCCTGGTCCTCGCAATCGTTCTGCTTTCTGGGCCGACCGTTTCGCTCGGAATCGGCGAATTCGAAAAGAAGATCGAGGACGCCAGTACGATCGAAGCGAAGATCGCTCTAGCCGAAGAGGGGTTTCGAACCATCGAAGGGTTCGTCCCTCGAGAACTCTTTATGAGCTTCTGGTCGATCGACGCTCTTGGAGAAATCGTTTCGTTCTACAAATCGATCCTAGATTCGAAAGGAATCGAAGGGCTGATTCCGGAGCACTCAAATATATCGAGGATCTGCGCGATGGAAATGGGGGACTATCGCTACTTTTTCGAGCCCCTTAAGGTAGAGTTAGATGCGGTATTGGAGAAACCATTAGAAAGCATTGAGACCTCACGGATCCTTCCCCTCAAACGGAATATTTCACAAAACGACAATCTTCAATCCTGGACCGTAGAGGACATACGTTCTCTCATCGAGTTCTGGTTTCTTTCTGGATATGGTCATGGACTTTCTGACATTGATGACCTTTTGAAAGCAGATTGGTCGGATTCGGACATTGAATACTGGGAACTCGTTTTCTCCACGTTTCACCACAGTCCCAATCTGATCATTAACGCGATGAAGGATAAGTTGCTAATCGGTCACGCCGACATCCATGGACTTAGCAGTGCCCAAGAGTATTTTGACTCTCTCTGGACGGTGCCAGAAATCGCGCAAAACAGGATTGAAGTCTCAACGGGAGGCCCCCGACTCGACCTCTACTAACCTCCACTGCTTCGTGAATTAGTCAGTCCAAAGAGCGAAACGTTCAGGCGTTTCTAAGGCTCTCATTTTTCGCTGGGCTTCCTACCCTAACGCAATGGCCCAACATCCCCTGCTAGTCGAATGGACTTGCACTCTGTGCCCGACTCTTCACTCAATTCCATTAAGCTCTGCAATAACTTCACGAACACATGGACGAACCACTCTCGGACGACTACTCTATCTGGGGATACCGGCTTTTTCTAGACCGGGAACCTGAATCGGAACAAACGATTAAAAACCGCACTGGCGTATTCAAAAGCAGCAAGCTGCTTCGCCAGCACTTCCTTTCATCCGAGGAGTTTATCGCGAATAATCCAGAGTGGGACCTGTTCTTTTATTTGGGGCTTTCGCCAAAAATGAATGTGTCCACTGAACTAGGCAGTGAACAGCAAAAGGACTTCATTCAACACGTCCAGAGGACCTGGGAAGAGCTCGGTAAATCTGACCCCCATTGGTCCGTTCTTTCGCAGGACTCCCACCGGAGTGACAAGATCGAAGACAGCCACGAGAATTTCAAAAAGAGCGCTGAAATCGATATGATGATCCTCGATTCAACGCTTGAGCGAAACGGTATCGACATCAAAAGCTTCAAATCTTGTCGCGAATTCGGCTGCGGCGTGGGGAGAGTAACCCGTCTACTCGCGGATCGGTTCGACGAAGTTGAGGGCATTGACATCTCCCGCAATCATCTGGAAATCGCCAGGAAATCGATTGCCGACGACGGCCTGGCCCACGTGGATTTTCGACACGTGAATGATCCCGCCGGCCTCGCAGAACTTCCTAAAACCGACTTTATATTTTCGGTGATGGTTTTGCAGCACAACCCACCTCCCATTATGGCGATTCTACTAGGAAATTTGTTGAATTCCCTCGCTCCAAACGGTGTCGCATTAATCCAAATACCAACCTACAAACGGACCTACTCTTTCGACGTTGATACCTATATCGAATCCCCTCCCTTTGAAGAGGACGAACTGGAAATGCACTACTTGCCCCAGAGTGAAGTCTTTGAAATTATAGATGAAGCCGACTGCAGACCCATCGAAGTAATCGAGGACAACTATATCGGCAGAAGAGGCAACGAGCTTTCCAATACTTTTCTGATACGAAAGAAGGACATTTCCTCAAAAGGATAAAGAACCCGTCTCAAGTCTCTTCCTGGGCTCAGGATCTAAGTTGTCTTTCTCAAAAGCTCGGCCGATCAAGCCGATCTCAATGATCATTGATTATACGCCTTCGAACTCTAAAGTCTCATACCTGCGTTCCTTATAACAGGTATTTTCCTAGAAGACCCAAAGCGGTCTAGAGTGCGGGAACTATTTTCAAATCTTGGATACAGAATGAGAGTGTCCGCTCGTCACCTGGCATCTTTATGCCAGCAGTGGGAGTCTCAAATGCAAAGCGATTAACCCCCGGAGCCAAGTTCACGTTTTGCCGCAACTGTATCCACGGACCAGGAACTAATTCCTCCGCCAAGAGCGACATCCCATCCGCTGAAAGTTTCAGCAAGCGCGGATCCAATGTCCTGACACCAAAGCTAAGCGCAACTGTCTTGGCAGTTTCGGCCTCGTTAACGACATGAAACAATCCAAGTGACTCAGCCCAACGCCACGAATGCAAACCATCTAGTTCTTCGGCGTACCAACCATCGTCAAACTGTAGCTTCACCTGAAACACGCTCGGCTCAGCGTTTTCCTCGCTTAACGCTATACTGAAATCGCGGATACAAACTCGCAAATCACGCGTTTCACCGGCCAGCGCAACACTCGGCTCGTCAGTCTCAAGCACCAACTGCGAAACCCCCGGCTCCATCCCGATACTAAACTGTCTGCGCTCCCACGCCCTCGTGTCGAGAGTCTCCGTAAATAAGATCTGGCCATCCTGGTAGACCCGCAACGAACGCTCGTTAAGTGAAAGTACATCGTAGGAAATCGTCGCAACCCGAGCCTCCGGCAACTCGTTGCTCAGAACGATCAAATTACGTGCACCGCCCCAATGCCACTCATGGCCATCAGCTGTCTCCAAAGCCGACCAGCCATCCTGAAATTCTACCAAGAACGGTGCTACCAAATTGGGTGCAGGTTCAGATTTCGATCCGCTACCGCAGCCTTTGAGAAACAAGGAACTTAAAACTAGGATAGAAAAACAACGAAGTCGCATCGAGCCAGCCAACAAGAAAGCCGAAACAATACGAGTCGGAAATTCCTCCCTTAAACTGACTTCATTCCAATCAAAATGGGGTTGATCGGACCCATTGATATACAATCCACCTTAGATGGGGTCCGGTAAAGGATCCGCCCAGCTTCCACCGAATCGCTGCGCGACGATCCTAGATCGCCCATCTCCGCTCGCCAACTCGCTCCGTCGAACCTGCCGCGAGGAACAGAGATTCGGAAAATACCCAATCCGGCCAAGGCGCGCCATCCGTAGCTCACAGAGCGAAGGATGGCGTCCCGTAAAGGATTCGAACCTCTGTTTCATGGATGAAATCCATGCGTCCTAAGCCTGACTAGACGAACGGGACCCAATTAAGGAGCCGCAGAACCTAAAATTTATCAAACGGCATGCAAGATTTAATCAACTCCCCGCCAGGGGCTCTCATCCCCCATTGGCGTTGTACACAAAAAGACCGCTTGCCTTTCAGCAGCGGTCTCTTGGCTTAACTGGTACCCCGTAGGGGATTGGTTCGGCCTGGCCGAATCGCTGCGCGACGGTCCTGGACCGCCCATCTCCGCTCGCCGGCTCGCTCCGTCGAACCAGCCGTCAAGAGGCGACAGGGGCTCTCATCCCCCATTGGCGTTATACACAAAAAGACCGCTTGCCTTTCAGCAGCGGTCTCTTGGCTTAACTGGTACCCCGTAGGGGATTCGAACCCCTGTCGCATGGATGAAAACCATGTGTCCTAGGCCTGGCTAGACGAACGGGGCGTCAGCTAAGAGCCGCAGAACCTAGAAATACGCCTCTCCCATGCAAGGCTTTTTTTCCAAATTTTAGGTCCTGATTGGGAAAGAAAAATCTCCCGGAGAATCCTATTTGTGTCCACCGCACTTGCCATCGCCCACTAAATTCGCTTTACCCAATCATAGGCAACACTTTGCCAAATCGATCTAGCATAAACGAGATGGGGATTTTCAACATATTCAGAAGCGACGCTTCACTGACGATTGCGGACTGCCTCAACCGGTCGGTCACGAAAGTGAGCAACTTCCCCGCGACACTAAACGGAAGGTCCCCAGGAGGGGAAACCACCCCCCTTTGCCGCATCTCAGAGGAAAAAAGGAAATACTACATCACAGCCCTAGATCCAGACAGCCTTCCCCTGCTGGACGGAGAACCCATCGACCAGCGGATGGAGATCAAGCGCGACCAGCTATACCCTCTCACTCTCAAGGGGCACCTTTTAGCAATCGCTGTAGGATCCGATGAACCTGATTTAGGTAAAGACTTTCGAGCTCACAAATGGAGTGTTGAAGCTTCCAGTGGCGATCGACTCAGACTCCAACTAAAATCTAGCGAGCTAAACCAAAGGAGCTTACAGGAACGGTTTACACCGACGAGTCGTTTCATTGCGATCCCTGGAAGCCTCAATATTCACTTTCCACTGAAAGAGCTCATCAACCTTTTGCCAAAGGAGCCCGCGGCCACCCCCCCCCTCCGAACCCCCTCCCTCATACGGCACAGATGCGGCAGCGAGAGTGGGTCTTAACAGCGACCCCACTTGCCCGATTTGCTGGAAGACCTTTCCCAAAGGTGATGTCATGAACATCGCTGCCCACGAGGATCTGATGGGCGATCCGGAACTCGGGCCCTATACGAAATTGCGTTTCGTCGCCAATCGATTCAACGAACTAGGCCAGGCTTTAGATGAAAAAGGCGTCGTGTGCGTTGAACTGGCCTGCCCTCACTGCCGCGGCCGACTACCCACCTCTTTTTTAAGCCAGAATCACTTGATATTGTCTGTAGTAGGAGCCCCCAGCAGCGGGAAGTCTTACTATCTTTCAACGTTGCTTCAGCTTCTGCCCGAAGAATTGATCCGCACCCATGGATGCGTTCTGCAAGATGGCGACCCCAGCGGCAACGTGCGGCTGAACGAGATGAAGAACCGGCTTTTCTCGGCAACAACGCCAGAAGACGCTTTCATTTCCAAGACGGACTTTGAAGGCCTCATGTACGAGCAGCTTCCCCGAAACGGCAAGAAGGTCGCCCTGCCACGGCCTTTCGTTTACCACCTGCGGCAAATCAAAAACGCGGACCGTCGGGTAGCTCTCGTGTTTTACGACAACGCAGGTGAGCACTTCAAACCCACCGTCAGTCTCGACGACTCCCCCGGCGCCCTTCACGTCGCAGCGTCCTCAGCTCTGTTTTTCCTGTATGATCCAACCGCAAATCGAGAATTCCGTAAACGACTACGCCGTAAGCGTGACCCTCAGCTAAGGTCTCAAGCGACAGACGAGCAGGACACCATCCTC
>Ga0181559_10001919_pt1 | contig 20536 bp, 21 predicted proteins | sample 011ome_21_FD_133752 | JGI IMG/M metagenome (GOLD analysis project Ga0181559, IMG submission 133752) | Coastal salt marsh microbial communities from the Groves Creek Marsh, Skidaway Island, Georgia - 011508AT metaG (megahit assembly) | ecosystem: Environmental > Aquatic > Marine > Intertidal...
CCCACATAATCAATTAAACTAAAGTTTATCCTCGAGCCCAATTCAATAATTATATCATCTGGGTCCTCAGCAACTTCAGTACTGGGAACTTGAATCAAATCCGGATAAGCCCCTTGGGCCAGCGAGAAAGTGGATGTTAAAGCTAGACCTAGGAGGACCAAAAGACCATTTAATCCAAAGCGGTTTCCCCACCTAAAACCGCAAGCACACTTTGAACGCAAAAGTCTCATCAAAAACAGTAACATTTCCTTTACGAGTTCCCAGGGTTCAATAAGTCAAAAATATTTTTACAAGAGTGAGCGGACCTCTATTAAGTTACAACAAACACTTTGGCGCACAAGGCTTTTCATACCTCCAGCCAATCTGCCTCAGTGAACCAATTTGAGGTATGCACAATCATCCTTGCCAGCATGGTTCAATTTAATCCATTCTTACCCACTATGTCAGCCCGTCCCGATTCTTCAACTTCCTATTGGAGTGACAGCCTCAAGCTCGTAGGAAAATTATTATGCGTCTGGTTCTTTGTGTCCTTTGGGTGCGGAATCCTCTTCAAGGATTACCTCGATCAGTTCTCCATCGGCGGTGCCCCTCTCGGGTTTTGGATGGCCCAGCAGGGCTCGATTCTATGCTTTGTCATCTTGTTGGTTGTTTATGCATACCAGATGAACAAGCTCGATGACATACACGGGTTTTCCGAGGAGGAGAAATAAGCCATGGACCAAACAACCTGGAATTTCATCTTTATCGGAATCACCTTTGGGGTTTACATCGGGATTGCTATTTGGTCCCGTGCCGGATCTACCAAGGAATATTACACTGCCAGCGGTGGGGTCTCCCCATTTGCCAATGGCATGGCCACCGCCGCGGACTGGATGTCGGCAGCCACCTTCATTTCCATGGCGGGGGGCATTGCCGCTGCCGGATATGGAGCTTCTAAATTTCTCATGGGCTGGACGGGAGGGTTTGTACTCCTCACCACCCTGATGGTTCCCTATTTGCGAAAGTTTGGGAAGGCCACCGTGCCCGACTTTATTGGAGACCGCTTTTACTCCAACGGTGCACGCTTGGTTGCCGTAATCTGTGCAATTTTTATCTGCATGACCTACATCATGGGCCAGATGCGCGGCGTGGGCATCGTATTTTCTAGGCTCTTTGATATCGAGATCTGGATGGGGGTTCTCATCGGAGGCGGCATCGTCTTTTTCTACGCCGGACTGGGCGGAATGAAAGGAATTACCTACACCCAAGTCGCCCAATATTGCGTAATGGTCTTTTCCTACACTATACCGGTCATTTTCATTTCCATAATCATTACCGGAAATGTCATCCCCCAGCTCGGCCTGATTGGAAATTATATCAAGGACGGGACCGAGGCCTCGGTTCCCCTAATCGTAAAGATTAACCAGATATCAACGGACCTCGGCTTCGCCGAATACACTGCCAGCACCAGTAATACCCTTGATATGTTCTGCATTACCGCGGCCTTAATGATCGGCACTGCCGGGCTGCCCCATGTAATTGTTCGCTTTTTTACGGTAAAAAATGTTCGGGCGGTAAGGAAATCTGCCTTCTGGACGCTCGGATTCATTGCAATTATCTACCTTACCGCTCCAGCATTGGGGATTTTTGCCCGCACTAATTTCGTCGAGGAAATTAACCAAAAACGGTACACGGAAGCCCCCCAGTGGTTCAAAAACTGGGAAAGCCAGGGCATGATTGCGTGGGTCGACAAAAACAAGGACGGCATCATGCAGTACCAGGCTGGTGCAGTATTTGATGGCAAGCCCGTCTACTCCGATGAGAACCGTGCGGAAGGCGGGCCACGCCCCGTGTCCAACCCACTCACCGACTCGCCCAACGAAGTGTACTATGACCGCGATATTATCGTGCTAGCCAACCCGGAAATGGCAGGCCTGCCCAAGTGGGTCATTGCCTTGGTTATGGCGGGGTGTGTGGCCGCCGCCCTGTCCACTGCCGCCGGACTCCTTCTTGTTCTTTCCACTTCGATTTCCCACGACCTGATGAAAAAAATTCTCAAGCCCAACATTTCGGACAAGCAGGAAATCCGCTACGCCCGCATGGCCTCCTTTGGTGCCCTGGCCATTGCCGCCTATTTCGGAATCAACCCGCCTTCCAGTTTTGTCGCCAAGACCGTGGCTTTCGCCTTTGGACTGGCCGCATCTTCCTTCTTCCCCACTCTGATAATGGGCATTTTTTCCAAGAAGATAAATAAGCAGGGTGCCATTGCCGGAATGATCTGCGGGATAGGTTTTACCCTCGGCTACATCGTGCACTTCCAATTCCTGACCGATAGCAAGGACTATTGGTTCGGCATCTCCCCGGAAGGAATCGGGTTCCTTGGTATGTTTATCAATTTTATCGTTGCCTTCGTGGTCAGTTCGGTGACCCCTCCCCCACCTGCGGAGGTACAGGAACTGGTCGAAAATATCCGCATTCCACAGGGTGCGGGTCAGGCGATCGATCATTGAGCAAATTTTCAATCTGGCTTCTCTTCATCCCCGCAATTCTTTGCGGAGAGAAAGAAGGGTTTCGTTCCTTATTTGATGGCAAATCCCTCGCCGGATGGGAGGGAAAACCCGACTTTTTCCGGGTGGAAGATTCCTGCATTGTTGCCGGCCATTTGGACAGGCGGATTCCGCAAAATGAGTTTCTTGTGACCGAGCAGTCTTGGGAAAATTGTGAATTTATTTTCGAGGCCCGGCTCCTCGGCCCAGGCTCCAATGCGGGCGTGCAGTTTTGGAGTCAAAGGCTACCCGGCTCAAATGAAATGATTGGTTACCAGTGCGATATCGGGGCTTTCAAAAAAGGATTACTGTGGGGCTGGCTTTATGATGAATCGAGACGCAACCACTTCCTTACTTCGGCTTCACAAGACATAATGCAGGAGTGCGTAACCCCTAAGGGGGAATGGAACAAACTACGGGTCAAAGCCTATACCCCCCGCATCCAAATCTGGCTCAATGAACACCTGATTTCCGATTTTGAGGAGATGGATGCTTCCATTTCCCAGTCTGGGCACATCGGTTTACAAATTCACAGCGGCCCTCCCCTGGAGTGCTGGTTTCGCGAGATTAAAATACGGAAATTGTAATTGCCAAAAAGAAATTATTCAGAAGAAAAGGATAATATGAAATCATTACTTTTTTGCACCTTTGCCCTCTTTATTGGAAGTACTTTAACACCCTTACTGAGCGCAAAGGAAGACTATCACCTTGGCTTCCGGATCGCGCCGCGTATTAGTACTTTGGGTGGTGGACTTGAAGTAGCCAAGGGTCTCACTCCTTGGCTCGGCCTTCGTGGAGGGGTAAACTATTTCACCTACACTTACGACTCCCAAGAGTCTGGCAATGACTACGAATTGGAACTAGAACTCAAAAGCTTTGGTTTATTTGTCGACCTGCATCCCTTTAAACAAGCCTTTCGCATCACTGGGGGCTTTCTCATCAATGGCAATGAGATTAACGGGAATGCCAAGCTTGCTGCGGGAGAAAAGTTTGATTTGGACGGCATCGAATATTCCCTCGCCGGCAACCGTGCATCTATGGCCCTCACCTACGATACCTTCGCACCCTATGCCGGTTTGGGCTGGGACACGACCTTTGGCGATGATGACCGATGGGGCTTCACCTTTGATTTGGGCGTCGTTTTCTCGGGATCGCCCGACTTGGCGATTAACGCGTCCGTCGATTCAAATAATCAGGCCATCATCAATGAATTCGAGTCAAAAAAGAAAAAAGAAGTGGATGAGGTGAAAGAAGACTTGAATGACTTTGAATTATGGCCGGTCATCAGTGCAGGTATTGTCTACCAGTTTTAGACTTATTTCCATTTAGTCATTTCTCACGAACTTCGGTTCGTGGTTCCATAACCAATAGATGGGATATTTTATAGTCTCTCCGAGATAGGCAAGAATACCCCGGTCTGATTGCCACCAGTCGTCAATCGCAAAGAGCTCGTTGGGTGCCCCGGCGACTTCAACCTCAACATCACTGCCCTCAAAGACCTTATTGAATGCCAAGTGGGCACGCCGGGTGTGAAACTCGTCGGTCACGATAATCAATCTCCTCCAACCCGCTTTTTTTGCATAAGTAAGAGCATCCTCGGCTTCATCAAAAGTGGAGGTAGCCCCGCCGTCAAGTGAAGGCAGGAGCTCCCACTTGGCAGCAAGACTCATTTTTTGGGCAACGGCCTGGGCAAATTGCAGGTGGCTAAGTTCAATGACACTGAACTCCGCACTTTTAGGCTTTTCCTCGGTGACAAACAACCGTTTCCCAAATCCACGGTTCCACAGTCTTAAGCACTCAGGGATACGGGTTTCGCGATCCCCAGAAAGACAGATAATCGCATCCGCTCCCTTTTGGGCATCTTGTAGAACGAAGCAATGAGCATAGAGGGTCAGGATGGGGGCACGGAAGAGATAGAGCCCAAAAATAACAAGGAGGGCACACCCCGCAAGCAGGAGCACATACCTCACCGTCCTCATGATATCAGGTTAGAATTTGAAAAATCCCCTCAACTTCCACCATTGCATCACCTGGAAGGCCAGATGCCCCGAATGCACTTCGTGTACCCACTCCATGGTCCTCCCCAAAAATATCTTTAAATAATTCGCTGCACCCATTGATTACCTGGGGGTGCTGGGAAAATCCGGCCGGAGAATTGACCAGACCAAGTAGCTTGACCACACGCTCCACCCGGTCAAGCGTACCCAAAGCCGATCGCAGGGAAGACAGCATGTTTAAGCCCACCTGACGGGCAGCCTCATTTCCATCCTCCACCGTCCGCCCATTCCCCACCTGACCAGTCATAATTGACCCATCGGCACCGAGGGGGAGATGACCGGAAAGATAAGCCAGGTTACCCACCAGCAAGACGGGTTTGTATAACCCAGCCGCAACGGGTGCGGGCGGCAGATCGATTTCCATCGAAGTAAGTGCGGTTTCTGGATTCATTATGCGTTGATCATTCACATTTCATGGGATTACGGGCAAGAGCCAAATTAAAGTGGTTCTTTGAATTCCCATTTGCTTAACCGTGGCAAATTATTTTTTTTAAGGAATGGACATTTTTAAGAAACTCTCCCGGCGGCAAATCCTTTCATCCGCCGGTATCCTCGGTCTTGGCAGTGCCCTCGGCAAAAGCCTGTATGCGGGCACTCCCCAAGCGAAACCAATCTCCCTGAAAAAAAATGCCGTGATTCTCTTTCAGGGGGACTCGATTACCGACGCACGCAGGCAAAACCGCAACGCACCCAAAGCCAATGACCAAGCATCCATGGGCGGTGGATATGCCAGCATGGCCGCCTCGGCCCTGCTCAACAGCAAGCCTGAATTCAACCTCTCCATCTTTAACCGCGGCATATCGGGTAACAAGGTACACCAACTTGAAGCCCGCTGGGAAAGGGACTGCCTGTCCCATCGGCCTGATATTCTGAGTATCCTCATCGGAGTGAATGATATCTGGCATGGGATTCAGGGAAAATATGACGGCACGGTGCAAAGATATGAGGATGATTTCCTCGCCCTCCTGAACCGGACACGGAAGGCCCTGCCGCAGGTACAACTGGTCATCTGCGAGCCCTTTGTGCTCAGATGCGGAGCCGTGAACGAGAGGTGGTTCCCCGAGTTTGACCGCTACCGTGAAAGTGCCCGCAAAGTGGCCGATCAGAACCAGGCTACCTTTGTTCCCTTCCAGGAGATGTTCGACCGGGCACTCTCTTATGCACCTCCCGAGCACTGGGCAAAGGATGGCGTACACCCCAGCCAGTATGGAGCCGCATTGATGGCGGACACATGGCTGCGGGCGGTCCGCGGGTAATCCCCCAGAACTTCGAACGCCTTAGAGATGCAGGAAATTCACACATTTTATCAGTTTGCCGATTTTCCTGACTTTGAAAAATGGAAGGACAAACTGCAAAGCGTGGGAGAACAGCACAGCATCCTTGGCACCCTGATTCTCGCTCCCGAGGGCATCAATGCCACCATCTCCGGAACCAACAAGAGTATTGAGCAATTTCTGGCCTTCATTCGGGAGGATAAGCGCTTTTCCTCCATCTCCACACGCTCCACTCAATCAGAACGACCCACATTCTACCGCCTGCGCATAATCACCCGCCCGGAAATTGTAACCCTGGGGGATACTTCTATTCTTCCATCCAATGGAGTCGGTGAATATGTGGAACCCGAAGATTGGAATGCCCTGCTGGACGATCCGGAGGTGGAATTGGTTGATGTGCGCAACGCCTATGAGGTCGCACTGGGCACATTCGATAAGGCGATCAACCCCGAAACCCAGACCTTTGGACAGTGGGCTGAATTTGTTCAAAAAAAATGGGGCCAGCAACCCGGCAAAAAAGTGGCCATGTTTTGCACGGGTGGAATTCGTTGCGAAAAAGCCTCCGCCCATCTGGTGCAGAATGGATTTCCCAAGGTCTATCATCTCAAGGGGGGCATTTTAAACTACCTCGAAAAAGTTGACCCCGCAGAGAGCAAGTGGGATGGGGAGTGCTTCGTTTTTGACCACCGGGTATCGGTCAAGCACGGCCTCACTGACGGTTCCGCCAAACTGTGCTTTTCCTGCAGGTGGCCCCTCGATGAGCAGGACCTGTCCTCCGAGCATTATGAGGAGGGCGTCTCCTGCCCGCGTTGCATCTCCAAAATCACGCCCGAGCGAATGGCCCGTTTGCGGGAGCGGCAAAAACAGGTACAGCTCGCCCGCAAACGAAAAGTCAGCCACATCGGGCTGAAAATGCCCGACCGTCAAAAAGACAGCTAATCATGCCAACTCTTGCATCAGAGAAATTTTCGTCCTAGCTTGAAGAGACTTTACTTGAGGTGATCAAAAACGAAGAAGAAAAAACTCCGCTTCGACAGCAAGAGACCGACGACCTCTTGCCCTCCGCATGGAAGAGCGGCTCGCTCAAATACGACGAACTGAAGCCCCTGAGCGAGGGGGGAACGGCTAAGCTCTACATCACCGAGGATTTAAACCTTCACCGGAAAGTGGCCTACAAAACCCTCCATGCCGACCTGCAATCATCCGACATCGAGACCAAGCGTTTTCTGCGGGAAGCCCGGGTAACCGCCAATATTCAGCATCCCGGAACCGTGCCAGTTTATGAACTGGGCAGGGACCGGTCAGGCCAGCTCTTTTTCACCATGAAAAGAGTGGTTGGTAAGGATCTTCGAGAAATCCTCCTCGATCTTAGTCATGAGGTGCCGGATGTTGTCGAGCGCTTCCCCCTCCCCCGTCTGATCGACATTCTTATTCAGGTAACCCAGACCATTGCCTATGCCCACGACATCGGGGTGATTCACCGCGACATCAAGCCGGCCAATATCATTGTCGGAAAATTTGGTGAGGTCTATGTCCTGGACTGGGGATTGGCCAAGGTGATGGGGTCCGCCCAGTTGGCCGACGGAGAAGAGGAGGAACTAAGCAAAAAGGACCTCAGCCTAACCCGGAGTGGAATGCACTACGGCACCCCAATGTATATGACTCCGGAGATTGCCCGCGGTCTGAGTGATCTCGATGCAAAATCAGATGTCTTTGCCTTGGGCATTCTCCTCTTTGAAGTCCTTACCTTAAAGCCCTTCCTAGAGGGCAAGGATATCACCGAAATTAAACAAAAATTGCTCGAAGAAACATACCCATTACCAAGGGAAGTTGCTCCGGAAAGAAAGATCCCCAAGGACCTGCAGGCCATTTGCATGAAGGCGCTGCACAGGTCGAGGGGTTTGCGCTATGCCAATGCCAACGCCTTACTGGAAGACTTGCAAAGCTACCGACACGGCGAGGAAGTTTCGGTCTATTGGTACTCAGGTTGGGAAAGATTTACCCGTTGGAACAACCAAAATGCGTACCTTATTATCTCCGTCTTATCCGCCTTGGCCGGTGCCGGGGTTTATGCCCTGTTCACTTCCTCCTAGGAAAGTGAAATCTTAATTCACTCGGGAAACAAACTTCCCTTGCCCACTTTTTTGGCCCGGCATTCCTTGCAAACACAACTGTTGCCATGAGGATTTGAACTGGATGAATTCGGGGCGGTTGACTTCAGGAAGTCCGTCTCCTTCTGGGGGAGCATGGCCTTGCTTTGGATAACTTTGGACTTAACAACAGGCGAAGCAGTTGGTTCGGTTTTTTCTTTTACCGGAGCGAGGGGGTTTGGGAAACGGGATACCGATGAGTTCCGCCCGTTGCTGTCATTCAGAGCTTTTTTTTTTGCAAATGGATTGGCGACCGTATTGCCCATCGTACTCATGTGCCTGACATACTTTGTGGAAAGGGCTTCCGCGAAGTTTACATTGTCAATTTTGGTAACAGCCAGAAGTTTGTCACTGTGCAATTGCCCGACGATGACAAATCCTTCCGCAGAGGGATGAAACCGTAGAACCCGTAGTGATTCGCCCGGGCTTACGGGGACTTTCACCCTTTGTTCTCGATCCATGAGAGTGATTTTCTCGTTAAGTAACTGGAGCTCAGTCGGAAATGCCAGAGTGGAGTTCTTCTTTGCCCATGTTATCACATCTGCGGTAAATTCTTCAATGGCTTGATTTTTTGCCTCTTCCAGCTTGTCTGCCATCGCCGTGGTGTCGACTCGCTGGGCCCGGACCACATCGTCCTTCGCTTTGCTCAAATCACGCTCCAGTGAGCGGACTTCGCTGCGCAGATCCGCCATGTCATCTTCCGCACGGGACACCTCTTTTTCGAGGGCTTCCTTTTCCTCCGCAAGAGACTTGGTTTGCTTGACCATGTCCTCATTTTCGCCTTCCAGGCGTTTCTTGAGGTTGAGATAAAAAGCTTCATTCTTTTCCAGCTTTTCCACCTTCTTGGCCAAATCCTCCGCACGCTGGGCAACGGAATCATCTATTGAAACAAAGAGACCAACCATCCCAAGTGTGCTCAATCCAGCCAGCACAAATGCGACAATCGCCACAGGGCTAAGACCGGATTTTTTCACCGATGCACCCTTGAAGGCAGATTGCATGCTGGAGACCTTGCCCTGCATTTGCTTGAGTGCTTCCGACTTTTGCTGATCCGCAGAGGTCGCAGACTGCAGGTGATGCAAGGATTCCTGCAATTCCCTGCCCATATCCAGGACCTTTTTGTTCCCGTCGATCAGGCGACCAGACAGGATACTGGCCACATTGAGGCAGAGCTGACCACCGGCAAATCCATTTTCCCCAATAAATTCAAGTAGCCTCTCGTGGTTCATTCTCCAGAGCACGCACTCTCCCACCGCCTGAACTGTGGCGGAGGCAACCCCGCCGCTAAGAAAGGCCATCTCTCCAAAGGCAGCCCCGGTACCCAAACTGGCTATCTGTTGATTTCTGCCTTGGTCATCGGCCTTGTAGATACCAACCTGCCCGCTGACCACAAGGTATAGGAACTGTTGCTCATGTCCGTCGGAGACTAATACCTCATCCGAGGCAAGAACCCACTCGCCCCCAAACTTGAGGGCTTCCATTTCCTGCTCACCTATATTTTCACAAAGGCCTTGTGCAGGGAGATCATACCCAGCCTCTTGTACATCTTCTCGGTAGAGCAATTTCATACAATTGTCGAATTTAGGGACGATTGCATTAAAAGGGCAAGTACAGAAAATCTAGAGGTGACATCATCTCTTCATCCTCCGTGGCAGCACTTCCCAAATTTTTTCAATCGCCAGTAATTGTACGGCCAGGCTGCAACAAAACCAGCCCCTAGGGTGTAGGGCAAAACCTGAAGGGTAATGGAGGGGGCCCCCATCATCCCAAAATCGGCTAGATTCATCGCCAGCTCCATTAAAATCATCGAGAGTAGACTCATCCCCACCGCAGTTCTGAATGCATTTTTGGGGCCCAACTGCCTCCACAAAATCAGGGTTTCCAGAGCAATGCTAGTCAAAATGCCCATCAACATGGCCAACCCCCAGACAAGAAACCACTTCGACTCGGGAATAGAATCCGGGGCATAGGCGCGCTCAAAGGCGTGGATTGTACCAAGGTCTCCCACTGCACATCCCAGTAAGCACCAGGCCGTGTTTTTCGCTGATCTCACCGCAATCATAAAATTGGTCAGGTAATTGCCATCTGTTGCACTCCCAGAACCTCGTGAATTTGCTCTAAAACCGCACGGACCACAGGCACAGCCACCGAATTACCAAACTGCTGAAAACAAACATTGGAACGGGGGTGCAAACGAAATGTCTTCGCAAACCCCATCGCTCTTTGGCATTCCACCGGATGCAACCGGCGGACACGCTCGCCCACCAGGTACAAGCCCGTCTTCGCACCGGCACCGCCTCCATAGGCCGAGAGAGTAACCGCATGTCCCTTGGTGCTGTATATGCGCTCACCCTGCCCTCCCTTTCCCAGCGTGCCGACACGCAGGGGGCGGTTTTGCCTCACCTGCGGAAGATCTTCCCTAATCCGGATATCCGACCGGTCGACCCTGAATTCTTTAAGTCGGGAATCTCCTGCGGGTAGTAAAATATCATCTAGGGTCACGACCCGACCGCAAGGAGGAGGAAAGAAAAAACCGGAGCTTTTTAAATCATCACGAAAGCATACAAAAAAGAGCCTCTCCCTTTTCTGCGGCACACCAAACATAGACGCATTAAGGACCGTATGATGGACCGAATATCCCGCTTGATTGAGTAGATCAAGGGTAACCCGCATGGTGTTGCCCTCGTCGTGACGCAGGTAGTTGCGGACATTTTCCAGAAGTAAAACCAAAGGCCGGTGGGCCCGGGCAATCCGAATGATCTCAAAAAGGAGGGTCCCTCTGGCATCACGAAAGCCGTGCTGGTTGCCAGAAATACTGAAGGGCTGGCATGGAAAGCCACCACAGAGAATATCATGAGGTGGAACATCCTCCTCGGAAACTGCGGTGAGATCCCCGACGGGAAGTTCTCCATAATTCTTCTCATACACCCATTGGGCCTGACGGTCCCAGTCCGATGAAAACACACAGGTGTGACCTGCTCCCTCCAAAGCCTGCCGGAATCCTCCAATCCCGCAAAATAAATCAATGAATTTCATCCCTCGCATCTGTACCTACTCCCCTCCCAGTCGTTCTTATTCTCAGGCAAACGGAGGCTTCGGTTTTCTACACATCGCAAAGATGGACGGCCTGGCTGAGTCCTTCATAGGGATCTCCAGTGGGTATAAACTCCTGCCCCACATATCCCTCGTATCCAATTTCCAATAATGCCTCCATAATGGGAGGATAATTGAGTTCCTGGGAAGGCCCAAGCTCACCGCGACCTGGGTTTCCCGCCGTGTGAATATGCCCGATCATCTCGCCGCACTGGTGAATTCTGCGAATCACATCTCCGTCCATAATTTGCACATGGTAGACATCGAAAAGTAACTTGACCCGCGGCGACCCCACCGCGTTAAGAATATCCATGCAATAATCCACATGGTCTCCCTGGTACCCCGGATGCCCTTTATCGGGATGGTCCCCCACCCGACTGTTGAGCATTTCCAAACAGACAGTGACTCCTTTTTTCTCCGCATAGGCAGCAATTTTCTTCAATCCTAGCACACAGTTTCGGGCCCCTTCCGCCCGGGAAAAGTTTTCTGAAAACCCGGTAAATGCGATGACATTTGGGCAGCCAAAATCAGCCGACTGATCCACGGCTTTGCGAGTAACTTCGATTAACCAGGGATGATATTCCAAATTATTAAAGCCCTTGATAAACGGTGGCCCCTCCACTTCGATCGGAGAGATTGCACAGGTAAGCCCATACTTCCCAAGGGTTTTCCATTGGTCAGACCCCACCAACTCCACACTTTTGCAACCCAGCTCCCTCGCCACCCTGCAGGTTTCCTCCAGAGTCCAATGATTGGCAAAACACCAGGACACTACAGACTGCTTAATTCTCCCTTTTAGGGGAGTTGCCTGAGTGCCCTGCGGTTGGGCATGAGCTTGATTGGATAGACCCCCGAGGGTGACTGCACCGGCAAACCCGGCAATCGTGTTCTTGAGCAGCCCGCGGCGGGATATCCCGGTACTTGGTAAAGATTCTTTCTTTTTCATCATAAATCTTCTTCATTCACCATCCTTGCGGTGGCAACCTTCAAAGAATCTCAAATCAGTAAAGGGAAGTTTTAGCGCTTCCAAAAAACCATCGATATGAGTAAGCCGACAAAAGAACCGATGGCATCCATCGCCACATCCCAAACCTCCGGAGAACGCCCCTTGGCCCACCAGTCCTGCCAGCACTCATCGACAATTCCAAAGCAGGCACAAAAGGCAAACAATGCCCAGGGAAAGCCCGCACTACACCGGCCAAAACCACCCCAAGCCAGGATTCCCATCAACGCATATTCGATCAGGTGCAGGGCTTTATCAGATAACTCCAGGCCCGTCTCAGGAATTTCTTTGGGTGACAAACTTGAAAGATAGAGAACCAGAGCACAATAGAGAACAAAACCGATCTTCCACTTAAGCATAGCTATTCATTCTGCCAAATCGGCACCACAGGCAAGCAAGTAAGTAAGTTCGTCCCTAAATTAACCCATCCCTGGCAGGAACTTGACATTATCGGTCCACAGCACCACCTTGAATGGGTGGAGTTTGTAACCTTAAGTACAGGGATCTTTGGTCTGGGCATGGCCGCATTGTCGGCTTTTCTTTTCCGTCTCATGCAAGGCCATAAACAAGAAGCCGCCCAGTTACAACAGACCCTCAACGAGAAGGTGGAACAATGTGCGGCCGCCCGCAAGGAGCTTGAATTAATCAGGCAAAGCCAGACCCACTCCAACGTATTGGAAAAAGAATTGAGGGAACAAATCCTTAAGTCAGAAACCGATAATGCCCGGCAAACCTCTCAAATTGAAGAGCTGCAGAGAAGGCTAAAGGATCAACTGGCCGAGCAGGAGAAGTCCGCCCTTCTGCTTCAGGAAAGGTTTGAAAACCTTGCCAACAAGATCTTTGAGCAAAAATCCGCCAAGTTTTCGGAACTCAACCAAGAGAAACTCAAGGTCGTTCTCCAACCCCTCGACAAAGACATCCGTGAGTTCCGCAAAAAAGTGGAGGAGATTCACGAAAAGGACTCCCACCAGCATGTCGCCCTCCGGGAGTTTGTCGCGGGTCTGCAAAATGCACAAACCCAGTTGAGCGAAGATGCCCGCAACCTCACACAGGCGCTTAAAGGAGACTCCAAAAAGCAGGGGGATTGGGGGGAATTTATTTTGGAGCGGGCCCTGGAGGCTTCGGGTCTAACCAAAGACCAGGAATTTTCCATGCAGTCCAGCTTCGATGGCAAAAGGCCGGATGCGATCATTCACCTTCCAGGAGAGAGGCAGTTGATCATCGATGCCAAAGTTTCCCTCACTGCTTACGAACGTTCCATCTCCGCTGAAAATGAGGACGACCGTAAGCAGGCCCGCAAGGAGCACCTCCAATCCGTGCGCAAGCACATCGATGAGCTTTCCGAAAAAGACTACTCATCCATTGAGGAACTGACCTGCCCAGACTTTACGCTGCTTTTCATTCCGGTGGAACCCGCATTTGGTGCGGCACTGGCAGAAGACCCCGAGCTTTATCAGTATGCATTTGACCGCAAGATCGCGCTCATCACCGCATCCACCCTGATGGCTACCATCAAGACGGTTGCGAATTTATGGAAATTGGAAAAGCAGAACAAGCACGCTCAGGATATTGCCAAGAGGGCTGGCTTACTTTTCGACAAATTTACCGGCTTTCTTGCCAACCTGGAAGAAGTGGGCAAATCCCTTGGCAAAGCGGTGGGTGCCCATGAGCGTGCAGTCGGACAGTTGTCGACCGGCCCAGGAAACCTGATCGGACAGGCGGAAAAGCTCAAAGCCATGGGCATCCGTTCGAAAAAGGAAATTCCCTCTTCATTCCTCGAAAGTCAGGATAACGGGGAAGCTGAAGGCCAGTCGGAGATTGCATTTGATCGCGATGAAAGTGAACGAGAGTCCGCATAATCCTGAAAATTAACCAGAACAGTCTATTCTCTTTTTCGGTTTTTATCTTTCACTCACCGCGGTGTACACGCTTATCCAGGCAGCAATGAAACAACTCCTTCCTGCAATCCTATTATTCCCTTTCGCGATCATCACTGGATGGTTAACCGCCGAAGAGACGCTGGATCCTTTTGCCGAATTAGCCGCCCAAATCAAACCGGCAGTGGTTACCATTTCGACCACTGACCGCCGGGGCTCCCCCTGGGGTGTAGGCACGGGATTTATCGTGGATAAGGGGGGTATTATTGCCACCAACTTTCACGTAATCGGGGAGCACCGGGAGTTTACCGTGGAACTCGCAGATGGCACCATTTGCGAACCTACGGATATCCTCGGTCTGGACCGCAGCCGCGACCTCGCCCTCTTTCGGATTGACCAAACAGGCCTGCCCACCCTCGCGCTTGGCGACTCTTCGAAAATCAAACCTGGACAGGAGGTACTATCTGTGGGCAACCCTCTCGGCTATGGTCTCAGTGTTAGCCGGGGAGTGATTGCTGCAGTAAGGGAACTGGAACTGGGGGACGGGCGACCGATGGTTCAGGTTGCCATCCCAATCGAGGCCGGAAGCAGCGGCAGCCCCATAGTCAACCGCGATGGCGAGGTTTTGGGGATTTTGACCATTAAGTCAGGTGGAGCCATTGGGTTTGGTGTGCCGGTTAACGCCCTCCGACCCCTGCTCACCGATACCCAGACCATCCCCGCTGAGAAATGGTTTACCGTGGGCATGCTTGACAAGGATGAATGGGGACGACCGCTCGGCGGCAACTGGCGTCAGCGGGCAGGAAAGATACGTGCCTCGGGCATGGGCAAGGGCTTTGGAGGGCGGATGCTTTGTCTCACAAAGGACACCAATTACTCGCCTCCATTTGACTTGGAAGTAGAGGTAAAGTTGGAAGATGAAAGCGGAGCCGCAGGGCTGGTTTTTGCCTCCGATGGCATGGATAAGCACTACGGCTTTTACCCAACCAACCGCTCCCTTCGGCTGACCTGCTTTAACGGACCGCGGGTTTTTGACTGGAATATCCTACAAACCATTTCCTCTCCTGATTATCGACCGGACGAATGGAACCTCCTGAGTGTGCGTTTTGAGCAGGGCGGTTTTATCCGGTGCCTGGTGAACAATCAAGTGGTCATCGAGAAAGCCGATTTCACGCTTAATGAAGGCTGGGTGGGCCTCTGCAAATTTCGTGAACCTGGTGCAGAATTCCGCAATTTCCGCATCTCACCGAGACTCCCACCAGGTAGCATCCCCAGTGAGGTAAGGGAGCGGGCCTTTGAGCTATCCCAGACCCTCGAACTTCAGGAGAACCTCTCCCTGAGCGAACTGAAGGAATTTTCCCTTCTTGGCCCTTCGGCCCAGCAGGCTCTTCTGGAGCGGGCAGCAGAACTGGAGGCAGCCACCAACCGACTGCGTATGTCTGCCGAAAAAGTCAGGATCTCTCAAATCATTCTCGAATTAACCAAGTGCCTCAGCCCTTCTGCGGATCAACCATCAGGCGATCTCCTGCACGCTGCCCTGCTTGTCGCTAAGCTGGATAACCCCGATTTTCTTCCCCAGCAATACAACGATCGTATCGATCGCCTGGCCCAGCGCATCGCCGGCCATTTCCCTTCCTCCGCCAATCAACTGGAAAAGCTGGATATTCTTATCCATCAGTTATTTGTCCAGCGGGGTTACCATGGAAGCACGCTTGATTTTCACCATCGGGCCAACAGTTACCTCAACGAAGTGATTGATGACCGCGAGGGCCTCCCCATCACTCTCTGCCTGTTACTGATGGAACTCGGCAAACGCATCGACCTGCCCATCCGCGGACTGGCCACTCCGGGCCACTTTCTCGCCCTCTATCAGGAACCTGGTCAGTCCTTGGAAGAGTCGGTCATCATCGATGCCTTTTCCGGCCAGAAAATTTCCCGCCAACAAGCGGATGAGCTCACCGGTGGAAGACTACGGGATTCCGATTTCATTGCCGCGAGCGATCTTGAAATTATCTCCCGGATCCTGGGCAACCTCATCCGATCCGCGCAATGGGACCGGGATACGCTTGCCATTCTCCGCTACCTCGATGCCCTACTCTCCATCAATCCTACGGACCACTACCACCGCACCCTCAGAGCAATGACTCTCTATGGTGAGGGCCGTTTCGATGAAGCCCTAACCGATATCACATTGATCATCGGCGACAACCGCGAGGACCCCGAAAATGCCCCCCTCCTTGAAATTGAGCGACGCTTACTCCAGGATCATCGCCCCGAGTTCTAGGGATGCGGCATCGAGCACTTCCCGGTTAATCCTTCCCATCGCCCCACCCCATTCTTAGCAAGGCCTCCCGAACGCCGGCTAGGTCCTCATCCTCTAACGCTAATTTCTTAAAACTCGGATCTCGCTTCACTGCCTCTTTTAAAAAATCCAAGCACTCCCCTGGACTGCCAAGTTGGCAGGCATAACAGGCAAGGTTATACCGGATGGTGGCATCGTTGTAGTGATGCACCAGACCCTCGAGCAGGATTTTCCGGGCAAGCTGAATCGACTGGCCCCGACGCGTGGCGTAGGCATCCGCAACCCACCACTCCGCATCCTCTGGAAACTCCATTCTTAAACCGTGAGCAAGGTCACGCATATCTTCCCACTGCTCCCGGTTTTGCCGTATATTCATCAGCATTGCCCTGCGCCGTTTTCCCCAGGGTAATTCATCCGGCAATGCACTCAGCTCAATCTCTGCTTCCCTCAGCATACCGAGCTCAAAATATCCAGTCGCCCGCGACCAGTGTACTTTCGGTTTGAGCTGATGTGGAGGTGAGGGTTGATCGTCCCCGCTCATCTTCTTTCTTCCGCACGATTCATCGGTTGATGAAAAGAATTCAGTCTTTCTTGGAGGACCACCATGATGCAAGTACACTCCCAACCAGGCAGTGGATGATGGCACTAAGGGCACAGGGAGCCGGCGTCATGGACATTTGAGGGAAATGCTTCGCCGCCAAGGCCGTGCCTAAACCTGAATTCTGCATACCCACCTCAATGGAAAGTGTCTGCCTCTCGATCCGATCTCTGCCCATCAAATACGCACCGCTATATCCACCTAAGAACCCTCCAAGATGCAGCAATAAGGTGGCCCCCAGCAAAACCCACCCGTGCTCCATGATTAAATCCCGCTTAGCCGCAAGTACAAAGCCAACGATCAAAAGAATAAAGACCACTGAGACCAAAGGTGAAAAGGAGGCGATAAAACCGGCCGATTTACGGAACCAAAAATTCCACGCGACCCCAATGGTCAAAGGCAATACCACTACCACAAGGATACTCGAGAACAAGGCCCAAGGGTCGATCGGCACATAGTGCCCGGCATAAAAATAAGTCAACCATGGTGTGGCGAGTACCGCCACCAGGGTTGAACAAAGAGTCAAACTTACCGACAAAGCCACCTTTCCTCCTGCTAAAAAGACCACCACATTGGAGGCGGTTCCCCCAGGGCAGCTCGCCACCAGAATGAGTCCAACCGCCATCTCGGGCGGCAGATCAAGGAGCTTGGACAAAAAAGCACTCCAGCCAGGCATAACTAAAAACTGCAGGCCAACACCCAGACCGATCACATAAGGTGCCTTCCACACTCTTTTGAAATCCTCGGCTGTCAGGGTCATGCCCATACCCAGCATAATCAAGCCAAGGCCCCAGCTTATAGCACTGGCACCATACCAAAGAAATGCGGGCGGATGCACGATTGCCAAGATAGCGATCAGAATGGACCAAATCGGGAAACCTTGTGTCAGCCAGGAAACTACTCTCTGCATGGAGTAATTCTAGATTCGATGTTCTTTAAAAACTTGAGCAACCTGCACCTCAGTTGCTCAACTCCCAAAACTCGACTTCCCCCCATTGATGCCCCCAACCCTGGAAACGAGGAGTAAGCCGAAAATAACGGGCACGGACGGAACGCAAGTCCATCTCCACCCAGGTTCCCCTCTCCCTCAGAGAAATAATGTTCCCGTATCGGTTAAACAAAGAATAATCCTCCCCATTCAAGCTGACTTCCACATCGATGGTCTTTAGCTCATCATCCCGGGCAAATGCCTGAAAAAATACCCTTATTGCCCCGATCTTTTTCTCTTCCCCTAAATCAAAGGTTAGGGCCGGGTCTTTTTGGTACCACGCGGTCCACGAAGAACGCCAGCCATCATCTGGCAGCTTGCCGTCAATCAACCGGCCGAGACCGTAACGGGCTTTATCCATCGTGGGCAGTACAGAAGCGGAAACATCCTCGACCTGGGCTAACTTGAGAGAACGCTGAGGGTCAGGAGTCGGGGAAGCCTGCGCAAACAGGATGGCGGCACCAAGAAAGAAAAAGGGGGCTAACTGAAATACACGAAGGGACATCTATTCTTTTTTTCTTTTTCCTCGTCAACAGGCAAGGAAGTAAAAATGTATATTAGAAATTTGTATTTTTTTGATCCGCTGGCTGCTGGAAACACCTAACTTGTATCCTATCTACAAATCCTCAGAAATTTTTCGTTTTCTATGATAAGCTCGATTTCAAGGCTAGCTTGCCTTCTAATTGGCTAAGAAAAATACATCATTGGCTCCGGCCTCTAGTGCGGAGTCGTTGGTAGAAGGAATGGCCATGTCTCCAGAGGACTCCTAAATTGCTTGTAGCACAAAGTAAAATGGCTAGCTTCGTAGAAGAAAATGATCAGGTTCATAGCTATTTTGCTTTTTATCGCCTCCATATCTGTGGGAGGAGTTGTCAGTTTTGCTCAAGTTCACCCAAAGGAGATCCTCGGCAGAAAAGTTTTCGATTCGTTTCGTAAAAATGACTTCCGCTCGTACTACACGTCATCGATTTTTTCAATCGAAGAGGATGTCTTCAGAAACCTCCTCTTTAATATTAAAAATGAGGGACTCAGGCAGGAACTCTTTGTCCATCACCGATCCCCCTTCCCGCCACAATCAACGCCGCAGCAAATGTGGGAAATTGCCTTTGCCCACACCTGGCGAGACCAGTGGCGACACCTCGCACATCACTCGCCCAAACAAGTGATGCTTCAATCTTTTTCCCCAATCTTGCAGGAAGCCAAAGAGAATGGCATTCAATGGGAAAGCACGGAGCTTTTGGCCATCGAAGTTCTCTTAAATGTTAAGTGGGACAGAGGAAAGTTTGAGGTCGACCGAGACCCACTTCCTAGCGAAAACCTCCTCGATTCTCACACCCTCTACCTCGACCGCAAGCTCACCTATCGGCTAAAACTGGATCAATCTACCTATGGTTGTGCCTTCATGATCGGCTATGCACCAGAGGACTCCGAACAAATCTACAGCAAAGGCATACTCGGTAACGGATCGGGCCAGGCTGACATTCTTGCCCGCTTCACCACCCAGTTTCCGGATCGCCTCTATTATTTTTGTCCTGATGAAGAAGGTGCTGGTGGGCCTATCCTGATCAGAGATTATGACTCACCTGACAAACCCAACCAGCGGTCCAACATTTTACTTACATTCTCTTACGGCCAGCCCCATCGTGCTTATCAAATTTTATTACGAAATGTTCTCAGCACTCCATCTGGGGAAGTTTTTTGTGAACGCCCGGAGTGGTTGGGGGAAGTCCGCCTCCCTCGCGGGCTTAATTTCCCTGACTAACAAAATAACTACTGCCGAAGGACTTCGATAAGTTCTCCCTTCTTATATCTCACCGCCTTAGTTAATTTACCTGTATTATCCCAGGCTCGCATCATTCCATTGGCTTGATTTTCAAACCACTGACCTTCTTCTTTCAAGATTCCACTGGGGTACCAGAAACGCTCCATACCATCTTTCTTTCCTTTAAGGAAATGAGCTTCCGCTCTTGGCCTACCGTCTTCAAATTCCTCAACCGCTCTACCGGTAAAGGGCTCGAACTCGACATCATGGTGCCAAAGATTGGTTATTTTATCACGAACAAGAGATGAACCATCGACGGTCCTTACCTTTAGGCTAAGGCGGACATTTTCCCACCTCAGTACTTCCACATCCGTTTCCAGTTCCCGGATACGCTCGCGACGCGAGAGAGCAGACTCCCCCCGCTGTTCAGAAGCGGGCTCGGGTTGATCCTCCTCGCACCCGCAAATCAACAATGTGCAGAACATCACTGCGATTGTAGTAATTCTCATTTCCCACCGATAATTCCCAAACTCCAGCACCGCAAGCCGGTAAAATCACATCTTAGAGCCTAGTTGCCTTTCTTTTTACTTTCTCCTCTTTGGATACCTCCAATAAGCACCGAACAGCCAGCCCACTCCAAGTAAGCCGAGAAAACCCCAAATGAAAATCTTATCTGTATTGCCATGATAAAACATCATCGCAACCAGACAAAGGCATAAGAGCCCGCAAACTAACCTAAACCAAAAACCAATCATCGAATTTAATCCCAAATAATGTCTTAAACCTAGGCAATTCCCTGCCACTCATTGCCATTGTTAATAAAAACTAAAAGAGAGCCGGGAATCGGATTTGAACCGACGACCCACGCATTACGAATGCGTTGCTCTACCAACTGAGCTATCCCGGC
>Ga0181559_10001921_pt1 | contig 20520 bp, 10 predicted proteins | sample 011ome_21_FD_133752 | JGI IMG/M metagenome (GOLD analysis project Ga0181559, IMG submission 133752) | Coastal salt marsh microbial communities from the Groves Creek Marsh, Skidaway Island, Georgia - 011508AT metaG (megahit assembly) | ecosystem: Environmental > Aquatic > Marine > Intertidal...
GAAGAAGAAGGAGGCCGAGGCGGATAAGAAGCGACGGAGCGCGAAGGCGGCTTCGAAGGCGAAGACGAAGGTGAAGGCGAAGGCGAAGGCGGCTCCCGCGCGACCGACGCGCTCGACCCGGAGCGTCTCAGCGACGACCAAGTCGGCGACGACGCGTTCGAAGCGGAAGCGCGGCGGCGACGCCTCGTCGGACTCCTCCAGCAGCTCCTTGTCGGACGTCGTGTCGCCGGCGGCGAAGCGCCGCATGGACGCGAGGAAGATCCTCGAGACGGAGGCGGCGCGGAAACGCGCGGAGCGGGCCAAGGAGCAGGCGGAGGTGGAGCTGCGCGCCGCGCGGAAAGCCGCCAAGGACCTCGAGCAGAAAGCCAGGGAGGCGGCGGTGCGGGCGGAGGCGGCGGCGCGCGCCGCCGAAGCGGCGCGGACGCCTGTTAAGTCGCCGCGCGCCGCCGCCGCCGCCGGCGGCGGCCCCGCAGACGCCCCCCCGGAGATGTGGAAGGTGTACATCTGCTGGCGGGACGAGGAGCTTCCCATCAAGATCCGCTCGGACGCCACGGTGGGTTCGCTCGCCTGGCTCATCTCGAACAAGACGGATGGCAAGCTACAGGCGGACCGCTGCGAGCTCACCTTCGGCGTCACCAGGCTGGCGTCGGTGCCGAACCAGGAGCTGCTCGCCACCATCGGCGTCGTGCAGGGCGCGCGCTTCGGGTTGACGCTGCGGCCCAAGGGCGCGGCGGCCAGGCCGGCGCCCTCGCCCGTCCTGAGCCCGCGCGCAAAGGCGGCGGCGAAGGCGCGGCTGGCGGCGGCGCGCGGCGTCGAGCGCGCCGCGATGGCGGGCCTTGATGCGGCGCGTGGGCAACAGCGCGCCAACAGCGCGAGCGGGCGAACCAGGACCTGGGCGAACCAGCCCTGGTCCGAGCCCGAAGCGCTGGCTCTGGTGGACGGCGTCGCGGCGTTCGGACTGGGCGAGTGGGCGCGCATCCTGGACGCGGTGTGGCTCAAGCACGTGGACTTCCCGAAGCGCTCGGCGACGGACCTGAAGGACAAGTGGCGCAACCTGTGCAACAGCGCGGACAAACCGGAGGGGTTCAAGTTCCGCCTGGCGTACGTCACGCCCGAGCTCCTGGCGCGGACGCGGGAGGTGCGCGCGCAGACGCAGCTCAAGAAGCGAGAGAATGTCGAGAAGTGGGAAGCCGAGCTCGCCGCGAGACGCGCGGAGATTCGGAGGCGAAGCGTCAACGCGGGGGGGGGCTGATGCGAAGGCACACACACGTCCGTACGGTAGTCTCTGTACCTCTCTGACCTGTCTAACGCGAGAAAACGACAGCGCGAAGCGCGTGTACGCCGCCGACGAAACGTCGCTCGCGGAGTTTTCTTCGTCCTTTCGACGTCGGGGCGCGGCGTTCGCCTCCGCCTTCGCTTCGCGACGCGCGAAAGCGCGTCGAACACGCGTCACGTGTCTCGTACTCTCGTCGCGTCCTTCGGGACGTCGACTTTATTCGTCGAACACCTTGCACTCCTCGGCGTCGTCGTTGCCGTCGCAGAAGGACTCCAAGCCGTTCGCCGCGTCGACGTCCGAGCTGTCCAAGTACGCCAGCCTCGCGCCGGGGACCTGCCTGTCGAGCTCGATCCAGGCGGCGCGACCGGCCTCCTTGTCCGTCGCCTCCAGGGCGGCGGCCTCCTTGCACTTGTTCTTCATGAAGCCGGACATGGACTCCCACACCGCGGCGTCCGCGCGCGCGGCGACCGCCTTGGCCTTGCGCGCGCGCGCGGGCGCAGCCTCGAGCGCCCCGCGGCGAGATCCGAAGAAAGCGGATTTGTTCGCGTGCTTCACGGTCACCGCGGAGGCGGCGCGGGCGAGGGCGGACATCGTATCGGGTGCGTGGGGTGGTGGGGGGAAGGGCGAGAGGGCTCGTGGAAGAGGCACGCGCGGGGTGTTGTGTCGAGCCGAACGCGCACGGAAGCCCCCTTCGCCTCATCACGTGACACACATCATCTTGATTGTCGGGTCGAAAGGTCGAATCTCGATTCTCGAATGCTCGAATCTTCGAAAAGTGCGCTTTTTGAGATTTTTGCAGCCCTGGGAGATATTTCACGAACCGTCAATCTTTGGGTCATTCCGCCCATACAACTTGGGCAAAATGCCTCGCTTTTCGGGTGCGACGGGTTTCGCGTGTTCTGGGAAGCGTATGAATCCATCCAGCATCAAGCGCGTCGTCGCTCTTCTCGTTTCAGACGACAGGCGCGCGGGGCAGCAGTCGCACTCGCCTCGGTCGACATGGCGAACATCCAAGTGGAGGATATCCTCGCGGGCACGCCCGCGGTGCAGTGCAAGACCAAGGTGCGTCTTCCGTTTCCCTCGGCGCCCGCCGCGTTCGCGCCGCGCCGGAAATGACATCGGAATGCGCGAAACTGACGATCCTCCGCGCGCCTCGCAGATCGTGTGCACGCTCGGCCCAAAGTCCGCGGAGCTCTCCATCATGGAGGATCTGCTCCGCGCGGGCATGTCCGTGGCCCGCTTCAACTTCTCGCACGGCTCGCACGAGTACCACCAGGGCACGCTGGACACGCTGAGGCAGGCCATGCTGAACACGCGCCTGATGTGCGCGGTGCTGCTGGACACGAAGGGCCCCGAGATTCGCACCGGCATGCTGAAGGACGGCAAGCCCGTCTTGATGGAGGCGGGCAGGGAGGTGACCCTGCACACCGACTACTCGCTTCTCGGTGACGAGCGTAACATCGCCATGAGCTACAAGAAGCTCCCCGAGGACGTCGAGCCGGGCGCCGAGATCCTCATCGGCGACGGGAGCATCGTGCTCGTCGTGAAGTCGTGTCACCCCGAAAACGGGACGGTCGTGTGCGTCTGCGCCAACACCGCGCCGCTCGGCGAACGCAAGAACGTCAACCTGCCCGGCGTGGTGGTGGACCTGCCGACGATCACGGAGAAGGACCGCTCCGATATCCTGCAGTGGGGTTTGCCCAACAACATCGACTTCATCGCGGCGTCGTTCGTGCGCAAGGGGAGCGACGTGGAGAAGATCCGCGCCGTCCTGGGCCGGGACGGCGCGCAGATCAAGATCATCAGCAAGGTGGAGAACCAGGAGGGCCTGGTGAACTTCGACGACATCCTCGAGGCTTCGGACGGCGTGATGGTGGCGCGCGGCGACTTGGGGATGGAGATCCCCACCGAGAAGATCTTCCTCGCGCAGAAGCTCATGATCGAGAAGTGCAACGCCGCGGGCAAGCCGGTGGTCACGGCGACGCAGATGTTGGAGAGCATGGTGAAGAACCCCCGGCCGACGCGCGCCGAGGCGACGGACGTCGCCAACGCCGTGCTGGACGGCACGGACTGCGTGATGCTGTCCGGGGAGACCGCGGCAGGGGCGTTCCCGGTGGACGCCGTGCGCGTCATGAGCAAGATATGCAGGGAGGCGGAGGTGTCCATCGACCACTACAACCTGTTCAAGAGCATCTTGGCGTCGGTGCCGACGCCCATGGCGCCGCTCGAGTCGCTGGCGTCCTCGGCGGTGCGCACCGCGCAGAAGGTGCGCGCGGCGCTCATCGTGGTGCTGACGCACGGGGGCTCCACCGCGCGTTTAGTCGCGAAGTACCGCCCGGCTGTGCCCGTGCTCACGGTGTTCGTGCCCACGCTCACCACGGACTCGCTCACGTGGACCTGCTCAGGCGAGAACCCGGCGCGGCAAGCGAACCTGACGCGCGGGCTCATCCCGCTGCTGGCGGAGGGGAGCGCGCGCGCCACGGACACGGACACCACGGATGAGATTTTGTCCGCCGCCATCGAGCACGCCAAGCAGGCGGGGTACTGCCAGGCGGGGGAGTGCATCGTCGCGCTGCACAGGATCGGGAACGCGTCCGTGATCAAGATCGTCAACATAGACTGAATTGAATGCACGCGACTGCCACGCGACTGCCGCGACTGTACCATTAACGCGCGAGTGTACGCGTACATGTAATACAAGCACCGTAAGCGTCTACGTGTACGATACATAACTAACAAATCCTACCGAAGGTAGTAGGTATCCTATACTTGTACACTACTTCACCGTGAGGTCCTTTTTTCTCCGCGCGACGGGCGCGGCGTACGGCGAGTCGGGGTGCGACGCGGTCGCGTCTTTCGGCTTCTTGCTCTTCCCGCTACCGCCCTGGCTCGGCGCCTTCACCTCGACCGCCGGTTTCGGGGGCGGCGCCTCCGTTCGGGAGACGGTCGCGCGACGGTTCATCGGGGCGGCGGCGGGCCGCGACATCGTCTCCGCGCGCGGCTGCGGCCGGGGCTTACGGCTCACGGCCCCCCCCGGCGCGATACACGCGGGGAGCTCGCGCGTGTTTTTGACCGTCTCCCGGGCCTCCTCCGGCGCTCGTTTCGGTCTCTCGTCCGCGGCTTTTGAAACCGCCGGTCGAGGTGGCGGTTTCGGGAGCTCCTTTGAGCTCCTCGCCGCCTCGAGCGCGTCTCGCCGCTCGGCTTCCTTCGTTTTCTCGATCCCGACCTGCTTCAGCGCGGCCGCCGCCTCGGGCATGCCCAGCCGGAGCGCGAGCTCGAACCAGCGCTCGCTTTCGGCGAGGTCCCGCACCACGTGACCCTCGATGCCGGCGCAGTGCGCGGCGCCCAGCGCGGCGGCGGCTTCGGCGACGCCGGCGTCGGCGGCACGCGCGTACCACTCCGTCGCCGCGCGCGTGTTTTTTTCGACGCCGGGGGGGGCGCCGGTCGCCGCCAGCCGCGCGTACTCCAACATGGCCTCCGGGTGCCCCGCCTCCGCCGCGGCGAGCAGCCACTTCGCCGCGAGGCGTTCCTGCTGCGTCGCGCCGCGGCCCTGCAGGTGCGCCATCCCGAGGTGGAACATGGCCTCCGCGTGGCCGGCGTCGGCGGCGGCGGCGTAGAGGCGGCACGCGCGCTTTTTATCGGTCGCGACGCCGATGCCGCGCATCAGGCAGTGGCCGTAGTCCAGCGCCGCGCCCGCGTGGCCGGACGCCGCCGCGACGCGGAACGCCTCCACGGCGTTTCGCTCGTTCGCCGCGACGCCCTCGCCCGTGGCAAGGCAGACGCCTCGGCGGTACGCGCACTCGACGCTCCCCGCTTCGGCGCCCCTTCGGAACCACCGCGCGGCTTCGGCGTGGTCGACGGTCACGCCGCACGTCCCCGTGCGGTACGCCTCGCCGATGCGTTCCATGGCGTCGCACGCCGCGGGATCCGACGGGTTCGAAGCTGCCTCGACGTACAGGGCCATGGCTCTGGCGTCGTCGACGTCGCACCCGCGGCCGTCGCGGTAGCACCCGGCGAGATTAAGCTTCGCGAGCGACCACCCCGCGTCCGCGGATCGGGTGAACCACCGGAACGCCTCGGCGTCGTCCTGCGGCAACCCCTCGGACCCCAGCGTGTAGGTCGCGCCGAGGTCGCTCATGGCCCCGGCGTCGCCAGCCTCCGCGGCGAGCCGAAGCGCGTCCATGGTCTCGGCGCGCGCCGGTCTATCGCGACGCCGTCTCGGACGTGGACAAGAAGGGGGGGACGAAATGCGTTTGGCGTTTTATTTTTATCCATGCCGAGCCGACCATGCCGACTGGCCGAGATTCCTGCAGATTTATTACAAATCCGCATACACCGCGCGTCGGTTCCGTACAGGTCCAGAACGTCAGATTTTGACGAGACTTCGGCTTAGACAACGAAAGTGCGCGGTCTTGGGACGCCATCGGAGGCTGATGGAGGCATCGAACGACCCTCTCGTGTGTCACATCTCCGGCTGCCCCCCCCGAAAAAAAAAGAGATGACAGCACGAAGATCAATCCATGTCCTCATCGTCCATCGTCCGCAGCAAAAACCTTCCGACACTGGGGATTCCCGGGCGATTCCTCAGCCTAGTACTAATCCAGCCCAATCATGCTTAAGTTCGATGTTCTGATGGGTATCGCTGTGTTCAGGATGGTATGATCGGAAGATACAGAGGCGTGGGCGGCGAAACAATAAATACTCGTAAAAATAAAATAGAATTTCGACTTGTGGGTTGCTTTTTCGCCCCATCCTCGCCTTTTTCACGCCTCGAGCACGCCACGATCCCTTTCCGCGAGTCTTCTGTCCTCGGCACTCCCCCCCGGAGGCGGCGGGGATGACGAGAAGGGAGGCGCTCTCGCACCTGCACAGACTCTCCGCGAGGCCCGCGTTCATGTATGCATCGAGAAGGAGGTGGGAGGAGGGCGCGACGGGGATGTGGTGGTGGCGACGGGGAGGGGGTTGGGCGCGAAGGAGGCGAGAGAGGGGCGAGCGAGCGCGAGAAAGCGAGGCGTCGGACGTTCGCGACGCGGGGTTTGCGGAAATGCATTTCTTGCGTTGATCATTTATTTCACTCTCTATATACTCGGGGCACGCGCGAGGACACGCCTTTCTTCTTCTTCTTCTTCTTCTTCGCGCATCGTCGTCGCGCGACAGGGGCGGCTGCTTGGCGCGCGCGGCGTCTTGTTGGCCTGACGCGCCCGCGCTCGGATCCGCGCTCCGATGGATCGCGCGCGGCGGGCGGGCGGCGAGGGGTCGCCCCGGGGGTCCGGAGGACGACCGGTCCCTCGTCGTCGCTGGAGGCTCACGCGAGCGCGACGAGCGCCGCCGCGGAAGCAGCGAGCGCCAGCGCGGAGTGAGCGACGCCGGACGCTCCCGAGAGGACGCCGTCGGCGGGCTGGATGGACGGATCGGCGTCCTCAGCCGTGGCGTAAAATTCGGCGAGGCTCGATGAACCTCCGGATGCCGTGGTGACCAAAGTCGCGTAATCGCTGTCCGGGCACGCGTTCTGCCTGCGCACGATATTCATGTCGGTGGAGTAACTGCATTTGCTGCCGCTCCAGTCACAGGCATCGTTCGCCTCGCACGTGGACTCGGTCGCGAGTGCACTGCATCTGAACCACAAGTCCTCAATTAAAGTTTGGTAGTATCCGTTGATCACGGCGGCGGGCGCGCCGTCGGCGGTCATGAGAGCCGAAACCTTGGCAAACGTGGGGAAGCACTTGTCGGTGCCGTCGTCGTCCGCGCCCATGGCGCAGTCGCCCGTGCAAGACGAGGCGCTCATGATGGCCTGGCACGTGTTTAGGATCGACCCCGCCGCATTTGAGGCTTCGTTCTTATCGGCCTCCCACTTGGTTAAGTCGGCGGTGGGGAGATTGCAATTCCCGTCAGAGTCGGGCGCGCATGTGCTCGGGCAAGGATCGGACACCGCGCACTCCATTTCACGGTACAGCAGGTCGCACGAGCTCGTCGCGGTCTCGTACGCGGCGATGGGGACGGCGAGGAGGGCGACGAGGGAGAGGGCGCGGATCATGGCGGAGGAGCGAGAGGTGCGTCAAAGGCGCGGGCGGGCGAGCGCGCGCGTCGTTGTGACGACACGTCCGAGGGAAAAAGTATCTTGTCAGTCCTTCGAGAATGTTTTCAGCGGTAGTTTTTACGGTTCGTAATTCAAGGAAGGTTTTGTCGGTGATGAAAGGGGCGAGGGCTGTGACGACAATTGAACAATTCGCGTGACGACAATTCACGGCTTTCAGGGTTCGTAACTCGTCACGTGGTCACGGTGCATGTCAGCCGGCGGCCCGCTTGTTGATCTGTGGAACTTCCGGCGTCAGTCTTGTCATATCAACTGGCTCCGGGCGGAAAAAGTCAAAAGTGCGGCATCGACGAGAGAAAACCCGGAGCGCGCGCGCGGTCCCGACCGTCTCGCGATGGGACGAGGGCGTCGCGCCGGTCCGTCGAGTGGCGACGATTCCGACGATGGCGCGTCGCCGGTGGGCGGGCTGTCATCGCAGCTCGGGAAGGGCAGCAAGAAGCAGTGGAAGCCCGGGATGAGCGGTAAGGAGCAAAAGGCTCGAGCCAAGGAACAGAGGCTGGAGCAGGAGCGACGCAAGGCGGAGCGCGAGAAGCGAAACGAGGATAAGCGCGAGAAACGCGAACAGCTCGAGCACGAGTCCGGTGAGATTCCAACGAGCGCGACGCGCCCGAAGAGCGCGTCCCGAAGAGCGCGCCAGCACGACGACGCAGGAGGAGCGGTTCAACATCATGAAGTCAGTCATAGTCATTCCTATTCCTCTCCGCGCTCCTTCGCGCGCGGGTTCGTACACCTCGACGCGGCGCAGATCCGCCGCGACGTCCGGCGTTTGTTCGGCCGGATCCAGCACGGCGGCAACGTCCGCTCGCTGGACTCCGGACGCACCGTGGCGTGCGGCGTCGGGGACGTCTTCGTGGTCGTCGCCGAGGACGCCGCCGCCGAGCGGCGCAAGAGCGGCGCGGACGCGTGGAGCGCGCGCGTGCAGAAGGGCGAAGAGACGGAGACGCCGCTCGCCGAGTTCCTCCTCGAGAAGGCGCGTTTTGAAAACGCCAGCACTCCAGAGGCGGGAGAGCCGCCGTACCACCGCGTGCGCCGCGTCCTCGCGCGGCGCCGCGGCGAAGAAGACGAGCCTCGCGTCGTCGAGGAAACCCTTTGGGACGCGCACGTCTCGGCGGAGGACGGTTCCGGCGCCGCCGCGCGCCGAATGGCGAGCCTGAACCTCGGCGGGCTCGGGCACAGTCCCGAAACCCGCGGAGGCTCGCCGCGATCCTACGCCTACGGGTCCCCGAGCGCATCGCGAATCGGGGGCTTTCAGGCTTCCGAAACGGCTTCTTTCCGCGCCGGCGGAGACGCGCCGCGGCGCGGAAGAGCCGTCGCCGCGTCGTCTCTGTTGCCCGGCCACTGCTGGGAAGAGGTGTTCGCGCGTTGCGACCCCGCGTCCGTCGCGCGCCTGGGCGCGACGTGCGCCGAGCTCGCCGAGCTCGCGCGCTCGAGCCTGGTGCGGCAGGCGCAGCACGCCAAGCTCTTCGGGCGCGCGGCGCCCGTCGGGAGCCCCGCGCGTTTTCCGCGGCCGCCGCGGGCGGGCGCGCCGATACCCCCGTCGCCGCCCGCGTCGCCCGCGGCGCTGGAGACGGCGGCGGCGCGCAAGGGGTGGGCGGCGACGTGCGCGTCCTTCGTCGCGGCGGACCCGTGGCTCCCGCGGCACCCGATCGCAGGCAGCGAGGACGAGGACGAGGATGGGGACGAGGACGCCGGGGACGACGGCGCGCGGTCCTCGGACGACGGGGAGGACCGCTCGGCGTCGGACGGCGTCGCGTTTGACGAGGACGACGACGATTTCGTTCACGATTTCGCGACGCGACCGGTTTCGGACCGCGCGGCGCGAAAACCTCCGGCGCGGTCGCGTTCGGTTTCGGTCTCGTTTCCCGCACGGAGCGCGACGCGCGCGCCCCGCCCGCGCGCCGAGTTCCGCGGCGTCGGCCCGCAGTCGGCGCGGCACGTGCTGGCCAACGACGCCGCCGCCGTCTCCTGCGACGGCGCGAAGATCAAGCTCTGGTTCCACGGCGGCGACGGCGTGACCGAGAGCGGGAAACGCATCGCGACGCTCCCCAACCCCGCGGGGTCCAAGGCGTGGACCGCGCTCGCCGCGGGGCCGGGGACCTTCCTCGCCGGCGACGCCGCCGGGCGGCTCACGGTGTGGGACGCCGACACGCTCGAGGTGAAGCACGCGCGGCGCGACGGGGTGGCGGAGTGGGACGAAGAGACGCAGACGGCGGTGACCCGCGCCAACGCGTTCGCGCTCACGTCCCTCGCCGCGATCCCCAACGCGACGCTCGTCGCGTGCGCCTCGCGAGACACCTCCGTCGTGCGCTTCCTCGACATCGGCTCCCCCGCGGAGGCGCCGCAGGTCCCGCTCGTGCACAGCCACGTGTCGGTCGACGGCCGGGGCCCCGGCGACGCGCGCGACTTTGGCCGGGAAAGGTTCGGCGCCGCCGACGACGCGGCGTGGACGTCTTTCGGCGTGGACGCGCTCGCGGTCTCGGGGGGGGAGGTGACGTACGGCGCCGCCGCCGGCGACCGCGCGTTCGCGCCGCGCGGACCGGGCTCGGGCGCGCCGAAACTCTGGGCGGTGGCTCGGGGTTCGGGCGCGCTCGGCGACGCGCGCCTGGTCTCCGTCGACCTGGGGACGCTCCGGGTCGGCCCGGACGCTTTGACGCTCCCGGAGGCTTTTTTCCCCGAGCTCGAGCGCGTGGCCGCCGCCGCCCCGGCGCCGCTTCGGTCCCGTTTCTCGCTCGCCACGTACGGCGACCTGGTCGTCGCAGCGCGCGACGGCGTCGCCGCCATGTGGGACGCGCGCGTCGCCTCGGCGGCGCGCGGCGCGCCGGTGGCGCTCTTCCGCGACGACGCCGAGGCGGAGCCTCCGGCTCCGCGCGGTCCCGCCGACGCCGCCACCGCCGACGCCGAGATCGTCGGCGGCGTCGCCGTGGACGAGTGGGCCGTCTGGGTGTCCCGCGGCGGCGGCGACGGCGTGCGTCTCTACGACGCGCGTCGCGCGGCGGGCCCGCCGAGGGGGAAGAGCCGCTGGCACGACGGCGACGCGCTGCGGTGCTCGCCGGTGGCTGTCTACGGCGTCGCCGGGAACGGCGACGCGAAACATATTCGAGTCGGCGCGCGCGGCGTGGGCGCCTTCGCGCGCGGCGGCGACGGCGCGCTGGTGGTGGCGCCCGCCTGCCTCTCGGCCTTGTCTCCGGGCGAGGCGTCCGGCGACGCGGGCGCGTCGCCGCGGTGCTCGGTGTACACCTCGGCGCGCCACGGCGACGGCGGCGCCGGGGACGGCGGGGACGCTTTTCGCGACGGCGCCGCCTGGGAGGACGGGTTCGGGAAGCCGCGCGCGGGGAAGAAGAAGGCGGCGAAGAAGGCGCGCAAGAAGTATCCCAAGAGGCAGGGGGGGAAGTTCCGCGCGCGCACGGCGGGGGGGTAAGGTAAGAAGAGTCGTCGAAGAGTCGTCTCCGTGTCGTAATAGATATAGATAGAGAGCTACGAACGATGAAGTACACGCATTAGACTACTACTACTACGTGAAAGTAGCAGTACTACGTAGCTTAGTAGTTACGGCGGTTCGCGTGCGCGCGCGTCGTCGCGCCTCTCGCGCTCAGTCTTCGCCCAATTCCGCGCGCAAGTCGGCGACGAGCCGCGCGAGCTCGTCGTCGCTCACGTCGGTGAAGTCCTCCACCACCGTGACGTCATCGTTCATGGCCACCTCGGATATGTCGTCCCCGTCGAGGGGCGCGCCCATCGCCGCCGCCGCCGCCGCGAACTGGCCCCCGCGGGGGCCGCGCAGGCGCTCGGCGACGTCGACGGCGGAGGAAAACGAGGAGCCTCCGCGCGCGCCGTCGCCGCGCGCGGCCAGTCCGCGCGACGCCGCGGCGAGCATTTTGTCCGCGGCGCCCTCGTTCCCCCTGGTGAGCTCAAGGACCTCCGCCGCCGCGTCCGCGTCCACCGCGTGTTTCCGCGCGAGGCGCGCGACGGCGTCGCGCGGCGCGCCCCGCGGCGGAGACTGCGTCGGCGGCGCCGCCGGCGCGAAGGCGGGCGCCGTCTCTTCGACGAAGAGCTGCGGCCCGTTGTCGGACACCACCACGCGGCTGCGCGCGTTCCCGAGCTCGGACTCCATCCGCGTCCCGCCCGTTTCGGGCATCTCTGTCGCCAGCACGTACCGGTACTCCAGCGGCCCGAAGGGCACGCCCACGACGCACTGCCACCGGTCCGCGCCTACGCGGTCCATGGGCGCGCTCGCGCGCATGTCCCAGCCGCCCAGCGCCGGCGCCCCCCCCACGCACCAAAGCGTTTGCCCCGGCGCCACCGCGCACGTCACGCCCAGGGTCACGCGGACCGTTCCGTACGAGGCTGAACGTTCAGACGCGTTTTCGGGCTCGAAAGCGTCTGTCTCGAAACCGTCCGCGGGTCTGGACGGGCGTCTCATCGCGGAAGTTCGCGGTGAGACGTCCGCGCCGGAAAAAAAGTCGCCGCGGGAGATGGCGGCGGCGGCGGCGGCGTCGCGGCGATTCCGCGCGTCCGCGTCTCGCAGAAACGCCGCGTCTTCCGGCCGGGGCTTGGTTTTGTCCCGCCTGACCAGACCCCGCGTGCGTTCAAACGCGACGTCCCGCGCGGACATCAAACGGTCGCCCGCGTAGTCCACCTCTCGGTACTCGCGGTCGCTCGTCGCGGCGCGAGACGCGGATCCGCCCGTCGCCGTTCTCAACCGCCGGCGGATCAGCTCGCCGCGGAACCGGCGCTGGAGCTCGAGCTCCTCGCGCCGGGACGCCGCGCGCCGGGACGCCGCGGCGAACGCCACGCCGCCGAGGAGAGCCACGCCGGCGGCGAGCGTGGGGGACATCGGGGGGGGGGAAGGGGACGCGCCGACGCCGACGCCGCGCGTCGCGGCTGATGACCGGCCGGAGAGTTCCCAGAGCTCTCGAGGCGACGACGCGTGAGGCGCGTGCGAAGGCGCTGCGGCGGACGGATCGTCCGCGGAGTCGCGCGCCGCGGCGCGAGGGACCACGGTCGTGCCACGAGGGGTCGATCGTGAGGCCAGGCCGTCTCGGTCGATCCCGGTGGCGAGCGCGCGTCGCGACCCGAGCGACTTGCAGTCGACGTTCGAAAAACGCGCGAACATCGTCGCGCGATCGCTGGTGCCCCCACGACAGGAACGACCGGCGTCCACGTCGCCTGACCGGGCGAACGCCGTCGCCGGACGCAGTGCGCGCGTCGGCATCGCCGCGACGCTCGCCATGACGCGCTCGTGATCCTCGCGTGCGCGTCGTTATGGTGGGCTTGTCCGCGGTCCGAGCGTCGTGGCAGGGCGCCACGCTGGCTGTGTGCCTTTAACGAACAACGACAAAAATCTCGGAAAGTCGACCGTGTTTCGAGGAGGCCCGGCCCGTCCCGGCCGACCAGTCCTCCGCGCGCGAACGCGCGACCGATCGTGACCAACGCGATGTCGGCTCGTCGAGCGGCTCTCGCGCTCGTGGAGTGCGTCCACGCGGTCGCGGCGCCCAGCCTCCGCGCGTCCCCCGCGTGCATTCTCTCGCGCGCCTCGTTCGCCTCACTCGCCGGGGTTCCCCGACCCCCGCTCTGCGCCATCGGCGGGTCCGCCGCGCACTTCGTCCGCCACGAGGCCGCGCTCGCCTCCCCCTCGGCGCACGCCAGCACTCTGGCGTGGCGCCGCGGTAAGAAGAAGAAGGCGGGCAAATCCGCGGCTTCCGTGCGGGACGATTCCGAGGACGACGCGAGCCTCGCCGCGGCGGGAGGGTCGGACGGCGCTTCCGACGCGTCGGTCGCCGAGTACGACGAAACCGAGATTGGCGACGCCATGGCGAGCGCGCTGGAGTCGCTCGAGCGCGATCTCGGGAAACTCCGGGTCGGTCGCGCGAGTCCCGGGATGCTGGAGAACCTGACCGTGGACGCGTACGGCGAGCCCACGCCTCTGCAGCACCTCGGGTCGGTCGCCGCGCGGGACGCGCAGACGCTCGCCGTGCTTCTGTACGATCCGTCCCTGCGAGGCGCGGTGACGAAAGCGATCGCCGAGTCTCCGTTGGGCTTCAATCCCCGGGACGACGGCGACACCCTGATCGTGCCCGTCCCGGAGATGACCCGCGAGACGAAGCGGGAGGTGGGGAAGATGGCGCAGCGCGCGGGCGAGTCCGCGAAGATCTCCGTGCGCAACGCGCGCAAGCGCGGGATGGACGCGATCAAAAAGGCGAAGATGCCGGAAGACGACGCGAAGCGCGCCGAGAAGGCGCTGCAGAAAATGCACGACGACTTCGTGAAGCGCGCCGGCGACGCGGCGGCGGCGAAGGAGAAGACAATCGTCGGGTGATGCGCGATACGCGCGTCCGTCGTATTACGATGATTCTATACGTATCGATAGTCTCGATAGTCCCTCGCGCGTCCCTAATACCCGCGTCATCGCTCCTCCTCCGTCTCCGTCTCCTCGCGGTACGACGCGCCCGTCGCGTCCTCCGCGCCGTCGCGCGCGTCCACGAGCGGCAACAGCGCCAGCGGCGCGAACTTGAACAGCGCACACATCCATATAAACGCCGAGAGGTTGCTCCACGAGCGGTCTGCTCCGCTCCCGAGCTCCAAGTACTCCGTCAGCGAGGCCGCCAGCGCCGAGCCCGCGGTGGTGGCCAGGTCGCAGACGAAGAGCATCGTCGCGAACCCGAACGCCTCGACTCCGGGCGGCGCGATCTTCGCCGCCAGCGCTAAGATGGGCATGTACCCGAACATCAAGCCCCCGGACGCGACGACGTTGCTGATCGCCAGAGGCGCCAGCGGCGCCGCCGACGGCTCCCGCGAGCCGTCCCAGGCATCCACCACCAGCAGGCGCGCCAGGCCGCAGACCGCGTTCACGGCGGCGCCCGCCGCGAAGGACGTCTTGAGCGTGAAGGAAAACGCAAACCCCGGCGCGCGCGCGTACTCCGCCCCCGCCGCGCGCCGGTACGCCGCCGTCGCCAGGATGCCGCCGAGCATGGACAGCAGCAGCATGACGCTGTACCCCCAGGCGGGCAGCGTGAACTGCGCGTACGCGAACGTGGTGAACGTCACGAGCGACGTGGGGGGGAGCCGGTACGCGAACAGGAACAGCGCGCACGTCGCCACGCGCGGCGTGAAGCACGGCGCGAACGGCGCCAGCGCCGCGGAGAAACATTCGAAAAAACGCCCGAAGAGCGTTTTTTCGGTTCGTCGTCGTCGCGAAGAGAACGCTCGCGAAGCGCGACGCTCGTGGCTCATGTCCGCGGTCATGTCCTCGGCGTCGTCCTCCAGCAACCCATTCATTTCCTTGTCGTCCTCCTCCCCGCGGTTCGGACACACGGCCTCCGCATCGAGGCGCGCGTCGTACGCTCCCTCCCGCGCGCGTCTCGTTTCGCGTCGCCGACGAACCGAAAAAACGCTCCCAGCCTTCGGCTCCGGAACCGCGCAGGCGGCGGCGGCGGCGGCGAGGGCGAAGACTCCGGCGAGCGCGATGACCATCCTCGCGTCCGTGAGTTTGAGCAGGGGAATGGAGAGCGCGGTCGCCGTGAAGCTTCCCGCGGAGCGCACCAGCATGCCCGCGCTCTGCACGCGCATGGCCTTCTTCGAGTCGCCGCCGCTCATCTGCGCGAGCGCGCCGTCCGCGCCCGTCTCGCAAATCGCGAAGACGACGACGGAGGAGACGCCGGCGGCGTACAGCGCCGGAATCGAATCGACGCGCGCGTAGAACTGCAGCGCCACCGCGTAGGCGAACGCGCCCAGCGCCATGTACGGCACGCGTCGTCTGCCGAAGATGGGGCACAGGTCCGAGAGCAGCGCGTACGCGGGCTTGAGCATGGACGCGGAGAACTCGACGGCGAAGTACTTGTTCACCTGCTCCGGGCGCTCCGCTAACCCCAGGTCGCGATTGAGGAGCACCTGGATGGCGGTCAGCGGCAGCGCCTGGGACATGGTCAGCAGGAAATACACCGCGTACAGCCACTCGCACGTGCGTTTCTCCGTGTCCGCTCGTTCGGCGCGTGTCTCGCACGAACCCCCGCGGCTCTGGCCGTCGCGCCCCGAAGCGGCGTCGACGGCACCGGACGAGGTGGCCGACGCCCCGGCCGTCTCCGCGGGGATCCACCGCGGGGGCGGGTCCCGCGGCGGGACCGCCGCGACCGCGCCCCGGGTGGGGTCGGGCGACATCATCCTCGAGGTGGCGGTCGGGCGGGGGCGCCGTAAATGCACCACCCACCGCGACGCGCGCCTACGGCTCTGATGAGATGGAGGCGGCGGTCACTGCGGACGCAAAAAAATTCTGGAGTGGCGCCCGGCGCCCCCCAGGACGGAAATTGCCAACCGCGTCGGGGAGAGTGTGAGAGAGCAGCTCTGCTTTTATCGGATGTAGTGTAACCACTCCGGCTGACGAGCGCCACTCCGGGAGGCGCCACCCTCGTTTCACGCGGCTCGGGCGCGCGAGCTCGCTTCGCCCTTCCCTTCGTAAGAGCACGCGCGGCGACCCTGCGTGAGGGGACTCGCCGCCGCGCCTCACGATGTCATCCGCCGGCACCGGCGACGCGGGCTTGAGCGTGGGATTGCAAGTCGGCCTCGCCGCGCTCGCGAACGTCCTGACGAGCTCCTCCATGGCGGTGTTCAACGCGTGGATCTTCCGTGCCGGGTACCACTTCCAGTTCTCGCTCATCGTCGTGCAGCAGATGGTGTGCTCGCTCTTCGCGCTGGCGCAGGTGACGTACCTGCCCGGCGAGAAGCAGAAGCTGCGCATCTCGGGCAGGAAGTACTTCACCATGCTCCTGCCCTTCTCGGCGATCGTCGCCGCCAAGCTCTACATCCAAAACAAAGCCTTCGAATACGTCTCGCCGGCGTTTTACGCCATGTTTGCCAGCGTGCTGCCTGTCGGAGTCACCGCGCTCGCGATCGTGCGCAAGATCGAGCCCTTCCGCCTCTCCACGGTGGCCGCCGCCGCGCTCGTCTCCGTCGGCGGCGTCATGATCAAAGCCGGCGAGGTGCGCCTCTCGCCCGCGGGCTTCGTTCTCACCGCCTCCGCGCTCGGGCTGGACGTCGTGCGCCTGGTCCTGATGCAGTACTTGGTGCAGCCACTGCAGCTGTCGGGGATGGGCGTCATGCTGCTCTCTTCCCCGCTGCAGTGCCTGATCGCGGCGTTCGGCGCGGCGCTGTTCGAGTCCGCCGACGTCTCGAACAAAATCATGGCGGGCGATTTCCCGGTCACGGCGTGGCTCGTGCTCCTGCTTAACGGCGCGCTCGCGATGGCGGTCAACTTCGTGCTGTTCACGTTCATGAAGCTCGCGAGCGCGGTGGTGGTCGCGGTGACCACGCCGTTCAAAGACCTCGCGATCGTCACCATGAGCGACGCGTTCGTCGTGAAGCGAAGCGAGACGCCCACGTCCGTCGCCGGATTCGCGCTCGCCTGTACCGTCTCGCTGGTCTTCAACGTGCACACCATCCGGCGGCGCGAACGCGAGAAGGCGGAGTCGGCGGCGCTCGACGCGCCGCTCGTCCCCTCCGGGACGGGAATGAAAGACGAAGACGGAAAAGACGAAGACGGAGGATGCGCGGAGGATGCGCGGACGTGGCGGTTCGACGACGCGACGAACGCGGCGGTGACGTGCTGCGCGCTCGGGATGCTCCTGCTGGCCACCGGCGTGCTCGCGCGACTCGACCCAGCCGAGGTGGCGCGCGCGTACAGCCCGAGCGCTGAGCGCGCGCGTTTGGGGGTCACATCCAGTGTCATCTAGCGGAGAGGGTGAAGGGTGGAGGATAGCGACGACGTAGAACACGTAGCGACGGTGAACCATAGGATAGGATACCGTCTATCATAACTAGTCTACAAAAACGCGAGGAGAGGATGAATCAGATACGATAACGCATCCCTTGTTCGTAGAAACGCTCTTCTTCTCCCCTACTGTCCCCTACTGGCTCGCCGCTTCCGACAGCGCTCTGACTGCCTCCGCGCGGAGAAAGGCGATGGCCGCCGCCGGGTCGGACGCGCCGAACACCGCGCTCCCGGCGACGAGGACGTTGGCTCCGGCGCGCGCGGCTTCGCGGACGGTGCGCGCGTTGACGCCGCCGTCCACCTGGATGTCCAGCCGTGGGCACCGCGCCCTGAGCGCCGCGATCTTGGGGAGCACGGAGGGCATGAAGCTCTGCCCCCCGAACCCGGGCTCGACGCTCAGGCACAGCACCATGTCCAGCTCGCCGTCTTCCGCGAGCGCGGCGACGCCCTCCGCGGGCGTGGACGGCTTCAGCGCGATCGCCGCGCGCATACCCAGCCGGCGGATCTTCGCGGCGAGCGCGCGCGCGGCGGCGGCGTCCCCGCCCACCGCCTCCCAGTGGAACGTCACCGAGCTCGCGCCCGCCGCCGCCAGGGGCTCGACCAGCGCGCCGGGGTCCGCGCACGACAGGTGGCAGTCCAGGAACGCGCCCGCGACGCACTGCGTCCTCAGGTGCGCCACCACGGGCGGTCCTATTGTGAGGTTTGGCACGAACCGGCCGTCCATGATGTCCACGTGGAGCCAGTCCGCGCCGTCCGCCAGCGCGCGCGCCACTTCGGACGCGAGGTTGCCCTGGTCCGCGGCCAGGAGCGAAGGCGCGACGATCGCGCGCAAACAGCCTTTTCGTTCGTCGCTCGCGGGAAGATCCGTGGTCGCGTCTTCGCGCCGCGAAGCGCCGCTCCGCGCCAGCCCGCGGACGACGCGCTTCGTGGCGTGGTAGGTGGCTTTGTACGCGGCGTAGGCGGCGGCGTACGCGGCGTGCGCGTGCGCGTCCGGAGTCACGACGCCCGCGCCGTGCACCATGGCGGCGACCGCCGCGGGCACGTCGGCGTGCGCGCCGGCGGCGACGGCGGCGAGCGCCGCGCAGCCGAGCGCCGGCGCGTCGGCGCATCGCGTGCGTTTGAACGGCACGCCGGCGACGTCGGCGTGGATCTGCAGCCAGAGCTCCGAGTTGGTCGCGCCCCCGGCGACGGTCACGGACTCGGGCACGTACCCGGCGTCCGCCATGCTGTCGAAGATGAGCCTCGTGCCGAACGAGATGCCCTCCAGAATCGCGCGGTACACGTGCGCGCGGCCGTGTTTCAGAGTCAAGCCGACCAGCGCGCCGCGCGAGTTCGGGTCCACGTGCGGCGTGCGGTTCCCCTGCAGGTGCTCCTGCACGACCAGACCCTCGCACCCCGGCGGGACACGACGCGCGGCTTCGTTCATCTCGTCGTAGAAGTCAGGGTTATCATCGCCGCCGCACAGCGCCTTGAACCAGCGCACGACCGAACCGGTGCTCGTCTGGCCGCCCTCCACGACGCCGGCGACGCCGGGCAGCGCGTCCGCGTACGCGCCGAACACGCCGGGGCCGCCGACGTCGCCGTCTCCGCGCGCGACGCCGAGGTGCAGGTGCGACGAGCCCGTGATGAGCGCGAGCTGACCGGGACGGATCACCCCCAGTCCGATCATGGCGATGAACGCGTCCGCGCCGCCCTGCGCGACGGGCAGGCCGACGGGCAGGCCGAGATGCGCGGCGGCGGCGGCGGTGAGCCCGTCGCCGACGCGCGCGCCGGGCGCGAGCGTCGCCGGCGGCCACTTGCCGGCGAGGTCCGCGAGATCCAGCTTCTCGAGCAGAGACGTCGGTTTGGCGCCGTCCACGAAGTGCCACCGCACGGCGACGTTGTTCGCGCTCGCGCAGTACACGCCCGTGAGCTTCAGGTTGAGGTAGTCCTGGTACTCGCAGATCTTCGCCGCCGACGCGAAGAGCGCCGGCTTTTTCTGTTTCAGCCACAGAGCCTTGGGGATCATCCACTCCGCGGAGACGGGGCCGGCGCCGCCGCCGCACACGCGCAGCGCGGGGTCGCCCGTGGCCAGGACCTGCGCGAGACGCAAGAGACGCGCGAGGAAAAGGCGTCGGGAGGCGAGGGAGGCGGTGGGTCGTGAGAAGGGCGCGCGCGTGGGGGTGCCGTGAAGGACTCGAGGCGCGCGACCGCGACGAGCCGAGTCTCGGAACGACGGCCGCGAGAGAAAGCCGACGCACCTGCTCGGTCTGCTCCGCCGCGCGCATGTCCATCCAGAGGATGCACGGCATGAGCGCGTCCCCGGCGTCGTCCAGCGCGACGACCGTGCAGCAAGTGGTGTCGCAACATAGGCCCGCGACGTCCTCGGGCGCGACCCCGGTCTCGGCCAGAACGCGGCGCACGGAAGTGCCCATGCCGTCCCACCAGTCGCTCGGATTTTGCTCCGCGTACCCGGGCTCGGGGTGGGTGGTGTCGTACGGGGTATCCGCGAACCCCACGGGCGCGCCCGTGGCGATCTCGAACAGACCGGCGCGAATGCCACCGGTGCCGCCGTCCACCCCGAGCACGTACTTGGGCGCCATCGCGACTCGCGCGCGCCGGGCAGTGGCGAAGAGGCTCGGAATTTTTATCCGGCGCTCGTTCGCGAAACTGGTGCGATACGTACGTAATACATTCGGTTGTTATGATAAACGTCCAGAGTACGTACGTTCGGCGTCCTCTACGCGTTCTTCTTCCCGCCCAGCCTCTTCGCGCCGTGCGCCCTGCGGTACTTCTCCAGCGTCTCCCACGCGATCGCGGCGAACACCGCGGCGCACCCGCCCCACTGCGCGCGCGTCATGGCCGCCGCCGGCGACCGAGCGGCGCTGTACACGGTGGAGAAGATCTTGCGCGTGGTGGTCACCGTGCTCAGCACCAAGGGGTCGAACTCGGTGATGGTGAAGTACACGAACAGCTGGCCGATGACCGAGGCGAGCGCGTAGAACGCGACGTTGCGCGCCGCCGCGACGTGGCGCGCGCAGAACGCGAGCCCGGTGCCGAGTTGCCCTGTGCCGGCGGCGAGGAGGAACGCCGCGCACGCGCCCCCCGCGTTGGTCCACAGCATCGACTCGAACATCGACGTCTTCGGACGCGCTCGGTCCGGGTTGAGCCTCGCCGTGGCCGTCTTGACCCTGTCCTGCAGCGCGGCGGTCACGAGGTCCATCGCGAGCGACGCGGCGATGAGCGCCAAGCCGTACGCGCTGTCTTCCGCGCTGTCTTCAGCGCCGGCGCGACCGCGCCGCGGCTTGCCCAGGTTGAACGCGACGACGCCGGCGGTGACGACGGCGACTTGCGCGTACTGCGACGCGCGGTACTTCCGCCCCGCGACGACGCCTCCGATCATGACCGGGATCA
>Ga0181559_10001926_pt1 | contig 20487 bp, 17 predicted proteins | sample 011ome_21_FD_133752 | JGI IMG/M metagenome (GOLD analysis project Ga0181559, IMG submission 133752) | Coastal salt marsh microbial communities from the Groves Creek Marsh, Skidaway Island, Georgia - 011508AT metaG (megahit assembly) | ecosystem: Environmental > Aquatic > Marine > Intertidal...
AGTTAGCGCAACTGGCAATGGTGAGTGTGTTGCTGTGCGCAAACACAGCTTTTGCTGAGATGAATATTGTCGTGTTGGATTCAGTTCGAGCGATCCTGGAATCCGACGAAGCCAAAGTCCTGGCTGACGCTGCCAACAAAGAAATGGAAGTGGAGCAGAGCGAATTACGCACCCTGGCAGAGAGCATGCAGTCGCTGAACAGTAAGCTGCAGACGGATGGTGAAGTCATGAGCGACGCCGAAAAACGTAAAGTTCAGAAAGATATCGAAGACATGCAGATTGAGCTGCAGTTCGGCTCGCAAAAATTGCAGAAAGAAGTTCAAGATAAGCGTCAGGAAATCTTGCAGGCGCTGGCACCCAAGTTCGACAAGGTGCTCAAAGACATCATTCAGGTTGACCAAATCGATCTGATCGTGTCACCTCAGGCTCTGCAATACGCGAACTCCAAGCACGACATCACGCGCCGTGTGACGGAAAAGCTGAACGAGCAACAAGACTAAGACGACGGCCTAGAGCAACAGGGCCTACCCTCGTTTGCTGCGGCCATGAGCCTTATGACCATCACTGTAGAGGATATCGCGCGTGCCATAGGCGCGCGCGTTGTGGGTGAGGGGGAAATCCCAATAACGGGTTTGGGTAGTCTGGAGACGGCCCAGTCAGGCCAGGTCAGTCATCTGTCGAGCCCAAGCTACCGAGCGTATTTGTCGACCACCCAAGCCAGTGCCGTCATTGTCAAAGCGGAAGATGCCCAGGCATGTCCAACCACAGCCTTGGTGGTGTCTAACCCCTATTTGTCCTTTGCCCGAGCGTCTCAGTTATTTGTTCGTAGACCTGAGGCTGCACTAGGTGTACATACCTCTGCGCAAATCGCACCGGGTTGTGATATTCACCCTACGGCTTCGATCGGTGCCGGTGTGGTGATCGGCAGCCACAGCAAGATAGGGCCCGGTGTGGTTCTGATGGCCAACTGCGTCATTGGAGAACGCTGTCAGATAGATGCAGAAACAAGACTGTATCCGAACGTGACATTGTATAGCGACGTCAGCGTGGGCGCGCGTAGTACATTGCACAGTGGCTGTGTCATTGGTGCTGATGGTTTTGGATTCACGCCCGATGAGCAAGGCCACATGCAGGAAATAGCCCAGCTGGGGGGCGTTGAAATCGGCGCGGATGTCAGCATCGGTGCGGGGTCAAGCGTGGATCGAGGGGCGATAGAGGCCACCGTGATTGAAGACGGTGTGAAGATTGATAATCAGGTACAGGTAGGGCACAACTGCCGCATAGGTGCCCACAGTTTGTTGTGTGGCTGCGTTGGTATCGCAGGGAGTTCCATTGTCGGTAAACACTGTGTCCTGGCCGGCGGTGTGGGGGTCGGTGGGGATAAACCCGTGACTTTGTGTGATGGAGTCATGGTTACCGCTTACACACCGGTGACTCAATCGGTAGATAAGCCCGGTGTTTACTCAGGTACAGTTGTATTTCACGAACATGGTAAGTGGCGACGTAATGCGCTGCGCTTTAACGCATTAGATGACTTATTCAAACGCGTGAAAAAACTAGAGAGACCATAGGATATTGGGGTCAGCCGCAGTGCGTCAGTATTGGTTTGGTCCATCTCATCATCAATAGGTAAATAATTATGAGTGGCGAGTCTTCGGTTAAAACCATCAATGAACTGTTTTCCTTTCTACCTCATCGTTACCCATTTTTGTTAGTCGATCGGGTGACAGAACTGGTCGTGGACCAGTATGTTGAGGGCTACAAAAACATCACCATTAATGAAGAACTGTTTAACGGGCACTTTCCGGGTCAGCCGATCTGGCCTGGTGTCTTAATCCTCGAAGCAATGGCTCAGCTCTCTGGCGTGTTAGCGTTCGAAAGTAAAGGCACCCGTCCAAGTGACGGCGTTAACTATCTTTTTGGCGGTGTCGAAAAGGCCCGTTTCAGACGGCCGGTGATCCCCGGAGATCGACTAGACATGCATAGCTCAATCTTGGCCGATCGCAGACGCATGATGAAGTTTGCTTGCGAAGCCCATGTCGATGGGGAACTGGCATGTTCGGCTAATTTGACCGTAGTTGAACAAGCATCATGATTGACGGTCGTGCAATCATCGATCCGTCAGCCGTCATTGGTGCTAATGTGACGGTAGGACCCTGGAGCATTATCGGTGCTGATGTCGAGCTGGGAGACGGCGTGCAAATCGCCAGCCATGTGGTGATCAAGGGGCCCACCAAAATTGGCGCTGGGGTGAAGGTTTTTCAGTTCGCAACCCTCGGAGAAGATACGCCCGCGTTCGCGTTTGAGGGCGAAGAAACCTTCTGTGAGATAGGTGCAAATACCGTGATCCGGGAAGGTGTCACTATTCACCGTGGCATGGCGAAGGGCGGTATTGGTCGTACGGTAGTCGGGGAAAACTGCCTACTGATGGCGTACGTCCATGTTGGGCATGATTGTTTGGTGGGTAATCACGTGGTGATGGCCAATAACGCTTCACTGGCTGGCCACGTCGTTGTGGGTGATTACGCAAATTTTGGTGGTTATAGCGGTATCCCTCAGTTTCGCCATATCGGTGCGTACACGCACATCGCTGCGATGAGCTTGGTGCTCAAGGATGTGCCGGCGTACATGACCGTCAGTGGTAACCCCGCTGTGGCGGTTGGTTTAAATACGGAAGGTATGAAACGCCGAGGTTATTCAAAACAAACCTTATCAGCATTGCGAGATGCTCACAGAATCGTTTACCGCAAGGGATTAAGTATCGCAGAAGCGCTAGCAGAGTTGACCGAGGCTCGTGCAGTGCACCCCGAAGTGGATGCTTTCGCTGCGTCCATAGAGTCTTCCGAGTGGGGCATCATCCGTGGCCGCGCTGCAGCCAAGGATTGACCAGTCGAGCCTGCGAAATCCAAGATGCTAAAGGTCGGTCTGCTCGCAGGTGAAGCGTCGGGAGACAATCTTGGAGCCGGTCTTATGCAGGCCTTATCCAGTCAGGCAGCAGCCCGGGCTACCCCTTTAGAATTGTCGTTTTTGGGGGTAGGTGGCCCACAAATGCAGGCGCTAGGGCTAGACAGCTTAGCCAGCATAGATGCACTGTCTGTGAACGGTTTTCGCGAACCCATTTTGCGCTTGCCCCAGTTATATAGACTGCTGCGCACACTGGTGCAGAACTTCACATCAGCCAAAATTGATGTGTTTGTCGGTATTGATTTCAACGTATTTAATTTCTTGCTCGAGGCCGCACTCAAGAAGCGAGGGATACCCACCGTGCACTACGTCAGTCCTTCGGTCTATGCCTGGCGCTCAGGCCGTACCCGGCGTGTTGATAAAAGCGCTCAGCTGTTACTTTGTTTATATCCATTTGAGCCAGATTTTTATCAAGGTCTGTCGGTGCGGGCAGAATTCATAGGGCATCCACTGGCGGACGAGATTGATCCTCAGGCGGGCTCTGAAGCTGCCAGGTTGGTTGCGCGACAGGGGCTGGGATTGGCCCCCGAAAAAACCGTGCTCGCTGTTTTACCCGGCAGTCGTAATAGTGAAGTTGCATTGATGATTGAGCCATTTTTGCAGGCAGCGGCGTTGTTTGCCCGCGCCCAACCGGCCGTTGAAGTCGTCATTCCCTGTTTGACCTCGCAGATTCGTGATCGGGTGACTCAGGCACTGTCTCGATACCCGGATGTCCCAGTTACACTCTACGTCGGCAATGCTCGTCAAGCGCTGGTCGCGTCAAACATCGCGTTGGTTAAATCTGGCACCAGTACGCTGGAAGCCATGTTGCTTCATCGGGCCATGGTCGTGAGTTACAGATTGGGTACGCTGACGTATCAGCTGGCCCGGCGAGTTGTGCGTACCCCCTATGTCGCGTTGCCAAATATCCTGGCCGGACGCCAATTGGTCCCCGAACTGATTCAGGCTGACGCAACACCCGAGGCACTGGCTGCGGCCCTCACACATCAAATGCAAAAAATTCGCCAGGACACGGCTTATCTGGAGCCTTTCCTCGAACTGCACCATAAATTACGCCAGGGAGCAGATACCCAGGCGGCAAGTGCCGTGTTAAGGTTGGTCGAAGCGCCGCAGATCTGCTAACGCTGATACCCAGGTCTGTGGTCATTCTAGCGCACCGTATGACGAACCCCATTGAACGATAAAACGCACGCACACACGCCCGAGACTGACGTCAGACCGACACCCTCACCGGGTGCTTACCAGGGGCATCAGAAGGCGCTCTTTGAGGGGGGGCAATCCCCGTGGCGCGCCCCCGGACATGCCGGAGTGGACGAGGTCGGGATCGGCCCATTAGCTGGGCCCGTCGTGGCGGCGGCAGTATTGCTTGATTCAGGAGTGGACATTCCGGGTATTACGGATTCAAAAGCCCTATCCCCCAGTAAACGTGCCCAATTGGCTCAACAAATACGCGACGGCGCCCTGTGTTTTGCCCTTGGGTGGGCGACTGAAGGTGAAATAGATAAGCTAAATATTTTGCAGGCCAGTCATTTGGCGATGCAGCGTGCGGTGGCCGACTTGACGTTGCAGCCGACCATGGTCTGGGTGGATGGCAACAAAACGCCACAATTGCCCATGCCGTGTGTAGCGGTGGTCAAGGGAGATAAATTGGTCGAACAAATTAGCGCCGCTTCGATTCTGGCCAAAGTGGCTCGCGATGAATATATGGTGAACCTGGAGTCCTCGCATCCAGGGTATGGCTTTGCCCAACATAAAGGCTACCCGACCAAACAACACCTCAACGCTTTGGCCGAATTGGGGCCAACCGTGCACCATCGTCGTAGTTTTGCGCCTGTGAGGCGGGCTCTGGCATGAATGACCTAAACACGCCAGAGTTTGTTCACCTGCACGTCCATAGTGAGTTTTCACTCAGTGACAGTCTGCTAAAAGTAAAGCAGTTGGTGGGTGCCTCTGCTGGTCAGGGCGCGCCCGCGGTGGCATTGACTGACGTGGGTAATCTGTTTGCACTTGTTAAGTTCTATGAGACTTGCCTCAGCCATGGCATTAAGCCGCTCCTGGGTGCTGAGTTAAAGGTGGCTGAAGGCGACCCCCAGGAGGTCCCTGGTGAGCGCGTCGTATTGCTCGCGATGAATGATCGCGGTTATGCCAATCTGATTAAACTGGTCTCGGCAAGCTTCACCTCTGTGGCCTTACGGGGTGTGGTGCCCGATGAATTGGTCTTCGCGCACAACGAAGGTTTGATAGCCCTATCAGGCGGCGTACGAGGCCATCTGTGGCACCTGGCATCCAACACCGATCATGCGCCGCTTTTGCGTCGAGCAACACTTTGGCAGCGCCACTTTGGTGACCGTTATTACTTAGAGTTGACCCGCACCGGAAGGCCGGCAGAAGAAGACGTGTTGCGTCGCCTGGTCAGGGTCGCGCAGGAAACGGGCCTGGGGGTGGTGGCCTGTAACGATGTCTGTTTTGCTGAATCTGACGATTTTGAGGCACACGAAACGCGGGTTTGTATTCATGCTGGCCGGGCGCTCGATGATCCGCGCAGACAGAGAGAGTACAGTGACCAGCAATATCTTCGCACCCCAGCGGAAATGGCGGATTTATTTGCTGATCTGCCACAAGCGCTCAGCAATACCGGCGAGATCGCGAAGCGTTGCTCGGTGTCAGTTCATCTGGGTACGTACTACCTGCCCGATTACCCGATTCCTGAGGCTGAAACGCCGGAATCTTTCTTGCGTTTGACCGCGCGGGCGGGGCTGGAAGAGCGCCTACAGACGCGCGGTCTGCTGGCCCCGAATGCGTCACGAGAAGACTATGCCGAGCGACTTGAATTCGAACTTGATGTCATCAATCAGATGGGGTTCCCCGGTTATTTTTTGATTGTCATGGAGTTTATCGCCTGGGCGAAAGACAATCGTATCCCGGTTGGGCCAGGGCGTGGTTCGGGTGCTGGATCTCTGGTGGCCTATGTGTTGGGAATTACCGATCTGGACCCGTTGCAGTACGATTTGCTATTTGAACGCTTCCTCAATCCTGAACGGGTGTCCATGCCCGATTTTGACGTAGATTTCTGCATGGAAGGGCGAGACAAAGTGATTGCCCACGTCAGCGAACTTTACGGCCATGATGCCGTCAGTCAGATCATCACTTTTGGCACAATGGCTGCAAAAGCCGTGGTGCGCGACGTCGCGCGGGTGCAGGGTAAACCCTATGGTTTAGCAGATAAGTTATCCAAGCTTATACCCTTTGAAGTGGGTATGACGTTAAGCAAAGCCATGCAGGAAAGTGAAGAACTTAAAGAGTTTGTCGAGGGTAACGAAGAAGTCTCTGAAATTATGGACATGGCCTACAAGCTCGAAGGGATTGTTCGCAATGTGGGGCGCCATGCCGGCGGGGTGGTCATAGCGCCATCGTCGCTGACCGAATTTGTACCGTTGTATACAGAAGAACTGGGCGGCAGCCTGGTGTCTCAATTCGATAAAGACGACGTTGAGCGTGCGGGTCTCGTCAAGTTCGATTTCCTAGGGCTCAAGACCCTCACGATCATCGACTGGACAGTCAAGGCGATCAATGCACATCGCTCAGATCAGGAAGCCCCGCTGAATATTGAAAATATTCCGTTGGACGATCAGGCGGCATACCACCTGTTGCGCGAAGCAGAGACCACGGCTGTATTCCAGCTAGAATCGCGCGGCATGAAAGAACTGATCAGCAAGCTCAAGCCAGACAGCATTGATGACATCACGGCTCTGGTGGCGATCTTCCGTCCCGGGCCGCTGCAATCTGGGGCGGACGCTGATTATATTAATCGCAAGCACGGTAAAGAGCCGGTTACTTTTCCTCATCCGAAGTTGGAGCCGGTACTGCAGGGTACGTATGGGGTTGTGTTGTACCAAGAGCAGGTCATGCAAATTGCTCAGGAACTGGCCGGGTTTAGTTTGGGCCAGGCCGATTTGTTGCGCCGGGCGATGGGCAAAAAGAAGCCGGAAGAGATGGCTCGCGTCAGAGAACAGTTTTTAGCGGGTACGCTGGAAAATGGTGTGGATACCGGGCTATCTAACGAAATTTTTGATTTGATGGAAAAATTTGCGGGCTACGCCTTTAATAAATCCCACTCGGCGACTTATGCGGTCGTTAGTTTTCAAACGGCCTGGTTAAAAGCGCATTATCCAGCTGAATTTATGGCGGCCAACCTATCTGCAGAAATGCAGAATATTGATCGGGTCGTGGTGCTCATTGATGAAGTGCGGCGCATGGACGTCGCCTTGTTATCACCGTGTGTTAACCAAAGTGAGTTTCGGTTTACCGCCCAGAACAATAACATTTTGTACGGTCTTGGTGCTGTGCGCGGTGTAGGGGAAGGGCCGGTTGAAGCGATAGTGCAGGCCCGCCAAGGTGGCGCCTTCACGGATCTTTACGACTTTTGCCGACGCATCGATACGAAGAAAGTCAATAAACGCGTCCACGAAGCCTTGATTGCCGCAGGCGCCCTGGACGCGTTTGCCTACCCCGATGAAGACGTGAATGCGACTCGTGCCCGCTTGCGAGCGAATTTGAATTTTGCCTTACAGAGCGCTGAGCAGCAGGCGCACAACGCAGCCGCCGGCATAACCGATTTGTTTGGAGGCCTCGACGTGGAGCCCGGACCACTGGCTGCCTGCGAAGAGCGAAGTGTGCCGGCATTGAATAACAGAGAGCGCCTGCAGGGTGAGAAAGAGTCTCTGGGTTTGTACTTGACGGGCCACCCGATTGAAGAATACGAGCAGGAATTACGTTGCTTTACCAAACGCCGAATAGGTGATTTACGCGCAGAAAAGAAAGTGCAATGGGTGAGTGGGATGGTGGTCAGCACACGCGTGCTCAAAAGTCGCCGTGGAGCACCGATGTGTTTTTTGGTGCTGGATGATCGCAGCGCCCGTATAGAAGTGTCTCTGTTCCCTGAAGCTTATGAGGCTTTCGGGCGCAAAGTGGTCAAAGACGAACTACTCATCTTCGAAGGCGAGGTGCAATCCGATGATTTTTCCGGTGGCTTATCTTTACGCGCGGAAAAAGTCTTCACCATGGCGGAGGCGCGGCAAAGGTTCAGTCAAGGTGTGGTGATTGACTTTTCTAAGCAGCAGCTGCCCGACGATTTTGGCGCGCGTTTGAAAACGGTGATTTCTCCTTATCGATCCTCGGCAGAGGGGTGTGCCATTGCGATTGTGTACGCCCAGAAATCGGCGCAAGCACGCATTGCATTGGGCGAAGATTGGCGGGTACACGCCAATGATGATTTACTCGCTTCGCTGAATGAAGCGTTCGATGGCTGTGCGCGTTTACTCTACCACTGATCTTCGTGAGATCTATCCATGCGGAGCGAGCCTATGACCGATGTCTTCGACATAGAGGGACTTGTGCACGATGCTCTGCTCGACGCCCAGAGTACCGGTCCATTGAAAACAGTGCTGGTAGGCTACAGTGGCGGTGCGGATTCAACCGCTCTATTAGTTTCCGCTCAGCGTGTCATCGCACGGAAAATGCCACAGCTCAATGTTCAAGCTATCCACGTGAATCATGGCTTACAATCCACAGCAGACCAGTGGCAAGAGCATTGTGAGCACGTATGCGCGATGTTGTCAGTTCCTCTGTTCAGCAGGGCAGTGGAACTGCCCGCTCAGGGGAACGTAGAAGCCCAGGGCCGTCACCTGCGCTACATGGAGTTCTCCCACGTGATGGCGCATGACACGCTGCTGCTGTTAGGCCATCACTTGCAGGATCAAACCGAGACCCTACTTTACCGCCTCTTTGAAGGTCGTGGATTGTTACCCATACGCAATCATGGAGTGATGGGAAGGGGTCGCTTTGCACGACCTTTGCTATCCGTTTCGCCATCGCAACTTCGCACGTATCTGTCCTCACTTGGGTATGCTTGGGTAGAAGATCAATCCAACCAGGATCAGCGGTTTACACGGAACTTCATTCGCGCACAAATCGTGCCTGCATTGCTGCAACGCTGGCATCAGTTGCATCGTTCACTGCTACGGGTAGCGAGTCACCACACAGCGATGAATCAAGCACTAGCCCATGAGCTATCACGCCTCGAATCTACCGTGCCGCTCTCGCGGTTGCCGAGCGGACCAGCTGGGATTGCATGGTTGAGGACTTATGTGAATGTCCACGGGGACTTTTCGGTCTCAGACAAAGCGTTGGAGCATTTCCTTAAGCAAGCGTCGCAGTCGGGGCGCGCCTCCTTACGCTGTGGCGTTGAGGTGCAACTGGAGGTGTATCAGCAAAATCTATACGTGGTTTCGCCAGTGGCCTTAGACAAGGTGGCGAGGTCGTTCCCCGCCTCGGTTATTGCGCTGGGCGATACACTTGAGCTACCTGCAGGCCGGTTAACGCTGACTCAAGCTGATGCATCGGCTGTGGGAAGTTTTACCTATCGTCGGCCGCTACGCGTGGCGAATCGCTCCGGCGGTGAGAAGATGGTCTGCCGTGGCGGTACAAAAACCGTAAAAGAGCTTCTCAGGGAGGCGCAAATACCGCCCTGGCGGCGTCGCTTCTACCCGTTGTTGTTTGAAGATGAACGTTTGATTTGTGTGCCGGGTGTGATGACGGCGACGACGACTAATGCGCCCGACGCGACTGAGGATTCTAAGACTCCACGGTGTCTTGCGATCTGGCAGCCCGCGGTCGAAACGCGCCGCGCTTAAGCCGTTTGCCGGTGAGGGCAGGCCCGGGTCGGAACACGGAAATAAATATAAAAATATTGGGCTTCTCAATTGAGCTTGGCAAAGCCTTTTGCTATCTTGCAATCCCATCTTGATAAAGCCGATCGCGGCTAACAATTGCGCTTTGAGACCGTTCCAACCTCGATGGGATAGAACTCAAGCCGCAAACGATGGGGTTGCATGACGCGTTATATATTTGTTACTGGTGGTGTTGTTTCTTCGCTTGGTAAAGGCATCATCACTGCCTCTTTAGCTACTCAGCTAGAGGCTCGCCAACTTAAAGTCAACGTTTTGAAAATGGATCCTTATATCAATGTTGATCCGGGCACGATGAGCCCTATTCAGCATGGTGAGGTTTTTGTCACCATGGATGGCGCGGAGACAGATTTGGATCTGGGGCACTATGAGCGATTTTCCAATGTGCGCCTGACCCGAAATAACAACTTCACGACCGGCAGCGTTTACGCGGAAGTACTCAGGCGAGAGCGTCGGGGCGATTATCTGGGGGGAACCGTGCAGGTGATCCCTCATGTAACGGACGAAATCAAGCGCAGAATACGCAAAGTGGCTGATGGTTTTGATGTGCTGATTGTCGAAATCGGAGGTACGGTAGGCGACATTGAGTCGCAGCCATTTTTGGAAGCCATCCGGCAGCTGCGCCTGGAAGTGGGGCCACAGAAAACCCTCTTTATCCATCTGACGTATGTCCCTTATCTGGCCAAAGCCGGAGAAATTAAAACTAAGCCGACCCAACACAGCGTGAAAGAATTTCGCTCTATTGGTTTGCAACCAGATATCTTGGTGTGTCGTTCGGAAGTGCCGTTACCGCGTTCGGCGCGGAGTAAAATAGCGCTATTCACCAATGTTGAAGAGCGTGCAGTAATCTCCAGTTGGGATTTTGACACGATTTACGAAGCCCCGCTTATGCTGCACAAGGAAGGTCTGGACGACTACGTTGTGGAACGGCTCGCACTGGATGCACCGCCCGGAGATCTGTCCGCGTGGCAAGACGTCGTTGACGCACAACGGCATCCGGAACATCAGCTCACGCTGGCGTTTGTGGGTAAATACCTGGATCTGCTGGAGGCGTATAAATCGCTCATTGAAGCGATTACCCATGCAGGTATTCAGACTCGCACTCAAATAAATATCCAGTACATTGATGCGGAGGAATTAGAACGCGCGGGAGTTGAGGTTTTGGCTCAGGCAGACGCGATACTGGTGCCGGGCGGATTTGGCCGCCGGGGGTTTGAAGGAAAGATTTTGGCAGCCCAGTATGCGCGCGAGCACGCTGTACCCTATCTCGGTATCTGTTACGGGTTGCATGCGGCGGTGATTGATTTAGCCCGTCACTGTGCTGATTTAGATGGGGCGCACAGTACTGAAATCGATCAGCATCCCCAGCACCCTGTGATTGGCTTGATTACTGAGTGGACCGACGCTGATGGTGAATCTGAGGTCCGAGATGCCAATAGTGATCTGGGGGGCACCATGCGTCTCGGCGAACAAGCGTGTGTGCTCAATCAAGGCACATTGGCCCAGCGCGTATATGATCAAGACGTGGTGCACGAACGGCATCGGCATCGTTATGAGGTCAATAATGGTTACGTGGAACGGCTTGAAGCCTGCGGGATGGTAGTGGCCGGACGCTCTGAGGATGGCGAACTCGTTGAAGTAATTGAACTGCGCGATCATCCGTGGTTCCTCGCCTGCCAGTTTCATCCTGAATTTACCTCGTCGCCATTGCGGGGGCATCCGTTGTTTACCCACTTTGTGCAGGCGGGCTTAGAGCGGGCCAGCGAGCATCGGGATGACTAGGCAGATCTGCAGCGTGACCGAAAGATGTTGTACAGGCAGTGCTCAACGAAGGAGGTCGCGTGATGCAGCTTTGTGGATTTGAAGTCGGAGACGACCAGCCCCTGTTCGTCATTTCTGGTCCTTGTGTGATCGAATCGGAATCAATGGCGATGGAGACTGCAACCCGGCTGAAAGAAATCGCGGTGTCTCTGGATATACCATTTATCTATAAAAGTTCGTTTGATAAAGCCAACCGCTCTTCACTGGACAGCTATCGTGGGCCCGGAATCAGTGAAGGGCTGCGGATCTTGGAGAAAGTGCGAGGTGAACTGGAGTTACCCGTATTGACAGATGTACATGAAGATACGCCTCTTGATGAAGTCGCCGACGTGGTTGATGTGTTACAGACCCCGGCGTTTCTATCTCGTCAAACCAACTTCATCCTCAATGTGTGCGCACAGGGGAAGCCGGTCAATATCAAGAAAGGGCAGTTTTTAGCGCCACTGGATATGCTGCAGGTGGTAAACAAGGCGCGCTCCAGCGGTAATCCACAGATTATGGTTTGTGAGCGAGGAGCGAGCTTTGGCTACAACAATCTCGTGTCTGATATGCGCAGCCTTTCGTGGATGCGCCAAACCGGGGCGCCGGTGGTCTACGATGCCACGCACTCCGTTCAAATGCCGGGTGGTTTAGGAACGGCCTCCTCTGGAAATCGTGAGATGGTGCCGGTTTTGGCTCGTGCGGCGGTAGCCGCTGGCGTGGCAGGTATCTTTATGGAGTCTCATCCTAACCCCGACGAGGCTTTATCAGATGGACCTAATTCCTGGCCTTTGGGCCTGATGAAAGAGTTGATGAGTCAACTCAAACGAATCGATAGCGTGAGTAAAGACATGCCCAAGCTAGAAGATCAATTAAATAAGTAGTTAAAGACATGAGCAAAATAGCATCCATCACGGCACGTGAAATACTAGACTCCCGCGGCAACCCGACCATTGAGGCGGATATCCTCACTGAGGAAGGCCACCTTGGGCGCGCGGCTGCACCTTCAGGTGCCTCAACAGGGTCTCGAGAGGCGTTAGAGCTGCGTGATGCTGATCCGAGTCGTTATCTGGGTAAAGGCGTGATGCAAGCCGTGCAACACGTTCAGGGGCCTATCGCTAGTGCGTTAAAGGGCTTAGATTGCCGCGAGCAGGGTGCGATAGACGAGGCCATGCTGACCCTCGATGGCACGGACAACAAATCTAAATTAGGGGCCAACGCGACTTTGGCCGTATCCCTGGCTGCAGCGAAGGCTGCGGCAAATAGCCAGAACATACCGCTGTTCATGCGGATCAACCAACTCGCCGGCGCTCCGCAAATGCGCATGCCTGTACCCATGATGAATATTCTTAACGGCGGGGAACATGCGGACAATAATGTCGATATTCAGGAATTTATGGTCCAACCGGTCTCAATGAGTTCCTTCAGCGAAGCGCTTCGTGCCGGGACAGAAATTTTCCATCATCTAAAAAAGGTGCTGAGCACAATGGGGCTGGCGACAGCGGTGGGTGACGAGGGCGGATTTGCACCCAACCTGGTATCCAATGCCCAAGCGCTTGAGGTCATCGCGCAAGCGGTTGAACAAGCCGGTTATCAACTGGGCACGGATATAACGCTGGCACTGGATTGTGCGGCCTCTGAATTTTATCACGACGGTGAATATCAACTGCGGGGTGAAGGACAAAATTATGATCCCTCGGGGTTTGTTGATTATCTGGCTGGATTGAGTGAAACGCATCCGATTGTGTCTATCGAAGACGGCATGGATGAGAGTGACTGGGCGGGCTGGAAGTTGCTCACAGACAAACTCGGTGAGCGAGTGCAGTTAGTGGGTGACGATTTGTTTGTCACCAATACCGACATTTTATCGCGGGGCATCAACGAAGGCATCGCGAATTCGATTCTAATAAAGTTTAATCAGATTGGTACTCTAACCGAGACTTTGGCGGCCATTGCGATGGCCAACGAGGCTGGCTATACCAGTGTGATTTCGCATCGATCGGGTGAGACCGAAGACACAACCATTGCAGACCTCGCGGTGGGCACCGGTGCTGGGCAGATTAAAACAGGCTCACTGTGCCGCAGTGACAGAGTTGCAAAATACAATCAATTACTGCGTATAGAAGCGGAACTGGGCAGTGGGGCCATTTATCCGGGACGCCAGGCGCTTAATGCCAAGTAAGCAATCAAGAATCAGGACGGGAGCGTTACCGTGGTGAGATGGCTCGTGGTGGGTGCTGCAGGGGTGCTGGTCTGGCTGCAATACAACCTTTGGTTCGGGACCTCTGGTTACGTGATTAAGCAAAACATGGAGCATCAGATCGAGCAACAAATGCAAAGGGTGGCTGTCTTGAAACAACGCAATCAGGTTTTAGCCGGCGAAGTTATAGCGCTCAAGCGCGACAGTAGCGTCCTTGAGGCGCGCGCGCGTCATGATCTGGGCATGGTCAAGCGAGGAGAAGTGTTCTATCTGATTCCGGATAAGGATACCTAATCGATTGTGGTGCGCGCCGTGGCACACATTAAGTACCAGGCCGACGCCTGGCGGGTCAACGAGCGGCTCGGTTTTCCACTATCCGGTGCCGGTGAACATGCCTACTACTATATCGAAAAAGAAAATCTGAACAGCCTGGATATTGCCAGAGCGCTGGCACGGGCGAGCGGGGTGGCTGTTTACGAGGTCGGTTACGCCGGCCTAAAAGACAAACATGCCGTGACCCGGCAATGGTTTAGTGTGCCAACGCGCACTGACGACTGGCCGTTGGAGTCGCCTGTATCCGACGACGTTTGGTCTGCAGGCGGGCGCTTAAGTTGCCTTCGAACGGGGCGCCATTCGCACAAACTGCGTCGTGGACAACATGCTGCAAACGAATTCATCATTCGGATTAGATTAGATGATCCTGTAGATCAAGTTCCTAATCTAAGTGATTGGTTTCCCAATTATTTTGGTCCGCAGCGCGTAAGCGAAAGCAACCTTAAATCGGCGCGTGAGTGGTTAATGGCGCGAGCAGGTCAGACATCGACAGATACGCATTCCCAACGCCGTGGAAAAGGGCGCAGAGGGCGAGCACGACCCGCGCGGGAAGGCTGGCACTTGTCAGTGTTACGCAGCGAGATTTTTAATTCGGTGCTCAGCCTCAGGCAGGAGTTGGGTAACTTTGCTATACCGATAGAGGGTGATGCGTTGGATGATGGTATACCTACAGGACCGCTCTGGGGACGTGGCCGGTCGGCAGCGGGGGCGCTCGCTGAGACCATCGAAGGCCAAGCACTGGCCAAACACCGAACGATTTGCGACGCGTTGGAGTTCACCGGTGTTCAACAAAGTCGCCGCCGTTTAGCTCAGCGCCCGATGGATTTTGAGCAACGCTACATAGGGCGCGGAGAGACTGACGAGTCAGAGTGGGAGGTGTCGTTTACCCTACCGCCTGGCGCATACGCCACAACCTTGTTGGCGCATCATTATACGGTCTGCGATGACAGCCAAAGATATGCCTGATTTTGATCTGCAAGGAATTGGCATGACGTCGCAGCGCACCCGCGACCGAATGGTTGGGCGCCTGCGTAAGCAAGGTATCAGTAACGAGCGCGTTTTGGCGCGGATGGCATCCGTGCCCAGGCATATTTTTATCGACGAGGCGTTGGCTCATCGGGCCTACGAAGACACGGCGTTACCGATAGGCCAGGGCCAGACGATATCGCAACCGTTCATCGTTGCGCTCATGACTCAATTGATGCTGCAGGTGCAGCCACGACGTATTTTGGAAATTGGTACGGGTTGCGGTTATCAAACAGCCATTCTTGCGGGTTTATGCGATAAGATATTCACCATTGAACGGGTAGGCGCCTTGATGCCGGGAGCGCGGGAACGCTTCGCAGCTCTGGGCATGCGCAACATCATCAGCCAGTTAGCCGATGGTTATGAGGGATGGGAGGTGCATGCGCCCTTTGACGGCATAATCGTCACCGCAGCGGCGCCGCGCATACCCTCAGCATTGTTGGCCCAGTTGGCCGTGGGGGGGCGGATCGTACTACCGGTCGGAAGTGGTGATGAACAGGAGCTCAAAGTGTTAGACCGTACAGCCGAAGGATGGCAGGAAACCACTCAAGAACCAGTTCGTTTTGTGCCGCTGCGTAGCGGTACGGCGCCGCAGACATGACAGAACCCAAGATGCCCCGTGCAGAGCCAACAGACTTGGGTGTGGCCGGACGTGGTTTGTTGATGGGGCTAGCCGAGGTGGTTCCGGGCGTATCAGGTGGCACCATGGCCTTCATCAGCGGGATCTATCCTCAGTTGGTTGGGGCACTGGCTGCTTTCGGCCCAGGGTCAATCGCGATGCTTAAGGATCCGCTAAATTTCTGGACGCATCATAATCTGCGTTTTTTGCTGGTTTTGGCGTTGGGCATGGGTTTGGGTGTGATGGTATTTGCCCAGGTCGTGCATTTTATTCTCGCCCATTTCCAACCCCTCTTGTGGGCATTTTTTAGCGGCGTCATTGCCATGTCGGTGGTCGCTATCGGACGTTACCGTCAACGGTCAGCTTTGATGCTTTGGGGTTCACTGGGTCTGGTCAGCGGTTTGGGTATTCTCTGGCTGCCCGTGTTGCAAACTGAACCCTCCTCATGGCTTGTGTTGCTGGGTGGCGCGCTGGCGGTGTGCGCTTGGTTGTTGCCCGCGATTTCAGGCAGTTATGTGCTGCTCGCCCTGGGGCTATATACTCCGGTGATCACGGCCGTTGCGCAATTTGACATCACCCTGTTAGCCACACTGGCGGCGGGGTGCGCAATCGGTTTGCTGGCGTTTGCCAAAACTTTATCCTGGCTGTTACGCCATCACAGTGAACCCTTGTTGAGTTTACTGACCGGGTTTATGTTGGGGTCTCTGCCCAAGCTATGGCCATGGCAGGATGGCGCAGCATTGGAGGTCTCGGATCGATTGTTGACGCCTGCTAGCTATGCTGCGATGGCGCAAGTCCCTGCTTACCTGCCGTGGGCCGTTCTTATGTTCGTGTTGGGTGCTGTATTTTTGTGGTTGTTAACATTACTCGATACTTCTCGCGAGGATTGAGCTTGATCGCGGGCGTGTACCGCGCGTCACCGCGGCTTACCTGGGCGGCGCTGCTGGGGGTGGGATTGCTGACATCGGGTTGTATGCAGCAGGGCGCTCCTCTCATCGCCGAACGTTCACCCGTATTTGATGCCGCCAAAAAGCCGACTTACGTTGTTCAACGCGGCGATACGCTGTACTCAATTGCGTGGCGTTATGGGCTGGAACATCGCGAGTTAGCCAGCGCTAATGGGATATCCGCACCCTACGTCATATACCCCGGACAGCGGCTGAGCGTGTCGGCACCATTAACAATCGAGCCTGAGCGGGTGCGCAGTAACCAAGATGACGGCCCGCAAAAACCGCAGCCGCGCACGGGAAAACAAAAGAACCCCGACGCTGACAGTAAGCGTGTGTCGAAACCAGGAATCCCGGCTGTTGAAATCTCAAAAACGACACCCGGCTCTTGGGTTTGGCCGCTCGATATCCCGCCGGCAAAAAAATTTGGTCAGGGCAGCAAAGGATTGGATTTTCGAATTGAGCTCGAACAAGCGCGGCCGCGTGCGGTTGCAAAGGGTGAGGTGGTCTACGCGGGCACAGGTATCGGTGGGTATGAACGTTTAGTGATCGTGAAACACAGTGAGGCGTTGCTTAGCGCTTACGGCTTTGATGGCGCCCTTGCCGTGCGGGAGCGGGAACAGGTCCAAAAAGCTGGCGTGGTTGGCGTGGCCCGCCGTCGCGGACCACAACAGTATGCCTTACACTTTGAACTGCGCGAGGACGGGCGTCCCATCAACCCGCAAAGATATCTGCCTTAGCGCTCTAAAAGTGCGAGTTTGTCGGGTCTGCCGTCCCAGTCCTCAGCGTCTGCCGGGGCTTCCTGCTTCTCGGTGATGTTAGGCCATGTCTCGGCTAGCTCGGCGTTCAACTCCAGGAAATTCACCTGTCCCTCGGGTAGCTCGTCTTCAGAGAAAATGGCTTCAGCAGGGCATTCGGGTTCACACAAGGCGCAATCGATACATTCGTCGGGATGAATGACCAACATGTTTGGGCCTTCGTAAAAACAATCGACCGGGCATACCTCCACGCAGTCGGTATGTTTGCACTTAATACAGTTTTCTCCAACAACAAAGGTCATGGTGTCTATGGCATCCTAAGAAAAAGGCGCATAGTTTATCGAATGATGGCGATCTGTCGAGTCCAATTTCCCCTCAAGTCTCGGGGTTGTCAGTGGTTTTTCTCAGCAGCGCCTGAAGATCGTACAAAGTATCAAGCGCGTCTCGGGGACTCATATGATCAATATCCAGTTGTTCAAGACGCTCCAGGGTGGCGGATTCCGCGGCAGCTTCGGCGGTTAAGGCAGGGTTGTCTGGCGGGCTTGACAGGGTAAAGAGATCAGGCTGTTGGGTGTCGATGTTATTTTGTTCCAGACTGGTCAGTTTTGATCTGGCCTGCTTGAGTACGCTGCGCGGTACGCCGGCGAGCTTGGCCACTTGGATACCATAGCTTTGACTGGCGGGTCCCTCTTCAACACGGTAGAGGAAAACGATGTCGCCTCGGTGCTCCGTGGCGCTCAGATGCAGGTTGCCGACACCGGGGGTGGCCTGCGGCAGGCTGGTGAGCTCAAAGTAATGGGTCGCAAAGAGCGTCATGCAGTGCGTGATGCAAGCCAGGTGCTCAGCCACGGCCCAGGCCAGGGCCAGACCATCATAAGTGCTGGTGCCTCGACCAATTTCGTCTAACAGCACTAAACTCTGACTGCTTGCATTGTGCAAGATATTGGCGGTTTCAGTCATCTCGACCATAAAGGTGGAACGACCAGACGTCAGGTCATCAGCGGCACCAATACGCGTAAAAATGCGATCCAGCGGCCCAATGCGCGCACTTTGGGCCGGCACGTAACTCCCGCAATACGCCAATAGACAGATTAATGCAATTTGTCGCATATACGTTGATTTACCGCCCATGTTGGGGCCGGTCAGGATCAGCATGCGATCGACCTCACCCAAGGCCAGGTCGTTGGCGATGAACGGCGCGGTACTGGCAGCTTTGACTACCGGATGCCAACCGCCGCTGATGTGAATACCAATTTCCGGCGAAAAGACCGGAGCACTGAAGTCCAGGCTTTGTGCCCGCTCTGCGAAACAGGCGAGGACATCGATCTGGGAGATGGCTTGAGCGGTTCTGCGCAGGGCCTCATGTTGAGCATTCACGCGCTCTAACAGGGTGGTGTAGAGCGCTTTTTCCAGCGCAAGCGCTCGACTTTGCGCGCTCAGGGCCTCCTCTTCGAACTGCTTCAACTCTGGCGTGATGTAGCGTTCCGCGTTCTTCAGCGTTTGGCGCCGAATATATTCGGGTGGTATCTCGCCGCTACTCGCTTTACTGGTTTCGATGTAGTAACCGTGTACACGGTTGTAACCCACTTTAAGGGTTGCTATCTGGGTTCGTTGGCGCTCGCTGAGCTCTAAATCCGCCAACCATTGCGCTGAATGATTGGTTAGGGCCAACAATTTGTCCAGGTCCGCATCAAATCCTTCAGCAATAAAACCGCCATCTCGAATGGTTGCTGGGGGGGATTCAACCAGCGCACTGTCGAGTAGCTGCCGGAGTTCGCCAAATTCTGGCAAGGCCGCGGCCAGCGTTTGCTGCAGGGGTGCATCGACCATGTCAGCCTGTTTGGACAGCGATGGTAATAGCGCCAGTGAACGTCTTAAACGATCTAAATCTCTCGGTGTAGCTGATCCCAGTGCGATGCGGGTGAGAATGCGTTCTAAATCGCCGACGCCGCTCAGGATCGTCTGTAGCGCGTCTGCGGCATGTCTTTCGATCGCGCTTGTAACCCACAGTTGGCGCGCGCTGATTTCGTCAACGTCTTGACTGGGTTCATTCAACCAGCGACGCAATAACCGACCACCCATGGGCGTTTGCGTGGTGTTCATGAGCGCAAACAAAGTATGGTCGTGGGCTCCGTTCACGCGGACGTCAATCTCCAGATTGCGCCGGGTTTGGGCATCCAACAAGAGCTGGGATCGAAACTGGAGGTGTCGAATCTGTTGGATGAAGTGCAGCGGTTGTCTTTGTGTTTCTTTGGCATAGGCCATAGCCGCAGCGGCGGCACCCAATATCGGGCTGTCCGGATCAATTTCATTCACCGTGGTGACGTCATGGCCGAAGTGTTGTTGCAGCTGTAGTAGGGCGCTGCTGTTGTTGAACAGGGTGTCTGATAGCGCCCGGCTGTTCAGGTCGGGCGACCGGGGCAATTCAGCATTCGCCGGATAGATCAGCTCAGTGGGCCGGCGTTGGGACAAAAGGTCACTCAAGCCTTGCGCCCCTGTGACTTCAGTGACTTCAAGATGAGGGCTGGATAAGTCCAGGCAGGCGACGCCGAAGTGTCCATTGTAGGGTTTCACGGCCATCAGGAGACTACTTTGATGGCCGTCGAGCAGGGCTTCGTCGGTAAGTGTGCCTGGTGTGATAATGCGTTGCACTTGGCGTTCGACTGGCCCTTTGGTGGTGGCCGGATCGCCGACTTGCTCGCAGATCGCAACGGCCCGTCCAAGTTTGACCAGTTTGGCGAGATAGGCATCAGCGGCGTGAAAGGGTACGCCACACATGGGTATAGGGTCGCCCGCGCTGTGCCCCCGGGCCGTGAGGGTAATGTCCAGGAGATCTGCAGCGACTTTCGCATCTTCGAAAAATAGTTCGTAGAAATCACCCATCCGGTAGAACACCAACTCGTTCGGATGCTCCGCCTTGATCTGCAGATACTGTTGCATCATGGGCGTATGTGAGACGAGGGGGCTGTCGCCTGGGATGTCACGAGCTTCGGTCATGTATAAGTCACAAGTCATTCGAGTAATGTGTGGGCTGGAGTCAACTATAGCGCGAAAAGAGTCGTCAACCTAAACCCAAGGCAAGGATCACGAACAC
>Ga0181559_10001929_pt1 | contig 20477 bp, 14 predicted proteins | sample 011ome_21_FD_133752 | JGI IMG/M metagenome (GOLD analysis project Ga0181559, IMG submission 133752) | Coastal salt marsh microbial communities from the Groves Creek Marsh, Skidaway Island, Georgia - 011508AT metaG (megahit assembly) | ecosystem: Environmental > Aquatic > Marine > Intertidal...
AAGGTTATCAAGTTTTATTTTGCTTTTGTTGTTTCGTTGTTACACACAAGTTTGAGAAATTGTCACCGATCCGCGGTGCCGCCGCCGCCGTTTTTAGTCGCTTGCCGCATGCCAATTTCGCCAGTCAGCGGTTGCCTGGGGTCCAGAACTTCGTAATCGTCCGCGGAAGCTAAGTAATGCGAGGCTGCGGTGTTTTGCGCGCCGTCTTTGTCGAACTTTAAGGAGTGCGCTCTCCAATTTTTATCGTCGTCGTCGTCGTCCTCTCGTTTGCGTATTTTCTCGTTGCCGTCTTCGTCGAGGTCTTCCATGTAGTATAAACCTTCGGGGACAAACTTGGAGACGCCGACGAAACCGTCGCGGGCTTTTTTTTCGCTCTCTCCGTTTTCATTATTTTTGTTTCCTTCTCCTCCCGCTTCGTGTAACTTTTCGTTGAACCTTTGCAACTTGGCCAGCGTGTCCTTCTCGCGTTCCACCACTCTTCGGTTTCTCAGCTTCGCCTCGGCGCGTTTGACTTCGTGGTTGGACATGAGCGCTTTATCATCTTCGGTCACGAGCGCCTTCCCTAGTCCTAGTTTCTTCAGTTTATTCTTCTTGTGTCTCTCTCGCTCTAGTTTCCTCTCCGCTTTCGCTTGCTTCTCTCTCGCTTTCTTCGCCTTCTCGATGCGTTTCCGCTCCTCCTCGGAGATGTGCACGTTCATCTCGGACAACATGGTCAACGAAGATTTCTGCGCGCCACCAGCGCCCACCTTCTCTCTTTTCTCGCGCATTTTCATTCTTATCTTTTCTTCTAATTCTTTCGCTTTCTTTTCGTTTTCAATCGTCTCTTCTTCCGTCTTTTTCAAGACATCTTTATACTCCTCGTCGTCCGCTTTGGCTAATTTTGTATTCGCTCGTTCGTCGACGACGTCGTGCGCGGACGCAATTTTTTGCTTCTTTGCTTTCTTCTCTCTCCTCTCGTCTTCGTCTTCCGCTACTTCTTCGTCGTCGCCGAACGATAACAATCCTACGTTTGCTTTCTGCTTCTTTTTCTTCGCTTTCGGTGCCGCCACGACGTCCTCCTTTTCCTCTTTCGCCGCGGCGGGAACGATATCGTCGAACGGATTCCAAACCACCACCGCCTTCAAAATCCTCGGCAGCGGATCCCCGACGGGCGTTTCTCCTTTACACTCGCAATCGCCAATTCTCTGGACGTTATAAAACGTCTGGCCGACAACTTTCCCGAAAATCGTGTGCTTCCGATCCAAATGTCGACACTCGTTGAGCGTGATGAAAAATTGCGAACCTGAGCCGGGTAAAGCGGTTGACACTCGTTGGTGAGTAAACGCGATTAACTGCACGCGCGCGCGAGAGAGAGAATGAAACGCGACGCGCGCGTGAGGGAACAAAAATGAAGAAAAGAGCGCGCAAAACACAGAAAAAAATTGTCTCGACGCGACGCGACGCACCGTTCGAATCTCTCTTCCCTTCGTTCGCCATCGCCACTTGGCCTCTTTTATTAAACTTAATCCGACTGTGAAACTCATCTTTAAACTTCTTCTCCACCCCGGACCCGCGTCCACTCCCGCTCTTATCTCCGGTTTGCACCATAAAATCCTTCAATATCCTGTGAAAAACGTTCTGTTCGTAGTAGCCGTCCACGCAGAGCCGGACGAAAGCGCGGCAGGCGAGCGGACACTCGCTCGCGAACAGTTCGATTTCGATATCCCCAAAGGTGGTTTCCAGGACGACTTTTCCTTTCGTCGGCGGCTCTAACGAGTACACGTCCGACATTTTATTCTTTTATCTCTCTGTGTTTTTATCTCTGTCTCTCTCTCTCTCGAGCGCGAGAAGACGGACGGACGGACAGATGTGTGCGCGCACGCCAGGTGCAGAGAAGAAGAGTTGTTGTGTGGGGAAAATTTCGTTGTGGGGAAAAAAGTCTCATCACGTTCCTCACTCTCTTTCGTCGGGTCGACGACGGAACAAAAGAGAAAAAGAAGAGCGCGTTTTCATTTTCCCGCGCGCGGTGGCGACGCCTGTTTCGCGAATCGTCGTTCGTCGTTCGTCGTTCGTCGTTCGTCTGACGAAGAAAGGAAGAAGAAGAAGAACAAATGGATTCGCCGCCGGCGACACAACCACAAGCCGCCTCCGCGAAGGAGGAGGAGGAGGAGGAGAAGAAGAAGAAGAGCAGACGACTCCCCGCATCCGATGCGAACGCGAACAAAGAAGTCGGCGCCGTCGTGACCTCCTCGAGAGGAAAGCACAAGCGAATCGCGTACACGCAGGAAGAGGCGCGATTGCGGACGGTGAAGGATGTCATCGAACAGATGATTGAAGCGGTGAAATCGAACCAGACGTTGAACTTGAACAACGCGAAGAATAAAGCGGCGAAGAAGTACGGCGTGGACGGGACGGTGCGACTGACAGAAATAATCTCCGCGGTACCGGAGGAACACAAGAAGAGTTTGTTGCCGCAGTTGCGAGCGAAACCGGTGAGGACGGCGAGCGGGGTAGCGGTGGTCGCGGTGATGTCGAAGCCGCACAGGTGTCCGCACATCGCGACCACGGGGAACGTGTGCGTGTATTGCCCGGGCGGACCGGATTCTGATTTCGAGTATTCGACGCAAAGTTACACCGGGTATGAACCTACGAGCATGCGCGCGATTCGAGCGAGATACGATCCGTACGCGCAAGCGAGAGGGAGAGTCGATCAGTTGGCCAGATTAGGGCACTCGACGGACAAAGTTGAATACGTGTTGATGGGAGGGACGTTTATGAGTTTGCCGATGGATTACAGAGATTATTTTATTAGAAATTTACACGACGCGTTGAGTGGAGCGACGAGTTCGTCCGTAGACGAAGCCGTGAGGAGTTCGGAACACGGGAAACACAGATGCGTCGGGATGACGATTGAAACGAGGCCGGATTATTGTTTGGGTCCGCACTTGAGGCAAATGTTAAAGTACGGATGCACGAGACTTGAAATTGGTTTACAGTCGATATACGAAGATGTCGCCAGAGACACGAATAGAGGCCACACGGTAAAAGCAGTCAACCGATGTTTTCGCGAGGCGAAAGATGCGGGGTTTAAAGTCGTCGCGCACATGATGCCAGACTTGCCGAATGTTGGCATGGAGAGAGATTACGAGTCGTTTTTGGAAGCCTTTGAGAACCCCGAATTTCGCATGGACGGATTAAAATTATACCCGACGTTGGTTATACGAGGTACCGGTTTGTACGAGTTGTGGAGAAATGGATTTTACCGTTCGTACTCGCCGGAAAAGTTGGTCGATTTAGTGGCGAGGATTTTAGCGCTCGTACCTCCCTGGACGAGAGTGTACAGAGTGCAAAGAGATATTCCCATGCCGTTGGTGACTTCTGGCGTCGAAAAAGGAAACTTGCGCGAGCTCGCTATGGCGCGCATGGCAGAGTTAGGCTTGAAATGCCGCGATGTTCGCGCTCGCGAAGTTGGAATGCAAGATATTCACAACCGCGTTTCTCCCAAAGACGTAGAATTAGTAAGAAGAGAATATACCGGGAACGGCGGATGGGAAACGTTTTTATCCTACGAAGACCCGAAACAAGACATTTTAGTCGGTTTGTTGCGTTTGCGTAAATTGACCAAAAACGCCGGCAAGAACAACGTGGAATTGAAAGGAAAAGTTTCAATGGTGCGCGAATTGCACGTCTACGGTTCCGCGGTGAAAGTATCTACGCGAGAGGCTGGCAGATTTCAACACCGAGGCTACGGCGCAGCGTTGATGAAAGAAGCCGAACGAATCGCGAGAGACGAACACGGCTCGACAAAAATGGCTGTCATTTCTGGCGTTGGGACGAGAAATTATTACCGCAAGTTAGGGTATGAGTTAGAGGGACCATACATGGTGAAAAGTTTGAAGGATGATGGCTTTTTCTAGATGACGATGTCCGCGCTGTAAATTAGGTATAGATATACACTAGCATACGCTGCAATAACATAAACAACAGCGATAGTAACGATGAATGTAATTCTAAAAATCATCTTCGACGGCGTGCAGTAATTCTGTTTGACACAAAACGCACGCATCCGCGGACAGGTGGCACTCTACTACGCATCTCTCCGCGACGTGCGCCAACCCAAAATTATACACCGTCTTGAGTAAATTAAATGAGCCTTTGACTTGATCCAGCTCACTCGTCACCCCGTTACTACTCACCAACGCCTCTACATCACCTCTATTTCCTAATTCGTCGTCGTATCTCGTCGCAAACCCTTCGTTTGGTCCTAAACCAATGCCGTAAATATCCACGCTCGCGCAATTTAAAAGCGCAAACATGATCGCCTGCGCTTCTGTCGTCATCGGCGAGATCCCTTCTATAGCCTCCGCCACAAACTCCATAAACTCCGGGTGGAAAGCTTCAAATTTCAAGCGTTTCTTTGTGACTGCTCCGACGCCGTTATCGTGTACTCTGTGCATCCTCGCAAAAGCTCTCAGGGAATTCCCGTTGGTAATATTCGCGATCAATGTCTCCTCCGCGCCTTCGCGAACGTACTTTTGACAGAACGGCAACTTGGCATCGCCACAAATCCTCACCGTCGTTCGCGATCCGACGCTTTGTTCGAACCCGCGCGTCGGTAAATCGTCGACGCGAATAATCGCCTGATGTTGATCGATATTCGGTCCGTTTTCGTAAGACAACAAAACGCCTGATTTCCCAACCACAGCGCAACTCGTCCAAGGCTCGTCTTTTGGCGTCACCACGTCCGTATCCGCTAACCTGTTCAAAACCGTTTGTTCGACTGTCCCTACGTTTACAAACCCTTTCCCCGGAGCTCCACTCTTCCCCTCTTTGTTCCCGAACAACCCGCCAATCAACCCGCCCGCGTTTGCGTCGTCGCTTCTCTTCGACGCCAATTTCACCGTCAAAGCAGACACTCTCGCCGTCCCTGCGCTCCCGCACGATTCTTTATTCAAAGTCACGGCGCCTTCAAACGCGATTCCTTGCGTCTTCAAATCATCAATCTTCCCTCCCTTTCTCGCTTGCTGCGCGCTCTTCTCTTTCTCCTCTTTTTGCGCCGGACTCAACAACCGCAACATCTTCTCCCTTTCATCCGGCTCCTCTGAATCAACGTACACTTCCGGTAAATCGATGTGCCCGTCGCAACTTTTCCCTCCGTACAAAACCGCGCACACGCACACGTTCTTCACGCACGTCGCGTGCTTCCCGCACGCCCCTTTCGCGTCCAGCGCGCACCTATTCCCACCTCCCGAATGCGTTCGAAACCACTCGATGCCATCTTCCACCTTCTGCTCGTGTTTCAGCGTTTGCTTCTCCAACTCTCTCGCGGCGGAGGAAACGCCGGCATCGTGCTCTCCGTACCGCGACGTCGAAGAAGAAGACGAAGCAGAAGAACGCTTGTCGTCGTCAAAGAACGAATCGACGACGAAGGAACGCGCGAGGATGAAGACGACGAACAGCGCGATGCCAATCGCCAGCGGATTGTTGCGTCTCATCATCGCGTTGAAGGAAGAGAGAGAAAAAGAAATCGGATCGTTTAAGCTTCGCTTCATTAAATGCGATGGGCGCATGGCGGCGGACGAAGGACGTTTTTTTGTTGGTGTTGGTGGTGTTGGTGGTGTTGGTGCGTCTGCGCGCGCGCTTTGCTCGTCGTCTTCTTCTTCTCTGCGATGTGATGAAGTTGTTTCACGGTTCCAATTCAAGCACATTCTTCTTATTTAGGGTTTAGGGTTTATGAGTAAAATACGCGAAAAGTCAAACGAGAGAGAGAGAGAGAGAGACGCGCGCGCGCTGTGACCCGGGGACGCGCGAATAATGATGTCGTTTCGACGACCGCGACGAAACGACGAAGAGGGCGCTCCAAGAACGACGCGCGGGAGGAGGAAACTGCTCGCCGACGACAAAGAGGAGAACAACGGTTTGCTCGCGTTCGTCCTCTCCTCGGCTTCGTTCCTCTCCTCCTCTTCTTCTTCTTCTCCGGGTTTTCCTCGCGGCGCTTCGTGGTGGAAAGCGATCAGAAGAGAAGCGCGAGAGAGAACCGGCGCGCGTTCGACGTGCGCGATATGCCGAGACGAGTTTGGACTGGAGGCGATGGAGCGCGCGCAAGTGCTGACGTCGTGCGCGCACTGTTTCCACGAGCAGTGTTTGAGAAGTTTTGAAAGTTTCCTCGAGTCGATGTCCGATGGTCGTCGATGTCCGTGCTGTCGAGCGCCGAGGTATCGGAAGATTAGGATACACGATGCGCGAAAAGAAGTGGTTGTAAACGCGGCGTTGAAGATACAGAAAACGTGGAGAGGTTTTGTCGTTCGAAACAAACTCGGACCGACGAATGCGATCGCTCGAAAGAGTTGGATGGCGAGTAAACTTCGCGCGTTGCGAAAGCGCGTCGAGAGAAGCGCCGAGGAGAGGAGGAGAACGAGACGACATCTCGCGGAAGAAGATCGCGCGGACTCTTCTCTTTCTTCTTCTTCTTCTTCTTCCGACGACGACGACGAGATCGATACGACTACTACCGACTGGAACGCTATCATCGCCAAATCGCTCTCCTTGGAAAACGACGAGTGTTCTATTTGCGCGCTTCGCTTCGCCGCTCCGACCACCACCGACGACGACGACGACGACAACGCGCGAAAAAAAGTCGCCTATCTCTGCTGTTCCCATCGGTTTCACAAAAACTGCCTCAGAACGTTCGAAAAACATTTAAAAGCTATCGGTCGCGTCCCGTTTTGTCCGTGTTGTCGACGACGGAGCTATTCCAGGAAGTGTCTTTAGTTACGATGACGAGAGTCACACAGTTGGACAAAAAAAAAAGAGAAATCGCCACTTTTGAACACCGCGACGCCATGACGTCTTTAAACTTAGACTTTAGCGTGTTAGACCGTCCAGTTCGCAAAGAGGCGGACGAGTTGACGTCGACGTGAGTGCGCCGCTTTCAAAGTTCTTCTTTTTGTCGCGCGTTTCCTTCCTCTTCTTCTCTCGGCCCCGCGATCTTAGGGAAAAAGCGAATCGTTTCTTCCGCTCTCTCTTCTCTCTTTCTTTTTCTCTCGTCGCGCGCGACGCGGCGGTGCGCGTTTGAAAACGTAAATCGCGCTCTCTGCGCTTTTCTTTGTCGCGTCTTTCTCCGCGTCTCTCTTTCTCTCTCTCTCTCTCAGACTGACGCGCTTCTTTTGCGTGTGCATCTCTCTCGTCTCTTTTGCGAAAACAGTTTGGAAAACGACGTCCTCTGCGGCATCAACTCGCACGATCAATACTTCACGTTACCTCGAGTGGAAGATTTCTCTCGCTTTCAGAAAGACGTCGTGGAACACGTGAAGCCTCAGCACGGGACGACGACGTTAGGCTTTATATTTGAACACGGGATCATCATCGCGGTCGATTCTCGCGCGTCGCAAGGGCCTTACATCAGCTCACAAACGGTGAAAAAAGTCATCGAGATCAACCCGTTTTTACTCGGGACGATGGCGGGAGGCGCGGCGGATTGTCAGTTTTGGCAGAGAAACTTAGGGATTCAGTGTCGGTTGCACGAACTCGAAACTGGGAAGAGGATTACCGTGACTGGTGCGTCGAAGTTGCTGGCTAATACTTTGTATGGGTATCGCGGACGCGGCTTGTCGATGGGGACGATGGTCGCCGGATGGGATACGAGTGGGCCGGGTTTGTTTTATGTCGACTCGGATGGGACGAGATTAAAAGGGAAGAGGTTTTCAGTTGGTTCGGGGTCTTTGTTCGCGTACGGTGTTTTGGATCAAGGTTTTAGACACGATCTGAGCATAAAAGAAGCGGCAGAGTTGGGGAGGAGAGCGATTTACCACGCCACGTTTCGAGACGCGTTTTCTGGAGGCACAGTGAGCGTCTACCACGTTGGACCGGATGGATGGACGAAAATGAGCGGGACAGATGTTGGAGAGTTGCATTACGAGTACTACCCGGCGGACCCGGTCGCAAATCCAGAAAGGCACGGTGGAGGCGAGGGGGAAATTTTTGTGCCAAAGAAGAGAGAACATGAGATGAAAGCGGAAGAAAAGAAGAAAGATTCTTCGCCAGAGGCTATGGAGACGTAGTTGATAGTTGTGTGCGTGTGTGTGTGTAAATCTACCTAGAATAAGCTATGTGTCATAATATTAAATACATTGTTAAACGACCAATGCGATGCGATGGACGTCTCGATGCTATTTGCGCGCTCTAACTAAAAACCCGCTTCTTCGATTTCACGCGATGAATGTGCTTGCGACTCCTTCTCCAAATGAAGTAGTCCATGAGAGGCCAAATACAGAATATGCACAAAACTTGCGTGTGAAAAGCAAAATGATATGCGTTCAAAGAAATACCGTTCGCGAAAAGCGACCGCTTTAACAAGAGCAGCGTGATCACATCGCTGTAACTCTTGATGTCTTTTCGTTCGCTCGTCGTTTCGCCAAGCGTGTACGAAGCGAAAGGCGACGCGACGGAATGTTTCACCAAGCTCGTTTCGCCTTTGCGCAACGATGTTCTCAATTTTCGCACGAGTATGATGAAAGCGACGGAGGACAGCGTCAATGGAACCAATTTTTCGCGAAGATAATTTATGCGAACGTTCATGCCTATCGCCGTAAACGCTAAAGCATGCGCTGCTCTTAACAGGTCAGAACCAACTACTGTGTTTTTGTGAGTTTGTTTCTTCTTCCCCTTCTGCTGTGATTCTAAGTCATCTTCGTTCTGGCCGTTATTAGCAAAATTATCGTGCTTCTTGTCTGAGTCGTCTCCGGCATTCGCGGCCAAACTATCTGCTCCTTTGCGATTGCGATGACACGCAATCCCAAAGGCAAAAGCGCCGAGTTCGTAGCCTAAATCGAACATTTCAGTCAGACGAGCAAAGAACAGGCACGTTGCACACATGGAAATCAGTTTCTTTTCGTTGTGATAGTGTTCACTCGCATGTGCTTTAGTGCTGGTATTCCACTTTGTCGCAACATTGGGACGAACAACCTTGTCACCGCCACCACTAAAGCGCGAAGCGACTACAAACGTCACGAACGACGACATGATGAAAGCATACACAATATTCGTCATCGATTGAGAAAACGGAAGTGTCGTGTTCCAATTTCGCGCAACTGCAAATGCAATTCCGGTCCACCATCGCATAATGTTGCTCTCGTTCAATTCGTCGTTTGTTCTCTTCGAAGATTGTGGTGAGGTCAGTGAGGAGAGATGACTGGAACTTCCTCCAGCTAAACTGTCCACGCTCGTTGTGCTTCCACCGTTATCATCGATTGAGTTCGCACTTCCTCCCGATAAATTAGCACTGGATTTGCCCATCACAACGACAGAATTGGAACCATCGAAAACAGAAATCGCACCAATCACCACACCTTTCAAGACGCCAATCTGCGTTGCAACCCCTAAAACCGCGCCGATGAAAGAACTCACCGCGACATTTGCAATCACGATGGAACTACTTCGACTTCTGCGCGCGAACGAGAAAAAAACACTTTTGCCATTCCTTCCACTAGCACCAATTTTCTCAAACACACTCGCATCGCACAATCGACCGACTGAAAAACACAGAGCGATTACGCCAAATTCCCCCAGCGTCTCCAACTGGACCGGCTCATCCACCAAACGAAAGCCAAAAGGTCCTACCAACGCACCACAGACAAAAAAACCCACGAAATCGGATGAAGGTGCACTCTGAAACATCTTCCTGTTTCTATTTCCACCAGTAACAGCAATTGAAAATACCAATGACGCTACCACGCTTAACACAAACACGCAAACAATATCTCTCGTCAAATTTGAATCCGTTCGCATCGAAGTCTGCTTCCTCCTTTCCGTTCTTTCTAACACGTACTCGTTTCCTTCACTATCTACCAACGTCTCCGATTCTTCTTCTTCCGCTCTCTTTTCGCTCTCTCGACTCAATGCTTCATCTATTCGCAGTAAAATATCCTCCGTGCGTGACACTAGCGCTTTCATCTTCTGCTTCCGGCGCTCTCGTTGTGTTGCGTTCGCCTCGATGAAGTTGGAACCCACGACATCGCTCGCATTCGATTGTTGATGCCTGCGCTGCTCACTCTTCCTACTTTTCACCATCACGCTTTCGATCCCTTCTCGCACTCCACCGCTCTCGCGTTCCAACTTTAGCAACTCTTCCTCTTTCTCCTTGTGATACTTCTCTTCATCTTCGTCGTCGTCCGCGAACTCTCTGTCTAAAACTTTTTCCATCTTGTGCGCGATGGTTTTGTTGTAATTGAACGCGCGGTTGTCCGAATTTATCGCCGGTATTGGTGGTGGTTCTGAAGATGGTAACGTTGTCGTCGACGCGTGTCTTCTCCTGTCGTCCTTATGCGCGCTGCTACTTTGCGTTTCGGTTAAAAGAAGAACCGTGAGAAGGAGCGCCAGTTTCCAAAAACAAGAACATCTCGTCGTCGCTGTCGCGCGCATAATGGCAAACAGACGCGCGCGCACACACACACACACACACACACACGCACACACGCACGCACGCACGCGCACGCACACACCGTTCTTGCGTTTTTCGCTCCTAACTATGATGCGCGCCTTCGCGATGCTAACGCTCCATGTTTGAAATGCGTGTTGGGAATCTTTTATTGTTGTGTAAGTGTATTTGATGTGCGGAAGTTTTATTTAAAGTACAGTTATTAATAATACACATGAAGACATGATAATAAATAATCGCGTTCTCCTACCACAAACCTCTCTCTCCGTTGGTAACATTACGTTTCGATCCTTCTTTGGCGGGAATCTGCGTGGGTGGGGGGTTCGGTCGCATCAAAGGGCTCGTTTTGTTGAATCCGATTCGTTTCGTTAACAGGCGTTTCGGCGAGCCGACGAGCGCCCGGATTCCGGACGCACTGGTCGGGACGGAAGGGGTGAAGAAAGTTTCGCCATTGTTGAAGTCATCGTCGTCGTCGTCGTCGTCGTCGTCGTCGTCATCCTTCGCGTCAAAGAACGGTTGCTGATTCGATGCAAACGAAGAAGGCACGACGGTTAGTGCGTCTTCCAACACTCGAAGCTTACGCGAGGAGGTGGATAACTCGCTTTGCAAACGTTCAATCTCCTTGGATTTCGTGTGCACTTCGGCTTCAGCTTCTTTGCGCTTTTCAAACTCTTCTTTGAAATTCGTCTCGCTCGCGTCTATTTTTAATTTCATCACGTTCATAATTTCAAGAAGCGCTTGATTTTGTTCGTTTAACGCCTTCGTCCTCGACTCGAACATTTGCTGAAGTTTTTCGCGGACGCGCTCGGATTCGATGGAAATGGCGATTTCTTTCTCCTTTTCCATGCGCTTTGCGAGCGCCGAATGGTCACCATCTCCAGTCGTGTTTACACCTTTATCCACAGACGGCGATGTGCTGCTCAAATGAATATTCTCCACCGTCAGTTCGTTTATTCTCAAAGCCGCAGCTTCCAAATCGTTCTGCATCTCGTCGTAATCGTCGACGAGCTTTTGCATGCTCGCGCTGATTTGATTCGTCGTATTTTTTGCGCTCTGCAAACTTTCTTCTAATTGCTCGATTTCGCTCGTTTTAGCTTCGAGCTCGCGCATGGTCAGTTCTAAACTTTCCGTGGCAACATCGCGTTCCTCTTCGCGAGTTTGTAAAGCGTTTTGGACGCTTGCGAGTTTCTCAGTCAAATCCTCCACGCGACGTTTCAATTCGTTCGATTCTTGGTAACACGTTTCAACCGCGCTCTTCGCATCATTAAAGCACGCGTGCATGGCTTTTTCGTTCGACACTCTCACTTCCTCTTTTAACGTTTCTATTTTCTGTTTGTAGCTTTCTATCGTTTCTTTTATTAACGCATTCAGACGCACATTTTCAGCTTTCAGGCTCCTTTCGGCATCAAGCAGTTCACGTTTGGAAGATGAAAGCGTTTCGACGTCTTCTTGTAACTCCACGTTCCTTTGTAAACTCATTTCGAGACGTTTCTTGAAATCGTCTTTCATCTCTTTTTCGCTTTCAATTTCAACCCTTAAAGGCTCCGTTTGCACTCTAAACACCTCCAACTCTGCCTGGTACTTTAATCTTTGCAACGTCTCCTTCTCTAAAGCATCCGCGATATCCTTTCTCGCTCTCTCCGCTTCTTTACTTTTTCTCTCGTAACTTTCTCTTTCCGCCTTAGCTACGGCGCACTCCTTTAAAGCCTCGTCCATTCTATCCTTTGCAAACTGCGCTTCCGCCACGGCGGCAACTTCCGTTTCCGAGGCTCTGGCGCCGAATCGGGCAACCGCCGCTGCGCCTCGTTCGTTCGCCTCACGTTCAATCTCCGCAGCTCTTTGCTCAAATTCTAACCGCATCTTTTGCACTTTCGCTTCATATTTCTCTTTTTCTTTCCGTTCAATCGATTCTAGACTCTCCTCTTTCCGTTTCACGTTTTTCTCTCTCTTTTCTAAACTCGCCTTTGCTTTGCTCGCTTTGCGAAGCACCTCGTCCCGCCATTTCATCGCCCGGTGTTCAATTTGCACCTTCTCTTCCTCAAATTTTTCGCCGATTCTCTTCTCGGCAGTTTTCAACTTTTTCTCTGCTTCTTTTGCCGCCTTCGCTTCCTCCTTCGCTTTCGCTCGCATCTCATCCGCCTCTTTCTTATACCTCTCGTACTCTCGCTTCGCATAGTCGTTCTGCTTGGCGATGACCGTCGCCCGGTTCCCTAAATCCACGAAATCGCGCTTCAACTCGTCCCGTTCCGTTTCTGTCTTCTCCAAAACTATTCGCAACTCTTCGTTTTCTTTCATCGCTCGATTGCTCGCACTCGCCAGTTCCTGACATCTCTTCCGCTCGTGCGCGACGGTTTGTTGCTCTCTCGCACAATCCGCCTTTGCCAAGCGCACATCTTTCTTCATCACGCGCAGTTGCGCCGTGAGCCGCTCGATTTCAATCTCCAGTTTCGATGCTCTCAACGATTCCACGACCGCTGCTCTCGACGACGACGACGATTGCCAGCGCTGTCGTTGCTGCTCTTCTCGTTGCTCTTGTTCTTCTTCTTCTTCTTCTTTTTCGCGATTCCGCCTCGAGTCTTCAACGACATTGGAAGCGCGCAACGCCCGGTCGTACATCATCGCGCGGTCTCTCCCACTTCGCACTCCGTCGGTGTCGTCGGTGTAAACGACGCCGTTCCTTTCGAATCTATCGCGTGGAGGAGGACGACGTTTCGTCGTCGCCTCGCGAGTGTGCATATTTGTTTCCTTCTCTTGGTTCGTTGTGTGGGAGTAATTTTGAATTTTCAGAAAGAAGAGAAGAAAAGAAAAGAAAGGAGGAGTTAAAAATGCCTTCGCGTACGTGCATCTCTTCAACGAGCTTTTTAACCCAACAACGCGTGAGCATACAACTACAAATCTACGAATATCCCCAACTATTTCTGACTCCTCCCCCAGCCTCTCTGCTACATATAAAATTTTCTACATTCACGCGCTCCGCGCCGCCTCGCGACTGTTTTCGAGCAGCGCTCTGAACACCTTTTCCGGAGACAACTTCGCGCCCGCCTCGCACTCGATGTCTATCGTCGCCCGTCTCCCTTCGTCTTCTTCGTCGTTCACTAAAACGGACAGTTGGGCCAATCGACATTTTATCGTCTCGCTTAAAAATTCCAGCAGCTCCCGTTCCACTCCTTTTTGGCCGTCCGTCTTCCGCGTCGGGAGAGAGACGGAAACGTTCTCGGCGCCGATGTCAATCACCGCGCGCTTCTCTTGCCCCTCGATCACTCTCACCGAGAAAATCACTTTCCCACCTTTCCCTGTGCGTATGCACGGTGGAACCGGAAGCTGAGCATCTTTTTTACTCCCTTTCTCGAAGCTCCTCAGCGCGCCGTCCAACACGTACACCTTCCCTTTCTCGTCGTTGCATTCGTAACACACCGGGACTTCCCCGCAATAATATCGCGTCTGCTTCTCCAAAATCTCGTCGTCGCCATTTTTCCTTCGTATCACCGTCGCGACGTTCCCCTTCTTCGCGCGCAATCGGCAGACGTATTTCGTCGCGTCCAAAATGATCGATGCGTCCACTCGTCGTCTCGGGAGCGCGAGGAGGTTGCAGTCGGTGATGAGCACGTGGTTCGAACAGCATTTGCAATAGTACGTTTTCAACGTCGTGTTTTTAGTATTATTATCGTTGTCGCCGTCCCCGTCGTCGCCTTTTTTGCGACGCTTGTTGACGACGTCTTCCGAGGAGTACGCGATGGTGGTGCGTTTGCCCATCGGCGCGCGCGGTTTGTGGTGTTTTCAGAGCGAAAGATTCGAGACGAAAAGTCTCCAAAAACTCACGCGCGCCGATGCTGCGTTCTTTCCCTACCGCCTCCTCGAGGACCCGTTCGCTAATCTCTGGAGGGTGCTTTTCGAGCTCCGCGACGTCGTCCGGGCGGCGAGAAAAACGACCACCGCAACAACGATGGCATCGTCGTCGTCAAAATCGCGGGGGAAAGGTAGGAGTGCGCGCGATTGCATTCGAGTCTCTCCCTACCGCGGAGGAGGTTTTCAATTTCGAGAACGCGGCCGTTTTCCCGTTTTGGACGGCGATGATTGGGTTTCCGAAATCGAAGTTCACGAAGACCGTGATGCTGTCGCCGGCGACGAGCGTCGCGTGCGGTTTGATTTACGGGTACCTGGCGTACCAGAGCTTCTCAGAGCCGGAGATATTGGAGGCTTTTTCGTCGGGCGCCAAGCAAGATTTATCGTCGTTAACCAAAGGGTTCTCGTACGAGACGACGGTAGCCGTGGGTTGGGCTCACTTCATCGCCATGGACTTACTCGCCGGTCGGTACATCTACTTTGACGGTCTGAAAAATGATTTCATCACGAGACACAGTTTAGTGTTGACGTTGTTCTTCGGGCCGCTGGGCGTGGTAACGCACGTCGTAACGCGAGGTATCGTCGGTCTGACGAGAAGAGGGAAAGAGAATGAGGTGGAAGATATTTTAGCGAGCGGGTTGAAAAGCGAGTGAGAAACGTGCCCGTTACGCAGTTATTCATGCCGCTGTTACTGTCTGTCTCTGTGTGTATATTAATGCTATGTCTATCTATGTTGCTATGCTAAATCGTGTTGAACTTTGTCAAATCTTGCGCGACGGCGAGCGTATCGAGTTTTCGACTCCTCATCCGTAACTCGTGTTCTCGAACATTTCATTTCCAAGGCGGCTTTGAGGGATAACAAATTGATGGAATAAAGGTCCAAAGTTTTCTTTCTGAAAGAGTTTGGCGGAACGAAAGCGTTCGCGCTCGTATCGTCATCCGTTTTGGCCGTGTATTCGCGTTGCGCGTTACGTTCGAGCAACGCTTTCTTCCTTTCGGTGCTGGAAATTGTGACCGACTTCTCAAACGCCCGCGCAAGTTCCGGTGCATTTTCTACGTCAAGTTTTTCGTCAGTTTCTTTCAAATCCGTGTCATCGTCCGGTGCTAGTTTAGAAGCTTCGGAGAGTTTAAACTTCAATTGAATCCCACTCTTATAAGAACTCGTCGCCGAGACTTCGATATAAATTTTGTGCAGAGGATGAAACTCACGCTCGCCTTTGTTGATGGAAACGCCGCCGAGTCCGCAAGGCTCGAGCGTTTCGACGTCACCTTCGTCTCGCAGAAACACGTTGCCTCGTAAATGCCAGCTCGGCAAAAATACTTTCAAAACTTCTCGCTCTTTCTCGTAACATTCAACCATAGCAATTTTCGTCTTTGCGTCATTTAACATTGAGAAGGCGAGGTAGACTTCCGAAACTTTCCTTTGAACGACTTTTGACATTCGCGTGCGTTCGTTGAGATGTTCGGCGAGATCGTGTAAATTTGATTTTTTCGACAAATCGACGCTGTCGCTGGACTCTTTAGTATCATCGATGGCGCGCAATAACTGCCGATGCGCGATAATGTCCGCATATCGTCGAATCGGCGAAGTGAAGTGGGTGTATAAATCGACGGCCAAACCGAAATGCGACGAAGATGTTGCTCCGTCGCACACGCAATATTCAGCTTCTTGCATCTTTTGTGCGGCATTGCCTCGGAAGAAAGCTTCGGCGGAAGCGCGGAAACTTGTCGACAAACGAATAGCCTTCGAAAGCGATTCGTTTAGCGCAACTCCGCTGGAACTATTAAACGAGTCGAAATTTAAAAACTCACGGCAGTATTTCTTGATGTCGTCGAAGGCATCCGCGGCGGGCATCTTGTGCCGGCGCACGAACGATCCCTCGAGAAAATGTGTGTAAATGCGTTCCGCGCAGGCACAATTTGCTGAAATCATGAGTTCTGCAACCGTTTTCATGGTGAAAACATCTCGTTTCTCTACAACCGTGGTTCTTTCGACCGACGCGAGTTTTTCGCGGTCGCCGGCGTCGGCGTGCGTTTCGAACCTTAATTCTGCGCTCGCTAACTCTAACGCGCCATTTATTTCTCTCACTTGTCGTCTTTTATTCGCAAAGCTTGTCAATACGCGCAAAGCGTCGTAAAAATCACGCATGTTGTTTGCGCATCCCACGTCACCCTCGTCGAGCAAAGCTTGCGCGGAATAGTAATCGATCGCTTTTCGGTTTCGAATAATTGAACGACCAAACCACGGCTTTTCTTGTATGTCCAAGTTCTCATCTACGCGCCAAATACACGATACTGCCAATCTATCTTGTCCCTCGAGTAAGGAACAAAGATTGGCGGACAGAATTTCCGGGAGCATGTCAATGCGTTCGTTGGGTAGATACACGGTCGTGCCTCGCGCCTTTCCTTCAGCGTCTAATGCAGATTTCTCTCGAACGAAATACGACACGTCAGCGATATGCACGCCAATCTGGTAGGCACCACTATCCAGCTTCTTCACGCTCATCGCATCGTCAACGTCTACGCATCCAGGCGGGTCAACTGAAAAAATCACTGTCGCCAGATCCTTTCTAAAGTCTCTTCGAGTATCGAGCTCACTTTGTGGTATCCTCCAATCCGACCGAGGTAACTCCGAGTTCGCTTTAGCCCCGAACGGCTCCTTGCGAATCATGCAACTTGTCAACACCGCATCAACTTCTCCTTGAAAGCTCCCCACATCACCTATAACTTTTAGGAAATGCGCGTCTGGGAACGTTTTCTGTCTCGACCACGAGGAAAAGCGAACCGAGAATACTTTTCCTTTTAGCGTATCCGGGGCATTCTTGAACATCTTAAATCGAGGCAGTTTGCTCGATTCTCTCGGAACGACGAGAACGCTACTTCGTTGCACCAACCGCGAATCGTCTGCGTCGTGCTCATCGAGTACGCACGTGAACTCCATTTGCTTTCGAGACACGACATAAACGACTTCGTTCCTGTTAACGTCGACCGCGACCGTGTCGAGATGCAAAGCTCGATTCATTTTGACTTTTGAGTCGATGCGAATAGAGCTATTGACGATTGCGGACGTCCTCGAGCTGTCCACACACATCTGTCCTACTACTATGGTGCCGTTTGCAATGCCTTCTTCCACCTCTACTTGCGTGATGTACTCAGAAAACGTGGCGTCTTCGATGGCGTCTTCCTCTTCTTCGTTCTCCCTGTCTTTCTCTTCGAGAGCCGCTTGTACTCTCAACATTAAAGCTTCATCTTTGGGATAGTATTTTGCAATGTACTCGAGCGCGTACATCTCGGTCACAAAGTCATCGCAGATCGCTTTACGCTTCGTATTCTTTGTCGTGAGCACAACAATCCGCGGCTTCCGCGTCTCTCCTCCCAAAGCCTTCACCTTCTTCGCGTAAAACTCCGCCGTCGCCTCGACTAATCCACACCCTCTACTCCTCGTAATCTCTCTCACCTTACGACTGTGCACGTCATCGAACAAAAAACCATCTCTCCTCGCGTCTTCGTGCACGCTGCGCATCGCTCGCATCAACCTAGGATTCGAACTGAACATCTCCCTCGCTCGCGTCTCCACGCTTTTGCACAGAATGCAGTCCCGCAAAGCGAGTCCTTCCCAAAACTGCGCCCCGAACGCGTCGATCACTCTCGCCGACGCCGGTAAGAGTAAATATTCGCACGACACGTTCAACGGCGTCCCCGTGCGCGAGTTCTCGCATTCCAAACACCCGGGAAATCCGCACGAAATATCTTCGCGCGAGTACACTTCCTCCTTGGACTTTAAAAGCGCCATTCCCCTAATGACACCATTCGTTGTTTCTTCTTCGTCTCCGTTCCGCGTCGTCGTCGTCGTTCGGCACAGTTTCTGCCTCTTTCGGTGCGTCTTCCCGACGCGAAGAACGGCGTTACCGCCGCCGCCATCGCCATCGCCAACGCCAACGCTCATTTTATCGGAAGATATCGCATATTCTCATCCCCGGGGAAAGAGAAGCGTTGGAGCTTTTCTCTAACGAACGAAATTGGAAAAAAGTTTTCGCTCTGCTCCAAAAGCGCGCGCGCGCCTTCGCGTGTCCGAGACGCTCTCGTGTCGAACGAACGACGAAGGAGATGAAGGTGCGTCTGAAAAGCAAAACGCCGTCGTCGTCGTCGAGAGCGACGCCGAAGAAGAACCGCAACAACAAAGAAGAAGAAGAAGCGACGACGACGACGACGACGACGACGAAAAGCGCCATCAAGAGATTAGCGGAGGAGACTTTGCGCGACGCGAAGAGGAAAAGAACGGAGAAGATGGAAAAGTTGAGGGGGATGAAACGGGAGAGGGAAGAGCGCGCGGCGAGGAATGAACGGGTCGCGAGGACGAGGACGATGGAAACGACGACGACGACGAGTAGGAAAGAGAGCACCGGAGGCACGAAGAAGAGAAAATCACCTAGCAGCAGCAGCAACAACAACAACCACGTCGACGACGACGACGCGCGCGGCGGGCGGAAGCGAAGGCTGTCGAGCGAACGAACGCCGAATCGCTGGGAGGCGTACTACAGGAGAAAATACTTAGAAGAAGATAGTTAGGGAGCGTTAGTTATGAAATTCAGTCGCGTTTAATAGTTCATTAGCAAAGATGTTTGTGTTTCTCCGGAAACACTTCCGTGACGTAAAACGAAGAGACGACGAATGAGCTTCTTTGCGCTACGGCGTAAGGCTACAGTTCTACTCGTTACGAGAGTGCTAGAGTTCATCGTGTTCGGGGTCGTCGGGGTCGTAATCTCCCGGCGGTTCCATTCCGGGCGGGAAGAGCGCATCCGGGTCTTCCACATTTTTCCTCGTCTCTCTAGCCCACTCGTCCGCCTCTTCGTCTTTCTTCTTTCGATCGGCTTCCTCAAATTCTTCCTGCATGCGCTTCTCCCTCTTGCGTGATTTCTTGCCGAAAAATTTCTTACCGAACGCTTTCGCTTCTTCCAGCGAGTCCGAGATGATGATGTTATCGAAAAACGAACCGGCTTTGACTTGCCATAAATCGAATCCGATGTACTTCAAGTTGCGCATCAACGCCAACGGCTCAGATTTCGGGACGTAATTTGGATTTTCGATGAGCGGCGCTTCCCACGGTCCTCCCGAATAATTTGGATTTTCAATCATCGGTTGCGTCCAAGGACCTTTATATTCCGGGTTCGGAATCATCGGTGGTTCCCAGTCACCGTCAATGTCGTCGTCCCAATCGTCCGGCTTCGGATGGTCCGGATCGGCGATGTTTTCCGGAATATCGTCGTAGCCTTCCGGTTTTTCTGCGTCTTCATCGACAATCATTCTGCGATCGTCCCAGTCGTCCGGTTTCGTCGCCGACGGATCTGGAATTTCTCTCGGTTCTAAAATATCGAACTCGTCCTCGATGTTCTTTTTGATTTCCGATTTACCATCGATTAAAATTTCAAAATCGTCGTTCGGATGAATCACCAAAGTGTACACGTGCGTCAACTCGTCCGTTTTCGCTTTCACCGTCGTCTTCATCTGGTACTGCTTCTCGTTCCCGTGCTCGTCGTGTTTGGCTAAGATGAAATGTACCTTTTTAATCCCTTTCCCGCAAATGTCCGGTCCAAACATGATGTTATACGGCGTCGACCCGCCAAAACTTCCCATCTCGCTGGATTCCGGTAAAATCTTCACGTACGCTCCCCCGCAGTCGATGTTTTGCTCGTGCTTCACCGAGTACTGCACCACGAGATCTTTCCCGTCGTTATCGAACACCTCGTCCGCGGACGAGTAATAGGCGAAAAACCGTCCGTTCGTTTGCGTCTTGAACCCTTTGTTCACTCTCGCGTCTGCTTTTTTCCCCTCGTGTATAGCCGTCGCGACGACAAACTCTCCAGCCATATTTTCGTCCACTTTAAACGTGGATTTGTGCCAACGAGACGCCGCGTCGTCGTCTTTAATGCGCGAGTGCGCGCGCGTTCAATGAAAATAGGAAGAGAAAAGAGAGAAAAAAGTCAGCGAAATAAAAAGATGGACGAAAAACGCGCGCGCATCATCGCGAGCGCTCGGCCCGCCGAGCGAAGGAGAAGAAAGAAGAAGAGAATCGAAACTCGTTTCGATTTCGATTTCTCGTGCGTGGCTGCGTACCGTCAAAAGTCTCCGAAAAGTGCACCTTGGCCGAGACCGAGCGCGGCGTCGCGCTCGCAAAAACCAGCAGCGCGACGAAAAACATCATTCGCGCGAGAGGAAGAAA
>Ga0181559_10001931_pt1 | contig 20466 bp, 14 predicted proteins | sample 011ome_21_FD_133752 | JGI IMG/M metagenome (GOLD analysis project Ga0181559, IMG submission 133752) | Coastal salt marsh microbial communities from the Groves Creek Marsh, Skidaway Island, Georgia - 011508AT metaG (megahit assembly) | ecosystem: Environmental > Aquatic > Marine > Intertidal...
CGTCTTTGATCTCCTCGATTGGCGGCGGCGCCGCCGACGCCGTCGCCGCCGCCGCCGCCGCGATCCGCTCCCTCTCCACCGCCGCCTTCTCCGCGCGCGCGTCCGCGTCGACGTCGTCATCCTTGTCCTTCTTCGCGGGGGCGTTCTCTGTCGCCGCCTCCGTCGGCGCCGCCGCGGTCGCGACGACGTTCGCGGGCCGCAAGTACAACTCCTCGCCGCTCGCGTCGATTCTGATTTGATACCGCTCGCGATCTGCGGCGTAGGAAACGACCGTCGCGCGCTGCCCGTTCAGGTCAGGCCGCGCCTTGAGGCCGTCCACGACGACGTTCGTGCTCGGCGGCATGATCGCGGGCGCGGGCGCGGTCTCCTCCGCCGCCGCGGGGGGCGGTTCCGTCGCCCCCGACGCGGCGTTCAAATTCACCTCGCGCAAGTAGAGCTCCTCGCCTCCGTCGCGCATTCGGACCTGGTATCGCTCCCTGTCCGCGGCGTACGCCACCACGGACGCGACCTTGCCGTTCAGGTCCGGCCGGGCCTTCAGCCCGGCGACCTCCACGACGGTCCCGCTCGCGAGCGTCGCCATCGTGCGGCGGCGCCTCCAGATCTGAGAGCGCAGGAAATCGACGGCGTTTCGAGAACCGCGCGGTCGGCGCGGATAAAGTCGTCAGGGCGTAGGGCTTGGGTGGCATCGTCGCGCGCGCGTCCACACGCACGCACGTCGCACAGCGCAAACTCGGCCTCGCGCGCATCATGCAACGCGCGCTCGCCGCGTCGGTGCGCTGCTACGGCCGCGCCGCTCCCAGCGCGCGTCACGCGCGCGGAAGAGCTGCCGGCGCGCTCGCGTCGTCTCCGGCCACGTCGCGCGCCTCCTCCGTCGCGAGCGCGTCGTGGGGTCGCCGCGCGGAGTCGACGACGCTCGTCCTCCCCGCGTCGCCGTCGCTCGCGAGCTTCCGCGTCGTCGGCGCGTCTCGCGGTTCCGCGCGTCGCGCCGTCCGCGTGACGCGCGCGGTCTCGACCGCCGCGCCCGCGGCGTCGTCGCAGCCGACGTCTCCGAGATCGACGTCGCCGTCCAATCCGAACGCGCCGACGTTCCAGGACGCCATCCTGCGCCTGCAGCAGTACTGGTCGAGCCAAGGGTGCGCGATATGGCTCCCGCACAGCACCGAGGTGGGCGCGGGGACGATGAACCCCGCGACGTTCCTGCGAGCGCTCGGCCCGGAGCCGTGGAGCGTGTGCTACCCGGAGCCGTCGATTCGCCCGGACGACAGCCGGTACGGGGACAACCCGAACCGCGTGCAGCGGCACACGCAGTTCCAGGTCATCCTGAAGCCTGACCCGGGGAACGCGCAGGAGCTGTACTTGGGCTCGCTGGAAGCGCTGGGGATCGACACGAGAGCGCACGACCTGAGGTTCGTCGAGGACAACTGGGAGTCCCCCGTGTTGGGCGCGTGGGGTTTAGGCTGGGAGGTTTGGCTCGACGGCATGGAGGCGACGCAGTTCACGTACTTCCAGCAGTGCGGCTCCCTGAAAGTCGCGCCCGTCGCGGTGGAGATCACGTACGGGTTAGAGAGGATCTTGATGTCGTTGCAGGGCGTGGACCACTTCAAGGACATCAGGTACAACGACGCGATGACGTACGGGGAGATGCTGCTTCAGAACGAGTACGAGATGTCCATGTTTAACCTGAAAGAGGCGGACGTCCCGGCGCATCAGACGCGGTTCGAACTCGCGGACAAAGAAGCGAACCGGATGCTCGAAGCGCGGCTGCCGTTGCCCGCGTTCGATCAGCTCCTGAAGGCGAGCCACACTTTCAACATCCTGGACGCGCGCGGCGCCGTCGGCGTCACCGAGCGCGCGAAACTCTTCGCGAGCATGCGAAAGCTCGCGAGAGAGTCCGCGCAGCTGTGGGTGGAGCGCCGAGAAGAGCTCGGATACCCGCTCGGGGAGTGGGAGCAAGCCGCGGTCGGGGACCCGGTCGTCTCGAAGGCGCCGCCGCCGACGGAGGCGGCGGATTTCTTCGTCGAGATCGGCACCGAAGAGCTCCCGGCCGCGGACGTCACCACCGGCGCGAAGCAGCTCTTGAACGCGGTGAAGGCGTGCCTCGAGACCGCGGGGTTAAAGCACGACGGCGTGACGTACGGCGCGACGCCGCGACGCATGGTCGTCAGAGTCGCGAACCTCGCGGCGTCGCAGGAGAGCAAAGAAGAACGCAACCGCGGTCCGCCGCTGTCGCGCGCGTTCGAGGAGGACGGCACGACGCCGACGAAAGCGGCTCTCGGTTTTTGCAAGAAGAACGGCGTCGACCCCGCGGACCTGGAGAAGGATGGCGAGTACATCTGGGCGAACGTGAAGACCACGGGCAAAGCCGCCGTGGACGTCTTGAAGGAAGCGCTCCCGGGGATGGTGTCGTCGATCAACTTCCCGAAGACGATGCGCTGGAACAGCGAGTCGACGTTCTCGCGACCGCTCAGGTGGCTCCTCGCGATGCACGGCGAGCACCACGTCCCGTTCACCGCGCTGAACGTCCCGTCCGGGTCCACGACGTGTCTGTTACGGAACAGCGCGACGCCGGTGGTGGAGGTGAAGGACTCGGCGCACCACGCGTCCGCGCTCGCGGCGGACACGATCGAGATCGACTTCGAGGCGAGGAGGGAAATGATCTGGTCCACCGCGGGCGAGCTCGCGGCCGGCGTCGGCGGCGTCGTCCCCGCGAGCTCGGGCGAGCCCGGCGGGCTCATCGACGAGGTCGTCAACCTCATCGAGTCCCCGACGCCGATTCTCGGGAACTTCGACGCGGCGTTTCTGTCCCTCCCGAAGGAAGTTTTGGTCATGGTCATGCGGAAGCACCAGCGGTACTTCCCCGTGGAGAACGCGGAGACCGGGGACCTGCTCCCGCATTTCGTCACCGTCGCGAACGGCGCCGTGGACCCGGACGCGGTTCGCCACGGGAACGAGTGCGTGCTCAAGGCGCGGTACGACGACGCGCAGTTCTTCTACGAGGCGGACACGAGCAAATCTTTGGCGGACTTCAAACCGAAGCTCGAGGGTATCACGTTCCAGACCGAGCTCGGGACGATGCTCGAGAAGACGGAGAGAGTGGAGAAGCTCGCGCCGACGCTCGCGAGGGCGTTGGGGTTCAGCGACGCGGACGCGAAGGTCGCCGCGGAGGCTGCCGCGCTCGCGCGCGCGGATCTCGCGACGCAGCTCGTGCAGGAGTTCACCTCCCTCGCGGGCGTCATGGGGAAGCACTACGCCACCAGGGAAGGCCTTCCCGCGCCCCTGTGCGACGCGATCTTTGAGGCTGCGCTGCCGAGGTCGTCCGGGGATCTCCTCCCGACGTCCAACGCGGGCGTCGCCGTCGCCGTCGCGGACAGGTTGGACACGCTCGTCGGCCTCTTCGCCGTCGTCGGCGCGCCCAAGGCGACCGCGGACCCGTTCGGGCTCCGCCGCGCCGCGTACGGCGCCGTGCAGGCGCTCGTGTCGTCGAACGTCCGGTGCGACCTTCGCGCGGCGCTGAAGGAGGCGGCGGCGCTGCAGCCGGTGACGTGCGGGGATGACGTCGTGACGGAGTGTCTGGAGTACGTGACGCGGCGCCTGGAGCAGTTCCTCGTCGACGACGGCTGCGGCGCGGAGGTGGTTCGCGCCGCGCTCGCGGAGCGCGGGGGCGACCCCGCGCTCGCGGCGACGACCGCGCGCGCGCTCGAGACGTTCGTCGGCGGCGACGAGCTCAAGGCTGCGATCGCGGTGCTCGCGCGTCCGACGCGTCTCGTCCGAGGCAAGGAGCTGCCGGAGGATTTGGAGGTGAAGAGGGAGAGTTTCGCGGAGGAGGAGGAGACGGCGCTGTGGGACGCGTACGAGAAAGCCGCGGCGAAGATAGGGGACAAGTCCACCGCGAGCGTGGAGGACTTGCTGAGCGCCGCCGCGCTGCTCGTGGAGCCGTCCGAGGCGTTCTTCGATAAGGTGTTCGTCATGGCGGAGGAGCCGGAGCTCAGAAGGAACCGCCTCGCGTTGGTGAACGCGGTGGCGTCGCTGCCGAACGGCGTCGTCGATCTCGTGGAGATGCCGGGATTTTAATTTAAAACCAGCCCTACAGCGCGCGATGCAACGCGTCTACCTACGAAACACGCGCGCTCGCGCTCCCTCAGTTCTCTAAGTTGTACTTGTTCGCCTTGAACAGCGCGAGCTTGTACGTGTACTGCGTCACCGGCTCGCCCTTCGACTCTAAAAACCCGCGGTCGAAAGACGTGAGGTAATCGTACACGTTCTGCGACGCGACGACGACCGGGCCGTCCCCCGCCTTCTCCACCGGGCGGAACTTCCACTTCGTGTACGTCCGCGACGACTTCACCTTTGGCGGGGCCCCTCGAGCGTCCGGGGTCTCGACGAACGCGCCCGCGCCCCCCGCGGGTCGATCGCCGCCGAAACCGTCCGCCCCGGTGACAGCTGTCAACCCGTTCCCGCGGTCGCCGCCTTCGAACACGATCTGCGCCACCTCCGAGGTCTCGATCCGGTCCGGCTCTGGGTACTCCTCGCTTCTCTGATTCACGCGGAAGAACACGCTCCGACCGTCCCCCGGGAGGACCGCCCGCAGCGTGTTCGGGTCGTCCACGTCCCACTCCACGTCCCTGATGACGTCGTACGCCTTGGCGGTCGCCTCCGCCATCGTGACGACGTTGTACGATCGATCCATGACCACCTTCCCCAGGCCGTTCCTGATGAACCGCATCGGGTACGCGATCTGCTTCCCGATGTCCCCTCGCGCGCGCTGAATCACCGCCATGTCCTGCACCAGATCCTCCCCCTGCGGCGTCGTCACGGCGGTGAGCGTGCTGTAGCAAATGAAGGTGCCGACGAAATCATCCGGGAACGTGAGGTCCGACGGCGCGCCGCTGAGCGCGGACCACGCCTCGGAGACCGCGCCGTTCTGCATCGCGGTCGCGCGGGGGGGCGGAGCGGCCGCGAGCGCGAGCGTCGCGGCGGAGAGGAGCGCGCGGCGGCTCGGGGCCGCCGCGCCCGGCGGGGCGCCATCAGCGGGATTCGCGCCGTCGTCGTCGTCGTCGACGACGGACGACGACGACGACGACGGAGGCGCGCGTCGCGTCGACGCGGGCCTCCGCGTCTTCGCGCGCCGAAGCGCCTTCGGGCACGGGCACGTCTCCCCGCGCGGGCACCCGGAGCAGTGCTCGACCTCTCTGGTGGAAAGCGCGCGCGCGGCCGAGGCGCGCGCGGCCGTCGCCGACGTCGGCGCGGCAGCCAGCGCGCGCATCGTGCTCTGCCGCTCCTCGGCGCGGGAAGGCCACGTGGCGGCGTTCAGAGCCAGGAACGCGAACGCTCGAGACCGCGTCGCGGCCGCGAATCGTCGCGCACTGCGTCATGCCCTCCGCCGCGCTCGCCCGCTCCCCCGTCCCGAGCGTCCGCGCCCCCGCGGGCGCGGCCAACGCTCGCGTCAACCGCGCCGCGCGCGTCGTCTCCCGCGCCGTCGCCGAGGACGCGCCCCCCGCCGCGGCGGTCCGCGCCTCGGTCGCGGAGGACGCGGACGCGAAGTGCGCGGAGACGAAGAAGCGGCTCGTCGCGGTCGCCGCCGCGTCCGGCCGCGGCCTCGACGCGACGGCCGCGCAGAAGGCGTCCGCGGCCGCGCTCGTGGACGCCCTCGTCGCGGCGAACCCGACGCCCGACCCGACGACGAGCGAGCTCGTGAACGGCGACTGGGAGCTCGTCTACAGCGACACGCACCTGTTCCGCTCGTCGCCGTTCTTCTGGGGCGTCGGCAAGATGATGGGCTCGACCGCGGACTTCTTCTACGCCGCGCACTCGCACCAGACCGGGATGTTCGGCGGCGGCGTCGGGCGCGTCGTGCAGTCGATCGACGTCGCCGCCGGGACGCTCGTGAGCGACTGCATCGTGAAGGCGTCGCTCGGGATCCCGCTCCTCGGATTCTCGCCCGTCTTCTCCGGCTTCGGCTCGGTGATCACGAAGGGGAGGTTAGAGCCGCTCGATGGGACGCGGTTCTCCGTCGTCGCGGAGACGACGACGGTGCGGCAGGATGACACGAGCGTCATCCCGGCGCTCAACTTCCTGAACGGCACCACCGTGCCCGTGGAGGACGCGATGAAAACCGTCGGCGGCGGCGAGGCGGGGCCGGAGGCGTTTCTCGACGTGACGTTCCTGGACGACGAGATGCGCATCTCGAAGCTCGAGGACGGCAGCGTGTTCGTGTACCAGCGGTGCTGAGGGATGGTCGAGCGCGGTGTGAGTTGATGACGGTAGTTCTTTTATAGAAATAAACGCACGTGTAATGTACTTTCGTACTTGACAAATAATTCAACGCGTGTGTCAAAGGTCGACGCCGTCGTAAGAAAAGGAAGATTTACGGCTGCGGCGACTTCACGAGCTTCACCGCTTTCGTCTTCTTCGTGAGGAGGTAGATGTGCATCAGCATGAACACCGCGCCGATCGCGAGCATGATCCCGACGTCCTTCCCGACGTTGTTAGCGCTGCTGATGCTCTGGTAGTTATCCCCGAGCGAGTCCAGAACCTGCTTCCCCGTGCGCCCGTAGCACTGCAGGATGTTATCGGCCCCGCACGTGAACCCGCGCGAGTCCGAGGCGTCGATCTCCGCGCCCGAGAAGGTCGTGTCGCTGTACTCCAAATACAGCAACGAACGGAAGCACCACTTCAGCGGGAGGATGGAGAAACCGACGCGGAACGGCCACACGACGTCGTCCTCCGCGACGAGGACGCCGTTGAACAAGAACGACGCGAACCACACCTGAAGGAACACGAGCATTCCGAGCAGAGGGTTCGCGAAAGACACCGAGAGGAGCTGCGCGACTCTCTCGTACACCCACAAGTTGATCGCGTACACGAGCATGAACTGGAAGTAGTTGTCGCCGTAGTAGTTCGCGATGCCGTACAGCGAGATGCTCAGCGCGCACATCGCCATCAAGATGATCAGCGGGACTTGAATCACGAAGTTCGCCAAGAGGTACGACACCGGCGAGAGCATCCCGTTTTTCACCTCGCGTTTGATCGCGTAGTACTCTTCGTTGTACGTGTGCACGGCGACGACGCCGAGCGACGCGGGGACGCCGATGTGCCACAGTGTGAGCCACAACCGCGCGAGAACTTGGGTTTGTTTCCGATCCCGCGCCTTGATGTAGATGATGCTGAAGAACACGCACGCGTTGATGAACATGACCATCCTTCCGATGTACAACGTCGGGTCGCGAATCGTGAGCTTTCCGTGCCGCCGGACGAGCGTCGCGACCTGTCTCGCGCAGTTCGTGCAGTGCACGTAGTCCGTTGGGAGGCCGACGACGGGCTCGCGCCGCGTCGCGTCCACGTCGGACTTGGCCTCTTTCTTCGCCCACTCCGCGAGGACTTCGTCCACGGACTCCGGGTCCGTGAACTCCGCGTTCACGAGGTCGAGCATAAATTCGGCGGGGTTCGTGTTCGGCGGCATCTGATGTCCAATCTCTCTGAAATACGGCAGCGCCTCCGCGGCGGCGCCGAGGAACGCGATGCGGCCTTTGGACAGAAGCATGACTCTGTCGAAACCGTTGTACACCGCGGACGAGGGCTGGTGGATCGTGCACACGATGGCGATGTTCGCGGCGACGGCGAGGTCCTTCAAAAACTTCATGATGGACGCCGCGGCGGCGGCGTCCAGCCCGGACGTCGGCTCGTCCAGGAACAGCACGAGCGGGTTCGACAGCAGTGCGATGGCAAGGGAGAGCCTTCGCTTTTGTCCCCCGGACAGACCGGAGAAGAACGCGTTCCCTACTTTCGTGTCCGCGCAACCCGTGAGCCCCATGGTGGCGAGCACGGCGTCCACGCGCGCGGTCTTCTCCTCCTTGGGAATGTCCAAGTACAGATCCGCGGCGAACGCGACCGTCTCGCGGCACGTGAGGAACGCCCAGTGCTTGTCCTGCTGCGGAACCGTCGCGCAGAACTTCGTGAAGATGTCTTTGTTCATCGTCTCGCCGTTGAGTCGCACCTCGCCGACGGAGTCCCCGTTCTTGCTCTCGAGCGTGAGGAGGTCGATGAGGCACGTCTTCCCCGCGCCGGAGGGGCCCATGATCGCGAGGACCTCGCCGCTGTTCACGCTGCCGGTGATGCCGTGGAGGATCGTCTTGATCGGCTTCTTCGCGATGGACCGCGAGACGAAGTCTTGCACGTTCCCGGTGAACTCCACGCGCTCCTCGACGGAGTACTTGACGTCCTTGAACGTGAGCTGCGAGTTTTTCGCCTGGTTCGACGACAGGAGCTCGAGCGCGGGGTTCGACCCGCGGGACGCCATCTTCCTCATCTTGATCTTCTGCAGGGACTCGGGGTCGACGGAGTCCGCCATGGCGAGGCGTTCGGTGTGTTTTTTTTTACCACAAGTGCTCGTGCGTCGCGCTGTGAGAGCGCGTCGCGTCGAGCGCGACGCGCCGCATTCCGTGACAGCTGAGTGATGAGCTGATGACAACCGCGTGTCACCCTGCCCTGTTGTCAGATCTGGTGTCCGAAATTTATGCGGCCATAAAATTTGACTGAACTTCGAGGGAATTAATTAACTCAAGGATCACGGTCTATTTTCCCAGCATACGTAAAACATTTACATGGGGTGCCCTAAAGTTCGTACGTGCCCTAAGTTCGTACAGGCCATGTTTCGGAGTTTCGGAGACCTGGACCACCCTACACTTTCACGGCGCGCAGCCTCCCAACGGGACGAAACGCCGCGAAACTTCGTAATTCGACATTTTATTATGGGACCTGCCCACCAGCCTGATTCTAAGATGTCTCACTCCGCGGCGTCGCCCGCCTCTTCCGGCGCCCTCTCCTCGTCGCCCTCCCCCTCCTCCTCCGCTGCCTCCTCAGCGACGACGCCCGCTTCCTCCTCCGCCGCATCCGCCGCCTCCTCCTCGTCGCCGTCCACGTGCGCGCGCAACCCGCCCTCGCCGTCCTCGAGCTTCACGTCCGCGCGTTGGAAGTGCGGGGGCACGGGCGGAAGCGTCATCTCGCTCAGTCGCTCCGTCGCCGGCGTGCTCGACCAGCTCGCGTCCGCGAGGGCCTTATCCCGCATGATCCCCCTCTCCTTGACCGCGTCGTCGCGCTCTCTCGTCAACGCCGCGACCTGAGCTCTCAGCGCTTCGATCTCGGCGTCTCTCGAGGCGACCGCCTTCGCCGCCGCCGCCACCGCCTCCTCCGCGACGACGGCGCGACGCGCGAGATCGCCGCGCGCGTTCGCCGCCTTCGCGTTCGCCTCTGCGCGCGCGGACTCGATCGCCTTCGCTTTCCGACGCTCCACGGCCGCGAGCTCCGACCGCAGGAACACGTTCTCGTGCTCCGTCTTCAGCGCGGCGTCTAACGCTCGGTCGTAGTGGTCCTTCACCTTCTCGAGCAGCGGACGGTACGTCGCGAACGCGTTGATGAACGCCTCGAAGGTCTGGCGATGCGCCTCCAAGGCGAGCACGCCGGAAGGGTCGTACGCGTCCTCGATGGGCTCGTGCGACGCCGCGCCCCACCGCCCGGTCTTCGCCTCCGCGAGTTTCCCCGTCTGCCGAAGTTTCTCCTGAAGGAGGCTCTCGAGCTGAAGCAGCAACGCGGGCTTCCTCGCGCCCTGCCTGGGGAACACCTCGTAGTGGTTGTGCTCGTCGCTCGCGCCCGCGCGATCGCCGCCGCGCCGGGACGATCCCCCGGTCGCGGGCGCGTTCCCGATCCCCGTCCCGCGCGCGGAGCTCTCTTTCAGCATCGACGCCCCCTGCGCGCTCGCCGCGCTCGCGGCGAAGCGCAGCGCGTCGTCGCGCGTCCGCCGCGGGCCCGTCCTCGCGGCGCCCATCAGAGGCCCGCCCCTTCGCGGGGACGAGTCGTCGCCGTACGGGTCCGTCCCGTCCTCCGCGTCCATCCACGGCGGGCGGTCCGCGCCGTCCAAGCCCATCGGCGGTCTCGCCGCGTCGTCGTCGAGAAGGTTCACGCTCCCGAGGCCGCGCACGGGGGAGGACAGCGTCGTCATCGCGCCGTGTGCCGAATTAAGCGATTAATTATTTCTTCGCGAGGCGCGCGATTCGCTCCCCTCGCTGGGCGTCCGCTTCGGGGACGCCGCTGCGGCGTATCGCGCGCGGGGTGTGTATTCGCGCGCGCTAACACGCGTGGACGTGAAGACGCGTCCGAGGATGACCCGTCGGACGTGCACGTGCGCGCGCGATACTGCCTCGGGAGCGGATCCCCGGCGTGATTTTATCGCCCGGGACGACGCGACTCTCTGCTCGCTCTCAGGGCCGTTCCATACAAAAACAGTTCTCCGGTCAGTTGAAAGGGGACGCGATCAAATGTTGAAACCGGGCGATGGGTGAAAAACTTTTGTATAGAACGCACCTCAGTCTCTGCTGCTCGCGGCACCAAACGCCGCGGCGAGATTCCCGAGGCGATCCCTCAGAGCGCGCGCCGCCGGGCGCCGCGAACGCGCATGCCGCTCGGAGGGGTCTCGCTCAGACCCCTCCGCGTCTTGACCTCCCTCCATCGCGCGTCGCTTCCGCGGCGCCGCGCGAACGTCCTCCTCCGCGGACGCGTCGCTCCGTCGAGACCTTCCTCGTCGTCGTCCGCGCGGCGTGCCGAGTCCGCGATGTCGTCGTCGTCGTCGTCGTTCTCCGGTCACGTCGACGCGCGGTTCGCGGACGACCTGGGCGACCCGAACGCGGTGACGATCACGATCGACCTCCCGGACCCCGTCGGCGCGAAGACGATGCGTCGCGCCGCGGACGAGCCATTGGAGAAGGCGCTGACGCGGCTGAGGGCGACCATCGACAAGGCGAAGCGCGCGCGAAACTCGAAGGGAATCTCCGCGTCGTCCGGCGGAGGAGACGAGTCCGCGCCGCCGCCGACGCTCGCGGAGTCCGCCGCGAGCGACGCCCCGCCGGTGCCGCCGTCCACCCCGAACCGCGACGCGTGGACGGACGGCCGCGCGCTCGTCGTCGACGGGAGGAAGTACGTCGTCCGCGTGAACGCGCCGCTCGTCGCCGGCGCGCGCGTCGCCGGGCTCAAACGGCCGGCCGCGTCCTATCCGCTGACGGCGGTCGCGGACGGGTGCCGGTTCGTCCGCCCGGACGACCTCGCCTGGCGCTGGTTCAGAGACGACCGCGTCCTGGTGGGCGAGGGCTGGGCGTACACGCCCACGGACGAGGACGTCGGCGCGACGTTGCGCGTCGAGGCGACGGCGCCGATCAGCGGCGTTCGCGTCGCGTCGCCGCCGTCGGGCATCGTCGCGGCGGCGCCGGCTCGCCCCGCCGCGCGCGAGCGGCTCGCGTCGCTGGGGGAGCCGCGCGTCGACGGCGTGCGCGTCATGACGTACAACGTCCTCGCGGACGCGTACTCGCACACGTGGTCGCAGCTGTATCCGTACTTGTCCCCGGCGAACGCGGACGCGGAGGGACGGCTTCCGAAAGCGATGGAGGACGTCCGACTCGCGCGGCCGGACGTCGTGTGCTTACAAGAGGTGGACGCGAAGTGGTACGACGCGTTCTGGGTCCCTCAGATGCGCGTGGCGGGGTACGCCCCCGCCGGGACGCTGAGCGAGAAGACCGGGCTCACGCGCGAGGGCGTCGCGACGTTCGCGCGCGCGGATCGATGGCGCGTCGCGACGTCCGCCGTCGTGTCGTTGACGCGACCGGGGCCCTCCCCGGCGGAGTCCGCGACCGAGGCGTGGATACGCACGCAGCCCGCGCTGGAAGAGGCGCTCGGGAAGGTGTCCACGGTGGGACAGATCGCCGTCCTCGAGCCCGTGGCGGCGGGCGGCGCCGACGGCGGGCGGCGGCGACCCATCGTCGTCGCCAACGCGCACTTATTTTTTCACCCGGGCGCGACGCACCTCCGCGTGCTGCAAGCGCGATGGCTCCTGCGCCACGCGGAGACGCTCCGGCGGGCGTGGGGTCGCGACTCCGGCGCGGGCGACGACGTCGGGCTGATCGTCTGCGGCGACTTCAACGGCGAGGCGCACGACGGCGTCGTGAGATACGTCGCGGACGGGACGCTGCGCGCGTCGCACTCGGACTGGGCGCTGGGGAGCGTGTTTCGATGGGGCGGCACGAGCTCGCGGGCCGCGGCGAAGGCGCTCCTCGCCGTGACGACGGAGGGAGAGGCGAGGGAAGAAGACGAAGACGAAGACGCGAGGGAAGAAGACGAAGACGAAGACGCGGGCGACGCGGAGGAAGAAGAAAGCGAACGCGCGAGCTCGACGAGGGAGATGAACGAGAGGCAGCAGAGACTCGGGCGGATGACCGCGTGCTGGAGGCGCGTCGCGGACGCGCAACGCGGCATCGCGCGCGCATGCGACGCTGACGTGTCAGCTGACGTGGCATCACCGACCATCGCGCGCCTGGCCGTCGCGCAGGCGCACGCGCGCGCGGGGTGCACGTTCAAGACGTGCGAGGTCGTCGCCGCGTACACGCTGCGCGCGGACGCGAGGATGACCCCCGGGACGTCGCTCGACGGGTTAGCCCTCGCGCCGTTTCCGAGGGCGTCGACGACGGAGGGAAAGGGAACGCCGCCGGAGTGGGCGCGCGGGGTCGACGACGCCCTCGACGCCGCCGGCGACGACGAAGGACGGCCGAGTCCCGACGCGCTCGAGGTCGCGCGCGCGGTCCTTCGAGAACTCCGCGCGCACGAGGAGGGACTGGCGCGCGCGTCGAGTTCCGCCGCGGAGGAGGAGGCGGCGGCGCTGTCGCGCTTGACCGCGGAACAGACCGCGACCGCGCGCGGGTGGCTCGCGCTGCCCATCGGCGCGTGCTCCATGCACCTGACGCATCCGCTCTCGATGACGTCCGCGTGCGGGTACGTCGAGTACACCAACTTCGTGAGAGGGTTCGTCGGGGCGTTGGACTGGGTCTTCGTCGACGGCGGCGATGACGACGGCGGAAAAGGAAGACGCGGGGGGTTGCGCGCGACGAACGCGACGGCGGCGCCGCCGCTCGACGCGCTGACGGCGGAGACCGCGCTGCCGAACTCGGAGTTTCCCTCTGATCACATCCCGATGGTCGCGGACTTGGAGTTCGCGAGCGAGTAGGTACCTTCGCAGCGCGCATATCTTATATATAGCGAGACCGGTAGACCGGGTAGTTCCTCAGCTCGACAGAGTGGTGGTCGGAACCTGACGGAAGTCACGGCGCACTCTCGCGCGCGCGATACCTCCCTTCCGCGAGATGCGCGCGGCGACGAGCGCGAGCGCGCTTCCCTCGTGCGCGCACAGACCGCCGTCCGCGCGCGTCCTCGAACCTTCCCGACGCCGCGGGCGCTGCCTCGCGCATCGACGCCCGTGGACCGCGTCGGCGGACGCGGACGCGACGTCCACGTGGCGCGTGCGCCAAGTCTACGGCGACGGGAAGGCGCTCCTGGACCAGCTCAGGGAGGTCGCGGCGCTCCTCGAGGAGGGGTTCAACGCCGCGGGGAGGAGTCAGAAGGACCTCACGAACGGGCTCGTGCAAAAGGTTCGTCTCGAACGCGCGGTCGCGCGTCGTCCGCGTCCGTCGCGTCGTCGATCGGTCGTCGATCCGATATCGTCGAATCGTCGTCCGTCCGTCCGTCCGTCCGTCCACCTCGACCCACCGCTCCTGACGCGCGCGTCTCCGATCGATCCTCAGGTGCGATGGAGCGGCGGTAACTTCGTGTGCCTCGTCGCGGACGACGGCGTGGACGGCAGCGAGCTCGTCGGCGCGTGCGACCTCACCCTCCTCCCCGCGTCCGGCCCGAAGCGCTCGAGGGAGGGACTCGTCGATCGCGTCCCGAGTCGCCTCGAACTGAACGACGAGGACGACTTCCTGTACCTCACCGGCATGGTCGTCCCGCCGCGGATGCGACGGAGAGGCATCGCGCGCGCGCTTCTGAAGCGCGCGGAAGCGCTCGCGCCGAAGATGCGCGGCGACGGGAAGGACGCGCCGCCGGTGTGCATCGCCCTGCACGTCTCCGCGGACAACGCGAGCGCGCGGGCGCTGTACGAATCCGCAGGGTACGTCGAAGTCGCGGAAGAGGGCGCGGCGAAGGAGAGAGAGGGCGGGTGGAGCTTCCCGGGGTTCGGCGGGCGCGGTGGGTCCGCGGGGAACGGCGTGCTCATGGTGAAACGGTTAGCGTCTTTAACGTCGTCGTGAAAACTCGCACGCGGCGCGTCTACTCCGATCCCCCCGCGGCGCCCGCGGACATGTTCCTAACGAACTTCGCAAACTCCGCGAAGTTCCCTTCCTCCATGAGCGTGTCGCACAGACGCAAGAACGTGAACGAGTGCATCCTCGCCGCGCGCGACGTCCCCGCGTCCCCGACGACGTTCGCGCCGCAGTTTTTCTCCGTCTGTCGAAACGCGTCGCCGTCGCAGCGAAACAACGCGTTCTCCGCGCTGATCTCCACGCCGTGCCTCTCCGCGGCGTTCACCACCTGCCTCAGCAAACCCTCCGGCCCGCACTTGTGGAACGGCGTGTGCTCCTTGTCCGCCATCTCCGCGCACGTAAACGTCACGCTCGCGCCGCTCCGCTTACACAGCGCCATGATCTTATCGTACCCGCTGCCGCCGAACCCGATGCCCCTCCCCCTCGAGCCAAACTCCGCGCTGTCGTTCGACAGCGACGACGAGCTCGAGCTGCTGCCAAGGGTCGATCTATACAAGCGAACGTCGGGGTGGAGTTGAAAGGCGTCAGACGGAGTCAAAAGGCGTCGAGGGCGGGTATTGAAAGCGAGGTGTGGGCGGAGAGAGACGACGGCAAAAGTCCTTAAGAAACGGCGTTCACCACGCCGACGCGGTCGTATGGGAACCAGCGTATAGAACGCGCCTGCTGCCGTTTCGAACCATCCTTCCCCGCAGCGCGCCGCCGTCGCCGCCGTGCGCGTCGCCGTGCGCGTCGCCGTGCGCGCTGGCGTTGTAATACCCCGTCGTGAGCTCCGCGGCGTGCGCTCGCGTTCTGTACCACCAGTGAATGCCCGCGCACTTGATCGCCAGCCTCGCGCCGACGCCGTCGAACGCTTCCCTCGCCGCGGTCAACACCCGCTCCCCGTGCGACACGAGCTCGTCGCTGTACCACGTAAGGAAGAACCGTCCGTAGTCGCTGTCCCACCGCCCGACCGGGGTGTCCGCGGCCGCGAGCGAGTCTAAACTCCGTCGGTGCGGCGCGTCGTAGCTCATCCGCCGACCGTCGAAGCTCCTCCGCATCCACTCTCCGTCACCCGGCCGCGGGCTTCCGCTTCCCCCCGGCGAGCCTTGACTGCTCGGCGACCGCGACAGCGGGTTCCCGCTCGGCGACCGCGATATCGGGCTGGATGCTAAGTTTGTGCTGCTCCTACTGTGCGAATAGTGCGACGGAATCCGCTCGCCGCGTCGCTCGCGCGTCTCGCCTTGTTCTCCGCGGCCGTCGGCGAAAAAACCGGTGTCGTCCGGGTGCGAATTGTAACTCCCCGCATCGTGCGGCCCGGCGCCGCCCCACTCCGGCCTCCCCACCGCGTTCGCAGCCGCGGCGAGAGACTCCAACGCGCGCCTGTCGTAGCACTGGAACTCCCCGACGCCCGGAAACTCCCACCCTCTGGACATCGCGTACGCGGGATATCTGAGCTCGCCGCACGGTCCGGCGCCGACGAGGATCTCGTCGACGACGGCGTTCGGCGGCGAGATGTACTCGCGGAACGCGTCGCGGAACGAGATCATCATGTCCCTGTAGCAGTCTATCGGCGTCCTCGGCGGCACGAGCGGCTCGTTCGCCGCTTCCGCGCTGAGGAGGGCGTCGGACGAGCTCGAGGACGCGAGCATCGGCATCGGGGAGTCGTCCGCGAAGAGCGAGATGTACTCGTCCGATCGCGTCCCCGCGCGGTCCATGAAGAGCAGCCCGTCCGGGTCGCGATTCACCGCGTCCGTGACCCACGACGGGAGCGGGACGTGGTAGTCGTCGTCCCGGTTCGCGCCGCACGCGTGGAACGAGAGCACCGCGTGGAGCTTCAGCCCGAGCGAGCCCACGATCGACGCGAGCTGCAGGTACGCGTCCCAGTCGTACTCCATCGGTCGCGCGCGCTCGACGATGCCCCACCACACGTCCACCATGACGCCGGCGACGCCCGCGCTCGCGAGCCTCGCGAGCTGCGCGGACAGCGCGTCGACTCGCTGCAGACGGCCGTCGCGGCTCACGGTGTCGAGCGGGAGCATCACGTACACGGGGATGGCACCCTTCCTTCCGTCGCCTCCTCCGTCGACGCGATTGAAGCGAAGAGTCGCGTCGTCGTCCGGGCGCGAGCTCGAGGACGCCGCCCGCGCGCGCTCCGTCAGCGACGACGCGGACCCCCCGGACGCGACGCTCATGTCGTCCCTCCGCGCGAGTTGTGCTCGCGCGACGAGCGACCCGCGCGTCGGGTTCTGCCGCGCGACGGACAGGATGCGCCGCGACGGAGGCGCGAACTAAAAATATCTCCGGCTCGGTCCGAGAAACGCGCGAAACTCGCGTACGATGTTCGTCTTCGTATGGGAACGCAGTCAGGGGGAGTACGCGTAACGCGCGTCCGCTGAGGTTTAGGGTTTTCCCGAATTTTTGCGGTGGGGGCGAACGTGTCTCATCAAGCGACAAAATTCATCAAGCGGCGCGGCGAGATAAAGCGCGAGAATCTGCCGCCGCGTCGCTCACTTCACCGTCGGCGCTCACGCGACCTTCGTGAATTCGAGACCCAGGGACCTTCCGCGACTTCACGTCGCGTTTCGTCTCCGTCGTCTTCGCGCGTCGCTCGTCGACCGCTTCACGCTCGCGCGCGCTCGTCGTTCCGACGCGCGACACGTAAAACAGAGCATCATGGCTGCTTTCGCGGCCTCCATCGCTCCGGTCGTTCGCGCCTCGGTTAACCCCGCGGGCGCGACGCGCCGGACGTCCATGGCGTCGTCGTCCGCCACGAGTGGCTTCATGGGCGCGTCCCTCGCGATGCCCTCCAAGACTGTCGGGAGAGCGCGCGCGGGTGCGGTCAAGGTCGAGGCGCGGATGGACGCGGGCGTCGGTGTTTTCGGGAACAAAGCGGGCATGACCCAGCTCTTCATGGACGACGGCCTGTGCGTGCCCGTGACGGTCATCGCCGTGCAGGCGGGCAACGTCGTGACTCAGGTGTGTTATTGTTCCCGTGCTCGTGCTAATGCCCGCGAGAGCGCTCGTTTTCGCGTCTCGCGCGCTCGCGGCGCGCGCGCGGCCGTCCGCGGAATCGTCGACGTCGCCGTCAAAGGGTTTAGGGCAAAGGCGCCTCCGCTCGTTATCCACTTTTATTTCGCCGCGGACTGACGCGTCCTCCCCCCCCCCGAATCCCCTCTTCGCGATGTCAGGTGAAAACCGAGGGCACCGACGGCTACAACGCCGTCCAGGTCGGATACGACCAGGTCGCGGACTACAAAATCACCAAGCCGGAGGTGGGCCACTGCGCGAAGGCTGGCGTCCCTCCCATGCGTCACCTCGAGGAATTTCGCCTGAAGGAGGCGAGCGATCACGCCCCGGGTCAGCAGCTCAAGCCGTCGGAGATGTTCAAGGAGGGCGACGTCGTGGACGTTCGCGGCACGAGCATCGGTAAGGGATGGCAGGGTGCGGTGAAGAAGTACGGCTTCTCCCGAGGTCTCATGACGCACGGGTCGAAGTCTCACCGCCAACACGGAAGCGTCGGCGCGGGGACGTCGCCCGGGCGCATCTTTCCGGGGAAGAAGATGCACTCGCAGATGGGTAACGAGACCGTCACGGCGAGGAAGCTCAAGGTCATGCGCGTCGAGGACGACTGCATCATCGTGAAGGGGTCCGTGCCGGGGAAGAGGGGCAACCTCCTGCGCGTCGCCCCGGCGAAGATCGTCGGGAAGACCTGCTAACCGCGAAGGATGGCGGGGGAGATGATTTTTTCGGTGAGACGCGTGCATTGTATTAAGACGCTAAACGTCGCTGCTTAAACGTGCGCGCGCGCGAATCGCTTCTCGCGCGCTCGATCGTCGACGCGGTGTGCCTCGTCGCGATCGCGACCGCGTTCGTTTCCGCGCGTCCCTCCCGCGTCGTTCTCGAACGGTTCGCGAGATCGACTGGAAAATGTTCTGACAAAGCGCAAGCGATGCAGAAGAGTGTCAGCCGGGCTTGAAAAGATCCATCCTTCAGTTCGGTAGGCACACTCTCCGCACGCCCCATGCACGCGGCCGCGACGCGCGCGCGCGCGACCCCGGTCGCGGTGCGATATCGCGTCGCGCCCCGCGCGCGAGGATGCGAACGGTGGCGCGCGCGCGCGTCGTTGGCGGACGCGGTCGAGCGAGGAGAGCGGGACGAAAAAGCCGAGCGCGCGTCGAGTCGTCATCGCGAGTGGCGTTGGCTCTCGCCGCTTCTGGACGCGCGCGGCGTCGAGGGAAGCGCGCTGAAGTGCGAGCGGGACGCGCGCCCTGACGTCGCCCTCGGCGTGCGCGTCGTGACGCCGCACTGGAGCTCCGAAGACGACGACGACGACGACGACGCGTCCTCGTCCTCGTCCTCGTCGTCGTCGTCGCCGTCGTCGTCGTCGTCGTCGGGCGCGACGTCCAACGCGCGGCACCCGGTCATACGCGCGCTCCTCCAGCGCAAGCGCGAAGGCAGCCGCCCGGGGCATCGCACCGACGGCATGCGAATCGGTCTCGCCGTGGAGGGCGGCGGCATGCGCGGCGTCGTCTCCGCCGCGCAGTGCGGCGAGCTCCTTCGCATGGGGTACTGGGACTGCTTCGATGCGGCGTACGGCTCGAGCGCGGGGGCGATGAACCTGACGTACTACCTCGCGAAGCAGCCCGAGGGCGTGGCGGCGTACGAGGAAGATCTCGTCTCCGGGGAGTTCCTCTCGCTCGCGAGGCTCGGGTCGAGGGCGAACTTTCGGCGGCGACGCGAGCGGAGGGGCACGCGCACGTTTGAAGAAAACAATCCGGCGTCGGCGTCGGCGCCGCCGCCCGCCGCCCACGCGTCCGCGTCCGCGTCCGGGTCCTTCGACGACGACGACGACGACGACGACGACGACGCGACGTACCTGCGCGCCGCGTCCGCGCCGGCGATGGACATCTCGTACCTCGTCGACGGCGTCATGGACGGCATAACCGACCGACCGTTGACGTGGGCCGCCGTGCTCGCCTCCGAGGTGCCGCTGAAGATCGTCGCGACGTCGCTGGACGCGCTGTCGCCGGTGTTGTTGTCCCCGCCGTTCGAAGATATCGACGACCTGAAACGGTGCCTGAAAGCGAGCGCGTGGGTGCCCACCCTCGCGGGGAGCGAGCCGGTGCGTCACCGCGGGCAGAGGCTCGTGGACGCGGCGGTGATGGAGCCGATTCCGATTCGCGCCGCCGCGTCCGACGGGTGCACGCACGTGCTGGTGCTGTGCACGCGGACGCTGCCGCCGCCCTCGGCGCCCGGATCCGGATCTTCTTCCGCGGCGACGACGACGACGCGCATTCGCCGTCTCGACGAGCTGAGATCCGCCGCGAAGGACGACGGCGTCGACCTCATGGTGTCGCGCTTGATGAAGTCGCTGTCGCGCGCGGCGTATTTCGCCGTCCGCCGCGTGCTCCTGACGCCGCCGCACATGCGCACGGCGTGGGGCGTGACCGACGAGCACGCGCGGATAACCACGGAGCGCCGCGGGGATTCGCTCGGGACGCTAGACGCCGCGCTCGTCATCGCGAGGGACGACCCGGACGCCGCGAGGAGGATGCGTCTGTTCGGCGACGGCGACGACGGCGGACGCGGACCCGAGGTTTTCGCGATCGCGCCCGAGGACGACCTCAAGGAGACGCTCCCGGGGTCGCTGTGCGTGGATTCGGACGTTCTGAAGGTTGGGAATCGCGTCGGCGTGGAGGAGGTATTTAAGCTGCTGAGCGCCGCGGAGGCGGCCGCGGGCGAGGACGCGGGGAGCGCGGCGCCGAGGCCGAGCGTCGCAGGTAGGTTTCCGTAGGATTTACACAACAAGCTAGAGTGAGTAAGTTAACACGCGCTCAGCGACCGGTGAGGTACCCGAACACCTTCGCGTCGTCGTCGCCCTTCTTCGTGAGGAATTTGAAAACGTCGCCGTCGTAATTTGCCGACGGTGGTGCTGGCGGCGAAGTGTCCTCGTCGTCCTTCTTCCACCCGAACCTGATCGTCAAGTGGTTCCAAAAGAAGATGTAGTCTCCGAACTTCCAGTACGCGAACACGATCGCGGCCAGCACCAACGCGAGGATCGTCCATTTCTGCAGAGATCACGCGCGGGGAGTGAGGGGAGGCGCGTCAGCGATCGCGAACGACGGATCAGAGCGAATCGGCCCCCTCTAGGGCAAATTCAAGAAAAGGGCGCGGTCGTTCAAAAGCGCGCGGAAACGTCGACGGATCGACGCGCGCGCGCCCGGAGCGTCGGGAAGGGCACGCACGTTACACCAACTCGACCTCGGCTCGTCATCATCCCTCTCCAGCAGCCGCTCGCTCTCCCCGGCCGCTGCCATCCCGCCGCCGCGCGTCGTCGTCGTCTGCCTGAATCCCGTCC
>Ga0181559_10001945_pt1 | contig 20395 bp, 20 predicted proteins | sample 011ome_21_FD_133752 | JGI IMG/M metagenome (GOLD analysis project Ga0181559, IMG submission 133752) | Coastal salt marsh microbial communities from the Groves Creek Marsh, Skidaway Island, Georgia - 011508AT metaG (megahit assembly) | ecosystem: Environmental > Aquatic > Marine > Intertidal...
GCCGAGATCGCAGGTCTCGAGGTTGGTCGAGTCGTGACCGGACCGGCCGGCTCGACCTTCGAGGTCGGGGTCGGCCGCTTCGACCGCGAGGCTGGGGTGCTGCTGCACGGTGATCGTCCCGTCGAACCGGCGCTGGTCGACACGATCGAGATGGTGCAAACCCATCGCCGCGTCGGTGCGGTCGCACACCCGATCAATCGGATCGGTCGCGAGCGGTGGCTGCGGGAGATGATCCGTCTCGACCCTGCGATCGCAGGTGTCGACGAGTCGGTGCTGGTCGAACCGATCCCGCCCCGCACGAGCCTCCTGCAGCCGGCGGCGGCTGCACTTCGTGCGGCTGCGGGTGAGCGCAAGATCCTGGTCGTGTGCGCGGTTGGCGTAGAGCTCAGCCTGGTGCCCGATACTGCTGATCTGCTGCTGGTTCACCGGACCGACGAGGTCCGTTTCGTGCTCCCGGCCCGGGACCGGCTGCCGTTCCTCGACCGGCTCTGCGCTCGTCTGCCGGTCCCGGTGTCGTTCGCTGACATCTCCGTTCCCTGGGTGGACTGACGAATGTCCGCGGTGCCGTCATTCCTCGTCGGTGGAGAGTTGTCACCGCAGGGTTGGTTCGGTAGCTTGTGCACAGATTCACGAGCGAGTCGGAGCACCGTCGGCCGTGGAGGAGAGGCGACAGTGGACGACGAGCAGCAGCGCGAATTGCGAGAGGGCGCGGGAGATGCCTTTTCGTCAGCGTTCGAACTCATCGTGACGCCCACCCTCTTCGGCATGCTGGGGTGGTTCATCGACTCGCAGCTCGGTCTGTTCCCGCTCTTCACCCTCGTGCTCACCTTGCTGGTGCTCGGCTACGAGACCTGGAGGGTGTTCTCGCGCTACAACGCCGACATGGACGCTGAACTCGAGGCCCGGCGTGCCGCGTATGGCCGTGCAGGATCCACTGGCGAGGTCGGTGCATGAACGACAGGCCTGTGAGCGTTCCCAAGGGAACAGCCGATCTCGCTCCCGAGCGGACGATCGCCCGAGACCTTGCCGCACGAACCGTGCTTGTCGCCCCCGTCATGGTTGCGATGGGAGCGGTGTTCTGGGGCGGCGCCGGGGCGTGGTCCGCGGGCTACGCCCTCGTCATCGTCGCAGTCAACTTCCTGCTCGGCGCCGCAACCATCACGTGGGGAGCACGAATCTCCCCCGGAGCCCTGTTCGGCTCGGTCATGTTCGGGTTCATCGCCCGTCTTGGCATCATCACCGCCGCTGTGCTACCCATTCGCGACAGCGAGTGGTTCGAAGTCGCACCGTTCGCGATCAGCTTGCTGGTCACCCACCTCGGGCTTCTTGCCTGGGAAACGCGCCACGTTTCTGCGTCGCTCGCCTTCCCCGGTCTCAAGCCCGGCCACGATCTCTTGTCCATCACCGATCCCGCTGCGGAGCGCTCAGCATGAACGTCCTCGCTCTTGAGTTCCCCCCCGTCAACCATCTCTTCGACTGGCCGTCGATTGCGTTCGAGGGCACGCCCTTTGCGCTGAACAAGGTGGGGCTCACATACCTCTTCGCCATGGTGGCCACCATGGCAATTTTCGCCTTGGCGGGGGCCCGTCGCGGGCGCCTCGTGCCGGCCGGCGTTCAGCACGTGGCCGAGTCCGGCGTCAACTTCGTCGAGGAATCGGTGGTGATGCAGACCATCGGCCCAGACGGCAAGAAGTTCATGCCGTTCCTCACCACGATGTTCTTTTTCATCCTCTTCTCGAACATCACCGAGGTCATCCCGGGGTGGCAGTTCCCGGCCAACTCCCGTATGGCGATGCCGATCACCCTCGCCCTGCTCGTCTGGGTGATCTACAACTTCCAGGGCGTGAAGCATCAGGGCCCGCTCGGCTACCTGAAGAATTCGCTGTTCCCGCCCGGCGTCCCGGTGTTCCTCTACATCATCGTGACGCCCATCGAACTCGTCTCGACTTTCGTCGTGCGCCCCTTCTCCCTGGCGATCCGGCTCTGGGCCAACATGGTCGCTGGCCACCTTCTGCTGGTGACCTTCGCCGTGCTGTCGGCAGCGCTGTGGGATTCGCTCGCCCCTGCCGCCGCCCTCCCGTTCGTCATGCTGATCCTCATGACCGGCTTCGAGATCCTGGTCTCGTTCCTGCAGGCCTTCATCTTCACGATTCTCACCGCCGTCTACATCGGCGGGTCCATGCATCCCGAACACTGACCGGCGCGTCGGCGTTCATTCCATTCCCGAAATCTCATTCAAAAACAGGAGAAACCCAAGTGCTCAACGTTCTTGCGCAAACCGGAGCGGGCGAGATGCTCGAAGGCCTCAAGGCCATCGGCGCTGGTCTGGGCTACGGCCTCGCAGCCATCGGTCCCGGTATCGGCATCGGCACCGTCGTCGGCAACGCCATCTCGTCGATGGCCCGGCAGCCCGAGTCGGCCGGCATGGTCCGCACCACGATGTTCCTCGGCATCGCCTTCACAGAGGCGCTCGCCCTGATCGGTTTCGTGGTCTTTATCCTTCTGCTCCCCTGAGCAGAGGAAGGACACAGCAATGATTCACACCATCCGGCGTACGGCCGGGGCGTTCGGCATCGCAACGGCCGCATTCGTCACCCTCGCTGCTCCTGCCGGCGCAGCGGGTGAGACGATCGGTGGTTGCGCGATCGAAGCCGCGATCTACGCAGAAGAAGCCTATGGCAGCCTCCACGCGGTGGAGGAGGACAAAGAGCTGTTCAAGAAGCTGGAAAAAGAGATGGAGTCGTGCCTCGAGGCACCGAGCCCCATCATCCCCGAGGTCGACGAGATCATCTGGGGCGGCGCAGCGTTTGCCGTGCTGTTCGGCTTCATGGCTTGGAAGGGCTTCCCCGCCGTGAAGGGCGCCATGGACGATCGAGCGGCAAAGATCGCCTCCGATCTCGACGCGGCCGAGAAGGCCAAGGTCGACGCCACCCAGGTGAAGGCTGACCACGAGGCCGCACTCGCCGGTGCTAAGGCAGAGGCCAACCAGATCATCGAGGACGCCCGTCAGCAGGCCGACCAACTCAGGACCGAGCTCCAGGCCCGGGCCAACGAGGAGATCGCCGAGATGCGCTCTCGGGCCACATCCGACATCGAATCGGCGCGGTCACAGGCACTCAACGATCTCCGTGGCGAGGTCGCCTCGATTGCGGTCGGCGCTGCCGAACGAGTGATCCAGAGCAACCTCGATGCGTCGGCGCAGCAAGCCCTTGTCGATGCGTACATCGAAGAGGTGGCTCGTGGCTGACGATCGGGTCGGCGGATACGCCGACGCGCTGTTGGCCGTTGCTGCGGCCGAGGGTGCTTCCGATGTCGTCGAAGACGAGCTGTTTCGCGTCGCAGAAGCCGTGCGGGCCAGCGAGTCTCTGCTGAACACCCTCGCCGACCGGCAACTGCCGATCGAGCGCCGTATCGGTGTCGTGGAAGACCTTCTCGGTTCGAAGGCGTCTCCGACCACGACCGCCCTCGTCTCGATGGTGGTGGCCAACGGCCGGGGCGCTGATCTGCCCGCCATCGTCGACGAGGCCATGATCCGCAGCGCAGCAGGCCGGAATCGCCAACTCGCCCGCGTTCGCTCCGCCGTCGGCCTCGACGACGATCAGGTGCAGCGCCTGGCGCAAGCCATCAAGACCCGGACCGGTTCTGATGTCGAGATCCGTGTTGTCATCGACGAGAGCGTCATGGGCGGTCTCATCACCGAGATCGGTGACGATGTGATCGACGGATCCGTGCGGCGCCGGATGTCGCAGCTTCGGGAATCGTTCAACTAATTCACTCACTCACGCACGACCACTAGAGAGACAACATGTCGGATCTCACGATCAACACCGCGGACATCGCAGCCGCCATTCAGAGCAATCTCGATGGCTTCAACCCCAGCCTCGAACAGACGACGGTCGGGAGGGTGCTCGAGGTCGGCGACGGCATCGCCCGGGTGTCGGGCCTTCCCGACGCCGCAGTCAACGAGATGCTTCGTTTCGAGAACGGGCTCATCGGCCTTGCGCTGAACCTCGACGAGGGCTCCATCGGCGCCGTGGTGCTCGGCGACGTCGAGGGGATCGAGGAGGGTCAGACGGTGGTCGCCACCGGCGACATCTTGTCGGTTCCGGTCGGCGATGGCCTGCTCGGCCGAGTTGTGAACCCCCTGGGTGAGCCGATCGACGGCAAGGGCGCGCTGACCAACGTGCAGCCTCGCCGTATGGAGATCCAGGCCCCCGGTATCACCGGCCGCAAGCCGGTGCACGAGCCGATGCAGACCGGGATCAAGGCGATCGACTCGCTGATCCCGATCGGTCGTGGTCAGCGAGAGCTGATCATCGGCGACCGCAAGACCGGCAAGACCACCATCGCCCTCGACACGATCCTCAACCAGAAGGGTCTTGGGGTGAAGTGCATCTACGTGGCGATCGGGCAGAAAGCGTCCACGGTTGCACAGTCGGTCGCCACGCTCGAGGAACTTGGTGCGATGGACTACACCACCGTCGTGGTTGCGCCGGCCTCCGATCCTGCTCCGTTCAAGTTCCTGGCCCCGTACGGCGGTTGTGCCATGGGGCAGCACTGGATGGAGAACGGGGAGCATGCGCTGATCATCTATGACGACCTTTCCAAGCAGGCCGAGGCCTACCGTCAGGTGTCCTTGCTCTTGCGTCGTCCGCCGGGTCGTGAGGCGTTCCCGGGTGACGTCTTCTACTTGCACTCGCGGTTGCTCGAGCGGGCCGCAAAGCTTTCCGACGAACTCGGTGCCGGCTCATTGACTGCGCTGCCGGTCATCGAGACCAAGGCGGGCGACGTGTCGGCCTTCATCCCGACCAACGTGATCTCGATCACCGATGGTCAGATCTTCCTACAGGACGATCTGTTCAAGTCAGGTATTCGCCCTGCGGTCGACGTGGGGATCTCCGTGTCGCGCGTTGGTGGCGCGGCGCAGGTCAAGGCGATGAAGACCGCCACCGGCACCCTCAAGGGGGACTTGGCCCAGTTCCGCGAACTCGAGGCCTTTGCTGCGTTCGGTTCCGATCTCGATGCCGTGTCGAAGGCCCAGCTCGAACGGGGCTACCGCCTGACCGAGTTGCTGAAGCAGGGGGTCAATCAGCCCTGCCCGGTGCAGGAACAGGTCGTCTCGATCTGGGCCGGCACCAACGGCTTCCTGGACAGTCTTCCGGTCGAAGACGTGTTGCGCTTCGAGCGGGAGCTCGTCGACTGGTTCAACACCCGTCACAGCGATGTCATGAACGAGATTCGTGACCACGGGACGATCGGCGATGCAGATGCCTTTGCCGCTGCAGTGCAGGCGTTTGCCGACCAGTTCGCGTCGAGTGCTGCGCCCGCAGGCGACGAACCCGAAGCGGAGGCCCAGGCGGCTGCCCACTCCGAGCTGGTCGACTCTGACGTCACGCTTCCCGAAGAAGACATCACCCGAGACGAGGACTGATCGGCTGTGCCAGGAGGGAAGGAGCGGGAGCTCCGCCGTCGCATCTCGAGCGTCCAATCGACGAAGAAGATTACGCGCGCCATGGAACTCATCGCAGCGACGCGAGTCGTCAAGGCGATGCAGCGCGCCGATGCGGCCCGTCCCTACGCCCGTCGAATCACCTCCGTGATCGAAAACCTTGCGGCCGGAGGGGCATCGGTCGACCATCCGCTGCTGCGCGAGGTCGACGAGGTCAAGACCGTCGGCTTCATCGTCATCGCCGGCGACCGCGGCTTGGCCGGTGCGTTCAACACCAACCCCATCCGGGCTGCGGAGCGCCAACTCATGGCCCATCAGACCGAAGGCAAGGACTACTCCCTGTTCTGCGTCGGCAAGAAGCCTGGTGCCTATTTCCGCTTCCGCAACTACCGCGTCGACCACGCCTACGAGGGGTTCACGGCCGACCCGACCTATGAGGACGCTCGGCGCATTGCCGAGGACGTCGCTGCTGCCTTCATCTCGGGGCAGATCGACGAGGTCGAGTTGATCTACACCGAATTCATCTCCATGGGCACCCAGCGAGTGTCGGTCCGTCGCTTTCTTCCGCTCGAAGACACCACGGTCATGGCCGCCGAAGGCGGTGGGTCGGCCGAAGCCGCTTCCGCCTTCGAGTTCGAGCCGAGCCCCGAGGCGGTGCTCGAGTCGCTCCTGCCTCGCTATATCGAAGCCCGCCTGTTCGGTGCTCTCCTCGACAATGCAGCGTCCGAGCACGCCAACCGCCAGCGGGCCATGAAGTCGGCCACCGACAACGCCGAGGATCTCATCACGAAGCTCAGTCGTGAGATGAATGCCGCCCGCCAGGCATCGATCACCACCGAGATCATGGAGATTGTCGGTGGTGCCGAAGCGCTCGGCGGTGGTGGCGACAGTCTCGACCTCCCCGCTGCGTTGGCCGAGGTCTCCTCGATCGCAACCGCCGAACGTGCGCCGGGACCCTTCGGCCCCGGCTCCGCCGCTCCCCTCGACGGTGGTGCGGCTCCGTCGTCCGATTTCACTATCAAGGGCAACGTCGACTCGATGCTCTATCACCGGCCCGACAGCCGGTCCTTCGGCGAAACCATCGCCGAAGTCTGGTTCGACTCGCCCGAGAGCGCCGAGGCCGCCGGCTTCACGCTCGCCAACACGCACCCACACTCGTAAGCGAAGGATCCGAGACATGACCGTTACCGAGAACGAGCTCAAGCAAGGACGCATCGTCGGCATCGCCGGCCCCGTCGTCGACGTGGAGTTCCCTCCCGGCAACCTGCCGGAGATCAACACCCAGATCGAATTCGACGTCAACGTCGGTGGTGAAACGATTCACGTTCCCGCCGAGGTTGCGCAACAGATCGGTGACAGCCGGGTGCGAGCGATCGCTATGAAGCCGACCGATGGCCTCACCCGAGGCGCGCCGGTGATCAACACCGGGCACGGTGTTCAGGCGCCGGTAGGCGACGGCACCCTTGGCCACATCTGGAATGTCATGGGCGACTGCCTCGACGAGCCGGGCCTCACCACAGACGAGCGGTGGGAGATTCACCGGGCCGCGCCCGACTTCGATGCTCTCGAGCCGTCGGCAAAGATGTTCGAGACCGGCGTCAAGGTGATCGACCTGCTCACCCCTTACAAGGAGGGTGGAAAGATCGGCTTGTTCGGTGGTGCCGGCGTGGGCAAGACCGTGCTGATCACCGAGATGATCACCCGTGTGGCATCGAACCACGGTGGTGTGTCGGTGTTCGCCGGCGTCGGCGAGCGCACCCGTGAGGGCACCGACCTCTTCATCGAGATGGGTGAGACCGTCATGGGGGACGGTGAAACCTCTGTGCTCGACAAGGCTGCGCTGGTCTTCGGTCAGATGGACGAGCCGCCCGGGGTTCGTCTGCGCGTCGCCCTGTCGGGCGTGACGATGGCGGAGTACTTCCGCGACGTTCAGAACCAGGACGTGTTGTTGTTCATCGACAACATCTTCCGCTTCGTGCAGGCCGGTTCCGAAGTGTCCACGCTGCTGGGCCGTATGCCGTCTGCGGTGGGGTATCAGCCCACCCTCGCCGACGAAATGGGTGAGCTCCAGGAGCGGATCACCTCGACCCGAGGGAAGTCGATCACGTCGTTGCAGGCCGTGTACGTGCCGGCCGACGACTACACCGACCCGGCGCCGTTCACCTCGTTCACCCACTTCGACGGCACGACCGAGCTTTCCCGTGACATCGCGGCGCTCGGCATCTACCCGGCGGTGGATCCGCTTGCGTCGTCCTCGACGATCCTCGATCCGCTGGTCGTCGGCGACCGCCACTACCAGGTCGCTCGCCGGGTGCAGGAGGTCCTCCAGCGGTACAAGGAACTCCAAGACATCATCGCCATCCTCGGCCTCGACGAACTCTCCGAAGAGGATCGCGTCACTGTCGACCGGGCTCGCAAGGTCCAGAAGTTCCTCTCGCAGCCGATGTTCGTGGCGAAGACGTTCACCAACCAGGACGGCATCTTCACCCCGGTCGAGGAGACCATCGAGTCCTTCGAGGCACTCGTGACCGGTGATCTCGACCATCTTCCCGAGCAGGCGTTCTTCATGGTCGGCGGCGCCGAGGACGCCGAACGCAAGGCTGCCGAACTCCAAGCCGAAAGCTGAGTCGACCGAACATGTTCGACGTCCAGGTCGTCTCCCCCGAAGCGGTGTCGTACACCGGCGAGGCAGAGATGGTCATCGCGCGCACCATGGAAGGGGGCGACATCGCCTTCCAGGCTGGTCATGTCCCGTTCATCGGCGCGCTGGCGGTGTGGTCGGTGGAGGTCATCAAGCCGGGTGGTGAACGAGATGTGTTCGCCGTTCACCGCGGCTTCGTGCAGGTGTCCGGCAACGAGGTCACCATTCTGAGCGACGTGAGCGAATCGGCCGCCAACATCAATGTGGCCCGTGCTCAGGAGGCGCTCGGTCGGGCTCAGGAGACGCTGCGCTCCGATGCCGCCGACGAGGACGCAGCGGCGGCGTTGGCTCGGGCCGAGCTCCGACTCCGCGTCGCCGGCGTCACCAACTAGCGCAGATCAGCACGTCCTCAGCTGGCCGGCTCGACGCAGGCTGGTATGTGAGCAGTGATCAGTGGTGTCACTCGCCGAGGAGTTGTCTGCGAAGCGCCGGCTCCATGCGAGGATCCGAGGTCCACGGGATGACGTCGCTGGTTTCGAACAGCCATCGGAAGATGCGGTCCTTGAGTTTGTGTTCGACCTCGGCGGTCTGGGCCGAGCCGGCAAGATTCTGCGTCTCTCGGGGATCGTTGACTCGGTCGAACAACTCGGGCCCCTCGTAGAGGCGCTCGGTGTACGCCCACTGCTCGGTGCGGATCGAGATGGCGCGGCCGGTCAGCGACGTGTCTTCGTGTTGGAGTTCCTGCTTGTGTCGATAGTGCCCGGTGTTCCCCGACTCGAGCAGTGGCTCCTCCTCGAGCAGGAAACCGCCCTCGCTGAAGGCGGCGTCGCGATGGTGGAGGGAGGGGTCGCTGAGCAGGGGAACGAGGCTCCGGCCGAAGTGCGTGTACTCGGCCTCGATGCCGGCCAGTTCGAGCAGAGTGGGGGTCAGGTCGACCAACTCGGCGAAGGATGTCACCACCCCGGAGCTGGCTCGCGGGTCATGGATCACCAGTGGATTGCGGACCAGCACGTCATCGAGGCCCGACATCCATTTCTCGACGAGGCCGTAGTCTCCGAGGTACTCACCGTGATCGCTGAAGAAGAAGCTCACCGTGTTCTCGGCCGAGCCTGCGGCGTCGACAGCATCGAGTACCCGACCCAGTTGATCGTCGACACGCGATGTCATGCCGTAGTAGGTGGCGATGATCTCCCGCCAGTCGTCGTCGTCGAGACGGCCGAGTCCATACCGATCGTGAATTGCCTGCATGAACCGGGGTCGGGTCGATCGGTCGGTCTGGGCGGGCAGCGGAACGTCGTTGCGGTCGTGCAGTGAGAACCATGGCTCGGCGGCGGTGAACGGTGGATGCGGATACATCAGCGGGACGAAGAGGCACCACGGCTCGGGCAGTCCGTCGGTGACCCAATCGATTGCGGTGCGCACGGTCGCCTCGTCGAAGTCGAGCGGCGGCTCGTCGAGTGCACCGTGGTAGAAGGCGAAGTAGTACTTGTGGTCCTCGGGGAAGGGTCCCTTGTGGAGGAGGGCACCGAGGTCTGGGGTGGTGGTGAACCCGAACCGGTCGGAACTCGCCTCGGTCACACCGACACCCATCATGTCGCCTCGGGCGCCGGCCAACGCGACGTGATAGCCGCCAGTGCGGAGCGTCTTGAACACGTTGGGCTCGTGGTGTTGCAGCAGATGACTGAGCGTGCGGTGGCCGGCAACGTGCGGATACCAGCCGGTGAACATCGAGATGCGACTCTGCGAGCAGACACTGTGTTGTCCGTAGGCATTGTCGAACCGGGTCCCGGCAGCGGCAAGTGCATCGATGTTCGGGGTTCGCGCCACCGGATTGCCGAAGCAGCCGACCGCATCGGCGCGGAGTTGGTCGGGCATGAACAGCAGGAGGTTGGGGCGAGCATCCATCAGGCGACCACGGTTCCCGCGATGCCTTCCTCGGGAGGCGGCCAGGCCATGTCGAGGTTGCGCAGCGTCTGAACGATGATCTCGCTGATCACGAGATTGCGATACCACTTTCGGTCCGACGGGATCACGTACCAGGGTGCGGCGTCGGTGGATGTCTCTTGCAGCATGACGCGGAAGGCCTCCTGGTAGTCGTCCCAGTGGGCGCGCTCGGCGAGGTCACCGAAGCTGAACTTCCAGTTCTTGTGAGGCTGATCGATGCGGTCCTGAAGTCGCTGACGCTGTTCGTCCTTGCTGATGTGCAGGAACAGTTTGATGATCGTCGTGCCTTCGTCGGCCAACAGCTGCTCGAACTCGCGGATGTGCCGATAGCGCTTCGACCATCGTTGCGCAGGCACGAGGTCATGGACCCGCACGACCAGCACGTCCTCGTAGTGCGAGCGGTTGAAGATCGTGATCTCACCGCTCCTCGGCGTGTGGGCGTGGACCCGCCACAGGTAGTCGTGAGCGAGTTCCTCGTCGGTCGGTTTCTTGAATGCAGCGACCCGTACACCGCTCGGGTTCACGCCGTCGAAGACGTGTCGGATCGTTCCGTCCTTGCCACCGGTGTCGGTCGCCTGGATCACGACCAGCACCTTCTGCTTGCCCTCGGCGAACAACAGCTCCTGCAAAACTTCCAGTTCGTCGTTGAGGTCGTCGAGTCGATCCTCGATGTCGTCCTTGTCGAGGCCGCCGTCGTCGTCGGTGGGCCACTCGTCCAGATCGACGTCGGTGTCCGGTTGGACTCGAAAGCGAGAAATGTCCATGCCAAGAGTGTGCCCCGCAACGTGCGCCGACCGCAGGCCGTACCGCCTTCTGGGTCGTCAGGCGTCGAGGATCTCGTTCGCCTTCTCTTGGCTGTGCAGTGCGCGGATGTGGCGGACGGTACCCGTGCGCGAGCGCATGACGAGCGATTCGGTGGTCGCACCGCGCTGGTTGAAATGCACCCCGTTCATGAGGTCACCATCGGTGATGCCGGTGGCGGCGAAAAAACAGTCGTCACTGCGGACCAGATCGTCCTGGGTCAGGATGCGTTCGAGGTCGTAGCCCTGCTTGGTCGCTTCGGCACGTTCGCGTTCGTTGCGAGGCCACAGGCGGCCGAGTTGTTGCCCGCCCATGCACTTGAGCGCAGCGGCGGTGATCACACCCTCCGGCGTGCCACCGATTCCGATCAGAATGTCGGCGCCGGCGTCGGGCCAACAGGTCGAAATGGCGCCGGCGACGTCACCGTCGGGGATCAGCCGAATTCTGGCCCCTGCCTCGCGCACCTCTCGGATATGTTCGGCGTGGCGATCACGATCGAGGATGACGGCAGTGAGATCACGGACCGCACAATGCTTGGCCTCCGCCACTGCTTCGAGATTTTCGGTCAGCGACTTGTCGAGGTCGATGGAACCGACGGCCTCAGGACCGACGGCAAGCTTCTCCATGTAGAGGCACGGGCCCGGGTCGTACATCGTCCCCCGAGGTGCGACGGCGATCACGGCCAGCGCGTTGGCTCGTCCCAGCGCAGTGAGTGTGGTGCCGTCGATTGGATCGACGGCGATGTCGGTCTCGGCATGGGTCCCGTCACCGATCCGCTCGCCATTGAAGAGCATGGGGGCTTCGTCCTTCTCGCCCTCACCGATGACCACCACACCATCCATCGAGACACTGGCGAGCATCGTGCGCATGGCATCCACCGCAGCGCCGTCGGCCCCTTCCTTGTCGCCTCGTCCCATCCATCGAGAAGCGGCAATCGCCGCAGCTTCGGTGACACGGACGAGTTCGAGTGCCAGGTTGCGGTCCGGCATCAATGGGGAGGTCGCCATGGCTCGGACGGTACCCGACACGCATCTTTCCCGCTGGCATTGGCGACGTGAGAACATGAGGACGTGCCGAGTTTCCAAAACCCATTCCGCAAAACCAGTGGTGGCGTCGATTTGCCCGCCACCGACAACGATGCCGCCGAATCCGTCCCCGACCTGGTCGACGACGAGTCCGGCGAATGGCTCGCCTACGAGTTGCATGCCATGGCGTCGGAAACCCGACGCATGCTCGCCCAACTGCTGCTGGCCGACGAGGTGGTGCACTCGTGGCAGGGGACCACGTTGCTTGCGCACGAGAGTGTCGAGGAGCACGTCGACGCCTTGCTCGAGGAGGTGGAAGCGGCCACAAATCCGGATCTCGATCCTGCGAAGCCGCAGGTGGCGTTCGAGATGGAGGGCTGGTCGTCGGAACTGCAGGCAGTGCTGTCGGAGCGCCTCAGTCAGGTGGCCGTTCCGCACGAGTTCGACGAAGGCGATCTCGTCTGTCACGAAGAGGACGAGGAGCAGGTCGAGCTCGTGATCGAGGATCTGCTCGCACGTGCAGCCGACGACGGGCTCGAGGAGCTCGAGGGACTGGAGGTCAACGAGCTGTTGTCAGCGATGTTCGAGGCGGTCGATCGGCTTCGCCGTGATGGCAATGACGCTCAGGGCGTCAAGCGGTCGGTGGAACACGGACGACGGCTTGCCGGAGTCGCCACGCCATTCGGATTCCCGGCGTCGGCGTGGGCGGCGATACGCGAACAGTGCGAGTCGCTCGCCGACATGCTCGAGGCAGAGGACTCCGACGAGGACGACATCCACGATCTCGCGGCCCGTCTTCGCGACACACTCGTTCGCATGATCTGAACCCTCGGCGGCACGCATCACCGAGGACTGGCCGACGGGGTGTAATCGGTCCGGCGCTCCTACGATAGGCGCTGATGTTGCTCGCCGAGATCGAGATCTACCACTCCCGGCCGATTGCGCCGACCCGGCGTGTTGCCCTCGGCGCACTCGACCTGCCGTGCGACCCTGCCCCCGGTGTCGGTGGCGTGCTCCTGGGCGCGATCGCGGCTCGCTTCACACCGGACATCGACCCGGACCTGGTCCCCGATCTCGTGTCGTTGACCCACGAGATCGAAGCCGGACGCCGTATCCCGCAACCTCGCCTTCGACATCGTTTCCAAGAGGACCGTATCGGCCTGACCCGCAGTCCTCAGCGACTCTTCCGCCATGACGAAGACGGTGAGCTTTCCGTCCAATTCACCGCCGACAAGGGTCTTCCCGGCCAGTTGGTGTTGGGAGCGATCTATGCCGCCCAGCACATGCCGTACCAGGTTCGTGGTGAGGTGCTCGCCGCCATCCGCCGCGGAATCTCGTGGACCGGCGGGATCGACGCCGCCTTGCTGCTCTACCTGTCGGGGCGGGGGCACGGTTCGCTGAACGGTGATGCGCTCGCCGATCCGGTCGGATGGGCGTTGAGGATCCTCGGCCTCGACCTCGATGCTGGCCTCCCCGGGCGTGCGGTGGTGCAGCGGTCATTTCGTCGGTCTCTGATCGACGCACATCCCGACCATGGTGGAGACGACGCCGACGCCGCTCGTCGCATTGCCGATATCACCGAGGCCCGTCGCATCCTCCTCGCCTCCTGAGGGCCTAGCCTCGGGTTGATGCTGGAACGGGTCGAGAGCCTCGAGAACGAGCTGCGGGACGTCGAGATCCGTCTCGGTGATCCGGCGGTCCAGTCCGACCCGCGCCAGCTCGCAGAACTCGGTCGTCGATTCAAACAACTCGAAGACGTCGTCCGCGTCGCTCGTCGGCTCCGCCAGAGCACCGATGATCTGGCCGACTTCCGCGAGATGATGTCGGCCGCTGACCACGATGAGCGAGACGAGCTCCGAGACGAGATCGAGGCGCTCGAGGCTGCTGTCGCCGGTGACGAAGAACAGCTTCGGGTCCTCCTGTTGCCTCGCGATCCGAACGACGAGCGCAACGTCATCATCGAGATTCGCGGCGCCGCTGGAGGCGAGGAAGCCAATCTCTTCGCTCGCGACCTGTTCACGATGTTCGAGTCGTTCGCCAAGCGCATGGGGTGGCATCTCGAGGTCCTGTCGGCCTCGTACTCCGATCTCGGTGGCTACTCCGAGATCACCGCCATGCTCAGCGGCGATCTCGTGTGGTCACGCATGAAACACGAGGCCGGCACCCATCGCGTCCAGCGGGTGCCGGTCACCGAAAGTCAAGGCCGGATCCACACCTCGTCGGCGACGGTGCTGGTGATTCCCGAGGCCGACGAGGTCGAGGTGGAGGTCGACGACAGCGATCTTCGGATCGACACCTATCGCGCCTCGGGGCCCGGAGGCCAGTCGGTCAACACGATGGATTCGGCGGTACGGATCACCCATATCCCGACCGGTGTCGTCGTCTCGATGCAGGACGAGAAGAGCCAGCTCAAGAACAAGGAAAAGGCCCTTCGGGTCCTCAAGAGCCGCTTGCTGCAGATCGAACAAGAAAAGGCAGATGCAGAAGCGGCCGAGCTTCGGGGCAGTCAGGTCGGAACCGGCGATCGATCCGAGAAGATCCGGACCTACAACTACAAGGAGAACCGGGTCAGCGATCATCGCATCGGACTCACGATCCACAAACTCGACCGGGTGATGGCCGGAGAACTCGACGAGGTGAGCGATGCCCTCGTCGCCGAGGAACGTCGCCGTCAGCTCGAGGAGTCCGACGCCTGATGGCCGAAGGACCCGAGGAGGGAACGCTCTCTTGGGCCGAGCTTCTCGCCGAGACGACTGCTCGCCTCGAACGGGCCGGGAGTGACTCGGCAGCGTCCGACGCCCGCCGCATCGTCGAAGAGGCGAGCGGGGCCGAACCGTCCGAGTTCCACACCGTGCTCGCCTCCTTGGCAACGGTGCGAGGGGTGGCCTCGCTCGACTCGATGGTCGCTCGTCGCGAACGGGGCGAGCCGTTGCAGTACGTCGTGGGTCGGTGGGGGTTCCGGCATCTCGATCTCATGGTCGACACGCGCGTTCTGATCCCGCGCCCCGAGACCGAAGAGGTCGCCGGGTTGGCGATCGATGAGGTCACGGCACGGAGCGTCGAATGTCAGCCGCTGGTCGCTGATCTCGGAACGGGGAGTGGTGCCATCGCTCTCTCGATCGCCAGTGAATGTCAGTCCGCTCGGGTACTGGCCACCGATGTCTCTGCGGAGGCGCTGCAGGTTGCTCGGGCCAACCTGACCGGGATCGGTCGTGCGGCGAGCCGGGTCTCGCTCCACCACGGCTTCTGGTTCGATGCCCTTCCCGCCAGCGTGAAGGGATCGATCGATGTGCTCGTCTCCAATCCCCCATACGTCACCGACACCGAGGATCTGCCGGCCGTCGTCGCCGACTGGGAGCCGTCGACCGCGCTGCGGGCAGGTGGTGACGGACTCGACGATCTGACCGAGATCGTCGCTGGCGCTGACACCTGGGTTGCTCCCGACGGGGTTGTCATCCTCGAGATGGCGCCCGCCCAAACCGCCACGATTGTCGAGCGATTCTCGAACCAGGGCTGGACTGCGAGCATTCACATCGATCTGCAGGGTCGTGACCGCGCAGTCGTGGCCCGCCGACCGCGCTGATCGTCGTAGGATCGCCCCGTGCGCATCGCAGTTGGGTCAGATCATGCCGGCTTCCACCTCAAGGAGGAGCTCGCGGGGTACCTACGCGGGTTGGGCTACGAGGTCGTCGACTGTGGGACCCACTCGACCGACAGGGTCGACTATCCCGATTTCGGTGCAGCGGTCGGTCGATCGATCCGCGACGGAGATGCCGACCTCGGCCTCTGTGTCTGCGGGAGCGGGATCGGGATCGCCATGGCCGCCAACAAGATCGAGGGTGTTCGTGCCGCCACGGTGTGGGATGTCACGAGCGCCCGACTCACGCGTGAGCACAATGACGCCAACGTGATCTGTCTCGGCGAGCGTCTTGTCGGCCCGCAAGTCGCCAAGGATTGTGTCGAAGCATGGCTCGGGGCGGACTTCGAAGGCGGTCGGCACGAGGGCCGGGTGGCCAAGATCGATGGTCTGGGTGGCGAGCAAGCCTGACCGCCCTCCCGCCGGTACGCTTCGCTGAACTTCGTCTGCGGAGGTGGACTGTGCCCTGGCCCAAGCTCGATGACGATGAGGCATTCGACCTCATTCGTGCCGAAGAGCACCGACAAAACACCTGGATCCAGTTGATTGCGAGCGAGAACCTCGCATCGCCGGCGGTCATGGCCGCCACCGGTTCGGTGCTCACCAACAAATACTCCGAGGGATATCCCGGGAAGCGCTACTACGGCGGGAACTTCGTCGTCGACGACATCGAGGATCTCGCTCGTCGTCGGGTGTGCGAACTTTTCGGTGCCGATCACGCCAACGTGCAGCCCCATGCCGGTGCGATCGCCAACATGGGGGTGTATCAAGCGCTGCTCGAACCCGGCGACACGATTCTGGGTCTGAGCCTCGACCATGGTGGACATCTCACCCACGGCTCGCCGGTGAACTTCTCGGGCCTGCAGTACAACTTCGTCAGCTACGGCGTCACTGCGAGTGACGAGCGCATCGACATGGATGAGGTGCGCGACAGGGCGCGGGAGCACCGCCCGAAGCTGATCGTCGCCGGCGCAACGGCGTACCCGCGTGTCATCGATCCGAGGCCGTTTCGTGAGATTGCAGACGAGGTCGGTGCGTTACTCATGTTCGACGCAGCCCATATCGCCGGTCTGATCGCAGGCGGTGTGCATCCGAATCCGATGCCCTACGTCGACGTCATGACGTTCACCACCCACAAGACCCTCCGGGGGCCGCGTGGTGGATGCATTCTCACCACGTCGAACCATGCGCAGGCCATCGACAAGGCGATGTTCCCGGGGATCCAAGGCGGTCCGATCGAAAGCAGCATCGCAGCCAAGGCGGTTGCGTTTGCAGAGGCTGCCACCGATGAGTTCAAGCAGTACGCGCAGGGGATCGTTGCGAATGCTGCTGCGTTGGCCGAAGCACTCGTCGGAGAGGGATTTCGCCTCTGCTCCGGCGGAACCGACAACCATCTCCTGCTCGTCGATCTTCGGACCTTCGATGTCGAACTGACCGGCAAGGTTGCCCAGGACACACTCGACCAGGCGGGTATCAGCCTCAACAAGAACACAGTGCCCAACGATCCTCGGTCTCCGTTCGTGACCTCGGGCGTTCGCATCGGTACGCCGGCCGTCACCACCCAGGGAATGGGGGAGGCCGAGATGGTGGAGATCGGTCATCTGATCGCCCGCGCCTTGCGTGGACGAGACGATGAGACGATCGTCGCTGCAGTGAAGGCGGAGGCCGAGGTGCTCTGCAGCCGTTTCACTCCGTATCCCGAGCTCGGCTGAGGGCTGGGGGGAGCAGAAGGAACGGGTCGGCGTGCCACCGCTTTGGGCCTATCTGGTCGTCGGAGCGACGGCTGCGGTCGTCACGTCGTGTCTCATCCCGCTGGTGATCCGGCTGTCGCCGAGGTTGCGGGCGGTGGTCGAGCCCGACGCCCGACGGGTGCATACGCGACCCACCCCCACCGCAGGGGGCCTTGCGATGATCATCGGTGTCGTGGCGGCTGTGATCGTGGCGTTCCTGCTTCCGGGGTTCGGCGATGTGATCGCAGCACGCACCGAGATGCTCGGGGTGGTCGCAGCAGCTGCCGTGATGTGGAGTGTCGGCTTCGTCGACGACATTCGCGAGATCTCGCCACCGGCCAAGATGGCGGGCATGGTGCTGTCGGGCAGCATCATGTCGTTGACCGGAGTCTCGATCCTCGTCTTCCGCGTGCCATTTTTCGACGTGCTGTTGCTCTCGACGGACTGGTCGTTCTTCGTCACGGTGCTCTGGGTGGTGTTGATGGCCAACATCGTGAACTTCATCGATGGGCTCGATGGACTCGCCGCTGGCATCGTGGCGATCGCATCGGGCACGTTCCTGCTCTACGCGCTCCAACTCGGGAATGAAGGGGTGCTCGATCCTGCCAACCCGGGGGGTCTGTGGGCCGTGATCGCTCTCGGCGTGTGCATCGGTTTCCTGCCGCACAACGTGCATCCAGCTCGAATCTTCATGGGCGACGGCGGTGCACTCTTGCTCGGACTGTTGATGGCAGCCTCCACCATGAGTGTTGGTGGTCGCACCACCGCCGAGTTCTCTGGTCAGGCGTTCTTCTTCTTCGCCCCGATCTTCATTCCGCTGGTGATCCTCGGGGTCCCGCTGCTCGACACGGCGTGGGCCGTGCTGCGCCGCACGATTCGCGGCAAGTCACCGTTCTCCACTGCAGACAAGGAACATCTCCACCACCGTCTGATGGATCTGGGCCACGGCCACCAGCGAGCCGTCGTCATCTTGTGGACGTGGACGGCCCTGCTGTCGGCGCTCGTCCTGTATCCGACGTACACCGGTGAGGGTGACGCGGTCGTGCCGATCGGCATTGCCGCCCTTGCGCTCGTTTTGTACTCCGTCCTTCGGCCCCGGCTCCGTCATCGGCCGCCTGAGGCTCCCGTCTCGCTGTTCGATCTCGACGAGCTCGACTAGCGCTCAGGTCACTTCGACCGGGACGCCGAGAGGCAAGCCGATGTCTTCGACCAGGAGCGAGATGTCGTCGTTGTGGAGACGGATACAACCGCTCGAGACGTTGGTACCGAGGGACGCAGGATCGTTGGTGCCGTGGATACCGAGCTGTCCTTCGCCGCCGTTGAAGCGGGTGAAGGTATCGCTGTAACCCGACAGGCCGTAGGCGTACGGGCCGTAGAGCGAGTTGGAGTATCTCGTTTGGATCAGCTCGGTCGTGTAGTACCGACCCAGCGGGGTTGGAGCGTTTGCCCGTGCGACGCCGACCGTTGTCTGGAGGATCGACTCACCCCGCTCGGAAACGGTGAGCAGGAAGTCCTCGAGCGAGACCTCGATGGAGTAGTAGTGACGTGTGAGCTCTACCCGGGCGGCATCGATCCAGCCCACGCTGCCGTTGGGCCGGGTCGGCAAAAGCACCTGGTATCGATTCGCGCCGGCAAAATCCTCGACAAGGAAGGTCAACCGTCCACCGGAGGCGATCGGGTTGTCGAAGGTCTTGATCGGGCCGGTGAGTTCTGGCGTGCTGAAGGCGGTCACCGATGCTGCAAGCGCAGTGGCAACGAAGGACAGGCCCGTGTGATCTTCTTCCGGTTCGGCCGTCGTGGGCGGGGCGGTGTCCGGGACGGTCGTGGTTGGTGGCGTTGTCGTGGTGGTTGTGGTGGTCGTGGTGCGGCGCAAGCCGGGCGCAAGGGTCAGGTCACCGATGCGTGATTCATCGATGAGGGCGCGCTCGGGGTGAGCACAGGCGCTGAGCGCTGCCGCTGCTCCGGCGACCAAGAACCCCCGACGATCCACACCCCAGACGCTACCTGTCCGATGGGGTCGACGGGGACCCCTCAGGCGTCCTCGGGGTTGAGGTCTTCGAGTTCCAGCCCGGCGGTCTCGGGGTAGCGCACGCGAATGAGCACTGCGACAAGGAGCGGCCCGGCTGCGAGCAGCGCAAGGGCTGGGCCGAGTTCCCCTCCGAGTCGGTCGGACACGAACCCGGCGGTGACGAGCCCCACTGCGCTCCCGATGACACCGATGGTGACGACCACGCCGTTGGCTCGTCCTCGGTCGTGCGTGCCGAAGAGCTCCGGCCCGTAGACCGCAAGCGCAGGGACTGCGCTTGCGGTCAGGATCACGCCGACGAGGGTCAGCAGCCAAAGGACGGCACCGGAACTGAAGAAGGAGAGTGTGGTCAGGATCGTGCCCCCCGCAAGGCCGACGGCTCCCACGGTGCGCCGGCCTCGCCGCTCGGCCAGGTAGCCCCCGACCAGCACACCGAGGCCGGCGGGGGTGCTCGTGACGAGTGTGAACACCGATGTCTGGGTTGCTGTGAAGCCGCGTTCATCTTTGAGGAAGTCGTTCTGGAATCCACTCGCTGGCGCGATGAACATCGCGATCAGGAAGGCCGAGACCGCCAACAGGGCCAGGCGAGTCCGGCGACGAGCTCGGGCGTCCTCGTCATGGGATGGGTCGTGATCGATTGCTTCGCTGAACCGGTGCGTCTCGGGGAGGCGCCGGCCGTAGCGCCAGATCACGATGAGTCCCAGTGAGGCGGCAAGGTAGACCACTCTCCACCCCCGGACGTCGACATCGGCGACCGGCAAGATCCATACAGCCATTCCCGAGCCGAGCCCGGCGCTGAGTACCAGCACAGAGGCTGCCCAGGCCCGGCACCGGGCTGGCATCTCCTCGGCGGCAACGATGACGATCAGGATTCCGAGTGCAGTCGACAGACCGCGAGCGATCAACTGGGAGGCTCCGAGGCTCACCAAACCGGGCGCAAGCCCGCCAAGGACCGTGAACGAGCAACTGGCAAAGCCGGTGGCGAGGAGAAGTGTGCGGCGGCCGCGTCGATCGGCGAGCGAGACTGCAGCCAGGCTGATCAGCACGCCGAACCGAACCGTGCCCAAGAGATATCCCTGTGCGGTGTTGCCGTGGCCGAATTCGTCGGCAGCGAACGTGAGCGTCTGGGTCAGGACGGTGCC
>Ga0181559_10001948_pt1 | contig 20380 bp, 13 predicted proteins | sample 011ome_21_FD_133752 | JGI IMG/M metagenome (GOLD analysis project Ga0181559, IMG submission 133752) | Coastal salt marsh microbial communities from the Groves Creek Marsh, Skidaway Island, Georgia - 011508AT metaG (megahit assembly) | ecosystem: Environmental > Aquatic > Marine > Intertidal...
GAGGAGGAGGCATCCAATTCGCCGTCGGAGGAATCGTTCATCTCTCTCTCTCTCTGCGAGTGAGTAGACTCCCACACGCACCGGGCAAAAAGGCTTAGGAGAGAAACGAGGAGAACACAGAATAGAAACGCAAAAAGAGGGGTTCAGAAGAGGAGGAGGAGGAGGAGAAAACGGGCCGCCCGGTGATTCGGTTGTTTTTGTAAAGCGTGAGCGGCAGAAAAAAATGAGACACGCACACGGATGTTTAGGGTTTCAATCCTCTCTCGTTCGTTACCGAGAAAAATAAAAAACGATCTCGCACGCCTCTGACGCACACTTCGTTTGCTCTCGTCGCCGCGCGAAGCACGCACGCACGCGAAACACACACACAGAGAGAGAGAGAGCGTTTTGCGTTGAAAATATAAAAAAGAAGTGAGGCTTTTGTTGGGAATATTAAAATCGCGATTATTATGATGAGTGCGGTGCATTTTAACTCTACCGGAGCAGCGCTCGCGTCCATTCGAGGAGGGCAATTCAGAGGCGAGGAGTCCTCTCCTCTTCTGCACCGTCGAGTGTCGAAGAGAGCTTCTATTTCGTCAACAACGTTAACAACGCGGGCGCAGAAGCAAGGCACGGGGACTCGTCCGTACACTTTGCGTTCCGGGGATACGCTCGAATCCATCGCCTCGAAGCGTAAACTGAACGTGGAAACGTTAAAAAACATGAATAAAAAAATCGGGCCCAACCCGAAGATCGGGGAGACTATTTTAATACCGAGCGGCGCGCTGAGCGCGAGAGATTTAGAAATCATCAACGGCATCGCGAAGATCAACGCGCCGAGAACGTACGTGCCGAGGAAAGGAGAAACGATCGGGGACGTCATCACGGCGCGAAAAATTGATTTCGCGGACGTTCAAAAGTTGAACCCGGACGTAAAGTTAGGCACGTTTACCGGCAAGGAGAGTTTGAAGCTGCCGCCGGGGAAGTACACGGTGAGAGAGAGAGAAATGTTGCAAGGGTGCGGGATTTTACCGCCAGACGCGGTGTCGATTAAGCTTCCCGGCGCGGAGAGCGCGCGGAATATTTTGATAACGACGGTGTTAATCGGCGCGTATTCCATGTACTTCGCCGCGTGCCGGAGGTATCAAAAATACGGCACCAAGTTGTTCGGCAACGATCGAGAGGAAGACGACCAAGATTGAATTAAACCCGCATAAAACACGCGTGCGTGTGTATTTAGAAAAGGAGCGCGCGTGAAAGAGAGAGAGAGAAACGAGTGAGAGTTCTGCGCGCGCGCGAACTGGTATTCCTTTTGTATTCAATTATATTTTTATATCGTCACGTATCGTCGACTCTCGTCGCCGGTTAATATATATTTTATATCGACTTCTGTTTGTTACCCAAAAACATCACTTTTGTGACGGCGGCCACACACACATTTGAGAGAAGAGGCACGCGCACGAACAACGACAACGCAATCAGTGGTGCGCCCCTTTTCGTCTACAACAACAACAACAACAAAGAAAAAGGGCAGAGTCATGACTTCGGTGGCCGACGCTCCGACCACCTCTCTTCGGGCGACGTCCGCGCACAACGGCGTCAAGGTGTACGAAGTCGCCTCGAGCAAATACAATCCCGCCTGGGCGTCCGACGGGAAAACGAAACCTTCGCGAAAGACGCGCAAAGACGTGAACTATCAGCAACGGATAGAGTTGATACAAGATTTGGATTCGTTCCCGACGTGCACGCACCGAGGGAAAGTTTCCGAGGACGGGCAGTATTTAATCGTGAGCGGGTTGCACCCGCCGATGTTCAAGTGTTTCGACTTGGCAAATTTGAGCTGTAAATTTACGAGACATTTGGACAGCGAAATCGTGGACTTTCAACTTTTGAGCGAAGACTATTCAAAGATTGCGTTTTTGTGCGCGGACAGAGCGATTCGCTTTCACGCAAAGTTCGGGACGTATTACGACGTTCGAACGCCGAGACAAGGGAGAGATTTGGCGATTTCGAAACGAACGGCGGATTTAATCGTGTGCGGATCGAGCAAAGACGTGTACCGGCTAAATTTGGAGAAGGGACGGTTTTTGGCGCCGTTGGAGGCAAAATGCGAGGATTTAAACGTCGTTGGTATCAGTCCCGTGCACGGATTAGTCGCCGTCGGAGGTGGAGATGGAAGCGTGGAGTGTTTTGATTTGAGGCAGAAGAGGAGCGTGGGGAGATTGCACGCTTGCGGCGGAGATAGTACTTTAGAGAATAGAACGGAGATGAGCGATTCTGACGAGCAAACCGGGGTGACGTGCGTGCGATTCGACGACTCGGGTTTAAATTTAGCGTGTGGGAGCTCTGATGGTATCGTGAGGATATTTGATTTGAGGTCGAGTCGAGCGAAGGTGACGAAAGATCACATGTACGGCGAACCGATTATAGACATCAAATTTCACGAAACCGTCGACGGGACGAAGCGGGTGATGAGCACGGATAAGAAGATTGTGAAAGTTTGGGAACAAAATAGCGGAGATAATTACGTCGCGGTCGAGCCGAGAGATGGAAAAGAAATCAACGATATCGTCTGTTGGGAAAATAGTGGTTTAGTTTTCACCATCATGGAAGATCCAAAAATCGGGTGCTATTTCATCCCGGGTCTCGGTCCGGCACCGAAATGGTGTTCGTTCTTAGAAAACTTGACCGAAGAGATGGAAGAACAAAAGAGAGAAACGCTGTACGACGATTACCGTTTCGTAACCGCGAAGGAGTTGAGCGAGTTAGGTTTGGACCATTTGATTGGAACGAAGATGTTAAGGGCGTACATGCATGGGTATTTCATGGACAATCGATTATACGGCAAAGCGAAATCGGTTTCCAATCCGTTCTCGTACGAGGATTATAAAAACAAAAAGATTGCCGAGACGATGGAAAAAGAGAGACAGACGAGAATCGCGCCTAAGAAGAAACTCAAGATGCCGAAAGTTAACGCGGCGTTTGCCGCGAAATTGGCGAGCGGCGAGAAAACTGCGAGCTTCAAAACTGGCGACGCGGACGCCGACTTTGATAACGAAGAGTTGGAGGGAGAACCAGGAATCAAAAACGAACTCATGCGGGACGAACGTTTTGGTGCGCTGTTTAAAGACGCGGACTTTGAAATCGACGAGAAGTCTGAGCATTATAAGTTGTTGCATCCGAACGCGGCTAAGGTGGATGCGAGGAAAAAGCGCGAATTGATCGAAGAACATTTCGATACGTTCGACACGTCTTCGGATGAAGAAGAAGAAGAAAAGAAAAAGAAAACGAATAAGAAAGATAGCAAGCGAAGAGGAGTAGACGATGATAGCGACGACGACGACGGAAGACGACCAGGTAAAAGAGGAGGGGAGGACTTCATCCCGGCAGCTGCATTTGCCGGCGCGAAGAAAGGGTACGTCTTCTCCAACGGCAAGCACGGAGTCGGATACTACCTGGACACGAAGGCATCCTCAAAACAACCATCAACTGCAGCCAGCACTGGCAACAAAAAAGCCAAGAAATCTTCCTCTGTCTCGAAAGAGCCGCAAATGTACGCCGTCAAGGACGCTTTCCACAAAACCGCGTACACGAAAAAGTTGAACTCGCACGTCGATCTCCCTCTGATCGAACGCGCCAAGCTCGAAGGCGGCGCGGCAACAACCTTAGCCGACGCCGAACGACGCAACCCAAAGAAAACAGTTGGAAACCGCGAGGGCTTCTTCGACGCCTCGACAGACGCGAGAAAGAAGAAAAAAGGAGACAAGAAACGCCCCGTAGGCTTCGGCATTCGCGAAGCCGCGCCCGACGAAGAGGAAGCCTTCCCGGCTGAAACGCACTATCGAAACGGAAAACGAAGAGGCGTGGAATCGATCATGCAATCCGGTGGTCGAGGTCGAGGTCGAGGACGAGGAGGCGGAGGAGGACGAGGAGGAGGTCGAGGGAGGCGATGATGGTGTAACAAATACACACACACGCGCAGCGCGATAGGAAAAAATTAACGGAAGAGTTTTATAATCAGAAATTAAATTTTTGGCTGTTTAGGGTAAATTTAGATCTTCGCATCTTCGGCTTTTCGAGGTTGAAACACGTGTACATTCTTCCAAATTCTCTCCATTCTCCCAAAAGCTTTTATCCATCGCTTTCGCGCGCATCGCCGTACAATATCGCTCTAAAAATGGCCTCCACCTTATCTTTTAAACACTCCGTATCTGCCCCCGCGCCGATGCTTTCATCGGGTAGTGGCAAGGAGACGCAGCACCGCGCGTCTTCTAGTAAAAACCAACAGCCGTTGAAGATTCAATCGCGTTTGCAATACATGACGCTCGATGGTGGCAGGAGAGCAAAACTTGAGGAAGCTTTGAAGGAGGAACTTCCATCGGCGCCTGGGTTATCGAAAAACACGCAGATTGCACTGACGAAGGAGCTGTTGAAGAACAGATTTGGCAGAAGATGTCCGGAGCTATTGGCTGAAGACTTCGTGTACGATGCGTGTTACGAAAAACCGAAAAACAAGCAAGAGTATTTGGAGTTCTTCGCCAACATGAATTTGCAAGGTGGGTTCCCAAATAGCGACTACGAGTTGTTGTACGACAGCATGAGAGTCGAATGGGATACGAAAGTGAGACAACAGCAGTACAAGGTGTGGTGCACGACGCAATTTAAAGGAAAGCACACCGGGGATGGTTTGCGCATGGGTAAGCGCAAGATTCCTGCGACTGGGATCGAGGTGGAATCCGCGCCAGAGATTTGTAGTTTCACGTATAACTCGGAAGGATTGTGCACCAGAATTAGCGCGGGGTACATGGCCGACCATGCGATCGGTAATACAAAAGGTAGGGGTGGGTATCACGGCATTTTTAACGCGATTGGTCACCCCTTGCCCGTACCCCATTCCGTGCACAAAAAGATTACCGATGCAGTTCCGCAGTTACTTGGCTTTGGAAAAGACGATATGCTTTGGGTCGTAAACTTGGCGTTGCTCGGATTAGCACTGAGTGGTGGGGATTTGCGGTCGTTGATTCCTTCGAAAAATGGGGCGAAATTGAAGCCCGCGAGCGTGACGAGCTCGTTGGTGAGTAAACAGTTTGCCAAGGGAGGAGCGAGGCATTCGCTCGCGCCAAAATAACGAGAGAGAAAAAGTCCATATAGTTCTGTAAAAATACATATACATATTTACAAATGTTCATCTAGTGTGTGATGCGTTATCAACTGGCGACATCAACACACGATTCACGCGTATTGCGCTTTTGGTTTGAAGTTGTTCGCGACGCGCTTTGCGCGGTCTGCGACTGATATCCCCCCAGACGCGGCTTGAATTTCCAAGCGCGCTTTTTCAGTCGTTGACAAAGGCTTCTTCCTCGGTTCGTTGTCATCTTCGTCGTCGTCGACGACGCGATGCTGATTGTGACACTTTTGAAACGCGAAGAACTGCGCGCGACTCTTTACCAGCGACACTTCTTTTTGTGTGCCTTTCTCTCGATCTTGAACTACAACTGCAACGACGACGTCTTTTTCCGTCCCCTCTTTGGGCTGTTTCTTGTTCTCGTTCTCTCCGTCGCCGGAGGTTTCTTTTTTATGTTCAAATATGGGCACAGATTTCGTTCCTGACTTTACGAAACCTTTCTTCGCGGCTTGTTCTTCCAAAGCTGCAATTTTGGCCAGTAAATGCGCCTTTTCTTTCTCTTTTCGGCTCAACTTCTTTTCTCTTTTGTTCTTGGTCGGTAAGACTTTTATCCCGGTTGTCGACGAAGGCTTCTTGATAGAGATGGATTCACCCTTTGCAACCTGCTTCTCTTCTTCGCGTTCCTCGCCATTATCGACTCTTTCTGCTTCCACTTCTCCTCCTTTTTCTTCCACGTTTTCGGGCTGTTTTTCATCGGTAAGAGTAGTAGTGGTAATAGCGGCCGTAGTAACCGTTTGTTGTTGTTGCTCCATCACCGCCACCGGAGGCGAAGAAGTGGGAACAGGATCCACCGTCTTCGGTTGAGGCATAAACTTCTGAAAATCGTGGGGAACGGGGGCAAAAACTGCAGGATCAACCTTTGGCAACGCAACGTTTGGTCTTTCTTGTTGTTGCTGTCGTTGCTCGGGTTGTTGTTGCAAAGGACCACCTTTGGCGAGCCATTTCAACGAATCCATTATCGCACTGTTGTTGTTATTGTTACTGTTTTTCGTTGCCGCTTCCGAAGCCATCATTTCGGGAGAAAGGGGCGCTACAGGGACTGCATTGGACGGCATATTCAATCGCTGGTGTTCGTATGCCTTGCGATACGCTTCCAACACGGGATAATTTGTCGCGTTCACCTGCAATCCGTATAAGCGCTCAAATTCTTCCTTCGTCGCTAAGTTTACGTTTCGCGTGGCGTATTGCGCGTTGTCGTAATCCTTGTGCGTTGGCAAGGTGGATATGAGCGCGACTTTTGCTAATCGTTCGGCTTCTTTCGCCATCATCACCGCCGTCCGCGCTTGTTCAGCGCGCATGACCGCCTCTTGCACTTTAGCGTTGGCTAACGCCGCTTCCTTGACTTTCAAAGCGGCTTTGGCAGCTTCCAAAGCTGCTTCTGCCGCCTTTGCTGCTTCTAGTTTCGCTCTCGTTTCCATTTCCGCTGCCGTCTGTCTCGCTTCTGCTTCTTTTGACAATAGTTCCAAGCGAGCTTGCTCGACTTCCTCGTCCGTAAACGGACGAGGACGCGGTTTGCCTTCGGATTTCCCGGGCCAACCGTCACGCATCCATTTCGTTTTTTCTTTCTTCTCTTTTTTTATCGTTGTTTCCATGCTGTCCTGTCCTTTTCTATCTTTTGCACCTGCATTTGCATTTGATGTCATTCGATTTTTTCGCGACGACGACGACGACGACGGCAAAACTTCGCCTCCTTTCTTCTGCTTGTGCGTCACCTCGAGCGGTTTCGGAACTTTCGCGTACCCCCAAAAATACTGCCACCAATTCTGCGGCTCGTACTCCACGCCGGGATGTTCAATAGCTATTCCGAATTCGTCGTATTCTGGTTTCGCGACTAACTTGTACCCCGGTGGCGGTTTTATTTTCCCCGTCTTTTCATCTACTTTCAATTCGACCACTAACTCTGGCGGCGGCGGCGGTTTTCTCCTCGTTCTCTCCGCTTCGTCGTCCTCGGAAGAAGAAGAAGAAGCGAAACACGACGTTGACGACGACGACTCTCCCGACCCGTACTCGCTCGACGTCGTTTTCCCTCCTTCACCGTCCGTGCCGTACTCGAACGGTCCGTCCTCTTCGCCTTCGCTGGTAATCCTGCACTGATACGCGCCTACGTCCACGACTTCTCCCGCTCTCAACTTTCCATCCTCGCATCGCCGTTCCGCGAATCTTTCGTCGGTCATCTCCTCTTTCCAAAGCGTGCGTCCGTTTTTATCCACCACGCACAAGACATTCTCCTCGTGCGCCGGTTGCACGACAAAACACGGGAATAGCGCGCCTCTTCCGCCTAAATCATCGAATCGTTCACACGCTTTCGCGCGGTAAAAGATGTCCTTTTGACGTTGGTGAAATTCAGGAACAACATCACCAACTCTTGCACTCGAAGAAGAAGAAGAAGAAGAAGCCCTCGCGCCGTTCTCGATGCCATTCTCGTAAGCTCGCCTCGCGCCCTCAACCATCCTCTCCTTCGCGTTCGCGCACGTCTCTTTCGCCCTTTGAAACTTTTGATTCGCGTCGTACGCGAACTTCAACTGGTCGCATTTCGCTTTCGTCGCCTCCACGAGCGACGACATTTTTATTCTCACCCCCTCTTTTGTCTCTCTCTCTCGTGTGAGTGTATATTGTGATTAAATAAAAGCCGTCGTTCGAACGCGTCTTCTACGTGCGAGAGAGAAAGAGAGAGGGATATCTAACTCTCTCTCTCTCTCGCGCGCGGAGGTTTATTCTGCGGGAAGCGCCGCGCGGGAGGAGCGTGAAAAAAGCCCCCCTATTAATCTCTCTCGAGGGTGTTGGATTTTTTTATGGCAAGGGACGCCCCCCCGCGCTCTCTCGAGAAATTTTTTTTCTCTCTCTCTCTCTCTTCCAAAACTAGACTTGTGAGCTTCTTCTTCTCGTGAGCTCTCTCGCTCGTTTTGTCTCTTGTGCTTATAAAGAAGATGGAGCGGGAAAAAGGGGGAGATTTTGCAAAAAGAAAAGCGCTCAAAAAATCCAAAAAGAGGGAAGAAGGGAACAAAAAAAACCTACAACACACACTTACACACACAAAGAGCGGTGTTTCTTGCGCGCGCATTCATACCACGCGAAAGAACCCACGGAAGAAGAGAGCGAAACATAAAGAAATCTGAACGACGCGCCCCGACCTTATTTTTGCCTCTTTGTCGCTCGCGCGCTTGCGATGGACGTCCGTCCAGTCCGTCCGTCGGTCGGTTGTCGTCGTCCCGTGAACTTTTCTTTTTTTTTCTCTCTCGGTTCACAAAAAATACCACCCCTTTCTCAAAAAAGCGTGGGCTCAAGTTTTGGAAAAGGTGTCGCGCTTTACGCGCGATTTACGACGCGCGTCGATTCGTCGACGCGGAAAAAAACGAAACGAACGAGACAAACGCGCGTCGAGCTTTCGTTTGGGACTGATTTTACCTCCCGAAATCGACGCGAACGTCGCAAACGCATGAGAAACGTCCCGTTTTTTGCGTCTTTTTTTTTGCCAGCGAGGCTCAGATATCTTCGAGTGATTTTTTCGAGGTCGCTTCAACTCTGCTCTCGCGTGAGGGCAACTTTCTTCTTTTGACCTCTCGTAAAAAATCGCTGTCGAATTTTCGTTACACTAAAAAAGAAATTCGCGCGCGTTCCCTTTTCTCGATGGTGGACTTTGAAACGCGCGTTTTCGCCGGAACACCGGTGACTTTCGCAAAAATACCGGGCGATCCCGTGAGATTTGTCCCGCTGCAGTATTCGCTGATGCCGTTTCCGGTGCGCTTTTCGCGAACGACTTTTCATTTTTATTTTTTTCAAAAGCGAATATTTGATATTTGCGTCGAAGCGAAATGGAACGAAAGACGGAGAACGGTCCACGGGTCAAAGGCCATCGCGCGATTCGTTTTTCTTTGATCTCGAGGTTAAATTGAACGCGCGAGCGTTTTTTTCGCGCATTTATCCACTCGCATTGACTTTTTATTCGCTTTCTCGCTTTCTCAAACAGATATCTCGCAATTTGTTCGCGCGAGTCTCCTCCAACGACATTTCGAGGGAAGTTGTTAACGAACCGGCGCCGAAATTTCCCTCTTCTTCCGCGCAAAATCCTCGCGTGGACGCGTTTCAGAGGCTTCCGAACGTGCACTTGACGCGACCTCAGGTGCAATACGGCACAAATAATGCCTTCGTTCCAACCGTGATGCCTCCGAACGCGGGCATGATGATGATGATGGCACCACCGCTCCCGGCCGGTTTGACTCACACTAATAAAAGCTCGGTGAAAAAAGAAGAGGAGGAGGAGGAGGAAAAAAACTCTCAGAGGAGTGGATTTGACTCGTTTCAAGAAGACGCCGGCGACGACTTTCGAGAAGACGAACAGTCGAAATTATTGACAAAGAAAAGAAAAACAATGATGACGCACAATGAAATCAACGCAATCGTTGAACGACCGGAAACGCCGTTCATGAACTCACCTTCCGCGGCTGCGGACGTGCTCATGTCTTTGTGCGGCGACGGCGACGGAGGAGGCTTGTTTGCCGCTCCGGCTGCGGCGACGCGTCCTACCGCGCACCGCCAACACCGGAAACGAAATTCAAACGCGGAGACGACGAAGTGTACCGGGCAAGTTATCCCGCTAAATTTGAAATGTCCCAGACGAAAACGATCGAGTTTATTGAAGAATATGCGAAGGTCTTCGTCTGGTTCGTCGTTGGAAGAAGATAACGGTGGGGAGAATGGGGCGGTTGTGTTGCACGGCATCACGGCGACGACCGCGGGGAAAAGTAGGCAAGATAACTCGCTGAAAGCTGCTGCTACAACGACGACTTCACGCGTAAATGAGGACAACAAAGCTTCGACGCAACAAATACAAAAACAACAACACGATACTACTACTACTACTACTACTACTACTACTACTACTACTACTACTAACAATACTACTCACAATATCAGCGGTACTACGAACGGCAAAAACAAACGTCAGAAGGTCCACAGACCGTGGTCTTTAGTGGAAGTCAAAGCTTTAGTCGCCGGAGTCAAAAGGTGCGGTCGGGGCCAGTGGGCGGATATTAAATCCTTGGCTGACGAAAATATTTCGGGCGCTTTGCTCCAACGCTCCGCGGTTGATTTAAAAGATAAGTGGCGCAATGTCATGCGAACGGCTTTATCGCCGGTGTTGTATAAGAAACGGGAGGCGACGGAGATTCCAGAGAACATGCTGGAGGACATTCGTTTGCTCGCGACGGCCAAGGAGAAAGAAATGCTTGCGGCCAACAACGCCTCCGCAGCGACGGCTGCACATACAACAAACACCGCGGGTATTAGGTCACCCTCGACGAGCGGCGATAGAAATGATAGCAATACGAACGAAGATGGCGAAGACGATACGTTTGTCGCTAATAACAACGCTGAGTCGTCCCAACAAAAAAATACGGCGCTCGTCGAACGCAACACCATTGTTGTCTCGAAGTCTGACGAAAAACAACAACATCACGTTCCATACGTTCAAGGACATCGTCGATCGAAACACCACTCTCCGTGGACCTTGGAAGAATCGCAAGCGTTAGTTGATGGCGTTCGATTATGCGGCGGATGCCGCTGGACGGCAATAAAAAAGCGCGACGAAGCGGATGCCATCGAGAAGAAGACTTTGAAGAGACTCGGTCGCCGCACAGCCATGGATCTGAAAGATAAATGGCGTAATTTGTTGCAGTTGGCAAATCTACCGACGCAAAGTCGACGCAAGCGAGAGACGCCTATGAGTTTGCTCGCCGACGTTTTGGAGTTGGAAAAGAAATTCGGCGATACGAGACGAAGAGGAAGACGCACTGTCGCGACAAACAATAACACCAAGAAGTCTGCGACGCACGAACAACCGGTGGCAACCATTGTACCAACAAAGTAATATTATTTATATGCCGCGAGAGATCTACACAATCTCTCTTTCTCTCTCTCTCTCTCTGGTGTATCTGTTTACTATCAAAAGTGTAAAAGTGAAGAGGAGAGACACGGAAAAGGATAAACTTGTAATACTATTCATCTATTCTTTCATGTGCATACATATGCGCTCACATAAAAACATTGGGCTGCTCCAGCACGTATATTATATAACTTTTACCCGCCCGCTTTTCACTAACTTTGCTATAAACGACGCTTCACCTTTCATTGAGTGGACAGTACCTTTCTTCTTCACTTTTTCCCAATAATGGCCTAAATTTCCACCCATGAAATCGTATCCAGTGATTGTAACCGTCGCTTTCGGGTATTTTTCGAGGCAATAAACGATGGCCAAAATCCCCGACGACGGCCAATGCGCGGTGTACCCGTACTTGGTGGATAGTTTATGTTGGACTTCAATCGGCATGATTTCGAGCGACTTGCGAATGCCGTACTTGGCGTATGCCTTCTTGACCGTTCCAATCGTCCCTAATCGTTGTTTCAATTTCGCGTTACTCGGCTTACAACTCAATTTCGAGCACTTACTCGGAGTTTCGTACACGACGGGTACGATGTACCTCAACGTTGGCTTCATCTTCATATCCATCCTCCCGGTACTCAACCTCGACCCTCTTGACCCTTGCGGCCCCGGTTGTCTCAACTCGCCTAAAAACCACAAATCTAATCTGGTCCCAACTTTCTTCTCAAACCCTTTCGTCTGGAAGTAATTAAACCTCCCAACCACGTCTGCACTATCAATCGTCTTCCCGTTATTTTTCTTCAACACCGACTTCCCATTCCCGACTAAAACGACGTTCAACACGTCGCTGCTACTCTTCAAAGCTTTCTCCTTCCTCGTCTTTTTTGATTTGCTACTCTTCTTCCCACTAGTCGCGCTCTTCGCCATCAACTCCCCAAACGTCAACTCCCCGTTCTTTTCCATTTCCTCTTCGATCTCCAACACTTCCTCTTTCTTATCGTCGACGATTCCAGCGGAATATTTTTCCTCGTACGCGTCGTGCCACTTTGGCGAAATGTCCTCCTCAGGATTATCCACCCATTTCGTCTCTAAACTTTGTTCGAGTTGTCGGTCTTCGTCCGTCCATCCCGGATCGTTCCCGCCGTTTTGTTCGAGTTTCGCTCGAAACGCTTCGCTGTCGAGGATGGCGTTTTCAATATCGTTCGAACTGATTTTCTGATTGCCATCGACTAACTCTTCTGCGGCCCTTTGCAAAGTACCATCCACGACCGTATCCAACTCCTTCACGAGTTGGTCCGCGACGGAGGACGACGACGACGACGACGACGACAGATCTCGTTCCGCGCTCGTCGTCGCGTCGAGCAAATTCAAATCTGGCGCTTTGTGCGACCAGAGCAGCGTCCTTTTCGGCGCGTCGACAGAGACGACCGGGGGAGAGGCCTCTTCAAAATCATCGACGCCGGAATAATCGAACGACGAGGAGGAAGAAGAAGAGGAGGAAGAAGTCGCCGCCGCGAGCGCGTAGCGAACGCTCGCCGAGGAACGCGAAGGAGACCACGACGATGACGAAAAGCAGAGAAACGCTAAACACCAAGACGCGAGCAGTGCGAACGTCGTCGCGGCGTTATTACCGACGTTTCGGCCGCGAGGAGAGCTCATGTGGGTGCGAGAGAGAGCGTTCGCTCTTCTCTTTTTTTGTGGATTTTGAGAACACGCGCAGAGAGAAAAACACAAAAACGGTCTTTCGTTGTGGCCACAAAAACGCCGCTCGAGCTATTTACGGGTACATTAAATCGTAATTAGTATTACATCGATAAAGCAAAAAGACTACATGTGCAGAGATAAAAAAAGAACACCTCTTCTCTCGCGCAAAAAGAGGTCACGCTTTTCTTCGCACGGCTCTCACGGGCAAGCCTTTCTTCGTGTGAATGGTCGCGCCCGTGATCATCTCCACGTCTTTCTCGTCGCACGCGAGCTCGAAGGAAAATTTCTTCAACAAAACGCTCAACGCGACCGTCGCTTCCATCATGGCGAAGACGTCGCCGGCGCACCGACGCTGACCACCGCCGAATGGGACGTAGGCGTAGTCCGTGGCGACTTCGTTCGGGTATAATCCGGTGACTAATTCGGGGTCGTAGCCGTTCCAGCCTTCGATTTTTGGGTTGGTGAATTTGCGATCCCATCGCGAAGGGTCGAAGAGGTTCGGGTTTTCCCAGTGGTCGGGAGAGCGGTGGAGGTTCCAGACGGCGACGAAACAATCCGTGCCTTTCTTGAGTTGGATGGATTTGCCCATGCCGCCTTTGGGTAAGTCGACGGTTTCAATCGCGCGGCGGATGAGGATGGGAGGCGCCGGGTAGAGGCGCATGCCTTCCACGAGACACATGCGAACGTCGCGAAGTTTTCGAATTTCCTCGACCGTTGGGATACCGTTCGGATCCTGCACAATCTCATCGATTGTTTTTGCAGCTTTTTTCATGACGTCTGGGTGTTTGCAAAGGCAAAAGATTGTCCACGTGAGCACCGCCGCGGTCGTTTCGTGACCGGCAATGAGCATGGTCATCAAATCGTCGCGTAATTGCCTATCCGAAGCCTCGTCGCCGCGAATGTCCACTAAAAATCGTAATAAAGACGCGTCCGACACGTTCTTGTAATCTCTCGATTCAAATTCGCTCAAATCAACGTCTTGTTTGTTCTCCAACGCCTCTCGAATGAGTTTCGTCAACTCCGCGTTGATCATTTCGATATCTTCGCTAAACTGTTTCTGTCTCGGTACCGCCTCCATCGCTCCAGGAATTTGCCAATACGGTAAAGGAAACGTGCTTCTGTGCTCGCTTTCTCTCAGAACTCTGTAAACGGCTTTAATGATCGGCGTCTCTTCGTTCAACGCGCCAAATTCGTAATTAAACACCGCCTCGCCGATGACGTCCAACGCCATCGAGTACAACTCGCTCTCAATCTCAATCTGTTCCGTTTCTCCGTGCTTTTCCAACTTATCGCTCAAATTCATAGCGCTCCTACCGAACAAATCTGTCATGTGTTTCAACCACGTCCCGTGAAACGCGCTTCCAACCACCGGCCTTCGTTTCGCCCACAACTCTTTATTCGCCGGAATCAAACCGTCGCCCATGATGGGTTGCATGATGTCCGTTAAAATGCCTTTAGAGAACGCGTCTGCGTTGTCTTTGAACATGTATTTCACCACGGTCGGGTCGGACACCACCACGAACCATTTCGGTCCGGCGCCGAGATTATACACCCCGCCGTAGTCTCGATAATACTGGTACAGAGGCACAAACAAAGGCGCCCTCCTCACTTCCTCTTTCAACAAATCAAACAAAACTTTCTCGGTTATGGGCGCCCCGTTTCCCCACGGAAAAATCCGCGAAAACTTCTTCAGCAACGCCTCGGTGGAGCCGTTATCCCTCGGAATTTCCACGCCTGGGAACAGCGCCCCGTTGTAGTACGTCTCCTCTCCGTTCTCCCTCTTCTCTTTCGTTTCCGGTGGTTCAGATATCGCGCTCCGCACGACGACGCGATGAGAGAAGTTTTTGGATTTTCTTCGACGACTTTTGTCAAACATCTTATTCGTAAACGCCGCGCGCGAGGAGGATAACATTCTTCGCGATGACGGTAAAGTTATGTTCGACGACGTGCACCGGTTGCTGGTGGAAGGTGAAGTCGTCGGAGAAGAAGAACATCGTCGGAGAAGGAGCGACGAAGCGTTCGGTTGCATCGTTTTTCTCTCAGACGATGAGTTTTGGATATCGTGAGTGAAGAAAAATCTCTCTCGCGTATCACGTGTTACTTCTTCTTGAATTTTTTAAATGGTGATGATATTTGTATGGGAATAAAATATTGGTACACAACAGTCTCTTTCTTTCTCTCTCTTTCTCGCTGTTTATTGATAATAAGTTTATCGATTTTGTCTCTTTTCATGCTCTCTCCTTCTCTCTTCTTTGCCTCGCGTCGTTTGATGGTTTTTCCTCGCGGGCGCGCGCCTCTTTCGAGTGTTACGCTTTCGCGCGGGGCTCGCAACCACCGGCTGCGCGAGGCAAGTCTCTCTTTCTTTCTCTCTTGGTTATATATGTATATATAATGTAAAGCAACACATCTCAGTTCTTTCTCTCTGCTATTGATATTATTATTAGTAGTATATTATTGCGCGTTCACACTCACGCGGTTCTCCTTCTCAAACTGCTCCTCGATTTTTGCAAACTGTGTCTTTTCCAAATCCGCAAAGTACGGATGTTCCAACGCTTCCGTCGCGTGAATTCTCTTCGCCGGATCAAACTCCAACATCTGCTGCAACAAATCGATCCCGTTCTCATCCAACTGTGGAACGATTTTCGCCAAATCTTGCGGTTTCCACTGTGGAAATTCGTGCCAATCTCTCAGTTTGGTCACACCCGGCCATACCGTTTCGTTCGGCGTTCCCAACAACTTAAAAATATGCAATAACTGTTGCAACTCGGAATCACCCGGAAACAACGGTTGTTTCCTAGCCATTTCCGCAAAGATGCACCCGACGGACCAAATATCGACGGGAGTAGAATAGTGCGATCCTCCCAACAAAACTTCTGGCGCGCGATACCAAAGAGTCACAATCTCGTGCGTGTAACTCTTCACCGGCACCGAAAACGCTCTCCCTAAACCGAGATCCGCAATCTTCAACACGTTCTGCGCTTTATCCACCAACAAGTTCTGCGGTTTCAAATCTCTGTGCATCACGCCGTGCTTGTGCAAATGCGCGGTCCCCAATAAAAGTTGGTACATGAAGTTTTGCACCGTCGCCTTCGGAAGCGGGTGCGCCGGTCCGCGTCCCGTTTCATCCATAAAGTGCTTCAAATCTTGGTTCAAATATTCAAAAACTAAATACAGCATCGCTTTCCCGTCTTCCTCGACGTGTTCCACTTTCAACAGGCGAACGATGAACGCGGACTCGGAGAGCATTTGGAGCAAGGAAACTTCTCTCAGCGCCGTGGACGGGACGCCTTCTTCTTCCATCTGTTTCGAGCAGCGGCGTGCGAGAGAGAGAGAGAAGAGAGTGAGAAGAGAAATTTTCAAAAAATTGAGAGAGAGTTCCCCTCTCCCGAGGGTCTCTCGGAAGAGATTAAACGCGCGAATATAAAACACCGAAGAACGTCTCTTCCGAACGAGAGAAAAGAGAGAGGGAGAGAGAAGAAAGCGCGTCGTCCACGCGTGGCTCTGTTCGGACGCACGCGCTCTCTCTCTCTCCCGGAAACGTAAACGAAGCGGGAAACGGGGGACTCGATCTCGCCCCTCTTTTCCCTCTTTTCCCTCTCTCTCTTGGGGGAAGAACAAACAAAGAGAAAGCAAAAAAAAAAAACAAGAAGAAAAATCTAACCTCCAAACGCGTCTTCTTCAGCGCGACCAATCGCCCGGTCGCCCGTTCGCGAGCTTTGTACACCTTCCCGTACGTCCCTTGGCCGATCTTTTCGAGCTTTTCGTAGCACTCGTTGATCGTGGACGCGTAACCCATCTTTTTTTTATTCTTTTGTATTCGCGTCGTGTGTGCGCAAAATCAAAAATCTCTTTGGAGAAACAGGGGAAGAGTTTCGTTCCTTTTTTTCAAAAATTATTTAGGGTTTAGGAAAAATTTCTTGGCACCCTCTTTTGGTGGAAAACTCTCGACGAGAAAAAAGCATCAGAAAAAAAAAATTGGAAGTGTACTCATGACGAACGCAAACTTCCGAGCGGCGTTTAGAGCGAAAGTGGAGCGACAGCAGCACACAACGAACGCGCGGAGGAAGAACAGGAGCAGCGAATGTGGTGGGTTTTCCGCGGGACGACCGTCGAGCGGAAAGGGACGAGACGGGATGAAAAGCATCGATGAGGAGAAAAATTCTGACTCGCTTCTCGTCGCGAAAAGAGGAGCGAACGATGGAACAGAGAAGGCTTTGCCGGCTGGGTTTTTCGACGCCGCGAAGGAGGAGCAGGAAATGATGAAGACGGAGAGGAAGAGAGGAGGAGACTACAACGGCGTCGTGGATGTTCGAGGTGGTTTCGAGAGCGAAAAGAAGAAGCAGAAGACCGCGAGTGCGAGCGCGAATACCGTTGCTGCGGACGAGTTGAGTGGGCAAGAATACTTGAAGCAAAAAGAAGAGGAGGAGCGAATGAAGCGAGAGGAAGAAGAGGCGGCTGCGCACGCGAAGGAGTTAGCGGATGAGGTCATAGCGGATACCGTGGCTGGGTTTGATAAGGTGGACGCGTTGAGGGAGAAGGCGATGGAGATTATGAAGAAGAAGAAGAAGAACAACAACAACAACAACAGAGGAGACGACGATGCGAAGAAAGTGTCGGGGAAAGAGGAAGAGAAGGAGGAGAGCAGCGACGACGACGATTCGGACGACGACGACGACGATTTCGCGTGGAGAATGAAGAAAAAGGTAAAGAAGAAGGCGTGAGAATCGTTTCAATGCGGATAGTATTTATATTCTAGTAGCTTTTGTAGCGTAGACTTTAAAAGTAGAGAGAGATGACTCGCGGGCGAGCGCTCTTGCGTAATACATAAAATAATTCATAGAAGAAGTGCATCGTCGACATGTCAGGTTTCGATGTTTACGATCACATCACTTTCATTTCCACCAAACTCACTCTCGTCCTTCTCTTCGAGAGCTTGAAACGCCATCTCGTCCTCTTGGGAAAGTTCGACAAAGTTTGCATCGTTTCTCGCACTGCTCTCTTCGTCGAAACCTTCCTCCTCGGCGATTTTCTGCAACATCGCGTATAACTCCTTCTCCGATCGCGGACACTGTGGAATAATCGGTGGTTTCCTCCATTTGCGTTCACTCGCCAAGTTCCAATCGACGGAGCGAAACCAAGGATGGTTTTTGATTTCAATCGATCCGTGCGTCGAGCCGAGACGATTTGCGCTTTCCACAGTTAAGAGTTTACGTATCAAGTCTCGGCTTTGTTTCGTAAATCCGAACGCGTTTTCAATTTCCTCTTCTTCTTCCTCTTCCTCTTCAACGTCGTTTAGCTTCCCATTATCGTCGTCTATTTTAATTTTTTTCTTCTTCATTCCGCTCGCTGTCGTCGTCGATGTTTCTTTTTTACCATTCTTCTTCTTCGTCTTCTTTGCCTTCTTCGGCTCTTTCGGCCCAAACGTAAACTCTCTCTTCAAAATTTTCTGATACGTCGCCCACGGATCTTCGCTTTGAAACGGTGGCATACCTCTCACGAGTTCATACAACAAAACTCCGAGTGCCCACCAATCCACGGATTCGTCGTGACCTCCGTTTAAGATAACTTCTGGTGCCAAATAGTCCGGCGTCCCGCACAACGTGTACGCCTTTTCGTTTTCAATAAATCCAACCTTCTGGCGCATCTCTTCCTCTCTTCGATTCGTCGCGACACCACCACCACCACCACCACCTTCGTTCCTCTTGCTAATAATCTTTGGCCCTAACTGCTTCGCGAATCCGAAATCCGCCAGCTTCACGTACCCGTACCCATCCAACAAAACATTTTCCGGTTTCAAATCTCTGTACGCCACTCGACACGGCTTCGCGCACGTCTCGTGCAAGTACTCAAAGGCGAGTGCGATTTCAACGACGTAGAACCGCGCGATGTCATTCTTCAATCGTCGATAAATCCTCAACTGATTAAAAAGTTCTCCACCCGGAACGAATTCCATCACCAAATGAATTTCTTCCTTCGTTTGCGCGTACGAAAACAATCGCACGATGAACTTGCTCTCGGAACACCTCTCGAGTATTTTTTTCTCCTGAACGATGTGCGCGATCTGTTTCGTCTTCGCCACGTGCGCTTTAGATAATATTTTAATCGCGACGACTAACCCAGAATCGCGGTGTTTAGCTATCGGAACGATCCCGAACGATCCCGTGCCTATGATTGGACCGAGCTCGAAGTTTCGGATGGGCGTGCGCGGGTGTATGGAAACGTTGTTCGGGTTCGGGTCAAAAACAACTTTTGCCTTTTCTTCTTCTTCTTCTTCTTCTTCTTCTTCTTCTTCATCCGTGCGACACGCAGGAGGAGTGCTCTTAAAACCACCGCCGCCATCGTCGGGCAAAACCACCGCCGCCGCCGCGCTCTTCTTCACCGAGCTGCACAATTTCTTAAACATCAACGATGATGATGTATGTATACGTGCGTGTGTGTGTGTGTGAGTTAATATTTAAGTTTTGATGTATTTTTGGACTTTTTTTTATTTTGATGTACAACTTTTGACCAAGAAGAACTCGTGTACGCTCTCGCTCTTTCGATCTTCTCGTGCGTGTTTGGTGCGAACTTTAATTAGTATTATTACTTGACCATCGTCTTGATCTTCGCGATTGCTTTCGCCGGGTTCAACCCTTTCGGGCACACCTTGGTGCAATTCATAATCGTGTGACACCTGTATAACTTGAACGCGTCGTTGACTTGAATCAACCTGTCTTTTTTCCTCGCGTCGCGCGAGTCGATGATCCATCGATACGCTTGCAATAACACCGCCGGGCCTAAATATTTGTCCGAGTTCCACCAATACGATGGACAGGACGTCGAACAGCACGCGCACAAGATGCACTCGTACAAACCGTCCAGTTTCTCGCGATCTTCTTTCGATTGTAAATTTTCTTTCCCGCTCGTCTTTGTCTCGTCTTCGTCGTCTCGAATCAACCACGGTTTGATCGATTTATACTGCGCGTAAAAATTACTCATGTCCACCACTAAATCTCGGACGACGAACATGTGCGGTAACGGCGCTACTTTCGTCGTCTCCGCGGCGGTTGATTTATCCACTTTCGATAGGCACGCTAGCGTGTTCACGCCGTTGATATTCATAGCGCACGATCCGCAGATGCCTTCCCGGCACGATCTGCGGAAACTCAACGAGTGGTCTTGTTCGTCTTTAATTTTTAAGAGCACGTCGAGCATCATCGGCCCGCAGTCGTTCAAGTCAACTTGGTACGATTGATAGTGCGGCTTGCTGTCTTTCGAGCCTTTCGGGGCTTCCGGAGACCACCGGTAGACGTCGAAATTCTTCAAGAGCGTCGTTGGCGAAGTCGTCGAGGAGGAGGACGGAGAAGACGCATTAGCAGCAGCGGCAGCGCTCGACGTAAATCGCGTCCTAAAGCTAACGAGAGGAGATTTCGACGCGGACGCGGACGCGGACACGATCGCGCGTTCGATCGCTCTCTTTGCGACGCGGCTCCCCATTTTCCCGCGCGCGTCTCTCTTTATGAAAAACTAACGTAGTGACGCAGAGACGAACTTTTTTTTGTTTTGTTCTTTTGTGATTTGATGTGTTGTTGTTGTTGTTGTTGTGCAGCGTTTGTTGTTGCGTGAACGACACATCGCGCGCGAAAAAGAAACGC
>Ga0181559_10001950_pt1 | contig 20363 bp, 12 predicted proteins | sample 011ome_21_FD_133752 | JGI IMG/M metagenome (GOLD analysis project Ga0181559, IMG submission 133752) | Coastal salt marsh microbial communities from the Groves Creek Marsh, Skidaway Island, Georgia - 011508AT metaG (megahit assembly) | ecosystem: Environmental > Aquatic > Marine > Intertidal...
CCAGGCGCCCTGCATGAGCCAGTACACCAAGAACATGCCCGGGCGTCTCTTGACCTCGTCGAAGCGCGAGTCGCCGCCGTCGCGCAGAACACGCCGCGCGAGGAACGCGCCCAAGCGCGCGGTCCACGCGCACACCATGCCCGTGATCAGGGCCTGTCTCGGCGCCTGCGGCGAGGACACGAAGGACGTGATCGCCGTGCTGGCGAAGGCCAGGCTCCCGAACAGGTCGTAGAACTTCTCCGTCTGCATCGTCGCCGCCGCCGCCCAGCCGACGAGCTGGATGGCCATGTCCAGGACGAACGCGCCGCCCAGGCTCTGCGCCATCAAAGGCTGGTTCGGGATCAGGGCGTTCATCGAGGCGGACGAGCACGTGCGTACCGTCGAAGCGGACCGGCGTTTGGCCGCGCTTCGCGTGTCGTCGTCGCGACCCTGGCGGTTCGGGCGCCGCGTGAACGCGGGGCTCGGGGACCTGCTCCCGAGGCAGAACGACGCGGAAGAAGAGCCCGGCGAGGCGCTGGAGCGAGGCGCTGGGGACGGACGCTTCGGGCGCGGTTCCTGGCGCGCGGGCTTTCTGTCTCTGCCGAAACCGGAAGCGCCGGGTCCGAGAAGGGAAAAGAGCGCGCGCATGCCTCGGAGAGGTGCGCGACCGCGAATGCGGAGAGAGCGCGAGTCGTTGTCGACACCAAAACCTCGAGAAACGCCTCGCGCGCCCGGAAAACTTTTCCGACTGAAAACGCGGTGAGCGTTTACGTACGGTTCTAGCGACGATTGGGGGCCAGAAAACAGCCCCGAACTTGCCACGGTGGCGCTCGACCTCGTGCCCAACCGTTGGACGAGGCTCGCGAGCACTTCGCACCGCGCGAGTACCGTGCACCACCTTCGGCGCGTGTCGCTCGCACCTCGCATCGCACGCGCGGTCGCACGACTCCCCGTTCCTTCCGCCTCGGCTGGTGCCCCCCGGAGGCGTGGCGAGGGCTGCAGCGGAACGTTAAAGATCGCCTCTTCTTTTCCCCGAGACGAAAAACGATGAACGCCGCGACGTGTGCCGCGCCCACCCTAGCGCCCGGCCTCGCCGCGCCGCCGCGCCGCCGCGCCGGGCCCTCGCGCGCCGGCGCGGGCGCGCGCACGCGCGTGCGCGTCTCCGGCCTCCCCCCCTTCCAGAGCGACGCCGAGCAGGATATGGACGAGATGGCCGCGCTCCTCACCGTGACGCGCGAGTACCCCGTGGCCACGCAGACCCCCGAGCCCCCCCCCACGGACGAGTACGGCGGGAGCGGCGGGCGCGCGAGCCCGTACGCGGCCGGCGTTTCCTCGGCCTCCGCCACCACGCGCACGGCGCCCATCGCGGCCGGGGGCATGTCCTCCGCGGGTTCGAACGCGGTCCCTCGAGTCACGGTGAGTCGCTCCGCGAACGCCGTGGACCTCTTCGAGCGCGCCGCCGCGCCCATGGGCAAGTTCGAGCGCGCGGAGGCTGCGCTGGCGGCGGCGCGCGCAATCCAGAGCCCGGGCATCATCAAGGTCTCGCCCGGCTCGACGGTAAAGCGCGAGCAGCCCAAAGGGGACGCGTCCGTGCGCGAGGCGACGGATTCGCTCGAGACCGCCGCCGTCAACTTTGCCAAGCCGCTCGCGCAGCGGCGCGCCGAGGCGGAGGCGGCGCAGGCGAAGGACGCCGCGGAGCGGCTCGACGCGGTGAAGCGCGCCAACTCGGAGGACAACACCGCGCGCGCGCGCGTGGTGGCGGCGGAGCGCGAGCGCAACGCCAAGAAGTACCAGAACGCGTCCACGTTTTACGGCGGGAGCGGCGTACAGGGCGCGGGCGCCGACTTTTTCGGGAGCAAGGGCGGCTCCTTCTCGGACCGGCTCGGGTCGAGAGGGGGCTCCTTCTCCGACGCGCTGAACGCGGCAACATCGGACGAGAGCACAACGGCGAGCGACTTCTGGACCTGGAGCCCCCCGGAGAAGCCGGGGCAGAGCCCCGGCTCGCCGTACTACGCGCCGCCCGAGCCGGCGCGCCAGAAGGCGCCCGCGTACACGCGGCGGGTCGAGGCGGCGGTGACCACGATGGAGCGGGCGCCGGAGCAGACGCTCGATTTGCAGTTCCAGAGCCAAACCGAGGAGACCGAGGAGACGGAGCAGCCGGAGGCGACGCAAGAGCCTCTGTCCGCCACCTCCTCGCTCCCCGCGCTCCAGAGCGAGATCGCGGGCTCGGCGGAGGTGGAGGCGCTCACCGGGCTGGCCGCCGGCGCGGCGCCCAAGTCGGCGGCAAAGGTGGAGTCGGCGCCCGCGGTCGAGGCGTCGCTGGAGGACGCGCTGAGCAGCGCCGTGCGCGAGTTGGGCGCCGCGGACGGCGCTAAGGAGGGCACGCTGTCCTCCGGCGCGCGCTGGTGGCGCGAGGAGGGCCGGGAGCACCTCGAGGACGGCAAGGTGATGACGTGGACGGTGATCCGCGGCACGTCCGCGGACGGCGCCGTGGAGTGGGAGGAGAAGTTCTGGGAAACCTCCGATGCGTTCACCTACCGCGAGCTCGGCGCGGTGAAGTCCGGGCGCGACTCCCTGGGGCAGGCCTGGCAGGAGAGCTGGAAGGAGATCTACCAGCACGATGTGAACGGCACGCCGTTCATCCACCGCGAGGCGTCCAAGTGGAGCCACACGCCCAAGGGCCAGTGCTGGTCCGAGGGCTGGACCGAGGACTACCGCGCCGACGGCTCGGTGGATCGCTACTGCGAGAAGACGGGCGCGCTGGAGGACGGCGCCGCGCCGGACGACGGCCACGCGAACCGCTGGACGGAGAAGTGGGGGGAGAAGTGGGACGGACGCGGCTCCTGCATCAAGTGGACGGACACCTGGGCCAGCCGCGACCACGCCGAGGGGGGCGCCCCCGGCGCGCCCGGCCGCAGCTGGGGCGAGAAGTGGGAGGAGAAGTGGGGCGGAGCCTTCAACGAGGACGGGCGCGCCGGTACGAGGCAGGGCATCACTTGGGACGAGATGGGCGGCGGGCACAGGGAGAAGACCTGGGGGGAGGAGCACTACCCCGATGGACGCAAGCACAAGTATGGCAATTCGTCCGACGGGTCGCAATACTGGGATGAGTGGGAGGATGGCGACGGCGGGTGGTGGGAGGTGATGCCGTCCTTCGGCTGGCACGAGGCCATCGGGCACTCCCCGTTCCTGATGGACGTGCCCCTGCAGCCGCGCAAGGGCGGAGGCGCGGGCGCGGCCAAGGGGCGCGGGGACGTGGCCATCATCACCCCGCACAGGGGAAGCAGGCGAAGGGTGGAGTGAGAAGCGCACGCGTGGGAGGCGCTCCGAACGCCGGCGGCGCGAGACGCCGCGTTTCGGTCGTGTTTTTCGCGACGCGCGTTCGCGAAATTTTTGACGAAAAAGGAATGTGTCTCTTTCTTTACAACGAGATTACGTATAGGCCCGCGCGCGCCGGTTCGCGCGACGCGCTCAATGCGGCCAGTGTCTCGTGCCCTGCAGCGTGGTGCCCGCGGGCTTCTCATCCTGCTTCGCCTTCCAGGAGTCGAACAGCGACTTCTCGCGCCTGTCCCCGGACCACTCGAACTCGTACTTCCCGATGACCACGCGGTCGCCCTCGCCCGCGCCGGCTTCGTTGAGCGCCTTCTCGACGCCGCTCATCGTCAGCACGCGCGCGAACCGCTTGAAACTCTCGAAGTAGTCCCAGTTGGTCATCTGCACGAAGCGCTCCAGCGCGGCACCCTCCACGACGAACGCGTAGGGGGTGTCCTTGACCGTGAAGTCGTCCAGGCTCTTGCCGTCCGCGGGGCGCGCGACGCGCCGCGCCGCCGCCGCCGCCGCCTCCGCCGCGTAGTCGGGCGCCGGCAACGCCGTCCACGCCGCCTTGACGGCGTCCACCAGCTCCTTCACGCCCTGGCCCTCGAGGGCGGAGATGACGTGCGCGTCGACGTTCCGCTCTTCCTTGAAGAGCCTCTGAAGCGTCAGCGCGCGCTCGGCGGCTTCGTCGCTGACGTCCACCTTGTTCAGCGCGACGAGCTCGGGCTTCTCCCCGACCTCGGAGTCGAAGAGGAAGATCTCGTTGCGGATGGCGTCGTACTCGTCCAGCACGTCCTTCGACGAGCAGTCCAGCACGTGCACGAGCACGCGCGTGCGCTTGACGTGCCTGAGGAACTCGAACCCCAAACCGATGCCCTCGCTCGCGCCCTCCAGTAAGCCGGGAATGTCCGCGAACACCATGCGCTCGAAGTCTCGCTCGACCACGCCGAGGTTGGGGACGATGGTCGTGAACGGGTAATCGGCGATCTTGGGCTTGGCGTTGCTCACGTTTGCGAGCAGCGTGCTTTTGCCGGCGTTGGGCACGCCGATGATCCCGACGTCAGCCACCAGCTTGAGCTCCATCTCCACCCAGTACTCGATGCCCTCCTCGCCGTTCTCCGCGATCTGGGGCGCCTTGTTCTTGGCGGTCTTGAAGCTGGCGTTGCCGCGGCCGCCGCGGCCGCCAGGGATCACCATCTCGCGGTGGCCGTGCGCAAACATCTCCGCCAGCGTCTCTCCCGTGCGCGAGTCGCGGATCACGGTGCCCGGCGGCACGAGCACCACGCGGTCGCGGCCGTTCTGGCCCTGCATGCGCTTGCCCCCGCCGTTGCCCCCCGGCTCAGCGCGGTGGTGCACCTTCTTTCGAAAGCCCACGAGCGAGTTGATGCTCTCGTCCGCCTCGAAGAAGATCGCGCCGCCGTTGCCGCCGTTGCCGCCGTAGGGCCCGCCCTGCGCGACGAAGGCCTCGCGGCGAAACGCCACCATCCCGCGACCGCCGTCGCCCGCCTTGACGAAGATCTTGGCGGTGTCGAAGCACCGCATCTCGAAGGGGATGCCTCGATCGCGGGTCGCTCCAACGCCATCGTTGTCGTCGTCCCAGTCGTCGTCCAGCGCCTCACCCAGGTCGAACTCCACCGCCCCGGTCGCTTGACCCTCCTTGTACCGCTTCTCCAAAGCGCTCATCGAGCCGAGACCCGTCGAGGTCTCGGAGACGCGTTCGGCGTTCTCCGCCTCGTCTTCGTCCCACTCGTCGTCGTTCGCGGCGTCGCCCTCGCCGAAACCCACGAAGTTGCTCCCGTCGCCCAGCTCGAAGAAGGACTCCTCCTCCTCCAGGACCTCGCGCATCTGCGCGATGCGCGCGGTCTCCGCCGCCGCGCTGTCGCTGCGGAAGTCTGCGAGCGCATCCGCCCAGTTCCCGGACGCCGCGACCGCCTCCTTCTCGCCGTAACGGCGGCCGCCGCCGCCGCCCGCGGCGTCGCGGTTCACGGGGGGCTTGATGATCTCCATGGGCACGTCCTGCGCCAGGATTTCCGCGAGCGTCTGTTTGGGCGCGTCCTCGACCATGGGGCCGGCCAAGGGGTGCTTGGGGGGAAGGGGCGCCGTCTGCACCGCCGCGCCGCCCTCGCCTTTCGGCTTACGCCCCTTTTTGCGCGCAATTGGCGACGCGCTCTTCTTGCTGCGGCTGCGGCCGGCGCGCACGACCAGCCCGACCCCGCGCGCGGAGGCGCCGCGCCCCCCCCTGGGATCTACTCGCAAACCCTCGGGCGTGGCGTGCGTGGCACGCCAGCTCATCGCGCCGCACGACGCAGACATGGTGCCTGCCGCCGCGAAGAGAATGTGCCGAGAGTGCGAAAGTGGGTGGGTCACTTTACGTGGGACGGATAAAGCGAAAACTGTGGCGTGGCGCTCGATCAACAACGATCGCCACGTTTCGTTCCGACGGGGTTCATCGGCGTCTCAGTCGAAACTGTCTCCGTTCGCGAGTCCATTAGGAATTTTTTTACCTGATTTAGACTGTTTGCTCATACGCGCGCTCGCTTTGACAGATTTTTCCCACGGCCAATCGCGTGGCGACGAGTGGTTAGATGCGTGGCTCGCGGCGTTTCGTTCGGGAAGAAGAGGCTCACAGAAACTTTGGCCCGCGTTTTTTCGCCTTCTCCCGGGAGCTTGCAATTCGCCGTAAAGCCGCGTCGGGAGCCCCCGCGAGAGGCACAACGAGACGAACCGAGCGGACTTCAGCCCGCATCGGCCGGTCGTCGTCGCCGCACCCCAATCGCCGCCGTCGCGCGCCTCGCACGCGACGCGCGAAGGGGCCAAAGCGCGTTCGGCCGAGGCGTTCGCGAGTTTAAGAAAACGCGACGCGCGCGTGACTTTTCGCGGGACCGCTCGGAGCGCCGGTGAAGCGAGGGCCGCGTCTTCGCCGAGCGTCTGAAAGCTAAGCGCCCCAGGAGACTCATGCAGGTGGGTACCTCCATCCCGAAACCACCGCCGCTCGAGGAAACCCCGCGCTCCAAGGCTGGCGCGCCGCGCGAACGCCACGACGAGACACACCGATACTCCGACGCTTCGAGGAATCTCGCTGACCCGCTCCACCCGCTCGCTCCCTCCCAGGCCCCGCCTCAGTCCCAAGCTGGATTCTACGCGCAGCAGCAGCAGCAGCAGCAGCAGCAGCAGCAGCAGCAGCAGCAGAACCAGCAGCAACAACAACAGCAGATGGCGCATAATCCGTACGCCATGTGGCCTCAGGTACGCAACCGCGCGTGTGCTTCATCACCCCTCCGGTCCACTCGTTTTTGCCACTTCTCGGATCTCGCCGCGGGCGCTCTATCCCGACCGGCGCTGACCTCGTACTTCCTTGCCCCCCTCGCAGACCATGATGAACCCCTACGGCACCGCCGGCCAGGTCATGTACCCGGGATACATGGTACGTCTCCCGCTCTCGCGCCTCCCCGGACCGCGAACGCGCCCCTCGCGTTTTCCGCGCGCTTCCGCGCGAACGCCCCCTTGAAAAAAGAAGACGAACGGAACCTGGAATCGGGACGCGAGAGACGACGCGATTTTTTTTTGTTCGTGGAGCGTTTCCCGCGCGACCGCCGTCTGACCCGTCGCTCCCCCCCTTCCACCGCAGGGCAACTACGCGGCGGCGGCTGCCGGCGCGGACGGCAAGGAGGCTGGCGCGACCGACGCGAACGGCTTCAGCGGCGACGCCGCGGCGCTCTGGCAGCAGCAGCACGCGGCGGCTGCGGCTGCGGCGGCGGCGGCGGCTGCGGCGGCGAACGGCGGTGCCGCGGCGCCCGCCGCCGGCTCGGCGGGGACCGGCAACGGGAACGCCGGTTCCGGCGAAGTGTGGATGGACGAGCGCGAGCTGAAGCGCCAGCGGCGCAAGCAGTCCAACCGCGAGTCTGCGCGTCGGTCGCGGCTCCGGAAGCAGGCGGAGTGCGAGGAGCTGGGCGGTCGCGTCGACGCGCTCTCCACCGAGAACGTCACCCTGCGCGCCGAGCTCGACCGGCTGAAGGAGGCGTGCGCGGCTCTGAACAAGGACAACTCCATGTTGTCCGGGAAAATCAAGGCGCTGGACGGCGACGCGACCGCGGGGAAAGGGGACGGCGACGCCACCGACGGCGCGGGTGAGCCCTCTCCCAAGAAGGCCAAGAAGGGAGAGCGCGGGGGGGAAAAGGGTGCCGAGGAGGCGGTGGAGGGTGCCGCGGCGTGAGTTTGAGAAAACCGCCGCCGCGCTCGGCAAAACAACGATTTTTTGGATGTTTCGAAAGACGGAGGGTGTTTGCTAGCACACACAAACCATTTAGCCCGCGGAATGTCGCGTTCGAAGCGTCTCCGGGTCGCGCGATCCCGATGCGACGCGAACGAAAGGGGACGAGGTACTCGCCGTACTCGGTCCGGCGACTTCCGCGTAGAGAAGAAACCGCCGCCGCGCGACGCGCCGTCGCGCGGGGCTCCGCGCGGGAAAAGGTCGGGAAAGAACCCGCGAAGGATGTCGTGCGCGTCTTCAGCGCATGTACAGTACCATGGTAGCCAGAACAAGACGTATTTTGATAGCAACAACGCTCGCGAAAAAATCGTATACCATGGTAGCCTCTCGCGCGAGTCGTCGTAGCGCCCGGTCTCGCCGCTCTCGCCGAGGATCCACCCGCCCGTCGCCTTTCGCTCCGCGCGCGCGCGCCGCGTCTGGGAAACCACACGCGGGCCTTATCACATGCCCTGCTGTCCCTCCTCGGGGTGCAGCTTGATGAGGTCGTCGATGCGCAGGATGGTGATCGCGGCTTCCGTGGCGAACTGAATGGACTTCACCTTGGACAGCGCGGGCTCGAGCACGCCGTCGTTCAGGTTGTCCTTCAGCTCCCCCTTCACGAGGTCCAGCCCGTAGCCGGCGAGGTGTTTCTTCTCGGGCTTGGTCTGCGCGGCGTGGTGGTACGCGCGCAGCTTCGCGACGAGCTCCGTGGAATCCTTCGCGGCGTTCACCGAGAGCACCTTGGGGATCACCAGGAGCGCCTCGGCGAACTCGGCGATGGCGAGCTGCTCGCGCGACCCGAGCGTCGTGGCGAGCGTCTCGAGGTACACCGACAGCGCCGCCTCCACGGCGCCGCCGCCCGCGACCACCTTCTCGCTCTCCAGCGCGCGCTTCACGATGCACAGCGCGTCGTGCAGCGACCGGTCGACTTCATCGAGCATGTAGTCGTTGGCGCCGCGGATCAACAGCGTGCACGCCTGCGTGTTGGCGCAGCCCTTGAGGATGATCATGTCGTCGTCCGAGACGCGGTCCTCGCACACCTCGCCGCACGTGCCCAGGCTGGCGGGGTCGAAGGTCTCGGCGCCCTCCATGTCCGCGAGCGTGAGCAAAATCTGCGCGCCCGTCGCCTTGGCGACGCGGCGCAGGTCGTCCTTGGGCACGCGGCGGCACGCGATGGCGCCCGCCTCCACGAAGTACTTGAGCGCCATGTCGTCGATCCCCTTGGAGCACAGAATCACGTTCGCGCCCGCGTCGATCATCATCTTCACGCGCCTGGCGGTGATGTTCAGCTCCTCCTGGCGGATGCGCTCCAGCTCGCGCGGGTCCGTGACCAGCACCTGCACGCCCATCTGCATCTTCGTCTTCTGCAGGTTGAAGTCGATGCACGCCACCTTCGCGTTCTTCACGCTCTTCACCATGCCCTGCGCGGCTCTGCCCAGGTTCAGCGCGTAGCCGTCAATCACGCGCGACTCCTTCACGGACTTGCCGTGCGCCTTCAACACGTTGATGGACTTGATCGGGTACCGCGGGTCACCGTAATCGTTGTACGTCTTCACCGCCATCACCGCGTCCACCACCATCTTGCCGAAGAAGTCGGCGTCGGCGCCGACGATCTTGGAGGACATCGACGTCTTGGCGCAGTTCAGGATGGTCTCCGTCCCGAGCGTCGCGATGTCCGTCGCGAGCGTCGACTCCAGGAACTTGACGCTCTCGCGCATCGCGAGCCGGTAGCCGCCGATGATGGACGTGGGGTGAATCTTGTTGCGCACCAGGTCGTTGGCGCGTCGCAAGAGCTCGGCGGCGAGGATCACCACCGACGTCGTGCCGTCGCCCACCTCGCGGTCCTGCAGTTCCGCCAGCTCAACCAGGATCTGCGGGTTTTTTCCGAAAGTGCGTCGAAGAGACGTGCGCGCGGTGAGTTCACGGGTCGCGCGTGACAGACGCGAGGCTCGCAGACGCGAGGCTCGCAGACGCGAGGCTCGCAGACGCGAGACGCACGTTTTCGGAGCGACGGCGAAGGTGGTTCGCGGTCGGCGGCGGCGCGCGCGTTCGGTCGTCTCGCGAGAAATTCGGGGAACAGAGAAGAAAAGAAACCGACGCCGCGCTCGTTTCCGAACGTGCGAGGGACGTTTTTCCGATCGCGATCGCGCACCTTCGCCGCGGGGTGCTCCACCTCCAGGAGCTTGAGAATCGTGGCGCCGTCGTTGGTGATCGTGACGTCCCCGATGTCGTCCACGAGCATCTTGTCGAGGCCCACGGGGCCGAGCGAGGTCTTCACGATGTTCGCCACCGCCTGGACCGCCATGACTGTTGGAAAGAGGGCGCGAGAGGGGCGGAGAAAGATCAGCTCGTGTCGCGGGGTTGACGGGGCTCGAGTCGGGGGCGGTAGCGTCCCAGGGGACGCCGGACGGGGACCCGCGAAACAAGTTACGTTTTCGATCGAAAAGACGCCCCGTTCGCGGCCGCTCCATCGACCTGACCCGTCGGTCGTCGCGATCTGTCGCCCAGATCGATCGCGCTTTTCGGGGACAGACGAGAGGGACGAGGTGCGAAGATGCCTCGGCACGCACCGTTGGACGAGCGGACATCCTGTCCGCTCTGCCTCTCGCCCGCCATCAGGTCTTGCGACGCCATGTTCATCGTGCCGGCTGACCGTCTACGGACCGGGAAAGGTCGTAAGGGTCGTTCGGGGAAGTGCGGGGCTCAGATCGCGCGCGGACGTCTGAGAGTTGACCGATGCCGCCAAAAAGGCTGCCTGTTTTCGAAAAACCGGCCTGGCTAAAAAGCCTCTTGCCGGTCAATTTGAAACCGTTCTCAGGTGGAGCGAATGGCCGAGCCTGGGTGAATTTGAAAGAATTCGCTTTCAAGGTGCGTTTTACAGGCGGCGAGGGTGACCTTGGCGCTTCCTCCGAGGAAGGAGGAACGACTCGACGACGTATATACCACCGCCGCCAGGAAAAACCCGACGCGACATCATTACGCGTCGTGTCCCTCCGAGGAGCACAGAAGCGCACGCGCGCGACAGTCTAGGCACAGGCATCTCGACGCGCGCGGACGAGTGAGCCACTTCGTCGGTGCGCGGCCGCGGAGCAAGGCAGGTGGGGATCCTCGCGAGGCGGGTGACCGGCACCGATGGGAGGGACACACTCCAGCCTCGCGGATGCGTCGCGCGGCGAGACCGATGCGTCCGCGCCCGCTCGCGCCGCGGCGCTTCCGAGCGCGGGCGCGACGAAACCTCGCGCCGGGCTCGACGCCGCCGCGCGCGACCTATCGGCCGCCTTGCCCGCGGCCGAGCCGGCTGCCGCGCCGGCGAGCGGCCTGATCCTGTTCGGCTCGCAGACGGGCACCGCGCGTCGGCTGGCGCACAAGCTGGCGCACTCGCTGCGGACGCGACACGGCGTCGCGTTGACGACGACGGACGCGAACGACTTCGACCCCGAGGACCTGGTCCACGCGCCCGTCGCGCTGGTGCTGCTCTCGACGTACGAGGACGCCGAGGGCAACGCGGTCGCGCCGGAGAACGCGCGGTGGCTCTGCCGCTGGGCCGAGGAGAGCGCGGGCGACGAGCGCTTCGGCGCGCTGCATCTGAAGGAGACCAAGTTCGCCGTCTTCGGGTGCGGCAACCGCGAGTACGGCGCCGCGCGCTTCAACGCCGCCGCGCGCCGCCTGGACCAGGCCCTCGCCAGGCTGGGGGGCGAGCGCGTGCTGCGGCGCGCGGACGGGGACGAGAGCTCGGGGCGGATGGAGGAGCAGTTCCACGAGTGGGCGGACAGGCTCGGCGAGAGGCTGGCGGCTGGCGGCGAGTCTCGGAAGAAGAGCGGCGCGCCCGACGGCGCGCCGCGCTTCGGCGTCAGGAAGGGAGCGACGCCAAAGTCGGGAGACCCCAAAGTCGGGAAAGACGAGGGGTCGCCGACGAGCGTGGTGGCTGATGAGTCGGCCGCGTCTGCCGAGAGCCGCGCGTACGACACGGAGGAGGAGGAGGGCTCCGGCGACGAGCGCGGCGACGACGACGACGCGGCTTTGGAGGCGGGGAGCGAGGATGACGTGGACATGGAGGACATCGGCGGCGGCGGCGGCGGCGGCGAGCGCCGCGAGATGGTGACGCCTCAGCTTCGTGCGGCGCTGACGAAGCAGGGGTACAAGATTTTGGGGTCGCACTCCGGTGTGAAGCTGTGCCGCTGGACCAAGGCGCAGCTGCGCGGCCGCGGCGGGTGCTACAAGCACAGCTTCTACGGCATCGAGAGCCACCGGTGCATGGAGGCGACGCCGTCGCTCGCGTGCGCCAACAAGTGCGTGTTCTGCTGGCGGCACCACACCAACCCGGTGGGCCGCGAGTGGCGGTGGCAGATGGACGACGCCGAGACGCTGGTCACGAGCGCCATCTCCGAGCACAAGGGCATGATCAAGCAGATGAAGGGCGTGCCCGGTGTCCTTCCCGAGCGGTTGGCGGAGGGGATGGACCCGAGACACTGCGCGCTGTCGCTTGTCGGCGAGCCCATCATGTACCCCGAGATCGACAAGTTCGTCTCCCTGCTGCACGCGAAGCGAATAAGCACGTTCCTGGTCACGAACGCGCAGTTCCCAGACGCCATCACCAACTTACCGGCCATCACGCAGCTGTACGTCTCCGTGGACGCGGCCACGCCGGAGACGCTCAAGGCTATCGACCGACCGCTGTTCGGGGATTACTGGGTACGTGAACCTCGCGCGTCGGTTTTTTTTTTTCGTTTTCGTCGCCGACGCCAGACTCGAACTCCGGGCGCCTCTTTGTCAAACAGCGACTGCTCCTTCGATGGGCTCTCGACTGCCGCGAGGTGCCGACACGAACGTCGGCTGAAGATCCCGCGCGGGAACGTCCGTTTCCCGCACGGGATAATAGGCGACCACACGTACCGTAAAGCGCGACGCCCGGTTTCCCTTTTCGCGACGCGTCGCGCGACGCGTCGCGAACCGCTCGTCTCCGCGCGAGACCGTCGCTCACGTCTCACGTCTCACGGTTCCTCTTTCCGCGTGTCCACGCGCAGGATCGCTTCGTCAAGTCGCTCACCGCGCTCCGGGACAAGAACCAGCGCACGGTGTACCGCCTGACCTTGGTGGCTGGGTGGAACGCGTCCGACGCCGCGGAGTACGCCAAGCTCATCGACCTCGGCAAGCCGGACCTCATCGAGATCAAGGGCATGACCTACTGCGGCGCCACCAGCGGCGCGTCCAACCTCACGATGAAGAACGTGCCGTACCACGAGGACGTCAAGAAGTTCGGCGAGGCGCTGTGCACGGCGAGACTCGACTTGGTCTCGGGGCGCGACGCCGCGTCGACGTCGACTTCGACGCCGACGGAGCTCGCGACGATGGATGAACCCGAGCCGAAAACCGGCGGGACCCCGCGGTCCGCCGAGTACGGTTTGGCGTGCGAGCACGCGCACAGCTGTTGCATCCTGCTCGCGCGGAAGGACCCGTACCTGGTGGACGGGAAGTGGCACACGTGGATCGACTACGAGAAGTTCCAGGAGCTGGTGGCCTCGGGCGAGCCGTTCACGAGCGACCAGTACATGCTCCCCACGCCGCGTTGGTCCGTGTGGGGCGCCGAGGAGGGGGGTTTCGACCCGGGCGAGACGCGCGTGCGCAAAGTGCGCAACCACCCGGGGAAGGAAAAGAAAGAGGAAGGCGCGGCGTGAGCGCGCTACGAGAGAGTATACGACGTTTTCTATGCTATTCGACCGTTTCCCCCGCGACCACTCGCGCGTACTTGGCTGTGTTTTCCCTGAGGCGGTCGAGCATCACCTCAACCGCGCCCGGCGCGATGGTCATGAGGCCTTCCAGCGTCGGCTCGACGACGTACCGCGCGAAGGCGATTTGGTTCGCCGCCGTCGTCGCCGCCGCGTTCGTCGCGCCGGCGGCGTAGCGGTCGTTGAGCGCCGCCACCGGCACGCCCAGCGCGCGCTCGCGGTCGCCCTGCTTGTAGAACTCCTCGGAGACGCGCGCACCCCACTCGCGCGCCAGGCGCCACGGACGCGCCGGGTTGGAGATGTCCGCGCAGTGCAGCACGTAGCACAGCGCCAAAACCGGGTCGTTCCACGACGCGACGGACGCCTCTTCTTCTTCTTCGTTTCCGTTCTCGTCAATCGCCGCGGCGTTCATGGACGCCGTCTCCATCGCGCCCGTCGCCGCGTCCACGAAATCCTCCAGCAGCTTCGCGTGGTGCGCCATGTCCGTGGACAGCACGAGTCTCCCCAGCGTGGCTCTGCACGCGCGGCGCTCTTCGTCCGCGAAGCCGTCGAGCACGCCGCGCTCGCGCGTCAGGCGCAGCAACGCGTGCAGGTGTCCGTTTTCGTTGACGCTCACGTCGTTCCAGCGCACCGCCGCGGGGTCCTCCGTGGCGGTCAGGAACGCGTTGTTGCACCCGGGGTGGCCCACGTCGTGCGCAGCCGCCGCGACGAGCAGCAAGAACGCGTCCCGCGGCTCGACGCGCGACGCCAAGCCGCCGCCGGCGCCCGCCAGCACGAACGCCGCGGCTTGCGTGACGTCCGCCGCGTGCACGGCGCTGTGGTAGTCCGGCGCCGCGTACTCGCGCTCGAGGTGCCTCAGGAACGCAGAGACTGTCCCGCGGTCGATCTGCGGGACCGAAACCCACAGATCGAGGTGGTCCATCGCCGCGAGCGCCGTCTCCGCCAACACGCCAGACACCGGGTCTCCGGCGTCGCCCGCCTCTGGTCGCCCGCCTCCGGCGTCGCCGCGCCTCTCGCGGAGCTTCGCGTCCACCGCGATGGCGTCGAAGTCGTCCCAGGACGCGATCGCGGCCGCGATGTCCGCGCGCACAGCCACGAGCGCCGGGGTTTCCTCGTCGTTTTCGTCACGCAAGAGCGCGCTACTAAGGGGGGGGTTGGCCGCGCGCGGCGTCCCGAGCGACCGCGTGCGCCGCGCGGGGGACAGCGCGCCGCGGAACTTGTCGGCGGCGCGGCGCACCACCATCGCGTCGTACGCGGCGGCGGCGAGCCTGGCTTGGTCCTGGAACGACTCGGGGTCCCCCGAGCCCGAGGGGTCGTACTGCCGCAGCAGCCCCCGCGCGGCCGCGCTCAGCTCGGAGGCGGGCGTGGGGGAGAGACACCCCGAGTCCTGCCGCGACGGCGTCGAACCACCCGAGCTCTTGCTCGCGCCGCGCCGCGCGTCGATCACCATCTTTTCCCCGACAGTCATCAACGCCACCGCGTCGCGCAGGATGCGCCGCGCCTCCGCGTCCGCGTCCGCGGACGACTCGGGAGGCAAAGAGGAAACCTCGCGCAGGACCTCACGCATCGCTTGGTGGTTCAGCCTGTGCGCGGAAACCTCAGCGCGGAGCGTTGCGGCGTTGGCGCTCGTGAAGGCGCTCGCCGCGGCGACGCCGGGCGAAGAGGGAGAGAATCTACCGCGCAAACCATCGCGCGACGACGCGGACCGCATCACGTTCGTCTCGGGTTTCCCGCGGACTAAGTCCATCGACGCGCGCCGCGGCTTGGGTTCGTCCCCCATGCCTGCTCCGCCGTTCGCTTCCCCTCACGGCCGCCCGCGCTCCCTTGAAGTGGGGGCAGTCGGTTGCGTCGCAGAGCTCCAACTTTCTCTCGTTCACCTGTGGTCTGGCGCTTGGCACGCGGAGGTTTTCGCATCTCCGAACCGAAGAAACGAACCCAAGAAGCCAACACCCTCGCGGATGTTCAGTGGCGATGGCGCGCGACCGCCCCGCGCCGGGACTGGCAGGGGAGGCCGCCTCCCTGCTCATCCCCGCTCGTTGCGAGGAGGAGGGTGCGTCGCCCTCGAAGTCGTCGTTCGGGACGCGCGGGGACGATGGGCTCCCCGTGACTCGCCGCGACGTGGGATGGACTCGCGGCTCGGTGGTTTCCCGCGTGGCGCGCGTTCTCGCCACCGTCGCGGCGGTCGCCGCGGCGGTTGCGGCGACGATCGCGGTCGCGGGCGCGTCCGGCGTCGCGTTCCACGCGCCCGGCCGGCCGAGCCTCGCGCCGCTCGGCGACTTGCAGTGCGACCGGGCGTTCTCGGTGCCCCGCGAGGCTTCCAGCGACCGCTTCTCGCTTCCCTTCACGACGCTCGCGTCCTTCGCGGATGCGGTGTACATGCTGTGCATGGAGTGCGACGGCATCGTGGCGCCCTCCGCGTGGCGCGGCAAGGTGCTGCTGGTGAACGGGAAGATCATCGACGAGTGCGTCAAGGACGGGGACCTGGACCACTGGCACAGGGCCTCCTTCTCGCACGCGGTGGCTGTGGCGCACGCCGCGCTCCGCGGGCGCAACGTGGTGGCCGTCGTCGAGGACGACGCTCGCTCCGACTTCACCGTGTCGTTCGACGACGACGAGTTCGAGCGGCTGCGACAGCTCGTGCGCCCTGATTTGACGCGGGCGCTTGTGTCGAGCAACGACGGGGTCGATACCCACGCCCCGATGGATGCCGCACACGCGTGGAGCTGGAACTTCCTTCGGTTCGGGTACCGCCCGTACCAGATGGAGGAAGCCGCCGCGGCGGGGGGCGTGGCGCACGCGGAGGCGTGCCCGGAGCAGTGCGCGTGCGAGCGCACGAGCGCGCATTCGTGCCTAATCTCGCAGTCGGGGTGCGACCTGCGCTCGTCCGAGGCGTACCTGATCAACAGAGGCGCGTTCGCGGACTTCACGCACAGGCTGCAGGGGGGGGTGGTGGACTACGACGTGCTGCAGAGCTTCCCAAAGATGATGGTGCTCTCGCCGATGGTGAGCTACCAGGAGAACCTCGACAGCTCGATGGATGCCCAGCGGGACCTGCAGCGGCGATTCGGGAGGTCGTGCGTGCGGGGGGACGCGCCCAGCGTGCCGACGCTGCGAACGACAACGCGGGGGGGGTTGCCGGGGCTCGCGCAGCAGGGCGCGGGGGACCCCGACCAGCTGTGGGCGCCCCGCGGGGTGGCGCGGACGCGGTGACGCAAGAGCGTCGAATCGAACCTCGGTGTAAGAATATGACAACTCATTGTAGCGCGAATCTCGTCCGCATCTTTTTCTTCCCGACGCATCTCTTCGCGGCGCCGGGTGAGGTTCAAGACTGTTGGGGAAAGGCCTCTCCCGTTCCTCTCCTCGCGAGCTAGGTATGCGCTATGCGGGATCGACTTCCGGATGGGTATCCTCGTCGCCCCGCGTCTTGTCTCGCTTCTCTTCTCTCGACGCCTTCGTCTCTCCGCGCGAAGAAAAGAAATCACTTGGTGTCCTCGCCGTATCGCTTGCGCAGCGTTTTCTGATACTCCTCCTGGTTGTCCCAGAGCTGCGCGGCCTGCGCGTTGAGCGGCGAGGCGTTGTTGGGCTCCCCGAGCAGCGACTGGATGGAAAGGAGCACCGCGCGCACGTCGTACACGGAGGACCACTTCTCCTTGAGGATGTCGAGGCAGATGTTCCCAAACTGATCGACGTTGGGGTGGAAGCACGGCGTCTCGAACTTCACCGTCGGCGCCTTGAACGGGTAGTCGTTCGGGAACGCCAGGCTCAGCTTGTACGTCAGACCCTCGTACACCTGGATTTCGGGGAAGACCGAAAAGGGACACGCGTCGCGTCAGGGTCGGAAGACGGCGGAGGCTCCGCCAAAAAAACCACCCGAAAAACGTTTTCGGGTCGCGACGAGACACAAATCCCGAACACGTGTTTCCCGAGGTCGATCGGTCACGTCGTGTCACGCGAGAGGGGGAGGAGACGGGTGGGGCGTGCGCTGTGCGGGGGGTCAAGACGCACCGTTCCCGCGGCTCCCTCGATGGTTCCGACCCAGTTGAAGATGTTGTCCCCGTCGGGGAACGCGCTGATGCCCGCGTCCGCCTTGGTCTGTGGGTGGGAGAGGAAGGGGTCGGGGGAACGAAGCTCTGTCAGGGACTGTCGGGACGAGAGGGGAGGGGCAAAAACCTGAAAGAAACGCATTGGACCTCGTGGGGCGGTCGCGGGCGGTTCCCGCGGGAAAGCGGGGTCACCAGCGCCGGGAACTTCTCCGAGACACTTGCGGGATGCGCGGGGACGCGCGCGGGACGCACCATCAGGCCCATGAGCTCGCTTTGTAACCTGCGGGTGGGGAGAAACCACAAAAGGAAGCGGGCGGTTAGCGGACAGATAAAGAACCCGTCGTGGTGTCGGACCCCGCATGTCGCGCGGGTGCAGCGGTTCCGAGCGTCCGTTCGTACCTCCTGGCAACCGACGCGCTATCAGACACCCCGTTGCCCCCGACGCCGGCTTTACCGCCGCCCTGGGCGCTGGCAATCGCCGCCGTGGCGTTGGTGCTCATCTCGTCCGCGGCTCGCGAAAAGCTCGAGTCTTGGAATTTCCCGAAACCGAATCTCGAGCGGGCGGTGCCGGTGACGCGACTCCTAGGACGATGCGACGGCGTGGAACGCGAGCGCGCGACTCCACGAGTGACCACGAGTGTACGACGACGAGCGTGCGTCTAGGCGCGCGCGCCGCGTGTTGTGATGCGGCACCACGACGCGTCGGACCTCCCGAGAGCCCTGCTTCCCCTCGCGTCTGAACTCCCGGGAAATTTTTTCTATGCTGAGGTGGATTCGCAAGGGTTTTTTCGAGACCAAATACACGGCCAGGTTTCTCCAGCCGATGTCTGACAAGTTCACGAAGTTCAAGGCTTGGATTTCCGATTCTGCCGCGAAACCGTTGTTCTCGATCGCCCAAACGGCCCGGCCCAACAGTAGTGAGGCGCCATGGCGCGTTCGAGGTCTCGCGATTCCCCCCCCACGCGGCGCGCGCTCGCTCGCGCGGCGCTGGTGGCGGCGCTGGCGTGCGCCGCCGTCCCCCCCGCGTTCGCGAGCGAGGACGCGGAGACGCGGCGCGCGCGCAAGGAGGCTTTCCACTCCGGGAACGCGGGGACGACGTTCTTGGAGGTCTCGGCGGTGGTCGCCGCGGCGCCGCTGGGCGTGTTCATCCGCCGTGCGCTGGACGTGATGAAGGGTGTGCGCGTGACGTTCGGCGGGATCGTCGCGGACACGCGAGGCCGCCCGCTGGACGCCGTGCACGTGGTGCTCAAGGATGCGATCTTCTGCGTCTTCCCCGTGGCGTGGGCGATGTTCGCGCCGCGCGCCGCGCCGCCGGCGCTGGCCGCGCTCGCGCTGCTGTCGTACTTCCTCGCTGGGCACTTCGTGGCGCGGCGCGCGCTGAAGGCGGCGCCCAGAACGCCGAGCGTCGTGGATGCGGTCCCGAGCCCGCTCGGGGACGTCACGCGCTTCGGCGCGTCGCGGCCGTACCTGACGTGCTACCGCGCCTCCATGACGCTCGCCACGGCGGTGGCGATCCTGGCGGTGGACTTCCCCGCTTTCCCGCGGCGGTTCGGCAAGACGGAGACGACAGGCGTGGGTCTGATGGACGTCGGCGCCGGGTCGTTCATGTTCGCCAACGCGTTGGTCAGCCGCAGGAGGGGCGGGCGCGCGGCGAAGGACTTCTTCGCCGACATCGGCCCGGTGCGCGCCGCGCGGCGGCTGGCCAGACGGATCGGCCCGCTGGTGGCGCTCGCGGCGCTCCGCGCGTGGAGCACGGGCGCTGCGGGCACGCACGTGCCGGTAAACGAGTACGGGAAGCACTGGAACTTCTTCGCGACGTTGGCGGCGGTCATGATCGTCGTGGACATGGTGCCCGTCCCCCCGGGCACGTCCACCTTCTTCGGCGGCGCGCTCCTCGCCGCGCACCAGTGGTGCCTCTCGTCCAAGCGCATGTGGAGCATCCTCGCCGGCGATAAGTACCTGGTGGAGTTCCGCGCCGCGGTCGGCGCGGGCGGGAGCCCGTTCGCGGCGAACGCGGCGAACGCGAGCCCGTTCGCGCACGAGACCCTGGGGGAGTGGCTGCTGGCGGACGCGCGGAGCGAGACGTTCGTGTCGCAGAACAAAGAGGGGCTCTTCTCCGTCCCCGGGTACGTCGCGCTGTACTTCCTGGGCGTCGGCCTCGGCGTCTGGTTCGAGAAGTGGCTCGCGCTCGACGCGTCGCGCGCCCGGAAGAAGATGGAGGGCCTCGTCGCCGAGCTCGAGGCGCGCGCCAGGCGCGCCAGGGGGAGCGCGCTGGAGGCGGCCGAGACGGCGCGCGACCCCGAGGCGCGCGCGCGCGCCGCCAGAAAGTCGCGCGAGGCGGATGCGCTCGAGGCGGAGGCGGAGTCGGCGCAGAAGCGGCAGAGGCACAGGCACGCGAAGGAGACGTACGAGCGCGATAGTCTGATTTCACGCGTCACCATGGCGCCCGGTGGGCGCGCCGATCCGTACGATACCCCGGAAGGGGGATGGGGCTGGGCGTGGCGTTGGTGCGCCAAGCTGTGCGGCGTGTCGTGCGCGTTTTGGGTCGCCGCGCTTTTCGCGCACGGCTTCGTGCAACCCTCGTCGCGGCGCGTCGCGAACGCCGCGTACGCGCTGTGGATGGTGGCGTTCAACACGCAGATCATCGCCGCGTACGTCGCGGGCGCGCTGGTGTTCCCGGGGTCGCTGCCGGCGCCAAAGCTGCTCCAGGGCGCGAACAGAAACCTGCTCGGGACGTTTCTCTTCGCGAACCTCGCCACCGGCGCGGTCAACGTCGCGTGGGACGGCGCGATGGACGCGGCGCACACCACGGCGTACGTCGTCGTCGCGGCGTACACGGCGCTCGTCTGCGTGTTCGCCATCGCCTCGGGGGCGGACGAGGTGGCGATGGACAACAGGCGCGTCGGGAGGAAGGCGGACTGAGGCGCGAGGAGGGAGACTTTTTTAGCTTTTTTAACTTTTTTATCGCTGTTCGACAAGCGTTTCGTCGGCCCTTCACAGTGATTCATGCGACGGCACGGACACGCGCGAGGCTTTATCCAGTTCGCGCCG
>Ga0181559_10001954_pt1 | contig 20325 bp, 20 predicted proteins | sample 011ome_21_FD_133752 | JGI IMG/M metagenome (GOLD analysis project Ga0181559, IMG submission 133752) | Coastal salt marsh microbial communities from the Groves Creek Marsh, Skidaway Island, Georgia - 011508AT metaG (megahit assembly) | ecosystem: Environmental > Aquatic > Marine > Intertidal...
GTTATAAAAGAAGCAATGGGTTGCGAGCCTCCTGAGGTTCGTACGAGGACATACTGATCACCAAAAAGAGGTTGATGGCTATCATCGATCAGCGTTCGTATAGTACTTGATAATGAAGTCCTAAAAGGCTTTGAATCTATGGTGTAGGTTAGGGAAGCCATCTGCTCAAAAAGGGCTCTATCTCCTTTAGAGGGAATCCCATCGATAAGTTCAAATCCTTGGTCAATGATATGATTTCGTAACACTTCAATTAAATGTTTTGGTTGTGATTCTACTACAGTTCTAATATCTAATTCAATATCGACTTGATCAGGAATTATGGTTTGAGCATGTTTTTCAGTCCAACCAGCCTGGAGTTTATTGATGTTTAGTGATGGATATTGAAGGGAACCTTGATAAGAATTGGAAACTAATTCCTCTAAAGCAATCCCTAAATGTTTGTTGAGTTCAATTGGATCCATGCTAGCATTAGCCAGTTCTGCATTGATTAAATCGTTAAGAATAATACCTTTGTAAAAATCTTTGATAACCACCATTCCACTTTCATCTTTCATACTTGCAAGTAATCTAGAGGATTTAAATACAGGATTAGGAACATAGTTTCCATAGCGACCAGCATCTAAAGATTCTAAAGGACCGTAAACAGTTAGTGTTGCATTGACAATCCCTCTAGCACCAAAGCTAATAGTGGGTTTATTGCTTATATCTCTAATACCATCCAAGATGATTAAATAATCTGACTTTAAAATTTCTTTGTTGTTCAATACCAGTTGTTCACGTGACGAAGCGCCTAATTTCTCCTGAAAATCTAGAAGTAGTTTGATATTATATGCAGTCTTCCATTTATTTTTTTGATAGAGTTTTAATGCTGTCAAAAGAGCCAGTGCAGGACCTTTAGAATTAGCGACTGATTGACCAAATAGCCTCCAATCATTATGGGGCATACTACTGTTTTCAAACGGAAGTGTTTTCCAGTGTCCATTGGGGAGTTGTTGCTTCAGTTCTAAGGTATAAGGATCCTTTTGATTCCACTGTTTATGTTCCCTTTCATGACCGTTCACATAAAGGTAAAATAATACAGTTGGAAGACTTGTGTCCACCGTTTTTGTAGCGAGCAATACAGGAGCTCCTTTAGTTTCGATAGGTTTGGTTTCAAAACCTAAGCTTTCAACAAGTGTCTTTGAATATTCAAAGTTCTGTTCTAGCTGTCCCATTTCTGTTGACACATTAGAAACGGCTACAAAATCTTGGAGTGCTTGAATTGCATTTGGTGTTTCTTCTTGAGCAAGTTTAAGTATTTTATCTGCCTTTAATCGTTGCGCATTGATAGAGTTTGAAAACACTATAATTCCTATACTTAAAAAGCGTAAAATTGATGTATTGATGGTCATTGAGGTTTTCATTATTTTATTTTTTGTTGTTGAAGCGCTTTTATTTCATCTCTTAATGCTGCCGCTGTAATAAAATCAAGATCCATTGCCGCTTTTTCCATTGCTTTCCTACGTTGATTGATACGGTTATCGAGTTCTTTAGCAGAAAGATATTCCATAGAAGCTTCTTCTGCTAATTTTTCTTTTTTTTCAAAGTGATAAGCAGATACGGAATTTTTAGTCAACACATTATCCAGACTTTTATTTAATGCTTGTGGAATTATTGAATTAACCGTGTTATAATTCATTTGTTTGGTTCTTCTATAGTTGGTTTCATCAATGGTCAGCTGCATGCTTTTAGTTATTTTATCTGCATACATAATCGCCTTACCCTCTAAATGTCTTGCTGCTCTACCAATGGTTTGAGTTAGTGAGCGATGAGAACGTAAAAAACCTTCCTTGTCAGCATCAATGATTGCCACTAAAGAAACCTCTGGTAGATCTAGTCCTTCTCTAAGTAAGTTAACACCAATAAGGACATCATAGATCCCTTTTCTGAGATCTTGCATAATTTCAACTCGTTCTAATGTATCAACATCAGAATGGATATAGGAACATCGTATTTGTAACCGGGTAAGATACTTGGTGAGTTCTTCAGCCATTCGTTTAGTCAAGGTGGTTACCAATGTTCGTTCATTCTTTTCAACACGAATCCGTATCTCTTCCATCAAATCATCGATTTGATTGGCTGAGGGTCTGACTTCGATAATAGGATCTAAAAGACCAGTTGGACGAATAATTTGTTCGGTATAGATTCCTTCGCAGCGTGCCAGTTCATAATCAGCAGGAGTGGCACTAACATAGAGTACTTGATTTTGAAGTTGTTCAAATTCTTCAAATTTCAACGGTCGATTGTCCATTGCTGCTGGGAGTCTAAACCCATATGCTACCAAATTTTCTTTTCTGGAGCGATCACCACCATACATGGCATGTACCTGAGGAATTGTGACATGGGATTCATCGATAACCATTAAATAATCATCAGGAAAATAATCCAAAAGACAAAAGGGTCGAGTACCTGGATCTCTTCCATCTAAATATCGAGAATAGTTCTCTATTCCAGAACAATACCCCAATTCACGAATCATTTCAAGATCAAATTCGGTACGTTCTTGTAATCGTTTGGCTTCTAATGACTTACCAATCTCTTTAAAATAAGTTACTTGTTTGACTAGGTCATCTTGAATTTGATGGATGGCGTTTTGTAATACATCTTGTGAGGTTACAAACATATTAGCAGGATAGATTCTAAGATGATCTACCTTGGATAGGACTTTATTATTTAAAGGATCATAGAGCTCCAGTTCTTCAATTTCATCTCCAAAGAAATGAATACGATAGGAATGATCGGTATAGGAGGGAAATACATCTACTACATCACCATGAATTCTAAAGTTACCATTTTTAAATTCTTCAGTAGTTCTTGAGTACAGACTTTGAACTAAGAGTTGAAGCAATTTAGTCCTAGATAAAAGTTGATCTTTTTCAAGTTCAATTAGGTTCTTTTTGAATTCAATAGGATTTCCAATACCATAAAGACATGAAACAGATGCTATGACAATTACGTCTCGTCTTCCTGATAATAAAGAAGAAGTGGTACTCAGTCTCATTTTTTCGATATCCTCATTGATGGATAAATCCTTCTCGATATAGACTCCAGAAACAGGAATATAAGCTTCAGGCTGATAATAATCATAGTATGAAACAAAATATTCTACCGCATTATTAGGAAAAAATTGCTTGAACTCCGAATAAAGTTGAGCTGCCAATGTTTTGTTATGTGCTAATACCAAGGTAGGTTTCTGAACCTCTTGAATAACGTTAGCTACCGTAAATGTTTTTCCTGAACCTGTTACTCCTAAAAGTGTTTGAAAGGGAGTTCCATCAGTAATTCCGCTAACAATTTCTTTGATAGCCTGAGGTTGATCACCCGTAGGTTTGAATTTAGATTCGACTTTAAACTCCATGAGTTAAAAGTACAAAAGCCCTATGAAATGACCTATAAAAGACCGTTAAAGGTCTCTCTTTTTTAAAATAAAATAAGAGAGGTAGATGAATATAAATGCCCAAAGAATTGCTGTGATGAAATCACCTAAACTAGTATAGTAATTGAGTTTCACTTCTTCTCCGATTTGCTGTGCAACGGTCTGAACAGCTTCAAAACGGGTAAAAGGTTGTTTGATAAGGTTCCACATTGAATTTAAAGGAAAGAATCCCATTATGGTATCTGTTGTTGCTTCATCGAATAATTTCCATCGAATCATACCCCTTATGAAGCCTTCGAACATTTGCCATATAACCATAAATCCTAGCGCATAGGCTGATTTTTTAACTAAAACTCCAGCAAATAGACAAAAACTAAAAAAGCTAAAAAGCTTTACAAAGAAGGCTAAAATAAAACTCAAATCACTAAAGATAATTCCTAGTTCATTATAATCCGAATAAACAAGGCCTAATATCAAACTGATCAAAAAAATGAACGCCGTTGAGATTAATGAAAAGACTCCAGCCATATATACTTTAGACAGTAAGAATTCTTTTTTTGAGAGTCCATCGATTAAATTTTGTTTTATCGTTTTGTAGGAGTATTCATTGGCAGTCATTGATACAATAATAATTGCTAAAAAAACTTTGAAAAATGCAGCAAAAAAAGTGTTCAAATGCCAGATATAGGGAAAGTTAAATATGCCTTGTTCAGCTAAATGAAACTTAATGGGACCAATGTCAAATTTAATGGCAGCTATGAGCGCTAAAGAACAAATTAGTGTAAAGTACGCATAGATGATAATTCTACTAATTTTACTATTCCAGAGTTTGATAAATTCTAGTTGTAAGAGTCGTTTCATTTTTTGAAGGGGCTTTTCGTCAAACTTAAAAATTGTTCTTCAAGACTCATATACTCTTTAGTTAGATGAGATAAATAAATACCTTTTTCGACAAGTAGTTTATTGAGTTGATCTGCATCTAATTCTGTTTTGATAGCTGCAGTGATAAAACCGTTATATTTTTCGATTGTGTCTAAGGCATCTATAGCGTGTAAAGCACTGATCAATTCTTCATTATTTGATGACTTGAGTTTAAAGAAACTTTTATTGCCATTTATGTCACTTACTTTGCCCTGATAGAGTAAGTTTCCTTTTTGAAGCACAAGTACATGAGAACAAACTTTTTCTACTTCATCTAAAAGGTGAGAGGCTAATAGAATTGTGGTACCTCTGGACGCTATATCAATGATTAAAGATCTGATTTGATGAATTCCTTCTGGGTCTAAACCATTGGTCGGTTCATCTAGGATCAGTAATTCAGGGTCATTTAATAGTGCAGAGGCGATGGCTAAACGCTGTTTCATTCCTAAGGAAAAAGTGCTGAATTTTGAATCTTTACGATCCCAAAGACCTACAAGTTTTAATTTTTCTTCAATGGTATCCGTAGAAACCTCTTTTATTTTACACACTAATTCTAAGTTTTTTATCGCTGTGAGATAGGGATAAAAATTAGGTCGCTCGATAATTGCTCCAACCTTTTTGAGGGCTTGGTGGACATTAATAGTTCCATTAAACCACTCAAAATGACCTAAACTTGGATTAACAACATTAAGTACCATTCCTAGGGTAGTGGATTTTCCACTTCCATTAGGACCCAGTAATCCGTAAATATTTCCTTTATAAAGTTCAAAACTCAGTTGATTGACCGCCTTGAGTGGACCATAATTTTTACTGAGATTAGTAGCTGATAAGATGATTTCCAAGAGATTTTGTTTTTGGGCTTATTGTTTTGACGAATAAATTAGTAATTTGTTACTTCTAAGATACAATAGTTTTATAAACAGCGGATTTTATCAGTTATGGTACAGAATATAATGTCAAAAAAAAAGCCTGCTTTTCCTGTAAATGATCATTTATTAGATTATTTAAAGGAATACAATCGCTATATGGAAATACCTGTACTTTACGAAGATTTACTTCGCTTTTCAGGATCGGTTAACGTGTATGATGAACATGATGAGGATACACTTTGGATTCGAGTTTATTATTCCGAGTTTGAACGTAAGGAACTTGATCAGAGTTTAAAAAAAGTATACTCTATTTTACATTCCGATGGTAGTGATTATATCATTCCTTACCTCAATGTAGATGCAATTGATTTTTGCACCTTTGGAAACTCAAAACCATTTAGAGTTCGAATTAGAAATATCATCAATGATAATTTCACTTATTTCTATATCAAAAAAACCGATGCCTCAAGAATTTATGGGTTAGAGTTGGAACATATGTTATCTCCCTATAATTTAAATTTCTTAGTTCATAAGGATACACTAATAGAAGAACATATTTTAGGAATTCCAGGTGATGTGTTTATTGAATCGTATTTAGAGGATTGTACCACTTCAGAAAAGGCTCAATTAGCTAAAGAATTCGTGAAATTTAACGAGCGTTGTATGATTCGTTTGTTAGGAGATATGAGATCCTATAATTATGTAATTGTACCTATTCACGATTTTGATCATGTGGAATATAAAATTAGAGCGATTGATTTTGATCAGCAATCTTTTGAAGGAAGGTTAAATATTTATCGTCCTCAGTTTTTTAAGGAGAACAATAAAATGGTAGAAATGGTTCGGCAACGACTTAATGAGGATTCCATTACACAGTATAAATTAGAAGAACGATCCATAATAGCCAAACGTATTATATCCTGGGAAAAACGACTAAATAAATTGATAAAAGCATCGGTTGATGACAAGATTTCTATAAACGAAAATGTCGAATCTTTGAAATTAGAAATATTTGAACTCACCCATGATTCAAAGTTTAAGTCTTGTAAATCAATGGGTGATATTCTAAATCTTACTTTAAGTTTTGTAAAACGTAATTATGAGAATGTTACTATGAGCGAGCTTATGACTCATAAGATTAAATAATCAATTTATGATTGTTCTTTATTAAAATAAACAAGATAATAGTACATTTGTCGTTCTTCATCCCATCCTTTTTCAACAAATTTCTCAGCAGATTCAGGATTGATAAAATCCATTTTAATTTGTATGGTAGTGTCGAGTTGAATGATGTTTTTAACTTTTTTTCTAACATCAGAAACTGCTTTATTTGCAATATCAAATGACGCTACGTCCTCTATAGCGTATTTAGGGCCCTTTTCTATCTTATAGTTTTTAAACTCTGGAATTAAGGCAGGGTTTTCGATCACTTCATTAATAAAATTTGTTTCAACAAAAGCATCATTTTTTGCAAAATGATTCACTGCTTTATTCATAAAGAGCACTTCTTGTTGTTTGTCCTCTGCCGGTAATACAACATCTTTAGCGAATTCTTTACAGAATTTTAGGTAACTTTTAGTGTAAAAATTTTCATCGGTTAAATAGTCAACACCTAGAAAGTCGTCTAACCAATATTTGGTATCATACCGATTTGAATCAATACTTAATACCTTATATCCTTCTTCTTTTTCTGTTTTAAGTATGATACAACCTTTGTCTAGTTTTTTGAGATTGATTCCTTTTTCAAGATTCATTTTTAAGTTGTGTTCTCCTTCCTCAAATAGCAGAAATTCTTGCTTTAATTCCGATTTGAAAATTCCAATAGCAGCTACTTTTTGATTATCTAATAATACATCTTGTAGGTAAGTGACATAAAGTTCTCCACTTTTAATATGAGGGTGGTTGGATTGATCGTAAAGATGTTTTGCTATTTGTTTTGATACCTCATGAAGTTGATCTGGATTATTAAAAATATCATTAACCATCTTATAGAGTTCATTGAATTCTAACGCTGCTTCATGAGAAAATCGATAATAGGTTTCTTCTTTTTCTCTAAAGGATTTAAAGAAAAATTCTTTAAGATGTCCTAACAACTCATCGTTTAATGGATAAGGAGTTTCTGATAGGAAAAAAGGTTCAGCTTTAGATTTATTACCAACTCTATGTAGTGATAATTGTTCTATTTGAGTCGTATAAAAATTTATCATGTAAAGTTATAAAGTGTTAGTTCCACTGATCGTCATAATTCATGGAATCATAATTGTCGAAATCATCAAATTCATCATCAAATTCATCATCTGATTCATCAAAAGATTCCTCTGTAGATTCAGCTTCAAAGACCTTTTCTGGTGGATTATCAGGAAGCTCACCATGGGAAAATAGTAATTCTGGATAGCTTACTCCATCTGTTCTTTTCGAAATATCAGCAAGTTCAATAAAAAAGGTCCACATCAATAAGAAATCATAAACATAAATGAGTTTATTTTTATCTTGATCAATAATATCTTTGATTTGAACAGCTCCCATCGACATTCCATCTTCCATTGCAAATAATGGGATTTCATCCTCTTGATTCCACTCCTGATCACAGGTGTAAAATGAAGCCATTTCACCACCATCTAAACCAAATGATTGTGAAATACTATTATGAAAATCTTCTAAGGTGTCATTAGAATCTAAGGCTAGGTCTCTAAATACATCTTCTTTTGCGTCTAATATGACTCTTAATTTATATATCATTTGGGCGTGTTTAATCGAGTAAATTTACAATCTTTTTTGTGTTTTAGAAGCAGTATAATTTTCTAAAATGAGGTAGTACTGCATTCCAAATAAAACGGAAGCAAGTATTAAATGAATAGGTTGACTCAGTAGTGGAAAATCCAAATAATAGATGATGATACCATTTAGGGCTAATAGGACTACAAATCCAACGATCCACTTAGTAATTCCATAGCCTAATTGAAGCTTTTGAGCTCTGTATAAGAGGTAGGCATTGGTCAATAAGATTAAAATAGAGAAGGAGCGATGTATGTAAAAAAATACGGGAGGTTCTGATAGCCATAAACTAGAGTTAGATTCCCCTAGACTCTTGATTTGTTCATCGACAAACTCTCTTACTTGTGTTCCTAAAATAATTTGAATGACAGACATCACAAGTGCAATACCGACCATTTTTTTTAGTACCGCATCTGATTTATTGATATTCGTTTTAGGAGTACTTTGATAAACAATTGTTATCATCATCGCTATGATCAATAAAGCCATTAACATGTGAACTGTAATCTTTACAGGCAGTAAAACAGAATAAACAACAGTGGCGCCTAACCAGGCTTCAAAACCCATTCCAAGGACTACACCTATAGCTAAGAGCGCTAATCGTTTATTGGAACTCCAGTACTTAAAACTCCAAAACGCAAGTATAACGGTAGCCAATCCAGCCAAAGCTCCTAATAGTCGATTAATAAACTCGGTCCATGTATGATATACGTTGAATTTTGCATAGTCATGTTTAGTATAGAGTTGCCAATTAGTCTCGTTAAACGAGTTTGAAGTTTGAAAATCAGAAACAGCTTGATACAGACGCTCATTATAGATGATCAATTCTCCTTTATTGAATACTTTTTCTTGTTCCCACAACAATGATTCTTCCTGGGTAGGAGGAATCATATATCCAAAACATTTAGGCCAGTCGGGACATCCCATTCCAGAACCAGTCATCCGAACAACAGCACCCGCAATAACTACTAAATACACTAAAATCATGGTGATTTTGGCAAATTTTATGTAGGCATTCATAATTTTATTGCTTTTAACCCCATTGTTTCCCCTTTTTTTATGGTAAACTCAAGAGCTGATTCATATTCATTTGGAATTTGACCTTCTAAAATAGCTTCCTTAATTGCTTCTTTAATTATTCCTACTTCTTTTGAGGGTTTTAAATTAAACAACTTAATTATTTCTTCACCACTTATTGGAGGTTGAAAATTTCTGATATGATCACGCTCTTCAACTTCAACTATTTTTTGACGTACGAGTTTAAAATTATTTCTATAACGCTTTTGTTTAGTTGGATTTTTAGTCGTTATATCAGCTTCACAAAGGACCATCAAATCCTCTATATCCTCTCCGGCATCAAAAATTAACCTTCGAACAGCTGAATCAGTAACAAAATCTTCAGCGATAACAATAGGTCGAGAACTCATAGACACTATTTTTTTTACATACTTCATCTTTTCATTAAGAGGAAGATGTAAGCGCTTAAATAGTTTATACACCATTTTTGAACCAATAAATTCATGTCCATGAAATGTCCATCCAATTTTTTTATCAAAACGTTTTGTAGGTGCCTTTCCAATATCATGAAGTAGTGCTGCCCATCTAAGCCAAAGATTATCTGTATTTTTAGAGATATTATCAACAACCTCGAGTGTATGCCAAAAATTATCTTTATGACGTTGCCCTTCAATTTCTTCAATACCTTCTAAAGCTGTCAATTCTGGAAGAATAAATGGAAGTAAGCCTGTTTTATGAAGTAACTTAAATCCTTTGCTAGGTTGCTCAGAACTAAGTATTTTGTTGAGTTCTTCGACGATACGTTCCTTCGAAATAATTGTAATACGTTCTTTATTTCGCTCAATGGCACGCAAAGATTCTTGCTCAATCTTAAAATTAAGTTGACTTGCAAATCGAATAGCTCTCATCATTCTAAGAGGATCATCCGAAAAGGTAATATCAGGATCTAGAGGGGTCTTAATGCAGTTGTTTTTTAAATCTTCTTCACCATTGAAGGGATCAATTAGCTCACCAAAATCCTCAGTATTTAGTGATATGGCTAAGGCATTGATAGTAAAATCTCTTCTATTTTGATCGTCTTCTAAGCTACCACTGTCGACCTTTGGGTTTCTGCTGTGGTGGGAATAGCTTTCTTTTCTAGCCCCTACAAATTCCAAGATAAGGTCCTTGTAGTTGATCATTGCAGTTCCATAATTTTTGAAAATAGAAATTTCACTACTCCCTTTAAGTTGTTTAGAAACTTCTTTAGCAAACTCGATACCATTACCAATAACTACAATATCAATATCCTTTGGGTTTTCTTTACCTAAAAGATAGTCTCTAGTAAATCCACCTATTACAAATGAAGATAATCCCATAGATTCAGAAACTTCATTTAGGATTTTAAAGACAGGATTTACAAGTGCTTTTTTGTGATTCATTACGTTTTAGGGCCTAATAATTCGTACCTCACCATTGTTTTTTAACTTGATAATAGTCGAGACTGATGTATGATTAAATTCTGGCTGTAAAGGTACTATATAGTCTACAGCTGTTAAAATCTTATCGTCTATTTCTTCAAAGTGTTTAGGAGTTGAATTTCCTGAAATAGTGGCGGAAGTAGATACAATAGGTTTTTTAAAATTATGGATGAGATACCTGCAAAATTTATCCTTGGCAACACGGATTCCTATACTGTTATCTTTCGCTATTAAGTTAGTAGCAAATCCCACAGGATTATCATAGATTATAGTGGTTGGTTTTTCGCTAAAATCAATAATATCATATGCGGCCTCCGGTACTTGTGAGACGTGGCGTTCTAGCATAGCTACATCACTAACTAAACAACTCATGGAATTAGTAACAACGCGATTTTTTAGTTGGTAAATACGTTTAATTGCATCTTCATTGGAAGCATCACATCCCAACCCCCAGATGGTATCCGTTGGATAGAGTATAATTCCTCCTTCTTGAAGTACCTTCTTAGCTGTGGCAAGTGCTACTTTAAATTCTTCCATGATTGTTTTAAAAAATAAAGCTGATAATTTAAATTATCAGCTTTACAAAGTTCAGCAAAATAGCTAAAGTAAAAAAGTATTTTTACACTGCTACATCATACGTTCTTAAGGCGTCGTTTAATGAGGTCTTTTTATCAGTACTCTCTTTACGCTTTCCAATGATGAGTGCGCAAGGAACACCATATTGACCAGCTGGAAAGTTCTTGGTGTAAGTTCCTGGAATTACTACGGAACGAGCTGGAACGATTCCTTTCATTTCTACAGGCTGATCTCCTGTCACATCTATTATTTTAGTAGAGGCTGTAAGCACAACGTTTGCGCCTAAAACTGCTTCTTTTTCTACGCGTACACCCTCAACAACAATTGATCTGGAACCTAAAAAAGCATTGTCCTCAATGATTACTGGAGCTGCTTGAAGTGGTTCTAAAACACCCCCAATACCAACACCACCACTAAGGTGAACGTTTTTCCCAATTTGAGCACAACTTCCAACAGTTGCCCACGTATCGACCATAGTTCCTTCGTCAACATAAGCACCTATATTTACATACGATGGCATTAAAATTGTACCTGGAGAAATATAGGCACCATGACGTGCTACCGCATTTGGAACAACACGAATTCCTTTTTCTTTATACCCTCTTTTTAAGGGCATTTTATCATGATATTCAAAGATGCCAGCTTCAAGGGTTTCCATTTTTTGGATCGGAAAATAAAGAACAACTCCTTTTTTCACCCATTCGTTAATTTGCCATCCATCAGTTGTTGGCTCAGCACAACGAAGTTCGCCGTTATCTAATTTTTGAATAACTTCTCTAATTGCTTCCTGAGTTGAGTTCTCAGTTAAAAGGGATCGATCTTCCCAAGCAGCTTCTATTTTTGATTGTAAATCGGTCATATTGCTTAAAATTTTAACAAAGATAGGGTCTTCATATTGAATTCTCTCTTAAAATTTATACGTATAACAAATTAAGCTGTAATTTTGCAAAAAAAGATTTTGAGTAGAATAATAGCTATTGATTTTGGTACTAAACGTTCAGGTATAGCTGTAACAGATCCATTACAACTGATCGCTTCAGGATTGTGTACAGTGCCCACCACTGAATTAATGGATTACCTTCAGCGCTATTTCGATCAAGAGGAGGTTGAACTCATCGTTGTGGGAGAACCCAAACAAATGAACAATCAAGTATCTGAATCTGAAGTATATATAAGTGCATTTATAACCGAATTTAAAAAAGTATTTCCAAAAATGCCGGTACAACGACACGATGAACGTTTTACTTCTAAAATGGCATTTGATACTATGATTGCCTCAGGACTAAAAAAACAGAAACGTAGCGATAAAGCGATGATTGATCAAATCAGTGCAACTATTATCTTACAAGATTATTTAAATAAATTATCATGATACTACCAATTGTAGCCTATGGAGATCCTGTACTTAGAAAAGTTTCAAAAGAAATTGATCAAGAGTATAGGGATTTAAAACAATTAATAGAACATATGTGGGAGACCATGTATGGTTCTCATGGAGTAGGGCTTGCCGCTCCGCAAATAGGAAAAGCGATTCGTTTGTTTGTGATTGATGCTGCTCCTTTTGCAGAAGATGAAGACTTGAGTCAAGAGGAACAAAGTCAACTCAAAGCTGCTAAAATGGTTTTTATTAATGCAAAGATTATTGAAGAATCTGGAGAAGAGTGGAGTTTTAATGAAGGTTGCTTAAGTATTCCTGATGTTAGAGAAGAAGTGATGCGTAAATCAACTATTACAGTGGAATATCAAGATGAAAATTTTGTTAAAAAAACAGAAGTATTTGATGGGGTGCTTGCACGTGTTATTCAACATGAATATGATCACATAGAAGGAATCTTGTTTACTGATAAGCTAAGTCCTTTAAAAAAGCGTATGCTTAAAGGAAAGCTATCCAATATATCAAAAGGTAAGATACAAGTGGATTATAAAATGCGTTTTCCTGAATTAAAAAAGAGAAGATAGGTTTTTATTTCTTCTCAAGAAGTAGCATATTTGCCAAAATTTAAAAATAGATGAAATTAGATAAAATACTTTCGATTCCCGGTAAACCTGGTTTATATGAAATAGTAACTCAAACAAGAGTAGGATTTGTTGCAAAATCAATTCTCGATGAGAAAAAAATTAGTGTGAGTTTTAAAAACAACATCAGTGTTTTGTCTGAAATCGCTATTTATACCCTAGAGGAAGAGGTGCCGTTAAAAGAGGTGTTTAAGAGTATCTTTGATAAAGAGGCTGGTCAACCAACTTCAGTAAGTCACAAAGCTTCAAAGGATGAATTAGAGGAATACTTTTTTAAAGTGTTACCTAACTTTGATGAAGATCGTGTTTACCCTTCTGATATCAAAAAAGTTATTCAATGGTATAATATCTTATTGGATAAAGGCTTATTGGTAGCGGATCAAGAAATTAAAGAAGAGGCCGAAGCCCCTTCTGAATCTTAACTTAGTATTCCCAGTTGATATCTGGGGATGCATAATAATTAATGGACGATCTTTTAAAATAAGGAGCTTGTCCTCCCAATCTTCTTTTGAAATCGTCCCAATTAGTGGTTCCTTTTGGCATCCATGCAAGTTCCGCTACTGCTACTATTCGTGGAAAAGCTAAATATTCTAAAGAAGGCGTATCATAAATAGTTTCTGACCATAATGGAGCTTCAATACCAAAAATGTTTGATTCTTCAATTCCAGCATACGAATATGGATCCCAATTATAGGCATCTTTGACAGGAATATAGGCCGCCCAATGTAATCCATAAGGCGATAAAGAATCATATTGCATATCTAAGTAAATCTTTTTAGCAGGAGAAAGTAATACTTTATGTCCCTTCTTTTCTGCAAGCTTAGCATTATCGTTAGAGGCCCAAAATTGAGTGACAGCTGGTTTTTTTAGGTCAGCATGTGCAATTTCATCCCATCCCAATACTTCTTTATCATGATTACTGACAATCATACTTACTCGATTGATAAAATAAATAAAGTCTTCTTTTTTTGTAGCGTGACTTTCATCACCACCTAAATGAAAATAGGGACTTGGGCTGATTGCAGCTAGTTCTCCTACAACATCATCTATAAATTGATACACTTCTTCGCTTTTAGTGTTAAAGGTGCTAAATCCAACTTCTGTTCCTTCATAGAGCTCAGGAGTTTTACCATTTCCATTGAGCTTTGGATAGGCTACAGAGGCGGCATTGGTATGTCCAGGCATATCCACCTCTGGAATGATTTCGATATGTCGAAGGGCTGCATAAGCTACTAAGTCTTTAAATTCTTCTTGGGTATAGAATCCACCAGAGGCTCCTCCTACCTCTGTAGCACCCCCTACTTGGGTGAGTTTAGGCCAAGATTTTATTTCAATTCTCCATCCTTGATCATCTGTTAAATGCATATGGAATTTGTTGATTTTATAATAGGCTAATTGATCAATATAGCGTTTAACTTCTTCAACAGTGAAAAAATGTCGAGCAACATCAAGCATTGCTCCACGATAAGCCATTGCTGGATGATCTTTTATCATCCCGGTAGGCAGGGCTCTAGTGTTTTCGCTACCTTTGACAGGGTTTATTGAAATTAATTGTCTAAGGGTTTGAATACCCCTTGAAACTCCAGCAGCAGTAGCTCCTTCAAGTTTGATGGAGGAGTTGCTAATTTCAAGTTGATACGCTTCCTTATGGTCACTTTTCAAGTTTAAATTCAATTCAATAGTTTGATGACTAGAACTGTTTTCTTGAATTTGAAGCGCTAATCCAAAATCAGTTTCCATATAAGATTGAAGTAATTCCGCTTGTGATTTTAATTCTTCAGAACCAGTATAACTTATGGTCGTCTTGGCATCTAAACCAAAGGCTTGGTTTGTTGCATTAACTTCCATAGGTTTTGGAATCATAGGACTGTCTTCAAGACTATAATCCAATGCTATTGGAGGTTGTTGGTTACACGATGTCAAACTTAAGACCAAAGCAAGGCTTAATAAATAGAGGGTTTTCATAACTAGAGTTGTTTATAGTGAATGCTAAATTTAAGAATAATATTCAATTTTAAATACTTTAAATTTGTAACAAATTAAATTTAAATGAATTCAAAAGCAAGAAAACTAGAAGCCTTTGGAAGACTCCTCGATATCATGGATGATCTCCGAGAAAAATGTCCATGGGATCGTAAGCAGACCATGGAAACCTTAAGGCATTTAACCATCGAAGAAACCTATGAGCTTGGTGACGCTATACTTAATAATGATATGGAAGAAGTCAAAAAGGAATTAGGTGATCTTTTATTGCATCTTGTTTTTTATGCAAAGATCGGCTCAGAGACTCAAGATTTTGATATAGCCGACGTTTGTGATCAAATCTGTGAAAAGTTAATTTATAGACATCCTCACATTTACGCAGATGTTCAAGTAAAAGATGAGGAAGAGGTCAAGCAAAACTGGGAGCAACTCAAACTCAAGGAAGGCAAAAAGAGTGTTTTAGAAGGAGTGCCTAATGGATTGCCAGCTATGGTCAAAGCTAATAGAATTCAAGACAAGGTTGCTGGAGTAGGTTTTGATTGGGATCATAGCGGACAAGTTTGGGAAAAAGTTAAAGAAGAACTTTTAGAATTCGAGGTAGAAGTAAAACAGCAACATACCGATCAAATGGAGCAAGAGTTTGGAGATTTAATCTTTTCATTGATAAATTATGCGAGGTTTTTAAATATTGACCCTGAAAATGCATTGGAACGAACCAATAAAAAATTCATCAATCGTTTTAAGGCTATGGAATTACAGATTGCTCAAGAACATAAAAATTTAAAGGGTATGAATTTGGAAGAAATGGATCACTATTGGGATGCAGCAAAAGCAAAAGAATAGTCTATATTTGCTCCACTTATGATGAACTTAAACCAGTATACAAAAGAATTTAAAACAAACCTTAAGTTATCAGGTCCAGTAATTATGGGGCTTCTAGGTCATACCTTTGTCGCTTTTGCTGATAATATCATGGTTGGTCAATTGGGTACGGCAGAACTTGCTGCAGTATCACTTGGTAATAGTTTTGTGTTTATAGCCATGTCATTAGGGATTGGTTTTTCTACTGCAATCACTCCACTTGTTGCTGAATCTGATGGTGCTAATGATGTAAAAGCTGGTCGATCAGCACTCAAACACGGTCTGGTACTTTGTACTATATTGGGTTTTGCTCTATTTGGAATGATGCTGCTTATGAAACCATTAATGCATCATATGAATCAACCTCAAGAAGTTGTTGAATTAGCCCTTCCGTATTTAGATGTAGTTGCTTTTTCATTAATTCCTCTTGTAATTTTTCAAGCATTTAAGCAGTTTTCTGAGGGGCTCTCTCAAACAAAATACCCCATGTATGCAACCATTGTGTCTAATGTGGTTAATATAACTCTAAATTATTTACTCATCTTTGGAAGTTTTGGATTTCCTAAAATGGGTATTGTTGGAGCAGGAATAGGAACCTTGATTTCTAGAATAGTAATGGTTGTAATGATCTGGTATCAATTGAGTTCAAGAAAAAAATTTCACGATTATGTGACCCATTTTAATTTTAGACTTCTAGAACTCGCTAAGCTCAAACACATTCTAAAGTTAGGTTTTCCATCAGCCCTTCAATTCTTTTTTGAAGTAGCTATTTTTACCTCGGCTATATGGTTAAGTGGTGTGCTTGGTAAAAATGCGCAAGCAGCCAATCAAATTGCTCTAAACTTATCTTCCATGACCTATATGGTAGGAATGGGATTAGGTGTTGTAGCGATGATTCGTGTTGGTAACCAAAAAGGCTTAAAAGATTATTTTAATTTAAGAAGAATAGCGCAATCGGTTTTTTTACTCACCTTGTTTTTTGAAATTATTTTTGCAATTTTCTTTTTATTTGGAAGAGATTTCTTGCCAACGATCTATTTAGATACCACCGATGTTGTCAATCAATTGGATAATATTGAAGTGATTACACTCGGTGCTGAATTATTGTTGATTGCAGCCTTCTTTCAAATTTCAGATGGGCTACAAGTGGCAATTTTAGGAGCTTTGAGAGGTCTTCAAGATGTAAATATACCAACCTTGTTGATTTTTATCGCTTATTGGGTTGTAGGTTTTCCCCTCTGTTATTATTTAGGCTTACACACGGCATTAAAAAGTGTTGGTATTTGGATTGGACTCTTAGCAGGACTTAGTGCTTCTGCACTTTTATTGTATCTTAGATTTAATTATTTAACCAAGCGATTGTTATTGAGCAATCCATCATAAGGACTACTAAATGGAATTTCCAAAATTTATATTAGGTGATAATACCGATTATCCAGAGGCGATATTTGTTATACATACTGAATTCCCAAGATTTATAATTAATCTTCAAGATGATGAGATTCAGTGGTTTGAAGAATTTTCAAAAGAGGATAAAGAAGAATTAGAAGAAGAAACCGCTCGAATGATTGAAGAAGCCTCTGCTTTTTATGATCGTGAGGTTAATCGTTATCAAGATTGATATGAAGTCGATAGTAGAGTATGATCAATCTCTTTTTCTACTCATTAATAATTCAGGAATTGAGGCTTTAGATGGATTTTGGTTGTTTTTGTCCAATACTAAAATGGCTATTCCCATTTATTTGATCGTTATCTATGCCATATACAAACAATTGGGATTTAAGAAGATGCTCTTTAGTCTTGGATTTGTTGCAGTACTCATTCTTTGTGCTGATCAATTAGCTAATTTCTTTAAATACGGAACACAGCGATTAAGACCTTGTCATCAAGAGCAACTCATCAGTCAAATGCGCTTACTTAAAGATAGCTGTGGTGGAAAATATAGTTTCTTTTCAGCACATGCAGCTAACAATTTTGCGGTATTTGGTTTTTTATTTTTAATCCTCAAAAAACACACGTCCAGCTGGATTTACCTGTTATTAGTATGGGCATTCCTCGTTGCCTTTAGTAGAATTATGATAGGAGTCCACTTTCCATTAGATGTCCTCGTAGGAAGTCTTATAGGCTTATTTTTTGCCTTTATTAGTTCTAAGCTTTATCATCGATTAATCTCTTAGGAACTTATATTGCGTATGACTATTATACATCTCACCAGGTTTTAATTCTGCTGATGGAAAATTCTTGCAGTTTGGACTATTAGGATAATTTTGAGTTTCAACACAAAATCCTACTCCAGAGGAAGGAGTATATAGTACTGCTATAGGTTGATTGGTTGTGGTTACTAAACGCAATTTTGACTTTGGAGAATACACTTCTATTGCTTTGGAGGAATCAATAACATAAGGAGTGTCGAACTCATTTGTTCCTAACGCATGCTCTATATTAAAATTTAAGGGATGTTGAGCTTTATCATTCAGAGGAATTAAGTCTCCAGTAGGGCAGAGGTTGTTTTCTGTTTCTAAAATAGCTGAAGCAGGAATTTTAAATTGAAGATGATTAAATTTCATCTGATCATCCAACTTAAAATAAGTATGCTGTGTGAGATTGATTAAGGTAGTTTGATCAGTAGTAGCCTTAAAATCAACAAGTAAGCTATTTTTCTTTAGAATATAAGTAACTACTACCTTAAGAGTGCCAGGATACCCATCTTCGAGGTGTGTGCTGGTATAGGATAATTGAATCTTTGGAGTTTCTTTATGACTTAAAGCATCTACTTTCCATAGACGGTTAGCAAAGCCTATACCACCATGAAGATGTACGCCATCATTAGTTGGAAGGGTATATTTTTTTTGATCTAAAATGATTTGACTGGAGCATATCCTTCCAGCAAAACGACCAATAACTGCATTTAAAGAGGTTGTATCGTCTCTGTATTTTGAAGTTTCATGTAAACTATGAACTAAATTTTGAGATCCGAAATGATCATTATACTGTAGTTTATGAATACGTGCTCCATATTCAAGCACTGTAAGCGACAGTTGCTCATTTTTAATGGTATATTCTTTCATTTGTTAGTTCATTAGCACTAGTGTGCTAAAAATATCGGCATTGATCCATCCTTGGTTTTTGTCTTCACCAGGAACATAAACGGAACCTATGAAATTTTCCCGTTCTTTACTACCATCATTATCACAATATGCAAGAGCAAAACCTACTTTAGAATTAGGATAAAGAGGTTGACTTTGAGCAGCAACTCCATCAGTAAATGAATCATCATAGAGTTTGACAAAAAGTTCCCAAGTATAGGTGGTTTCTTTTTTAGTGTGTGCAGCTGTGATATGACTGCTATAATCTCTTGGAAGTTTATCAGGAGCAATATCAATGACCCTACTGTTATAAGCAACATGATAGGCAAAAGCATTGTGATTGTATTGATGTTCACCTCCAGAATTATCTTGATCAATAAAGACTTCCACACAGTCATCATCCCACCACAAGGTAAATGGATCCTGGTATTGATCAAAAATGACATCATCTACGATCTCAACTAAAAGTAGTATTCCTTCATTATTCCAACGAATTTTATAACGACCAGAAAAATCTTCTGCCGAATAGGGACCACCCATCCATAGTTGATCAATATCAAGCCATTGGGTTTGTTCCCAAAATGATTCATTGGCTACTCCATCTATAGTTACCTCTTGAAGTGTTTTTTTTACCTCAATCAAATGATGGTCTTTTTTTTGAGCATAAATAGGTATGGAGATGAAACAAGTTATTAAAAACAAGAGTAGTTTATTCATGTGAATCACTTTTTAAGTATTCAGAATAGTTTTGTTTAAAACGATTAAATCTTGGTTTTGAAACATTGATGATATAAGGATTAAAAGGGTTGTTGGATTCATAATCTTGATGGTATTCCTCTGCCTTATAAAAGACACCAATGGGTTGAACTTCTGTAACAATAGGCTTATCATAGACACCATCGTTAACGAGTTGTTCCATATACGCTTCAATTATTTTTTTTTCTTCAAGGGTGCTGTAAAATGCAATAGAGCGGTATTGAGTTCCTGTATCAGGTCCTTGCCTGTTGAGTGTTGTGGGATCATGAGACCCAAAAAACACCTTTACTAGTTCAGCAAAACTAATTACGGATGGATCATAATGGACCTCTACGGTCTCCGCATGGTCTGTAAGTCCACGACCCACTTTCTCATAGGTGGGATTTAAGCTAGTTCCACCTGCATAACCTGAGATAGCTTCACTCACACCTTTAACACTTTGATATACGGCTTCTACACACCAAAAGCAGCCTCCGGAAAAATAAGCTGTTGCATGTTTTTGAGTTGTTGTATTCATTTTTTTATCTGTTTTAGAATAGGATAAACTAGGGATTAAGAGTGTCCCTAATATTAATGCAATTGAAAACTTA
>Ga0181559_10001956_pt1 | contig 20319 bp, 13 predicted proteins | sample 011ome_21_FD_133752 | JGI IMG/M metagenome (GOLD analysis project Ga0181559, IMG submission 133752) | Coastal salt marsh microbial communities from the Groves Creek Marsh, Skidaway Island, Georgia - 011508AT metaG (megahit assembly) | ecosystem: Environmental > Aquatic > Marine > Intertidal...
AACTCTAAAAAAAAAAAAAAAAAAAACGATGACAGCTCGTTTCGACAGTGCGCAAAAATACATTTTCTTCTCATCGCGCGACCGCGTCGTCCTCAACCGCATCCGGACGTTAGTCCCCCCCGCCCCACCACTTCTTCGCCTTGGACTCCTTGAGGAACGCCTTGTACTTCTTGGACATCTCCTTCACCTCCTCGGCGTCCCAGCCCGCGTCCAATTCGTCCTCGGCGGTCTGGTACTCGGAGAGCACCGCCGCCTCCGCGCGCGCCTTTTGCTCGGCGCGGCGCCGGTCGGCGGCGCTCACCGTCGCGGTCGCGCCCGGCGCCGCGGCGGAGGAGGAGGGGTCGTTTTTGGCGGCGTTTTCGTTTCTGTCTCTCGCCTCGCGCAGTTTCGCCTCCGCCGCCGCCGTGGCGTCCCCGCTCGCCCGGTTCATCTGCCGGATGCGTTCCAGGCGGCGACGCTCATCCTCCGCCGCCGTCTCCGAGGACGCCGCCGCCGCCGAGCCATCGTCCATCGCGGACCGCCACCGCGCGCGTTGCGCGTCGCGGTCCGCCGCCAGCTGCTTCTCCAGGACCGCACGTTGCCGCTCGCGCCCCGCACCGCCGTCGCGCCCGCGGTCGGTCCGGCCCGCCTCGCGGTCGAACGCGGCGTACCCGGCGTCATCGCGCGTTCGCCCGCCCGCGCCGGCGTACGCCGAGAGCGCAACCGCGGCGAGCGTCAGGCCGCCGCCGATCAGAGAGGAGGGCTTGACCCCGACGTACGCCGCGGCGGTGGCGACGTAGGGATTCGGACTCGCGTCCACCGCCACCGTCGCCGCTTTCGCCTTGCGCCGCGCCGCGGTCACCAGCCCCCGCGCGTCTTCGGGCGTGGGGAGGCTCGAGCGCAAGCCCTCGACTTTCTCCGCGGCGACCGCGGCTTTCTCGGACACGGTGGTCCGGAACGCGCTCGACGAAAGCTTCGCCGTTTCTTTTCCCGCAGACTTGCCCTTCGCCGACTTCGCGGTTTGCGCCTTCGCCGCCTTCGCCTTGGTCTCGGCGAGTTTAGCCTTCTCCTTCGCGAGCTTCGCGTCGCGCTGAGCCTTCGCCTCCGCCTCACGCTTCGAAGCCGCGTCCGCTTCCTTCTTCTCCTTGGCGGCGCGTTCCTGCGCAGCCTTCGCCTCGATCTCGGCAGCCTTGAGCTTCTGCTTCGCCGCCGCCGCCGTCTCCTGCGCCTTCGCCTCCAGCGCGGCTTTACGCCGCGCAGCCTCTTCCGCCTTGACGGCGTCCGAGTCGACCCGCTCCTTCTTGGTCCTCTCGCGCGCAGCCTGTGCGGCAGCGTTCTTCTCAGATCGCTCCGCGGCCATCTTCGCCTTCTCCGCGGCGGCTTCCGCCTCCGCCTTGCTCTTCGCCTCCGCCACCTTCGCCTTCGTCGCAGCGTCCGCCTTCGCCTTCTCCTCCGCCTTCTTCGCAGCTTCCTTAGCCCTCCGCTCGCGCGCGCGCGCGTCCTCCTCGGCGCGCTCCTTCGCCTCCCTGGCCTCCGCAGCAGCCTTCGCCTGCGCCTCAGCCTTCTTCGAGGTCTCCGCCTTCGCCGCCGCCTTCGCCTTCGCCGCCGCCTCCTTTGCCTGCGCCTTCTTCTTCTGTTCGGGGGACATGGACGCGAGCTTCGCCTTCACCTCCGACGCGCGCCTCGCCTCCGTCTCGCGTTGCGCCTCCTGGCGCGCCGCCTTCGCGCGCGCCTCGCTCACCATCCGCTCGCGCTCGGCCTCACGCGCCAGCGCATCCTTCGCGCGCTCGGCGCGCTCCTCCGCGGCGGCCCGCGTCTCGCGCTCGGCGGCTTTGCTGAGCTCCTCGCGGCGCACGAGACGCGCGTTCTCCAGCTCGGCCTCACGCGCCTCGGCGGCGGCGCGCTCTACGGCGCGTCGCTCTCGATAGCGCTGCTTGGGCGTCTTGCCGTCGTCGCTCTTCGCGGTGATCGAGGCGACGTCCGCGCGGACGGTATCGACAAACTTGCTCACGGGATTGGACGCGAGTTTCGATTCGGCCGTCCCCGCGTCCGCCTTGGTCTTGCCGAGACGCCGCTCCTCGTCCGCTTTTTTCTTGCGCGTGTACGCGAACCACGCCCCGAGTGCGACCGTGGCGGTCGCGCGGAACACCACAGGGTTTTCCTCGTCCTCGTCGTCGTCCTCGTCGTCGTCGTCCACCCCGTAGTACGGTGATTCCTCTTCGTGCTCGGCGAGCCTGGGCGACGGGGACGGCTGCGGGGCGCCGTTCATCAGATCGCTGAAGTGGCGATCGAAAGATTCCAGCCCGTGCGGCGTCCCAACCGTGGCGGTGTCGCGAGGCGCCGCCCGCGGCTGGGGCAAGACATCGCGTCGCCCCGGACGTCCCCGGCCCGGCGCCGTCGCGACCAAATTGCGGGAATTATAAATGCTATCTCCCCGCGCGGACGCGGCGGCGACGCAGGGCACCGCCGCGCGCATCGCGCCCGCGGACATCGCCGCGGTCGTCGTCTCCCCTCGACCGGTGAAACGAGGAAACGCGCTGTCGAGACGGTCGAAGGACGCGTCGTCGAGAGTGCTCGGAAAGCACGACGGTTCGAGACCTCGGTGATCACACTGCCAAACGGACGCAAAAATCACCCAATCCGAAGCGAGCAAAGAAACCGAAACCAAAGTCGGCCATCGGCGGCAACCAGATTCGCGGCGCAGCAGGCGTTGGTCGCGCGCTCGAGAAACCCGGAGGAGGTCGGTCGTCGGACCACTGCGACGATGGAGGCTGCGGCGCGCGCGTGCGCGACGGCTCGATCGGCGCCCGCGTCGTGCTCATCGCGCGCATGGCGCGCCCCGACGCGCGTGCCTCCCCGAACCTCGTGGTCCGCCTCGCCTCGCCGCGTCGGGCGCGCCCCTCGCCGAACAGCGCGCGTCTCGCTCGTGACCGTCGCCGCGAGGAAGGACGGCGGTCTGATCGTGCGCGACGTGGAGTACACCCCAGTGGGCGCGGGCGTCACCGTGCTGGAGCGCGTGAACCTGCGCCTTCCCCCCACGGGTCTGAACTTGATCGTGGGCCGGAGCGGGAACGGGAAATCGACGTTGTTGTCGCTCGTCGCGGGGCTCGCCGAGCCCACCGGCGGCGTCATAACGTTCAGCGACTTGGACCCCGGCGTCCACCTCAGCGCCGCCAGGCGCCTGGACAGAGTCGGCCTGGTGTTTCAGTTCCCCGAGCGGCACTTCCTGGGGAAGAACATGCTCCAGGAGCTGACGTTCGGGTGGCCGCAGACGAACGAGTCCTTCCCCGAACGAAGGCGGCTGGCGCTGCGGCTGCAGGAAGCGCTCGCGGCGGTCGGGATGGCGGATTTCCCGCTGGACACGCCCGTGCGCTCGCTGAGCGGGGGGTACAAACGGCGTCTGGCGCTGGCGATCCAGCTCGTGCGCGACCCGTACGTGCTGTGCCTGGACGAGCCGCTCGCGGGCCTGGACTGGATGGCGCGCGCGGAGGTGACCAAACTGTTGGCCAACCTGCGGCGCGAAAGGGCGGTGGTGGTGGTGTCACACGACGTCGAGGAGATTGCGCCAGTTGCGGACCGCGCCTGGCGCATGGGGCCGGGGGGGGTGATGCGCCCGGAGCCGGAGCTCGCGCAGGGCGCGGCGAGAGCCTTCGGGGACGCAGCCAGCGAGTTCTCGGGGTTCATGTAGCGACCGTTAGATCGTGTGTACGGTAGGAACCGGGGCTCGCGTAAGGAAGCGCGAACGTAAAAACGACGGACGTTTGGTTTTTCCGCCGTCACGGCGTTTTTTGGTACAAGCTCCGGTGAGGCCGCGCTTCGACGCCTCCGCGTCGACGCCTTTGTTTCCGCGCGCGAACGAGCCACGCGTGGGGTCTGCGTCGTCGCGTGAGCGTCGTCGCGCGACGCACGGAGATACACAGAGCGTCACTCTTTTCGCGCGTCCCCGAAAAACAGGAGCGCTCTACGCGGGGAAGGGTTCTCCCCAAGCCTCGTCCCCGGACCCGTCGTCGCCCGGCCCCGCCTCGCCCCCGTCGCCCGGCCCCGCCTCGGAGGCCGGGTCCGGGTCCGGAAGGCCGTGCGTCTCCACGCCGTTCAGGGTCCACCCCGCGGGACCTGAGCTGTCGAACGCCCTCGCCCAGGTCAGAGACCCGTCGTCGTCGTCGCTGGCGCACTCGATCAACGCCGCGTTGGCGACTCGCAAAGACACGCGCTCGCCCGTGAAATCGCTCGCGGCTTCCTCCCACCCCTTGTTGTGCCCGACGAGCAGCACGCAGCGCACGGCGCGCGCCGCTCCGCCCTCGTCCGTCTTTTCGTTTTCAGCCTTCGCCGCCCACTCCACGATGGTCTCCTTCAGGTGGTCCGCCGTCACGCCGTCCATCGCGGCGACGGCGTAGAGCGAGCCCATGAAGACGGTGGTGGCGTCTCGCAGCGGCGCGTGCACCGCCTGCATCGCCGCCAAGGTCTCGCGCGACCGCGTCGAGGCGCTGCACAGCACCAGGTCGGGGTCCGCCCAACCCGCGTCCACCACGCGCTCGCACAGCGCCGCCGCGGCGGATCGGCCCCACGCCGTGAGCGGGCGGTCGTGATCCTTCAAGCTCGCGTCCTCCGTGCAGCTGTCGGAGTGGCGCAGCACGATCATGCGCAGCGGCCGGGGCGCGGACGCCGAGGACGAGGGTTCCGCCCCCGCGGATGCCTTCGCGGGTTTTCCGACGCGCGCGCGCCGGGGGGGCGCGGCGGTCGCGCGGGGGCGGGGACGGGGGGGGACCCGCGCCCCGAGGTGGGCGAACGCGGGGCTGGTGACCGCGAACGCGGTCATCGTCTTCAGCGGTCGGGGCGGATCCGACGGTCACCTGACGTCAGGTGATGGCACGCGCCCTTCGAACTGCGCCCTTGTGGCCGTGCGTCCCTCCGATGTCCGCGGGACGATTTTTTTTGCCACCGAGGCATGTTTCGCGCGTGTTTTTCTCTCACGGTCTGTGTGACTCATGATTTGGCCTCGACTCGACGCAAAAGTGGATTGCGATCCATCTCTCCGAGAACGCAGAACTTTTGCGAGCCGAGGCGCGCCGACGCACCGCAGTCGCCACGGCGTCGAGGGGACGGCGGTCCCGGCGCGAGAAGGCGATCCGCGATGTCAAAGTTCAACCGCCTGCTGCTGGTGATCAAGCAGACGGCGTTCGCGTCGTACACCGCGCGCGAGGAGCTGGCGCAGGCTGCCGGTCGGACGCTTCGGTTCGACCACGCGCGCATGGCGCGTCTGCGCGAGCGGCACGACACGCACATGTTCCAGGTGGAGCGGATCACCAAGCTGCTCGAGCAGCGGGGCGCAGCGACCACCTCGGTGATGCGCGATGACGTGACCCCCGACCACGTCACCGACGCGGACTTGGTCGTGGCGCTAGGCGGAGACGGCACGACCCTGATCGCGTCGCACAAGCTGGATGGCGAGCTGGGCGCGACCCCGTTGGTCGGGGTGAACACCGACCGCGCCTCGCCGAGCGACCTCGCGACGCTGTACCGCTCGGCCGAGCCTTTCGACATGCGCCGGAGCACCGGGCACCTCTGCGCGTGCACCTCGGACAACGTCGAGACCGTCCTCGACGATATCGTCTTCGGGCGGGTCGAGCCGACGCGCCTGACGCGCGCGCGCGTCGACGTCGCCGGCGTCGTGCTCCCCCCCGTCTTGAACGACGTGCTCATCGCGCACCCCTCGCCCGGCGCGGTCTCGCGGTACAGCGTGCATGTCTCGAGGAAGGAACGGGACGGGAGGGACGGGAAGGGCGAAGGAAGCGGCGGCGTTTCCAAAAACGCGTCTCGGGACGAAAAGAAAAGCCCGTTGTGGTTCCACGTGCGCTCGAGCGGCTTGCGCGTGTGCACGGCGGCCGGGTCGACGGCGGCGATGCGCTCGGCGGGGGGCGAGCCCATGCACTACTCCTCGCGCGAGCTGCAGTTCATGGACCGCGAGCCGATTTATTTCGACCACGCGCCGCCGCCGAGCTCGGGGCACGGCTTCTACTCGCAGCACGAGACGATGACGTTCCGGTGGAACTCGCGCGCGGGCACGGTTTTCCTGGACGGCGCGCACGTGACGCACGACGTGCGGATGGGAGACCGCGTCTCCATCAGCGCGGACGCGCCGCAGCTGCGCCTGTTCACGTCCCCGTGGTTCCGCCGGAACCACTCGAACATGTGGCCGGACCGGCGGGAGGCCATGAAGCACGCGAACGGGGGCGCGGAGGACGGGCTGCTGGGGGACCGCGACTGGATCGTCGACGGGTCGTGAGGCGGGAGGAGCGAACCGCGCGCGGTTTCTTTTTATACGTAGCGGACCGGTACCGCGTTACGACGTCGCGATATCGTCTCCAAACGGTGTTGCGAAGAGCACCACGCGAACATGAAAACGACGCTCATCTCACGACGTTCATCCCTCGACGCCCTTGTACCGCCACTCCGCGTATTGGCCGGGGTCGGTGAGCGCGGCGAACCCGGCAGCCTCCGCGACGCCGCGCACCGCCTCGACGCACCCCGCGCCGCCAAACTCGAGGCCGACGCACTTGCCTCGCGCCAGCGCCTTGACGACGCGCGCGCGCTCGGCGATGTCGAACCCCAGCGCGCCCCCGTCCGCGTCCGTGATGTCGGCGTCCGCCCGGTTCAGGAACTCCGCCAGCCATGGCTCGCTCAGCGCACACGAGTTGGTGCGCACCAGCACGGCTTTGCCGGCGGTCATCTGGACCATCTCGCGCGCCATCGGCTCATCCGCCTCCGGGACCAAAACGAGACACCCCTCGCCCGACTTCGCCACCGGGCCCCTCTCCCCCCACGTGCGGAAGCACAGGGGAGGCTGGCCGTCCGCCCCGACCGCTCGGAGCGCTTCCTCGACCCCGGCGAGCCCGGGGACCTCGGGAAGGGGCGCTAACGCCTCGATGGCCGTAGCGTCCGCGGGGACCAGACTCCAGTCCGGGTGCGTCTCCTTGTTGAAGTTGAACACGTGACTCCAGAAGTTGCTGTACGGCGTCATGCCCGACGCCTTGAGCTGCGCGCCGAGCGCGTCGTAGTGAAAATCGAAGCACCCGAACCGCATATTCGAGGACGTCTCGATGATGGGTTTCGTGGCGACCAGCAGCCTGGAGTCCACGTCGACGCAGTCGCGCGTCCGGAACTGCCGGCACACCGCCACGAGGACGCAGGATTCGCAATCGCGCAGGAACACGCTTCCGGTGGTGGGACCCACCACGATCTTACACCGCTTGCAGTCGTCGATCATCACCGAGTCGCACACGTCGAGGAGATAAATCTCGCAGTCCTCGCACGAGTCCAGCACGAACTGCTGCCCGTCGATCGAGCCGGGGGGCTTGACCAGCGTCTCCCCTTTGCGTTCGAGGAAGATGAAATCTTTCGGGTCTAGTTTTTTGGCATCCGCGCCCGGAGCGTCGGAGGCTTTGGAAGGCGACGTGGGGGTGGACGACTGCACCTGGTACTTGTCCCCCCCCTCGACCTTGCTGAATATGCACCCCATGACGACGGTCGAGGGTCGCGGTCACTCGGATGGTGTCGCGAGTGGTTGTGACCCTAGAACGATAACGGTCGGCACTTACGATAAAAATCAAACGACAACGGAGTTTTCAGCACACAACTCGGACAACTGCGTCGTGATGAACGCTATGGGAGAAACTCGATACTTCTTCAGTCGTCAGTCGCGAACGGCGTCGTTCTCTGTCTGCGACGGAATACGTACGATACGTGCTGTCCTTCACCGGCTACGGCATCCATTCGCTTCTCGCCAAGCGCGAACTACGCACCCACCCGCCTCGCTTCGACCCGCCTCGGGTCCTTGACCCGCACGCGGAACACGAAGAACATGAGCGTCCCGTACAAGAAGAAACACCGCTCGAACCGCAGCTCGCCCCCCGGCGCGCCCCGCGACGAAGACGACAGGTCCGTCCCCATATCCCACGCCGTGGTGATTGGCGCGGTGGCCATCGCCGCCGCTGCCGCCGCCGCCTTCGTGGCCTCGCGACCGAGACTGGCGAGCGTGCGCGCGTCACCGGGAGACACGCTACCCGCCGTTTCCGCGGTTCCCTTCGCCTCGCCGCGCTCCAAGTCCGACGCGTACGCCGGCTGGCGCACCGTGGACCCGAGCGCGCCGGCTTCGATCGCGCGCAGGTTCTCGGCATCGTCCACGTCCTTTCCGAGCACGACTCGACTGAACACGTACCCGCACATGCGCCGGCGGCGACGCATGGCCCACGTGTCGAGCATCGCCGCGCGCCCGTCATCCGCGGGAGGCGTGTCCGCGGCCCAGGCGTGCAACGCGCGAGCCAGCGCGCGCGCCGCCGCCGTCGCCGCCGCGACGCCACCGCCGCCAGAGACGTCGTCGATCTCCGCGCCCCGCGCGCCGAACGCGACGTCTACACCACCGAGGGCGTCGCACGCGCGCGTGTACGCCTTCAGCGCGTCCTCGATGGCTTTCGCGTGCGCGCGCTGCGCCGCCTCGGTCGCCCCGGAAGTCCCGGAAGTCGAACCCGCGCGCGGGTCACCTTCGGCCGCGGCGCGAGGGGTTTCCCCCGGCGCGTCGCGGCCGACCCGCACGGCGTAGTCCATCAGGCGCGACATGTCGGCATCGGGCTCCGACGCGCACCCGCCTCCGTCCGCGGCGCCGCCCCTGAGCTCGTAGCCGTGCGCGTCCGCGGCCTCGACGAGCATGCGCGCGCAGGCGGCCACGGCCGCGGCTTTGCTCCAGCCCTTGCGCTTACCCCTGGTGCTGAACGTCACGGCGACGACGCCGCCGTCGGCGACGGCGTGCCGGGAGAAGATGTCCCAGATTTGCTGCTCGCGCTGCGCGACGGCGCCGCAGTGGTCGAGGTACACGAGGTGGAACGGCGACGCGGTGGGCCTCCTACGCGCCAGGACGTCGCGCACGTCCGCCGCGTACGCCGAGCACTTCGGCTCAGAGGGCGCCGCCGCGCGCCGCAACGCCCGCGCGACGTGCGTGTGCTGATTCGGGACGAATACGGCGGCGGGCGGGAACCCGAACGCCGCCAGACGGTCCCCCTTTTCCCTTTCCCGAAATCCGAAAGAGACGCTCTGCTCGAAGGCGACGGACGGGTCGTCCGCGAAGGAAGCGTCGTCTTCCGCGGCCTCGTCGAAGGAGGCGGACGCGTCCTCGAAGTCGGGGAAGGCATCCTCGAGCGAAGGCGCTTGGCCCGCGGCGAACTCGCCAGACCGGCCGGACCCGAGCCTCCCCCGGAACCAGCGGCGGCGCCGCCGCCGCCGCCGCGCGCGGCGGTCCTCTCGCCCGAGAGCCTGCGCGGCAGCCAGCGCGGTGGCGGTCCTCCCATCCGCGGCGTCCAGGATGAGCGCGGGCGCGGCGGACGGAGGCACACCGCGCCAGGCTGCGCTCGCGGCCGCGGCTGCGGCGACGGCGGCGTTGGTTAAAGCCTTGTCCGCGGACGTCTGGTTCCTCTCCCCGGGCGCCGCGTAGTCGTCGGCGCGCCAGCGGCACAGGAACGTGCCCCTGTGCTGTTCGGCGAGAAATTCGCGCTCGCGCGCCTCCATCTCCTCGCGCACGCTCGCCACCGCGGCTCCATCGACGCGCCGAAGCAGCGCCATCGCCGCCGCCACGCACGCGAACGCCGTCGCCTCGAGCCGGAGCGCCGCCACGCGCGCCGCCGCGTCGGCGACGGAGCCGGCGACGGCGGCGACCCCCGCCCCGCCGAGCGCGATCGCGACTGCGGGGTGCATCCATGCCTGCAACGCACGTCTCGCGGCGGTTTGCCGCGCCTCGCACGCCTCGTGCGCCGCGGTTTTGAGTCGCGCGAACGCGTAGTGCGCGTCGCGTCCGGCGGAAACGACAGCCGCGCGCGCCGCGCGATCCGTCTCGGTCTTGGCCGTAGCCGGCGCCAGCGTGCGCGCCAGCCCCGGCGCGGCGAGCCCCTCTTTGAGACGCAGGACGATCTCGAAGAGCCACGCCATCGCCGCCGCCGCCGCGGGCGCGAGCACGAGTCCCACCAGCGCGCCTTGTGCGAGCCCCGCGAGCGACTCGCGCAGCGCAGCATCCAGCGCGGACGCCGCCGGGGTAGCCGCGGCGCTCTCCGGGGCGAGGAAGAGCACCGCGCCGAAACAGCGCCACGCCGCTCGGAACGCGCCGAGCGCGGCGACGAGTGCCCACGCGGCGCGCGCGAACCGAGCGACCCAGCCTCGTCCCAGCGGTGGCGGCCAGGCGTACGACCCAGGTCCAGACGCGGACGCGAACGACGACGGTGTTCCAGGGACGTCATTCACGAAGCCTCCCGGGTCGCGCGCCGGAACCCACCACGCTTTTCGTTCGTGCTCGTCTATGCGGAGGGACTCCAGGTCATCCCCGTGGCTGTACCCGTGGGGAGGGTCAATGCGCGTCGGGGCGTCGTTCGGGTCGGAAAGCCAGGCCACGTGGGGGTCGCTCGAGTCGCCAGATGCGTTCGAAGCCGCGCGGACGCGCACGCTGAGCCTCGCGTTGCCGAGCGCGGCTCTGTCGAACCCGCCGACCGAGGGCTCCGACAACCCCGCGCGTGGAAAATCTGCGCCAGGCCTCGCGCCGCGGGTAGCGAGGGAACTAGAGCCGAAGGCGGGGTCAGGGGCGGGGGCGGGGCGCGACCATGCCCGCAGATGGGTCCGAGGTCGCCAGGAGGCCCGTTGTAGGGCTCGTAGGTCCGCCGCTGCCACCGTCCACGTCGCCATCCTCGGAGCGGGGCGCGGCGAGCAGTAAAATAAAAAGCGTCGGCGGTCGACCTCTCCGATGTTTCACGGAGAACTTCGAAGTGCCGATGCTCTCGACGAGATCTGCCGAACTCGTCCGAGATACGGAAGGAGGGACGGTCGCTCTTCACGGCCAGTGGCGACATGCGCGCGGCGGAAGCGGTGGCTCCGGGGCTGCGATGGGGCGTGGGCGCGCCCCGCGGTCGGGTCGGAGGCCAGCCACCTCCGCGGGTACGCGGGGGCGTCCGGGGGATCGCGATCCCCTGGCGGGGACCGGGTCGTGCGGTGCTCTCGAAAACGAAAACGAACGCTTTCGATCCCGACGCGGTGGGGACGATCGCGCCGTTGGCGCTGGACGCGGTGAGCGGCGGGTCCGCCGCGCTCGCCGCGGCCACGAAAACGGTGGGTGACCTTTCGGACATCGCGGCCGCGCCCCCCGGCGCCGCGGCGGCCGCTCCGAGCGCAGCGTCCGAGACCCTTCGCGTGCTCGGCGCGGCCATCCTCGATCGGCACTCCGTCTGGTGGGCGCTCGCGTCGCCTCTGTTCGCGCTGTCGGTGGCGCCGTACCTGCTGTTCCTGAAACGCGTGTACGACGCCCCGAGCGCGACGGACGAGATGCGCGCCTCGTTCGCCACGCTGCTGCTGTTCGTGGTGGTGTCCATCCCCGCGGAGGCGTACACGCAGGAGGCGTACGGGACGGTCCTTTCCAACATCGACGCGCTGCACTTCCTGATCCAGGCGGCCATCTCGCTGACCAACTTACGGGTCATGCTCGCCTTCCGCGCGGCGCTCGGGAGGGAGGGCTGCGACGCCTCGGAAGGCGATGACACGAACACGATGAACGCGAACTTCTCTAGTATGGACGCGGCGGACGCGGTCGGCTGGGACGGCGAGGGCTGGGACGGGCGCGTGAACAGCGGCAGAGGCGCGCTCGCCAGCGTCGACTGGGGCGGCGGCGGCGACGGCGGCCGGGAAACGCGCGGCGGCGCCGGCGGTTCGCGAAAGTTCGCCGAGTCCGCGGAGACGTTTCGCCCGGGGCAACTCGTGGAGGCCGCGGCCGGCCTGGCGCTGGTCAGCACGTTCGGGCTGATGGCGCTGGACTCCAGGCTCGTAAGGCTGGAGGACCTGGGAGTCCCCGCGTCGTCCCCGTCTCTGGCGTGGGTCTCCAGTTTCCGCGCCGCCGCCGCCGGCGCGGCGGACGCGCTGGCTCCGGGCCTCCCCCCCGGCCCGCCCAACGCGCTCTCCGTGCCGACCTGGGGCGTGCACGTGTTCTCGCTGGTGGAGTGGCTGGTCGCGATGGGGCTCGTGTGGTCGTACGCGGACGTCTCGAAGAACAAGGGCTGGCGCGCGCTGACCTGGGGGATGCTCCCGCTGCATGCCTCGGGCGTGTGCGCGTGCGCGCAGCACTTCTTCTTCAACGCGCCGGACCTGGAGTGGCTCGTCGCCGCGCAGGGCGCGCTGACGTTCGCCGGCAACGCGGGGATGTGCGTCGCGGCGGGAACGATCATCGAGGGGGACGCGGAACGATTCCGAGAAGTAGAAAAGAGAGCCGCGGGAGCCGCGTTCGCGTCGGCGGGTGGCGAACCCGAGAGGGAGACGACGCGCGGAGGCGCGGCGTTTTCCGGGCGCGCCTCCTCCGCGGCGTCCCCCGGCGACGCCGGCGGCGATTCGCGCGTCAACCTGGCGACGTACTTCGCCGACTTCGACGTGGAGAACTTCGCGACGCTGTGGGCCAGCGACGGCGACGCCACCTTCGCCACGAAGATCGCGCTGCTCTCACTGACGCTTGCCGCGGTCGTCCGAGGGGCGTCGCTGGGTGCCGGGCCGTACTTCGCGGACGGCGGCGAGTTGCAAAGCGCCAGGGGGTGGGTCGCCGGGGTCCTCGTCGTCGCGCCGTTTTTGTTGAACGTGCTCAAGTGGCGGCGGCGCGAAGCGGACGCGCCGTCGATGGAACGATACGCGTCGAACGGCGCGGCGTGGGAGGCGGTCGAGACCGGGGGCGTCCCGGAGGACACGCTCGGCACGGCTCGACCGAAGCGGAACGGAGCGTCTGCCGCCGAGAAACGGAGCGCGGACGAAGAGGTCAAGGCGGGGTCGAGTAGGTGACTTATTCGGTCGATTTTCATGACCTTATTCCGAAGTTCCGACCCGTTGTCCGCCGGATGAAGTGCCGCTTCCTCGTGTCGTTCGACGCTCGTCCCGCGAGGCACTCACCCGCGCGCAGCCTTTCGGTACATGGACAAGCGAACGCTAGCCGCGACGGGACTGCTGGTATGGGCGGGCGCGCTGCAGGCGCACATGTGGTACGTCACGTCCTCCGACGAGTATAAGCAGTCCACCATCTCCAAGGCCGGCGACGCCACCGACTGGAGCTTTTCGTTCGGGTCGTCGAAGCCGTCCAAGGACGAGGACAAGTGAGCCTCGCGTACCGATTAAGTAGACTAGTCTAGCAAGCGAGGTGGGGGTCGAAGATCTCCTCGACCCGTCCTCGCGCGTCTTCCGGCCGAACGTCTTCCGGCCGAACTCGCGACCGCGCGAACCTTGGGGAGATCGGGAGGGTCGTCCCGAAACGCGATGGCGAATTCGTTCGAGCCCGTCGAGAACCGCGGCGCCGCGCGCGCGGCGCTGGGCGTGGTCATCGCGAACGTCGACGCCGACACCGTCGCCCGGCTCGCCGTGTCGTGCCGCGCGCTTCGCGACGACGCCAGGTGCGTGCCGTCCGTAGTCTTCGGGCCCTCATCCAACGCGTGGACCGCCGGGAGGGACGAGCCGCCCGACGCGATCGGCGCGCCGGGACGCGCCGACGCCGTCGTGTCGGCGGTGGTCACCAGGCACAGGCCCGGGCGACTCCGCCGCTTGGTGCTGTGCCCCCCTCCCGAGAACGGGGGCCGCGTGTTCACGGCGCCGTGGTCGCGAGGGTCTCCAGAGTCTCGAGGGTCTCGAGGGTCTCGAGACCCAGAGCCAGCGCGAGAGCCTGAGGGCAACACGACGAGAACAAAAGGCCGCGCCGTGCTCCCGGCGACGCTGCTCTTCTGCTGCGACGCGAGCTCCGCGCTCGAGGCGGCGTGGGTGGAGCCCGGGGCGACGCGGCTCAACGAAGCCGCGCGCACCGCGGGTGCGCGAGGGATCATCCCAGTGGACAAGGACGATGTCACGACACTCGTGGCGAGGGGAGCGGGCGCGTGCACGCTCATCCCCCGCGCCGTTGGGGTTGCCGGGATCTTCACCAAAAACCTGACGCGCCTCGCGGTGGGCGGCGCAGCCGCCGTGGGCGACGACGACGTGCGGCAGGTGTTCCGGGCCTGCGCCAGCCTGCGCGCGCTGGAAATCTGCGAGGCGAGCGACGCCTTGACTGGGAAGAACTGGTGGTCCAAGGACGCGCCGGACGTGCCGGCGCAGGTGCCGAAGCTCGAGCGGCTCCGCTTGGCGCGGTGCGGCGCGCTCCGCGAGGTGACGCTCTTCGCGCCCGAGCTGCGGGACCTCGCCGCAACGGATTGCCCCGCGTTCCGCGCCGTCGCGATCGACGGGGGCGCCGGCACGCAGGGCGCGCTTCCCGCGATGCGGTCGGCTGTGTTCGGGGACTTCATGCCGGTGGAGGCGTACCGGGAGCGCGCGGCGCGGCGCGCGACGACGCCGGCGGAGACCGCCGTCGCCCTCGTCAAACGGTGCGTCGCGCTCGAGACCGTCTCCGTCCCGGCGTCGGCCACCCCGGAACGCGCGCTCGGCGGCGACCGAGGCCCGGAGGACCGCTTCGTGGCCGCCTGGTCCGAGGCCCTGCGCGACCGCGCGGCGACGCTCGCGCGCGTGTGCGTGCAGAGACCGCTCAGCGTGCCGAACCTCGCGAGGCTCCTCGCGAACGTCGCCGGCGAGACGGGGCTGCCTCGGCTCGCCGAGCTGTACTTCGCGGCGTCCACCGACGCGGGCGAAAGCGAGCCGACGGAGGCGAACGCGGTGGCGGACGCGCTCGTGGACGTCATCGCGCTGTGTCCCGCGCTCGGAAAAGTAACCATCGTGGACCCCGGCCCGGCTCGAAACGCGGAAACCACGCAGACCGCGTCGGCGCTGTCAGCGCGAGCGTCTCTGGAGACGGCGCGCGGCGCGCTCCTGGCCCGGTGCCGCGTCGCGCGGAGCGTCGCCATGGACGTAACGTGCGACTTCCACGGAGAAGCCGCGGGGACGTGGCTGGGAACCGCGGACGCGCGCGAGCGAGACGGGCTCGCGGCGATCCGGCGGGCGCTCGACGAGGACGTCCGCGGGAAGTAATGCGCGTGTGTACAAAGGTACTACCTGTACAAGTAGTCTACGTAGTCGTACGAAGGTATTAATATACATGTACTGGACTACGGACCTTTTCTGACTTTTGTTGAAGAGCGCTACGTGCCTTATATATACCCGCGTCGCGAGAAGAGCGCCGCGTCTCCGTCGTCTCCGTCGCGGGCGTCGTGGCGACGTCTCCTCCGGGCGCGAAGAAGACGCTTCGAAGAAGACGCTTCGTACTCTTCGCGTTCCCTTTCCGTACCTTCCGCCGAGAGGTGTCGCCTAGATTTCATCCTCGCTCTCCGCGAACGGGTCGTCCTCTTCCGGGTAGTCCCCCACGGCGACGTTCGCGGGGCGCTGGAACGACCCGTACCCGTCCGCGCACTCGAAGAAGCGCTTTCCCTTGACGGAGCCGTCGTTCTTCCCCACGGGCTCGTCGAAGGCGACGCCGACCCACCACCCCTTGGGCAGCCCCTCGACCTTCCCCACGAACTTCACCACGCCGCGCTTCCCGCCGGGGTTCACCTCGCACCGGTTCCCCACCTGGTCCACGATCGCCGCCGCCTCCTCCGCCTGGTGCTCGTCGTCCTCGATCGTACGCTTGGGGACCCACGTCTCGCCGCGCTTCTCCGCCATCGCCTTCTCCAGGCACCACGTCGGGTCCTTGGCGAGCTGCTCGTTCTTCCACTGTCTGTACGTGTTTTCGCGCGCGTTGTACGCGTCGTCGGACATCTCATACTTCTTCACCTTCGACACGTCCTCGAGCCACCCGCCCGCGGAGGCCGAGTGCGCGTCGGTGTCGTCGATGTGGATGGTCCACCCGTCCTCGGGCGAGAAGTACCCGAGCATCTTCGTGTCGTCCGACATCGGCGCCACCAGCGCGCCGTCCCAGTCCTTCAGCGAAAGGCGCATCGTGCTCACGTTCGAGCCGACGTGCGTCATGAGCTTCTCCTTGACGCGCGCGACGGTCATCTGTCGTTCGGTCGGACGGCGAGTTCAGGGTCAAGGGGGGACGGGCGTCAGAAGCTCCGGAAGGACGAGTGTCGAGTCGTCGCGAGAAAAAGGCGAAGAGACGAAGAAAGACGGCACGGGAAGGTTCGGGAAGCGCCAGATCCGCGACCGGAGGTGTCTGTTTCGAGAGCGGCGAGGAAACGGTCGGACCGCCGCGCGTGGGAACGCGGCACGTACGTATCGGTCGAAGCGGATCTCCATGAACCGCGCCTTCAGGTTGCTGTGCGTGACCATCAGCAGCACCGTGCTGTCCGCTTTGTTCAGCGATCCCGTGTCCGCCGTGACATACTCGCGGAGGTTCAGCAGATCCGTGTTCTTGATGGGGCCGTCGTAGCCGGTCATGGTGCCGTCGAAAACACCAGCTCGGCGCGAGGCGGCACAGGAGACTGCCTTGTGGAAGTCCGCGCGAAGGGGGCGTGGGCGACCGAGGGCCGCGCACCGACGTGTGACGCGCGCGAGAGTCAACGAAAGATCTCAAGAGCGTTCGAACGGAAAACAACTTTTGCCGGTCGGTCGGGCATCGTTTTCTTGGAGTTTTGGGAACAGCGGAAGCGTCACACCTGCGTTGGGATCGGATCCATCGGGGCGCACGGGCGAGTTCCGACGCAGTCGCCGGCGCACGAGCGCAGCGGAGCACGGAGTGTCCTCTGCCGGAACAACAGCGCGTACGCGACCGTCGTTCCACCACCCGAAGCCATGGCGCCCAAGGGTAAGAGGCCGACGACCACGCCGTCGCCGCCCAAGAAGCGAGTCACGCGGGGCGCCGCCGCCGCCGCCGCCGCAGGAAAAAAGAAATCGCCCGCGTCCGGCAAGAAGTCCCCGGCCGCCGCGAAGGGAGCCTTCTCCGACGACAACAAATCGTGGCTCAAACCGAAGAAGAAGCGCGAGCGCGAGCCCGAGCCGGAGAGCGAGGACGACGAGGACGACGAGGTCATCTCGGACGACGGCTCGGACGATGATTTGTCGGAAGACGAAGCGCTGGAAGGCGAGGCGGATGACGACGACGACGAGGAACTCGACGACGATGATTTCTCGGACGATGACGATGACGATGACGACGATGACGACGAGGACCCGATGGAGGGCGTGATGAACAAGTCCCCCGTGAAAGGAGCCGATCTGTTCGACGAGGAGGACGAGGACGAAGACGACTCCGAGGAGGATGAATTCGCCGGGCTCGACGAGGACGACGAGGACGACGAGGACGACGAGGACGACGCGTCCGAGTCAGAATCCGAGGAGCTGTTGCCCATCGAGAAGAAGGCGCGCAAGGAAGACGCGCGCTTGAGAAAAGAAAAGGCGGACGCGGCCGCCGAGCAGCTCGAGACCAACATCCAGGAGGAGGACGTGTACGAGCTGGAGGAGTCTGACGACGACCCGGACGCGCCTCCCAACTTGGAACACGTGCAGGCGCGGATCCAGGAGGTGGTACGGGTGCTCGGGGACTTCAAGGCGAGGCGCGAGGCTGGCAGGTCTCGAGGCGAGTACGTCGAGCGGCTCACGGCGGACCTCGCGACGTACTACGGGTACAACCACTTCCTGATCCGGTACTTCCTGGACACCTTCTCCGTGGCGGAGACCATGGAGCTGCTGGAGGCGAACGAGACGCAGAGGCCGGTGACGCTGCGCACCAACACGCTGAAGTGCCGCCGCCGCGAACTCGCCGCGTCGCTGATTAACCGCGGCGTGAACCTGGACCCCATCGGAAAGTGGTCCAAGGTGGGACTGCTCGTGTACGACAGCCGCGTGCCCATCGGCGCCACGCCGGAGTACATGGCGGGCCACTACATGCTGCAGAGCGCGTCGTCGTTCCTGCCCTGCATGGCGCTGGCGCCGCAGGAGGGCGAGCGCGTGCTGGACGTCGCCGCGGCGCCCGGCGGGAAGACCACCTACCTGGCGGCGCTCATGCGCAACACGGGCATGATCTTCGCGAACGAGTTTCAGAAGAAGCGCCTGTCGTCCCTCGTCGCGAACCTGCAACGGATGGGGTGCACCAACGCGTCCGTGTGCAACTACGACGGGCGCGCGTTGCCCAAGACGCTCGGCCGCGTCGACCGCGTGTTGCTCGACGCGCCGTGCTCGGGGACGGGCGTCATCGCCAAGGACAGCTCCGTGAAGGTGTCCAAGTCCGAGGCGGACATCGCGAAGTGCGCGCACTTGCAAAAGGAGCTGCTGGTGGCGGCCATCGACTGCTGCGACGCGGGCTCCAAGACGGGCGGGTACGTCGTGTACTCGACGTGCTCCGTCACGGTTGAGGAAAACGAGGCGGTGCTGGACTACGTCCTGCGCAAGCGCGACGTGCGGCTGGTGAACACCGGCCTGGAGTTTGGTCGGAACGGGTTCACGTCCTACCGGGGCAAGAACTTCCACCCCTCGGTGGAGAAGGCCAGGCGCTTCTACCCGCACGTGCACAACATGGACGGCTTCTTCGTCGCCAAGATCAAGAAGCTCTCCAACCGCACCGCCGCGCCGGGCGCGGCTTCGAAGGGCGATTTGCCCTTTGGCCGCGACGACGACGACGACGAGGACTTCGCCGCCGGGGGGTCGGACTCCGGCGAGCAGGACGGCGGCGAAGGCGCGGAGGACGGGTACGGGGTCGGGCAGGGCGTGGACGACGACGTTCGTGCGAAGAAAGAAAAGCCGGCGAAGAAGAAAAACGCGCGGGCGCGCATGCTGGCGGAGGCAAAGGCGGAGATTGAGGCGGAGCGCGCGAGGAAAGCGGAGAAGGAGAAACCCGCGAAGTCGTCGAAAAAGGCGGCGGGCGACGCGCCGGCGCCGAAGAAGAAAAAGAAGAAAAGCGCGTGATGTGCACACGTGGTGAGGTAGACGTGTCCTGGACGTCGTGCGCATCGCTCTAATTAGTTACACGCGAGGCTTCTACGCGGATATCGCGTAATATCGTTTTCGTCACTCTATCGTACATCGTCTTCGAACGCTCGTAAACCTCCTCTTCTAGACGCGAACCCTCGAAAACGCGAATTCAGCCGAGACTCGCGCGGCTCTGAGGAGCGCGCGTTTGGAGTTCTCGGCGTCACGTGCGCGTTTTCGGGATGCGCGTCTGCTCACGCGGTGGCGGCGACCGCCAGGCGGCTGCGGCCCTTCGGCGGGGCCTTGCCAGCCTTGGGAGCTCGGGGGGGCTTTGGCGTCTTGGGGGGCGGGGACGCCGCCGCGCCGTCGTCGGCGTCATCGTCGTCGTCGAGCTCCGCCTTCTCGGACGCCTTCGCGTCCTCCTCCTCGGACGTCCCAGAGACCTGGGGCTTCTCGCCGAACACCCACTGGTCGAACGGCTCCCACCCGGGGCGCAGGTAATGCCCGTCGGGGTCGCTCGCCGAGCCTCTCGGCGGTTTTGACGCCATCGCCTCAACGCGCGCCGCGTGGTGCTTGGCGCACCCGAAAAGCCGCTCGCCGTCCTCGCCGAAAGGCTTGAACCCGCGCTTGCACACCGGGAACCCCAGCTCCGTGCCTCCCGCGGTGCCCGCCTCGTTTTCGCCCCACTTGCGCATCGCCGCCACCACCGCGGCGCCCTGCGCGCCCGCCTTGCCTCCCTGGCCCTCGTAGTACCCGTAGAGCTCCGAGCTGACGCCGGCCACCGGGTAGCCGCAGATGAATCCGTACGGCACAGCCTTCGTGCGAGACTGCGTGTACATGGCTCAGCAGGACGGGAGGATCCCGGGGTCGGTGCCGTGCACGGGATCCTCCGCCGCCTCTGCGGCGCACTGTTTCCCGCCCCGCGCGCGGGACGTGCGCACGGGCGCGCAGTTGAACTCTTGGTGCAGCCTCCGCGCCACCTCCTCATCCGTCTCCTCCTTGGGCTCGCCGGAATCCTCCGACGACGCGGGCACCGAGTTGGAGGTGGTCTGCTTGGGCTTGGGCGAGGGCTTCACGCGTGAGGGCTTGGGCGTGGGGGGCTTCGACCGAGGCTTGGGGCTCTCGCACCGGTCCGAGCCGTCCAGCGACGCCGCCGACTGCACGCGCGCCGTCTTGCCGGGGGAAGAGGGCTTGAACTTTTCCATCTCTCTCACGCGTTTACCGCACGGCAAGCCGGTGGCGAACGCCGCAGCCGCCGCGAGGTTGCTGGTGGACGCGTACGCGGAGGCGTACGCGCCCTTGTTACCGTCGCCGTTCTCCTTCGCGGAGTCGGGGGACCCGGGGGGCTCGAGCTTCGGGCCGAGGAGCTTGGTCTTCATGCTCGGGTACCGGTTGACCGCTGACGACGAAGGCGAGCGCGGGAGTTCCGGAGTGGAGCACCCGGGGACGTCCGCCTCCCTCTTGATCAGCACGCCCGGCTCATTCTCCCCGAGCCACTGCTTGAGCTTGCGCTTGAGCATGGTCTCCCGG
>Ga0181559_10001963_pt1 | contig 20308 bp, 17 predicted proteins | sample 011ome_21_FD_133752 | JGI IMG/M metagenome (GOLD analysis project Ga0181559, IMG submission 133752) | Coastal salt marsh microbial communities from the Groves Creek Marsh, Skidaway Island, Georgia - 011508AT metaG (megahit assembly) | ecosystem: Environmental > Aquatic > Marine > Intertidal...
AAAGTACAGAGTCCGACTACTTACTTCCAAACGCCGTACTTAAAATTTTTGGCTCAACGCTAAAAACTACTGCTACTCAAAACTGTCGTGTGTGATCAGTTTCGAGGGTTTGAATTAACGCAGTTGCTTACTCGTTGAGTTGTATTTTCTGATACAAAACAACCAGCAAACACCCACTTCTATTACTTGATTAAGTTGTTAAAGAGCTTCCCTGTGAACAGGGAGTGCGCATTATACTGATTGCGCTCTGACTGACAAGCTTTTTTTAAAAAATTTTTAACTTTTTTAAAACGCCCAAACTCCTCATTTGGAGCGGGCTGGAGCCATCAAGTCCAGGGCCGCGCATTCTACTGAAAACACTGCCCAATACAAGGGTTAATTTAAAGATTTTTTATGTTTTTTTAACGCTGGCTACTTGCACTTTCACCAGGGTCTGTAATTACCGATAGAAGCGGTTTGTAAAGTTATTTGCGATAACACAGGTGGAAGAGTTTTTTGCCCCGTTTAAGCAGAAAATACTGACCATAAAAAGCTTTATCCCAGGAAAGACAAGCTGTCGGGTCTGTAACTTTCTCACCATTGACTGAGACAGCACCATTACCAATGAACTCTCTGGCCATCTTATTCGACTGGGCAAGGCCCGTGGACACCAGAGCCTCAACCAGTGTTCCAGCCTCAATAACAGAAGAAGGCATTCCATCCTGCTTCAACTGACCGAAGTCCTCTTCAGTAAGACTGCTGATATCACCGCTGAACAATGCATCACTGATTCGCTGCGCTGCAGCAAGACCTTCCTCACCATGCACCAGCCGTGTTACTTCGCTAGCCAGTACGCTTTGTGCTTCAGGCCGGCCTTGTGCATTTTTATCCGCTTCCTCTATTGCTTCTATTTCAGCTACATCCAGAAAAGTAAAATACCTAAGGAACTTGTAGACATCCGCATCTGCTGTATTGATCCAGAACTGGTAAAAGGCATAAACAGATGTCCGTGCCGGATCCAGCCAGATGGTACCCTCTTCAGTTTTTCCAAACTTGCCACCATCTGCCTTGGTAACAAGCGGCAACGTCAGGCCGAATACCTGCCGCTTATTAAGACGACGGGTAAGATCTATACCTGCAGTAATATTGCCCCATTGGTCAGATCCGCCGATTTGCAGTGAACAATCGTGCATTTGATTGAGCATGGCAAAATCATAGGCCTGTAAAATCATGTAACTGAATTCGGTATAGGAAATACCATCGCCTTCACGATCAATGCGCTGCTTGACGCTTTCTTTTTGAATCATGGCATTAATGGAGAAATGCTTGCCGATATCACGCAGAAAAGTCAGCACATCCTTGTCTGCGGTCCAATCCAGATTATTTACAACAAGTGCGGAATTCTCGCCACAGTCAAAATCAATAAAGCGGGACAACTGTTCCTTGATACGTTCGGTCCATTCTGCGGTGACCTCCAGGGAGTTCAGCTTGCGCTCCTTGGCCTTAAAACTGGGGTCACCAATCATACCGGTAGCCCCTCCAGCCAGCGCGATAGGCTTATGGCCAGCCAACTGGAAACGCTTGAGTGCCAGCAGTGGTACCAGTGAGCCGATATGCAGACTATCTGCTGTTGGGTCAAATCCACAATAAACAGTCCGGCATTGTTCAGCCAGATGATCCCTTAGCTCTTCATGTGCAGAAGCCTGCATAAGCAGGCCGCGCTGATCGAGGTTTTCTATAAGTTGCTTGTCTGTCACGAAATATATCTTGGGTGCTAGTAAAAAGAGGGCGCAACTTTACTAGAACCACTCCCAGAATTCTAGGTACAGCATGAGCCCCCATGCACTTGCGCCACTAACATGACAAAAACAGTGGTATCCGTGGGGTAGAAGCCCCTACAATAGACATCGCTGACGTCTTTGACATTCTGTAAATTCTGATATAATCCAGAGAATTACGGCAATTTTTAAACAAGATACTCTAAGAATCTTATGGATCTCTTTGATTCTACAAAACGCCGTCTGGGCAGCCTCCTCCCTGAGAAGCATCGTTTTCTCCTGCTGGGACTTGTTGGTATTCTGGTTATCATCACTCATGATGATAACTACACTGATACGCCTTTCACATTTCGATATTCAGGGATACCAATAACACAGACCAGTCTGAATTCCTTCACTGCTCCCGATTCTGATACCTCTAATGAGCCTCCACCAGAGCTAGCGTCCACTTCAGATTCGGATGCAAACGCTTCTACTATTGACAGTAGCCTGAACACAGGGGCATCGCCAATCGACCCTCCCATGATGGCATCTGCCGAAATACCCATGACGCTTCCGGCAGCCAATTCACCGGATTTTGTTACTGAGGTGAAGTCAGGTGACAATCTGAGCCTCATCTTCAAACGTGCAGGACTTACTGCCCAGGATGTGTACCAGGTCACCAGAAGCGCTCCCCAGGCCCGTGTACTTAACAGTCTTTACCCCGGTTACACTCTTGAATTCAATTTTGATGACAATAAAAAGCTGTCAAAACTCAAGATCATCAAGGACAAGCTGAGAAGTACTGAAATAGTTCGCAATGACGAGGGCAACTACATTGCCACTGATATCACTCTCGAACCTGACATTCACCAGGTCTACCGCGAAGCTATCATTGACGACTCATTGTTCCTGGCTGCCAGACGCGGCGGTATTTCTGCCAGCATAACCATGGAACTGGCCAGTATTTTCGGAGGCGTGATCGATTTTATGCTCGATACACGCAAAGGCGATACCTTCAACATTCTGTATGAAGAAAAATATCTGGATGGGGAATTTATCGGTACAGGAAGGATCCTTGCAACGCAGTTTACCAATCAGGGAGACACCCATACGGCAGTTCGTTACGTGAACCTGGCGGGAGAATCCGACTTCTATAATCCCCGCGGTGAAAGTATGCGTAAAGCCTTCCTGCGCAACCCGGTAGACTTCACAAGGATCAGTTCCGGTTTCAGCTTGAGCAGAAAGCATCCTATTCTCAATACTATCCGTGCTCATAAAGGCACTGATTATGCTGCTCCCCGGGGGACACCCGTTGTTGCCGCCGGTGATGGACGTGTCACCTGGGCTTCTCGCAATGGCTCATTTGGCAAGCTTGTAGTCATACAACACGGCGAACGCTTCCAGACCAAATACGCTCACCTGAATGATTACGCCAATGGCATTAAAAAAGGAAAGCGAATCAAGCAGGGACAGATCATTGGATATGTGGGCTCAACAGGCGGAGCTACAGGTCCTCACCTTCATTATGAATTCCTGATGGATGGAGTTCACCGTAATTCGCGAACCATTCATAGCAAATTACCCAAAGCTGAATCTGTCGCTTCATCTGAAATGCAACGCTTCAGGGAGCAGACCCAGATTCTCCTGTCACAACTGGAAGTACATACCAGCGAAACGAAAAACATCGCCCAATTAACTGCCAACGCGGAACAGTAATGGCGTCTTCTATCTATATCGGTTTGATATCCGGCACCAGCATGGATGCCATTGATTGTGCCCTGGTGGATTTCAACGACTCCGAACCCAACCAGCTGGATTTCGTAACCACAGAAATTCCGGTGGATCTTCGTGAAAAACTACTTTTCCTCTGTGACAATCACAACGGCCAGATACCCTTATTGGGAGAAGCTGATGTGGAATTTGCTCGCCAGATGGCCATTGCTGTTGACCATATTCTTGAAGAAAACCGACTCAAGGCCTCACAGATTGCCGCTATAGGCAGCCATGGGCAGACCATTCGCCACCATCCTCCGGGGCAAAATATATCGACCCCCTATACCATCCAGATCGGCGATCCAAACACACTTGCAGAACTTACCGGTATAACTACCATAGCTGACTTCAGACGCCGGGATATGGCTGCCGGTGGACAGGGAGCCCCCATCGTTCCAGCTTTTCATAGAGAAGTATTTGCCAGTGCCGACCATGACAGAATCATTCTTAATATCGGAGGCATGGCTAATATCACCGTGTTGACGAAGCTGGGGGAAATATCGGGCTTTGATACCGGTCCCGGAAACGTGCTAATGGACTACTGGATACAGAAAAAGCAGGGACATCCCTACGACCGAAACGGAAGTTGGGCATCCAGGGGAGAACCCAGCAAAGAATTACTCAATGCGCTTCTGTCAGACCCATACTTTTCCCAGCCGCCGCCCAAAAGCACAGGAAGGGAGCTTTTCAATGGCAAGTGGCTGGAAGAAAAACTGGATTCAATGTCAGAATTTGTCACTCCTGAAGATATCCAGGCATCCCTCCTTGAACTCAGTGTGACCAGTATCCGTGATGCCATACTGGATCATTTCCCAAGCGGCGAAATCATTGTCTGCGGCGGTGGTGTGCACAACAACTTATTAATGGAAACCCTCGCAGCTTCAATGCCTGATTTTGACGTTATGCCCAGCGACAAGCTTGGTGTTATGGCCGACAGCGTCGAAGCCGTAGCCTTTGCCTGGTTAGCACACAACACCCTATCTCACCGAGCGGTAGATTTCAGGGAGATTACAGGCTCATCCCACCCTGTAATAGCAGGAGGAATCTACTGGGCTACACACCATTAATAATAGGACATCTTACAAAGGCAGGCATATCATAAGTGAGCACACTGTATAAACTGAAATCAGTCCGCTGGACATTCCCGTCTTTAAGCGCAATCGGCGCCTTTCCTGTGGCAAATTGCCCACGCAGGACAAATGACGCCTGCGGCACCTTGGTCCACATTACGATCAGATTTTGATTGAGACTAGATGGAGAATGACATGCCGCAACCACAGGTGGTTGTGGCGAGCGGATTCTGAACTGTGAAGCGGGAACCTTCCAGGCCTTCCGTATAGTCAACAATAGAACCAACCAGATACTGGTAGCTTAAGGGATCTACAAGCAACTCGGCACCATTGTTTCCAATGACCGTATCATCATCGTTGACAGCCTCATCGAATGAAAAGCCGTACTGGAATCCGGAGCAACCACCACCTGTAACGAAAACACGCAGCTTGAGGTCAGGATTGCCCTCTTCACTGATCAGTGCATTCACTTTCCTGGCGGCATTATCTGTCAGCGATATCGCTACTGCATCGTGGGTGCCGACAACGGAGTCTGTCACATTTCCTGCTGCTGTCATGAGTCAAGAATAGGTAAAAGTTAGAGGGTGATTATCCAATAACCAAGCAAAACAGTCAAGTATTTGGCAGGACAGGATTGTCTTCAGGTATTCTCGGCGAGCTTGGCCTTACCAGCACTTTCCAGGAGCTCTGAGGTATCACGACCAATCTGGCGCGGCTTAAGTTCCGCTGAGGATTTATGGCAAAGACTTCCATTAACCTCAGATCCCATCACCATTTCGATCAAGTGATAATAAACGTTACCGACAACCCGTGCCTTGGCCGCCAGCTCCAGGTGCTGACTGGAATAGACATCACCTTCTACAAGGCCATTAACTATCACTGAAGGGACCTGGATTTCACCCTGCACGAGACCACTTTCGCGAATACGGACTTCTGCGGACGAATCATCATCGGCATATATATTACCCCGAATCTTTCCTTCCACTTCCAGGACACCACTGAAATGCAGGTCACCAGTAATTTCTGTGGCCTTGGAAATCAAGGTGGTTATATTTTCTGTACTGAACGGTTTTTTCACAAAACAAACTCCGCTAATTCGCCAGACTGGAAAGCGTTACGCATTATAGGGTATCTGCAAACAGATTGAGACTACAGAAAGCTGATTATTCGACAAGCCACGCAAAACTTTTCTGGACTGTCTTGTCATCATTACTTTGATCTACTGCCAGTATCTGCACTCCAGTAGGGGAAAAACCCTCAGGTAAAACCATTTCCCCCTGGATATTCTGGAAATACCGGAATTGCAGTTTGATATCCAGCTGATCCTCATTTACTGAAAGTCCTCGCAAAGGCAGAGAAACTTCCTGGCGATCCTGGGAACCAAGAATATTCACATTGGCATAACCGTTAATGAGATTCTCGTTATTGCCTACCTGTCGCAACTCAAGACGATATCGAAAGCGGCGTTCTTCATCTGTGCTGATCAGATCAAGTTGCCCTATACTCATTCCTGACTCGGCACTATCTGGAGACATGATCTGCTTATAGAACAGAACATCCTCCTGTAGCTGTGCAATGGTCTCCCGCAAGTTCAGGATAGTCGCCTGCACTTCCTCCAATGCCTGCCGATCAACAGCGCCTGCCTGCTGGGCATTGATCAACTCCTGCTGCAGGATTCCCATTTCAATACTCATATCATCAACTTGCAGTAACAACTGATCTCTTTGCTGCATGGCGTCACCGTTGACCAGAACTCCCCGATAATGGCCATAAAAATAGGCACCACTGCCTACCAGCGCCATAAGCAGAACAATACCAAAACGTACCAGCGCCTTTTTCAAGGGCTGATGTGGGACAACCACCATTTTCAGCTGTTTGCTGCCTTTGACTGTCGGTGTTCTGCTCAACGTAAATGCCTATCCTGCTGGTTATATTTACCGAAGTAGCCTATCAACCAGTCGGTCGGGAAATCTTCCTGTTATTGTCTCAGGGAAGAGCCGCAACGATATCCAGGCCAGAAGTCTCTTTCAGGCCAAACATTATATTCATGTTTTGAACAGCCTGTCCTGCAGCCCCTTTTACGAGATTATCCTCTGCTGCCAGTACAACAACAGTGTCGCCTCCCTGGGGGCGACACACTGACAAATGCAGATTATTTGTGCCACGCACACTGCGTGTATCAGGACTCAAGCCTGACTCCAGCACATCCACAAAGGGTTCATCACGATAGAAGTCCTCAAATAATGCCTGCAAATCCACCTCCCTGTTGACCAGGGTGCTATACAGGCTTGCCTGGATTCCCCGAATCATCGGGGTCAGATGGGGCATAAAGGTCAGACTGACATTTCCCTGGCTGGCATTATTGAGCCCCTGTGTTATTTCAGGCAAGTGACGATGACCATCAATCTTGTAGGCCTTCATGCTCTCACTGGCTTCACATAACAGACTACCAATACTGGCACTGCGCCCGGCGCCACTGACCCCCGACTTACAGTCTGCAATCAGCCGGGTACAATCCACCAGGGCGTTTTTTACCAGAGGAAGGAACCCCAACTGTACTGCCGTGGGATAACAGCCAGGATTTGCGACAATCCGGGCATTCCTTGTCTGCTCCCGATTCATTTCCGGCAGACCATAGACTGCTTCTTCCACCAAATCCGGACAGGCATGTTCCATTCCATACCACCTGGACCATTCAACAACGTCCTTGATCCGGAAATCAGCGGACAGATCAACGACACGAGTATCGGCTTTGACTAGTTCCGGTACCATTGTCATGGCGGTGCCATTGGGTGTTGCAAAAAAAACGATGTCACAGGCTGCCAGCACGTCTGCTGAAGGCTCAACGAAATCCACATCAAGATTCCCGCGCAGGTTGGGGAACAGGGAAGACACAGCTTTCCCCGCCTCTCCTCTGGACGTGACTGCCTGGAGCCGGACGTCTGGATGCTTGACCAGAAGTCGCAAGAGCTCCTGCCCGGTATATCCTGTTGCACCTACAATGCCTGCTTTGATCAAAACTGTACCTCGCAATACTTGCCCTTTGGCAAGCCAGTAAAAAGGGGGCGGTATGATAAAAGCACTTCCCTCAAAGATAAAGGGGAATGCCGTTTTAGCCTCAGGGTTGTAATGGTATCATTCGAGGCTTTATTTTAATCAGTACAGGCATTTCATGCTCTGGTTCAAAGCCCTACATATTATCGCCATGGTCTGCTGGTTTGCGGCAATTTTCTACCTGCCCAGGCTGTTTGTTTACCATGCCATGAGCGATGATGAAATCAGCAACGAGCGATTCAAGATCATGGAGCGCAAGCTGTACCGTGGAATCATGACCCCTTCAGCAATCGCAACCATCATATTTGGCGCTGTTCTCATTGGATACAATCCACAATTCTATTTTTCACAGGGCTGGATGCATGCCAAACTGTTTTGCGTGGCGCTTCTGCTTATATACCACGTCCTCTGCTGGCAACATCTCAGGAAATTCCGGGACGATAAAAACGAGAAGACTCATATTTATTTCCGTTTTTTCAACGAAGCACCGGTTATTCTACTGATCATCATTATCATTTTGGTCGTCGTCCGACCTTTTTAAACCAGGATATTCTATGACATCGGAAATGAATCATTCCCGCTCAGAAACCCTCTTCGCATCAGCCAGAAATGTAATTCCAGGCGGCGTTAATTCTCCGGTCAGGGCTTTTAAGGGGGTAGGTGGTATACCTGTTTTCTTCAACAAGGGAGAAGGAGCCTGGCTATTTGATGAAGACGGCAACCGCTACGTGGATTATGTCGGATCCTGGGGCCCCCTTATACTGGGACATCGCCATCCAGCCGTGGTACAGGCACTTAAGGAGCAGATGGAACTGGGTCTCACCTTTGGAGCACCTACAGAAAAGGAAGGTGAGCTAGCCGGACTTATTACGGAACTTGTTCCTTCCATTGACTCGGTCAGGCTGGTCAATTCAGGTACGGAAGCAACCATGAGTGCTATACGACTTGCCAGGGGATTTACAGGCCGGGACAAAATACTCAAATTTGAAGGCTGCTACCATGGTCATGTTGACTCGCTCCTTGTTAAAGCCGGGTCTGGCGCTCTTACACTGGGATCACCTGATTCTCTTGGCGTTCCACAATCCACATCATCTGAGACCTATGTCCTCCCATATAATGATCTGGATAGCGTTGACAGCCTGTTTGCACAATCCGGAAAAGAGATTGCCTGTGTAATTATCGAACCTGTTGCAGGCAATATGAATCTTGTTCCTCCCGGACCAGGTTATCTTGAGGGACTACGTGCCCTATGCAATCAGTATGGTGTTGTCCTCATTTTTGATGAAGTCATGACCGGGTTCAGGACAGCTCTTGGCGGTGCCCAATCCGTTTACAACATCATCCCCGACCTGACCACTCTTGGTAAAGTGATTGGCGGTGGTTTACCCGTTGGCGCTTTTGGTGGCAAAAAAGAGATCATGGACATGCTGGCCCCCAGTGGCCCTGTTTACCAGGCAGGCACGCTGTCCGGCAACCCCCTGGCGGTAACGGCAGGACTTACCACGCTGAGGGAAATCAGCAAACCAGGATTCTTTGAGGCATTAACAGACAAGACAGCTGCATTGCTTACTGGCTTGAAAGCCAGGGCCGATGCGGCAGGCATACCATTTACTACCAATCAGGTCGGCGGCATGTTCGGCTGTTTCTTCAGTGAAGACGAAAAGATCAGCCATTTCAGCCAGGTAATGGCCTGTGATACCGAACGATTCAAGCACTATTTCCACCAGATGCTCGATAGCGGCATCTACCTGGCACCCTCAGCTTTTGAGGCCGGTTTTGTTTCCGCTGCCCATGGTGACGTGGAATTACAACTGACTCTGGATGCCGCGGAAAAAGCCTTTGCACGCATATAATAAAACCAATAAACACACTAATGAGAAAGGGAACCACTATGAAGAAGTATCATGTCTACGGCATCGGTGCCGCCCTGGTAGACCAGGAATTTGAAGTACAGGACAGTTTTTTTGAACACGAAAGTATTCAAAAAGGCATCATGACCCTGGTGGACGGCGAATCCCAGGCCACACTGGAACAGCGCCTGCTGGACACATTCGGCCTGAAAACCCGGGCCGGAGGCGGCTCCGTAGCAAACTCTATGTATGCCATTTCCCAGTTTGGTGGAAACGCTTTCTTTTCATGCAAGGTCGCCAATGATGATGCCGGCTCTTTTTACCTTGAACAGTTGGGCCATAACAACATCCACACCAATCTCGATAACCATAACCGGGATGATGGTGTAACTGGCAAATGCCTGGTTATGGTAAGCCCTGATACGGAACGTACTATGCTCAGCTTCCTGGGCATTTCAGAGTCCCTGTCAACTAGCGAGATTGATGAAGATGCGCTCAAGGATTCAGAGTATGTCTATCTCGAAGGGTACCAGGTCACCTCGGACAGCGGTCGTGCAGCTTCCATTCATGCCAGGCAGGTTGCAGAGAAACATGGCGTCAAGACTGCCATCACTCTGTCAGACTCGGCGATGGTCCAGTTTTTCCGCGGAGGCCTGCAGGAAATGATCGGTGACGGCGTGGACCTGATTTTTGCCAATGATGTAGAAGCAAAGGAGTGGACAGGTAAAGAAACTGTGGAAGAAGCAATCGAAGGCCTCAAAGCCATCGCCAAACAGATCGTGGTTACCTGCGGTTCTGAGGGTGCCCTGTTGTTTGATGGGGAAAAGAACATCAGCATCGAGCCGCATGAGGTCAAAGCAGTAGACAGCAACGGTGCCGGTGATATGTTCTCCGGGGCTTTCCTGTATGCCATTTCAGCGGGCCATGATTTTGAAACAGCGGGCAACCTCGCTAGCCTGGCTGCGGCCACAACGGTCAGCAGTTTCGGCCCTCGCCTGCCTTCAGAAACTCATCAGGAGATCAAAGCTAGAATTATTGGTTGAACTGATTCAGGCCAGATATTCTGGCTATTTTATCTTAGTACAAAAAAAACCGGGATCTCAATCGAGATCCCGGTTTTTGTATTCCGGACCCGGAACCCTGCTTATTTCTGGTCAACCATCTCTAAAAGGTGTCGAACCAGCAACAAGTTTAAGGATTCTGATTCCTGATTACTCAACAGACGCTTTATCTTCGTCAGTTATATCTTTCATGGTCAGGCTTATCTTGCCTCGGTCATCAATCTTGAGAACCCTGACCACAATTTCCTGCTTCTCTTTCAGAAAGTCTGTCACATTTTCCACACGCTCCTGAGCGATCTGTGAAATATGTACAAGACCATCCTTGCCAGGCAGGATTGTGACAAAAGCACCAAAATCAACAATCTTGGAAACAACGCCCTTATACAGCTTACCTATTTCGGCTTCTGCAGTAATCTCCTCGACCATAGCAACAGCGGCATCACGTGAAGTAGCATCCTCACCATAGATACGCACGTTACCATCATCATCGATATCGATTGAGGCACCGGTCTCCTCAGTAATAGAACGGATAACTGCACCACCTTTACCGATTACATCCCTGATCTTGTCAGGATGGATTTTAAGGTTGGCCATGGAAGGTGCATTTTCAGAAATCTCACCTGGAGCAGAAATCACCTTGTTCATTTCAGCAAGGATATGCATCCTGGCGTCATAGGCCTGGTCAAGTGCCGTCTCCATGATTTCTTCAGTAATCCCCTGGATCTTGATATCCATCTGCAGAGCAGTAACACCATTGGCAGATCCGGCTACCTTGAAATCCATATCACCCAGGTGATCTTCATCCCCAAGGATATCCGTCAAAACAGCTACGCCGTTGTCTTCCTTGATCAACCCCATCGCAATACCGGCAACCGGTGCTTTTACAGGCACGCCCGCATCCATCAGAGCCAGAGAGGTACCACAGACAGAGGCCATGGAACTTGAACCATTGGATTCAGTGATTTCTGAAACTACACGAATGGCATATGGAAATTCTTCGTCTGATGGCAGTACGGCTGCAACACCACGACGCGCCAGTCGACCATGGCCAATTTCACGACGTTTCGGACCGCTCATAAAACCTGTCTCACCCACACTGAAGGGAGGGAAGTTGTAATGCAGCATGAAGTTGTCTTTCTTTGTGCCGGAAAGATCTTCAATGATTTGTGCATCACGTAAAGCACCAAGAGTTGCCACGACAACAGCCTGAGTTTCCCCACGAGTAAACAGGGCAGAACCATGTGTCTTGCTCAACACACCAGTTTCAACCTCAATCTGACGAACAGTTTTTGTATCACGACCATCAATTCGCGGCTGGCCCTTGATAATATTCTGACGTACGATTTTCTTTTCCAGGGAAGCAAAAATACCCTGGACTTCTTTTGCAGTCACTGCTGGCTCGACATCTTCACTGACAAACTGTTCTACAGCCTGGTCACGCAGTTCTTCCAGTTTATCCTGTCGCTGCATCTTGTCAGAAATCTGGTAGGCTGAATTAATACCATCACCAAAACTGGCAGTAATAGCATCAGTGAGTACATCATTGGTGGCTGGAGGCTCCCAGTCCCAGGCTGGCTTGCCAGCTTCGGCCTGGAATTCATTGATCGCCTGAACAACAACCTGCATTTCCTGATGAGCAAAAAGCACAGCACCAAGCATCAGGTCTTCACTGAGCTCTTTCGCCTCTGATTCAACCATAAGTACTGCAGCACCAGTACCTGCAACTACCATATCCAGGTCAGATGTCTCCAGAGCTTCTGCGTTTGGATTCAGAAGGTAACCATCCGTATCGTTATAACCAACGCGAGCTGCACCCAGTGGGCCAGCGAAAGGAATACCGGAAATAGCGAGAGCGGCTGAAGCACCGATCATGGCCGCAATATCCGGGTCAACATTTTTTTCTGAAGAAACGACAGTACAGATAACCTGCACTTCGTTCATAAAACCTTTAGGGAATAAGGGACGAATCGGCCTGTCGATCAGGCGGGAAGTCAGGGTCTCTTTTTCAGTTGGACGACCTTCCCTCTTGAAGAAGCCACCTGGAATCTTACCGGCAGCATAGGTTTTTTCCTGATAGTTAACTGTCAGGGGGAAGAAACCCGCATCGGGGTTAGCTGACTTTCTTCCTACGACCGTGGCAAGTACAGTTGTATTGCCTATTGTTACAAGCACTGCTCCGGTGGCCTGACGAGCAACCTTTCCTGTTTCCAGGATGACAGTGTCATTTCCATATTTGAATTCTTTCCGAATCGGATTAAACATAATGTATCTCTTTTCTTTTCGTACGAATCCTGGCCGACCCCATGCCGGCCAGGTCAGGAACCCCCAACGAAGTTACATTGCACTTTATTGGAGGTTCTGGGTTTTACCTGCGCAGACCAAGACGCTTGATCAGATCAGCGTAACGGTTAAGGTCTTTACGTTTCAGGTAATCGAGCAGCTTACGACGGGTATTCACCATGCGGATAAGTCCACGGCGTGAATGGTGATCGTGATTGTGCTCTTTGAAGTGGTTTTGAAGCTGGTTGATATTGTGAGTCAGCAAAGCTACCTGTACTTCGGGGGAACCAGTGTCACCTTCAGACAGGGCATACTCGGCCACAACTTCAGCTTTCTTTTCGGCTGATAAAGCCATAGTGATATCTCCTGTTAATATGCGTTAATTGAATCCAACATCCTTTTAACTCAGTATAACCATGCATATTTATAGTTACCTGAAATGCAATCCTTGCGCCCTGCCACCAACAGACTTGTCTGCAGGGTTCAAGGGGTGCGTACCATAGCACACATCAGCGCCCTTATACACCCTAATTCTGCTGGTTCAACAGCCTTACAGGCTTGACGCGGCCATCATCCAGAATACTGCCAATACCAAAGAAACCCTCATCATCATACAACCTGACTATTCCATTTGTGGGGAGCGCGCGGGCTATTACCGGCTGCCCCTGTCTCATGAAATCAGCAGTGATCATGGGCAAAGTGACTTTTACCAGCTCTTCTACTGCCAGATCAGGCGGGTATAGATAGGAGTCCAGCGCTTGAGCACCTCCCTGCTCAGCCGCTTCCTCGAGCTTTTCCAGGGTGACACTTTGCGACTCGGTGAAAGGCCCTGACTGCAAACGTCTCAAAGCAGTGACATGACCGCCGACACCGAGCATATCGCCCAGGTCATCAGCTATCGAACGGATATAGGTTCCCTTTGAACAATCCACTTCCAGGTCGACTTCATCGCCACGGAAATCCAGCAGCTCAAGCCGATAAATGGTGACATGCCTGACTTTCCGCTCCACCTCCTGTCCTTTCCTGGCAAGTTTGTATAAAGGGACGCCTTGATGCTTCAGCGCAGAGTACATGGAAGGTACCTGGGTGATTTCACCCCGAAAGGATTCAAGGCATTGCTCGAGCTCCTTCAAGCTGACAGTATCATCGGTACTACTGACAATATTCCCCTGGGAATCACCGCTATCTGTTTTAATACCCAGGCGAATGGTGGTTCGATAGGACTTGTTAGCATCGAGAAGAAACTGGGAAAGCTTGGTGGCTTCACCAAAGCATAGTGGCAACACCCCTGTAGCAAGAGGATCCAGACTACCGGTATGACCCGCCTTGGCCGCATCCAGCAATCTTTTCACGCGTTGAAGACTGCGGTTGGAAGATTCGCCGGTTGGTTTATCCAGCACGATAATGCCGGATATCTTTCTGCCACGTGCTCGCCTGGCCAACTGAAGCAACCTTTATAACGTTGAAATGGATTTATTGGTCGTCATCATCATTATGCTGATGATCACGTTCATCCATGGCAAGAGCCTCATCAATGAGACCGGTCAGGTACTGACCCCGGGCCAGGGTATCGTCAAAGATAAATTTGAGCTTAGGAATAGTACGCAAATTGATTTCCTTTGCCAGCATGGACCTCAGGAAACCGGCCGCCTTGTTTAAGGCTTCAATGCTGTCATTAGCTTCTTCCATCGTGCTTTTACCCAGCAATGTGACAAATACTGTAGCGTGAGCCAGATCCTTGCTAACCCGAACGCTTGTCACTGATGCCATACCAACACGCGGGTCACGAACCTCGTTCTGTATAAGCAGGGCAATTTCCCTTTTTAACAGGTCGGAAACCTTGTCTACCCTGTTAGAGACTCTACCCATACTTTGCTCTGCTTGTTATTGTCACATTCAGAAAACGAATCCTTTCCTTACAGTGACCTGGCAACTTCCTTGCGTTCAAATACCTCGATCTTGTCACCCACACGTACATCAGTGTAGTTCTTTACGCCGATACCGCATTCCATACCATTCCTTACTTCCTGGGCTTCATCCTTGAATCTGCGCAGTGATTCAAGCTCACCTTCGTAAATGACCACGTCATCACGCAATACGCGGATAGGCTTGCTTCGATAAACAGTCCCCTCAATAACCATGCTACCAGCGATAGCACCGAATTTAGGCGACATGAATACATCGCGAACTTCGGCAACACCAAGAATCTCTTCCTGAAGCTCTGGCGCGAGCATGCCGCTCATAACTGCTTTCACATCATCAATGAGGTCATAAATGACACTGTAGTAACGCATTTCCAGCCCTTCATTTTCAACGAAGGTTCTGGCGGCTTTGTCGGCTCGAACATTGAAGCCAATGATGGTTGCTCTGGATGTCTGGGCCAACTGGACATCTGTTTCTGAAATACCTCCAACACCGGAAGAAACCAGGTTCACGGAAACCTCTTCATTGCCCAATCCCATCAATGCAGAGGAAATTGCTTCCAGGGAACCACGTACATCAGTTTTCAGAACTACATTGAGCACCTGTTTGTCAGCATCACCCATGGTAGCAAACATACTTTCCATTTTGGCCGCCTGCTGTTTCGCAACCTGGGTTTCACGGAACTTGTTCATCCTGAATTCTGCGACTTCCCTGGCTTTCTTCTCATCCTGGACAATCAGGAAATCATCGCCCGCATCAGGTGTACCGTTTAGCCCCAGAATCTCGACAGGAATTGAGGGGCCTGCTTCTTTAATCTGCTTGCCATTTTCATCAATCATTGCCCTGATCTTGCCGTACTCATGACCGGCAAGAATGATATCCGACATTTTTAGTGTACCGTTCTGAATCAGAACAGTTGCAACCGGACCACGCCCCTTGTCCAGACGAGATTCAATAACCACACCCTTGGCATCACAATTTTCGATTGCCTTGAGTTCGAGCAGCTCAGACTGGAGCAGGACAGCTTCCAACAGTTCAGGAATTCCCTTGCCGGTCTGGGCTGATACCTCAATAAACTGGGTTTCACCGCCCCATTCTTCAGGCGTCAGCCCTTTGGCTGCCAGTTCATTTTTCACTCGGTCAGGATCAACGCCCTCCTTGTCCATCTTGTTGATAGCAACCACCAGTGGCACTTCCGCTGCCTGGGCATGTTGAACAGCCTCTTCAGTCTGCGGCTTAACTCCGTCATCACCCGCAACAACCAGAATAACAATATCAGTCGCCTGAGCACCGCGGGAACGCATCGCACTGAACGCAGCATGGCCTGGTGTATCAAGGAAAGTGATCATGCCGTGTTCGGTATCCACATGATAGGCACCGATATGCTGCGTGATACCACCGGCCTCACCGGAAGTCACAGAAGATTTACGGATATAGTCCAGAAGTGATGTTTTACCGTGGTCAACATGCCCCATTACGGTCACGACTGGTGCACGCGGTACTTCTTCACCTTCATATTTGATGGATTCAACGAGATTTTCTTCAATCGCATCATCAGAAACGGTTTTAGGTTTATGCCCCAGTTCCTCAACCAGCAGGACAGACGTATCCTGATCCAGAATATGGTTAACCGTGGCCATCACCCCCATACCCATCAATGTCTTGATAAGCCCGGCACTCTTCAGATGCATACGTTGGGCGAGATCCCCAACGGTGATTGCTTCCGGGATTTCAATTTCACGTGAAATAAATTCTGTTGGTTTTTCGAATTTGTGCTCTTTCTGACCCTGGCTTAACTTGCGACGACCACCTCTGCGACGGGATCCCCCTTCAAGTTCTTCTTCATCCAGAATGAAGTCATCACTGGATCGAATGGGCTGGAATTTCTTCGGCTCTCCAAGATCCCTTTTGCGTAATCCTCCCTTTTTCTTTTCGATACCATCCGCTTCGGCACGCTGGCTGTCTTTACGGACTGAAGGTTTCTTGGCTTCCCTGCGGGATTCCGGTTTCTCCTCTACAGGAACTTCCACCGGGGAGACAGACTCTTTCGCTGGGCTGGTCGGAGAACCAGAACTTGCAGCTTTCTCAGCAGCAGCCTTTTCGGCTTCAGCCTGCCTGGCCTTCTCCGCTGCTTCATGTTCAAGACGTTCCTTTTCTTCCTGCTCAAGACGCTCAGCTTCCTTGCGCTCTGCTTCCAGCTGGGCTTCTTCAACACTGCGCTTGACGTAAGTTCTTTTTCTGCGAACTTCAACATTCACAGCTTTGCTGCGGCCCTGGTTATCCGACGTCTTAAGGGTCTCTACCGTTTTACGCTTGAGCGTAATCCGACGCGGTGTAGCACCAGCAGAGGTATCCTCGCCATGCTTGCTTTTCAGCGACAACAGCAGGGTAGCACGCTCATCATTAGTCATCGTGTCATCAGCTTTTGTCTGGGGCAGGCCTGCTTCCTTGATCTGTTCCAGTAGACGATCCTCAGGAACTCCGACCATTTTAGCTAGCTCAGTGATTGTTACATCAGCCATTCAACTCTCCGACTTTTGCTGCTTGAATGAAATCTATTTTTTTTCAAAACCTGGAAATTCAATCGTATTGATTCAGGACTTTTCCTCTGAAGAATCTTCAGTAGACTCTTCTTCAGCCTCATCTTCAAACCAGGGTGCCCTGGCTGTCATGATCAGCTGACCTGCACGCTCTTCATCCATGCCGTCAATGACCATCAGTTCATCAATGGATTGTTCGGCAAGATCTTCCATGGAAAGCACTCCAATTTTGGACATGGCCAGTGCAAGCTCATTATCCATTCCTTCCATATTCAGAAGGTCATCCTTGATACCAGCCTTGCTGATATCTTCTTCTGAAGCAATCGCCCTGGTGAGCAAGGCATCTTTGGCCCTTGAACGCAGTTCATTGGCAATTTCATCATCAAAATCCTGGATATCAGAAATCTCTTCCAGTGGAACATAGGCAATTTCTTCCAGGGTAGTAAAACCTTCCTGCACGAGTATTTCTGCCACATCTTCATCTACATCCAGGCTATCCATAAAATTCTGGATAGTTCCAGCAGATTCCTGCTGCAGCTTGTCAGCCGCGCTTTCCTCACTCATGACATTAATAGTCCAGTCGGTGAGTTCACTACTCAGACGAACATTCTGGCCATTACGGCCTATAGCCTGGGCCAGATTATCTTCTGCCACAGCGACATCCATGGTATGAGCATCCTCATCTACCACGATGGAGGCTACTTCCGCAGGGGACAGGGAATTGATAACCATCTGTGCAGGATTGTCATCCCAGAGAATGATATCGATGCGCTCATTGGCCAACTCATTGGATACAACCTGAACCCTGGAGCCACGCATCCCGACACAGGCACCAACTGGATCAATACGGCCGTCATTGGTTTTAACCGCCAGTTTGGCACGCGAGCCAGGATCCCTCGCTGCTGCCTTGATTTCAATAATTTCTTCGGAAATTTCAGGCACTTCAATCTTGAAAAGTTCGACCAGCATTTCCGGAGCTATACGGCTTAGCAGTAACTGCGGACCACGCAGTTCTGTGCGAACCTCAACCAGCAGGGCACGCAGTCGATCATTAATACGGAATGTTTCCCGGGGAATCAGATTCTCCCTTGGGAGCAGACCTTCGGCATTGCTACCAAGATCCACAATGACATTATCCCTTGTCACTTTCTTGACGGTACCAGATACAAGCTGGCCCACCTTGTCCTCATACTCGGAAACAACAATCTCTCTCTCTGCTTCCCGAACCTTCTGTACTATTACCTGCTTCGCGGTCTGGGCAGCTATACGACCAAACTCCACGTTATCAATTTTTTCACGGTAAACATCACCAGGCTGAAGATTCTCATCTTTCTCATGGGCTTCTTCGATAGTGAACTGCGATCCCAGCAATGCCAGTTCATCGTCAGGTACGACAGTCCAGACACGGTAGGTTTCATAATCACCGGTGTCACGATCAATAATCACTTCGCAGTCGATTTCCTCGTCTACGTAACGCTTTTTAGTGGCGGACGCCAGTGCTGACTCTATAGCACTGAAAATCACATCCCTTGAGACACCTTTTTCATTAGAGACGGCATCTGCCACCATTAAAATTTCTTTGTTATTCATCTCGTTGCTACCTTTCATGCCCCATCGGGGAATTACAACTCCAACTGCATTACCCGGCCTGAACCTGGCTTACCAGGTTGGCCTTCTCGACCAGTTCATAAGGAATCACATATTCTTCATCGCCGATAATAAGTACGACCTCATCATCGACAATTCCTTTTAACTGGCCCGTAAATTTCCGCTTATTTTCAAAACTTTCTGTCAGCCTGAGCTGGACATGCCAACCCAGGTAATCCTGAAACTGCTCCAGTTTGAACAACACCCTGTCCAGCCCAGGTGAGGAAACCTCCAGCGTGTACTCGCCGCTGATAGGATCTTCCACATCGAGGATACTACTAATCTGCCGGCTGGCATTTGCGCAATCCTCAACATCTATTCCATTGGCCTTGTCGAGGTAAACCCGCAAGATGGAATGTCTGCCCTGGGGAATATATTCAATCCCCCACAGTTCAAAACCAAGCGCATTAATGGCAGGTTCCAGCAAGTTTCCCAACTCGATTGTTTTCCTGCTCATCGTCAATTCACGCTCTTGCCAAACAAAAAATGGGCCCAAGGCCCACTTCCAATTACTGCTATCTGGGTTCAGACCCTGCCTACGAAAAAGCCCCTAAAAGGGGCTTTCAATAAACCGGCTACTGAAGACTGGTAGCGGGGACAGATATAGAACCTGCGACCTTCCCCTTGGCAAGCAAGGCCTCTGCCTTATCCCACCTGCAAACACCAGTCTGTCTGCATAATTCGTAAACTTCCTTTCAGGGTTGAAATTGGTATCAGGGGCAGGATTTAAACCTGGGACCTTCCCCGTGGTTATAAAGCGTCGAGCCCGAGGGACTGTTTCTTTAAAACCGCAGACAATTAATGTCTGCTGATGCACAATTTCTTTAGCCCTGGTTGAAATTGGTAGCGGGGGCAGGATTTGAACCTACGACCTTCGGGTTATGAGCCCGACGAGCTGCCAGACTGCTCCACCCCGCAACACATCAACTTCAACTTTATTTCCGGCAACCAAAAGGGTCATCGGAAAGGGCGGGAATTATAGGGGCGAACTGGTTCATGGTCAAGACCAATCACCCTTCTTCCATACCCGAACAGAAGGATTCATGCTTCGAATCACTATTTTTTAATCCAGGAGCTCTGCGAGCCCCCTAACCACAGAATCCTGCTTCGAGCCGGTTTACCTGACTTTCACATGGGCAATTTCCAGTCTCGAATCAACTTCTGTGATCCAGGAGTACTTCAGGTTAACCCCAAAGATTAGCTGAACTGAATGGTACAACCAATCTCCAAGGTATGAATCGCCACCATTTCACTAGACAGATTCCAGCCTCATTTTGTACTGCTTTTCATACTCTACCGGAGACTTCTGGTTATTAAAACTGTGCCGTCTCTTGGCGTTATAAAACATCTCGATATAATCGAACACATCCG
>Ga0181559_10001970_pt1 | contig 20272 bp, 15 predicted proteins | sample 011ome_21_FD_133752 | JGI IMG/M metagenome (GOLD analysis project Ga0181559, IMG submission 133752) | Coastal salt marsh microbial communities from the Groves Creek Marsh, Skidaway Island, Georgia - 011508AT metaG (megahit assembly) | ecosystem: Environmental > Aquatic > Marine > Intertidal...
AACACGTAGTGGAGCTGGACGCCGTCATTTCAAGCAATCCAGAACTTACCGGCTCATCTACTCTGGGCATTATCGAGTTACTCGAAGCTCTACAGTCCCATACCATCGTTCTGGTCGTCGAAAACGCTCACTTGCTCCCAGAAGAGTGCATAGCCGCGATCCTAGACCCGTGTCTTGCCCACCGCAGCACATTGGTCGCGTTCTGTTTTGAAGAACCTGACGAGCTCTCATTTCAGGGTGCACGCATAGCCGCCAGAACCACCCAGATTAATCTGCGGATGCTCAATAACGCCGACATCCGCGCGATGTTATCGGACATGTTCAGTCACAGTGAGGCACGGGTTCGCGAACTTGCAGCCGAAATCGCGCAAAAGACCGGCGGCGTGCCGGGGTTAGTGCAGGAGCTGATTTTTGAACTGCACTCTGCCGGGCACATATTCTACGAACGCAATAACCTCGAATGGAGCTGGGAAATCGATGCTGTTCGACGGTATTTTTTCAACAACAACTCCGCCGAACGCGTTAACGCAATCCTCGATGAATTGCCTGACAGCACCAGAGAACCACTGTGTGCCGGTGCCTGCGCTGGCAATGTATTCGAACTTCAGCTGATCGCCCAGGCACTGTCCAAAGACACCGCAGAAATCGCCCAATGGCTGCGACCCGCCATCACTCAGGGCGTGTTAGCCATGACCGGAGACAGTCTTTATCAGTTCTCCCATCCTCGTATCCGCACAACGGTCTATCACCGTACACCCGAAACGGACAAGCAAACCCTGCATCTGAAGATCGCCCGCGCCTTACAGGCGCCTGATCAATTGAACACTCGACGTGATTCGGTCACCCATCGAGGTGCCGAGATCACCGACCACTTGAATGCGGCCAGCAATCCGATTGACACAGACGCTGCACTCAGCCTCGAGGTCGCGCACAACAATTTACTCACCGCGGAGCATTGCCTGCGACAAGGAGATTTTCCGGGAGCACACCGATACGCGCGCTACGGATTGGCATTGATGCACAGTTGCGTCAACGAAACACTCTTCTACGAACTCACCGAGTGCGCAGCCTCAGCTGCTTTTCTGTGTAGCGACTTTGACCAGCTCAATCGGGTGGCGCATCTTGCACCCGACAGTCAAGCACTCTGCGAGACTCGGTTACGCGCGGCCTTAGTGCGCAATCGGTTACCGGAGGCGATTACCGAAGCACAAAGGGGGTTAGCGGCCGCGGGCTTTGGGCCGCGCGCACCGAAGAACACATTACCCACCCACAACTTCGCGCGACGCCTGGCAAGCCGTCTACGGCTCCCCCAGCGGATGGCATCCGTTACATCGCAAACGATAGCCGAGACACGAAATCCTCAATTCCGCCAGATCACCCGCATGATTGCCTATCTCGCACATGCCCAACTGCACACAGCCCAAGGTAGGCTCGATCACGGTTACAACTACGTCATTAAACAGGCAAAAAACAAGGGATATTGCGGCGAAGTCGCTTTCGCGTTTGCCGTAGCCGCACTCACCGCGCAACGCGATGGCTTTGTCGATCAAGCCCTTGACCACAGTCGAGCGGCCCATGATGTTATCCAACATTTTCCCGACGACAAGTTTTCCGTCCGCGCACGGACGCTGCTCAATGGATTGGTGGAACCTTGGTTTGGCAATTTTGATCAGGCGCTTACTGGACTCATTGAGGGTGCAGCAGAGTCCGAAGCACAACAGGACTACGAATTTTCTGCCACGGCGGGTGCTTTCTATGCCACTAACGCACTTGCGCGTGGCCTTGACCTCAATTCTCTTAAGCGAAGTCTTGATCAGCAGTTAAGGGCAACGCACACGGCCCAGCATGTCACCAGCGTCAACATCACCTATTTTGTGTTGAAAATCATCACCAGCTTGCTTGCCCAACGCATTGAGGACCACCCGGTTTGCGAGCAAGCGCAAACCATCAATAACGACGACGATCGCCTGGCTCAAGGGTGCGTTTATGCTCTGCGCTTGTATTACGCGGTCATTTTTAACGACTTCGCGGGTGCCGCAAGTGTCACCAAGATGGCAGATCAATACGAACAGGGATTGCGCAGCTTTCCCATACACAGTCTCTACACGTTGAGCCGCGGTATAGTCGCTGCACGCAGTCATCCCCCACAGCAGGATGTGCTGAACCAATCGATCGATGATTTGAACCGGGCAAAACAGTTGGGCGCCAGCTTCGTTGAGCCCAAGGTTTATATTTTGCAAGCCGAACACGCTCGCATCCAGGAAAAGTCCAACAAGACACTGGAACTGTTGGAACGAGCAGCCGACTGTGCACGCCAACACGGACTGGCTAACGACGAAGCGTTGGCATACGAACTGGCCGCGCGAGAATGCGAGGAACGCGGCAGAAATGACTTTGCAAAACTGTTTGCAGGCAATGCCTATCAGGCCTATTTACGATGGGGTGCGGTAGCGAAGGCCGAACAGCTGGTGCGAGAACTGCCAGGCCTGATCAATGAGGCCGAGAAGCAAACCGAAAATTCGAGTGCGCTCAGTGTGACTGACCTGGCGGACCTGACATTACGCGACTTCCAAACCTATCAGAGTAGCGCAGACAGTTCAGAATTCAGTGACAGGGTCATGGACACCACGACCGCTTTGCGCGCGGCTCAAACCATCTCAGGTGAGATTGTTCTGGATCGAGTATTGACCAAATTGCTGCGTTTGGCACTCGAACATGCAGGTGCTCAGAAAGCCTGCATGCTGCTGCGCAGCGAAGATCGATTCCAACTCGAAGCCATTGCCGGCGTGGATGGTGGCGACACGCGGCGGGTAATGCCAGCGGAACCGTTAGAAGCCAGTCGCGAGGTACCCATTTCAATTGTTCAGTTTGTCGCCCGCACCAACAAGTCCCTGGTTTTGTCCGATGCTACCCTAGAAGATGTATTTACTCAGGATGAATATATCCAACACACACAGCCTCTCTCCGTGCTTTGTTTACCCATCATCCATCGCGGGGACATTACCGGCATCTTGTATGTTGAGCACCGCTGGCTTACCGGCGTGTTTACTGCCCAACGCGTAGAAGTGCTGACACTCCTGGCCTCGCAGGCGGCGATCAGCATAGAGAACGCTCGCCTGTACGCAGACTTACAGAACACCAGAGATGAATATCGAACGCTTTACGACAGCGCGATTGAGGGCCTGTTCCGCATTAACGGTGAAGGCCAATTGCTGAGCGCCAATCCCACGCTGGCGAAGATACTGGACTTTGAAGGCACACAAGACTTACTCAGCGACTATAAAGACCTGTTACATCGTGTGTTTCTAAAGACAGAATACGCCCAGAATTTTCTGTCCGCCCTGGAGGAGAACCAACAAGTGACCAGCTTTGAGGCTCAGGGCTTGAGCCGCAACGGCCGAGTATTTTGGATGTCACTGACCGCGCGGCTGACCAAAGACGCGGATAACGGAGACTACATTGACGGTTCACTGTTTGATATCTCAGAGCGGATGCAAAAAGAGCAGGCCGACAAACAACGCCAGATAGCGGAAGCTGCTAATGTGGCGAAAAGCGAATTTTTGGCCAATATGAGCCACGAAATTCGCACACCCATGAACGCTATTGTTGGTTTTTCCAAACTGGCCTTAGAAACCGACCTCGATCGTAAACAACACGAATATTTAACCAGCATACGCAATGCCGGTGAAAATCTGGTGTCCTTGGTCAGCGACATCCTGGATTTTTCGAAGATCGAAGCGGGCAAGCTGACTCTGGAGGAACATCCCTTTCGTCTGGCGGATACCTTAAGCGAGGTCGAACGATTGTTTCGTACCGACATGCGACGCAAGGGTTTAAACTTCAACATCAACGACCAGACTGGGCAACACCCGGATTTTCCCGCCAACGGCGTTTTGATCGGTGACTCTTTACGATTACAACAAGTGTTCGTCAACTTGATCGGCAATGCCTCCAAATTCACAGAGCGGGGAGAAATCACCCTGTCGGCAGAAGTTGTTCAACTACACAACGATGAATTCACTTTGTCCTTTCATGTCATTGATACCGGCATAGGTATTGAAGAGGACCAAACAGAGCGCCTGTTCGATTCATTCGAGCAGGCAGAATCCTCGATCACCCGACGCTACGGTGGTTCAGGCTTGGGCTTGAGTATTTGCAAAAGATTGGTCGACGCCATGGGCGGCGACATTGATGTTTCGTCGCGTCCCGGCGAGGGTAGTGATTTCTCCTTCACAACCACGTTCCGTATTCCCGCCGCAGACAGTGCCACACAGGATTCGCTACCCAAGCGACGCAAAACCGCCATCTCAATACTGCGCGACCGACGAATTTTGGTCGCTGAAGACAATCCCATCAACCAACAATTGGCACTCGAATTTCTACAGCGTGCCGGTGCGCAGGTCGACATTGCGGAGACGGGGCGACAAGCTATTGCCGCGGCAGTCGATACCTCATACGACGTTATCCTGATGGATATTCACATGCCCCAAGCGGATGGGTTAGAGGCAACCGCGGCCATTAGGGCACAAGGCTTAACCGTGCCGATCATCGCGGTTTCCGCAGATGCGTTGACCGAACGTAAACAAGCCGCGCTGAATGCAGGCTGCAATGCCTACGTGACTAAACCGATAGATTTTGAAAATCTGACTAACGCGCTGGGCGATGTCCTACCAGAAACTGAGCCACTTGTGGGCCGGCGCGCCACTGATCTCACCGAAGACGAACTTGAGGCTGAGGACGACCTGCTGACCGACGTTCCGCGGGTAGCCGGCATCGACTTAGGCGAAGCGATTAAAAATCACAACGGCAACGTCAAGCTCATGACCAAATTAATGGGCGATTTTGGCCGCTATTACGGTGATGCGGGACCTAAAATTCGCGAACATATTGCGGTTCAAGACTATGACAGTGCTGAACGTCTTGCGCACAATTTACACGGCGTGGCAGGCAGCTTTGGCGCACGCCGACTCAAAGAAGCCGCCAAAACATTAGAACTCGCCTTGGTCGGAGGGGAGACTAAAAACTTACTGGGTCTGGCACAAAGCTTCGAAATCGCGTTGGCGGAAGTGTTAGAGTCAGCAGAGGCTCTGGCCAGTGATGAAATACGCTTTCGCGCTTCGGACTTCGACAAAGACCGCCAGGACCACGGTTCCGAGCAAAACTAATCCAAGGCCAGTAGATCAATTTTACCGGCACTCTGGGTCTGTGCTTCGCTCAGGGTTAGTCCACTAAAATCAAACAAATTCTGATCCGCCATATGTGACGGCGTGATATGTCCCAGGCTACGGGCAATATTGTCGACTCGACCCGGCTGGGTTCTATCCCACTCCTGCAGCATGCGCTTGATGGCCTGACGCTGGAGGTTCTCTTGAGACCCACACAAATTACAGGGAATGATCGGATAGGCCGCGAACGTTGACCATCGTTCAATCAGCGACTCACGGCAATAGTACAACGGACGTATAACCATGTTCTTGCCGTCATCACTTCGCAGTTTTGCAGGCATAGACTTCATTCTGCCGCCGTAGAACATGTTCAGAAACAAAGTTTCAACCGCGTCGTCAAGGTGGTGGCCCAGCGCGATCTTGGTGGCCGATATCTCTTGTGCGAAGCTGTACAAAATTCCGCGTCGCAACCGTGAACAAACCGGACAGGTCGTTTTGCCCGCCGGTGTCAGCTGCTGCACAACACTGTAAGTGTCTTCTTCAAGGATGTGGTACGGCACCTTCATCTGATCGAGAAAACGAGGTAAAACATCCTCGGGAAATCCCGGCTGTTTCTGATCCAAATTCACCGCCACCAGATCAAAGTCTATTGGCGCATGCTTTTGCAGACTCAACAGCATCTCTAACAGCGTATAAGAGTCTTTGCCCCCGGACAGACACACCATGACCTTGTCGCCGTCTTCAAGCATGGCGAAGTCTACAATCGCGCGACCGACAAGACGTCGCAACTTCTTGTGACATTTGTTTTTTTCGTACTGTAGCTTTCTCGGGTCTTTGGCGAGCCTCTCACTCTCGCCTGGCTTGAGTTTCGAACCCGGCTCAAATCCTCTTACGGTCACCTTATTTCAGTCCGCGCAGCACTAACATGGGCGGAGAGTTTACCAGCTGTCGGCTGCCAAGCAGACCAACAACCACAATAATTATGGCACCCGCCAAGGGACCCACTGGCCACACCCAGGGATGAAGTTGGGTTTCAAGCTCGAATACCTGGGACTGCAAAACCGCAACGGTTATTTCTGCGCCGACCACCGCAACGATGCCCGAAAACGCACCGAGTACAAAGAATTCGGCGGCCAAGGAGCCACCGATGAGACGCCGAGTGCCACCCAAAGTACGTACCAGCGCATGTTCTGCCATACGGGCGTCGCGGCTCGCCTGGATACTGGCCACTAAAACGAGGCAGCCGCTGGCCAACACCAAGCCGAGTACCAGCTCTACGGCTTGGGTCACGCGGTCGATAATGCTCTTTACCTGTTCAATCAAGGCATCGATCTCGATCACCGTGATGGTGGGATGATTAGACAGCAGCGTGTTCAGGAAAACCTTATTGCTGGGCTCAAGAAAGAAGCTGGTCATGTAAGTCGCCGGCACATCCCGTAAAGCCGCCGGAGACAAAATAATGAAGAAGTTGGGGCTCATACTCTCCCACTCCAACGTCCTTATACTGGTCACCCTCGCATCGACCGGTTGCCCACCGATATCAAAGGTTAACTCATCACCCAATGTCAGTTTGAAGCTATCGGCATAGTCCTTCTCCAACGACACTTCTGCCAAGTCCGACTCGGCAGACCACCATTGACCGGCAACTATTTGGTTATCCTTGGGTTGTTCGGCAATCCAGGTAAGATTGCGCTCAGACATCAATCGCGTGCCGCCGTCATAATTTGGGTTGGCCACCTCATCCTGATAGGCTTTTGCATCTTGGCCATTCACCGCCATTACCCGACCCCGAATCATCGGATACAGAAAATCGCCCGCCGTCGCATAGTTATCAATCAGCGATTGCACCGCCTCTACCTCGTCCGCGGCGATATTCATAGCAAAGTGATTCGCGGCCTCCTCTGGTACCTGCGAGCGCCACTCGCTGATCAACGCCGTACGGAGCAACACCAGGACCAACAACAGCATGATCGCCATGCCAAAGATCAAAATTTGCGCGGTGTTCTCGCGACTGCGGCGCTGCAATCCACTCAATGCAAGGCGCCAGCCGCTACGCGCCTGCATCCCGACTATACGTCCACTTTTGAGCAGCAGATAGGCTAAGCTACCGAACACCAACACCACGCTCACCGCGCCCACCACGGTCCAAAAGGTCAAAAATAAGCTTTTGCTGTACCACACCAAGAGCAACAAACTCCCTGCGATGGCCGCGCCATAAGACACCCATTGACTCGCCGGAGGCACACCCAAGTCGCGTCGAATGACTCGCATGGGGGACACACTCTTTAAGTGGATAAACGCGGGCATGGCAAACGAAACAGCGCAAATGAGACCCGTGGCGGTACCCAGCATAAAGGGTCGCAGACCGGGCGGAGGTAATTCAACCGGGATAAATGACGATAACAACGCCACGATCGCAAAATGCAACGCACCGCCGGCAATCAGGCCACCCGCTATGGCAACTGCCCCGACCAACAGCAAAATACTCAAAAACCCAATGAGGATTTGCGACGGCGTCGCACCCAGTGTCTTCAAAACACCCACATGATCATAGTGACGTGCCGCGTACCGGTGCGCACTGAGTGCCACCGCAATCCCGGCTAACAGTACCCCAAGCAGGCCACCCAGCAGCAAAAAACTCTCTGCGCGATCCAGAGCTGACCCTATACGTGGACTACTCTCGCGAATGCTGACCCAACGGTAGTTGGGTTTCAGTGGTAAAACGGATTTCAGATCATCAAGCGCGTCGTTTTCGCCACGTAACAGCAGTCGGTAGGAGAGTCGACTGCCGGGCTGGACAACCTGCGTTGAGGGTACGTTGTCCAGATTCATTAATAGGCGAGGGCCTAGATCAAAAAACGAGCCCCCACGGTCGGGTTCCGATACCAAAACACGCGCCACTACGAGCTGGGCCCGACCCACTTCCACTAAATCCCCGAGTTTTACCCCTAATGCCGGGAATAGGCGGGAATCTAACCAAGCCTCCCCCGACTTGGGCGTGCCCTCAACCGGGTAGCCACGGGAGAACGGCTCATCGGCCACAATCAACTCACCACGCAATGGATAGTCACCGCTGACCGCTTTCACGCTCACCAGTTGGTTCTTGTCGCCGGCAAAGATCATTGACGGAAAGCTCAGAGTATCGGCCATATCCAAACCCCGGTCAGCTGCCGCCAATCGGAAATCTTCGGGAATCTCCCGTGAACTCGAGATTTGACGATCCGCGGCGAGAAAGTTGGCTGACTCTTCTAACAGCGCTTGTTGTAGGCGATCTACAAACAAACTGATCGAGGTCACCGTACCGACCGCCACGATCAGCGCGACCAGTAATAACCCCATTTCCCCAGAGCGGATGTCGCGCATCGCCATACGCCGGACCAAATTAAAATTCACGCCTGCCCACCTGTCACAGGAATTGAATCTTTATCACTAAGGTCCTTCGAAATCGGGTCCTTCGAAATCGGGTCCTTCGAAATGGGGTCTTTCGGATTGGGGTTTTTGATACGCCCAGCCTCGATCGCGATGATCCGATCGCAACGTTCTGCGAGGCGATTGTCGTGGGTCACCATGACCAGCGTAGTACCAAATTCTCTGTTCAGCTCAAACAACAACTGGATGATGCGTTCGCCCGTGTTTGTGTCCAAATTGCCGGTCGGTTCGTCGGCGAATAAGACCGTTGGGTTGGAGGCAAATGCCCGAGCGATGGCCACCCGTTGCTGTTCGCCACCTGACAATTGTCGCGGATAATGGGACAAGCGATCACCCAACTCGACCTTATCCAACAGCGTTGCCGCCTGAGCCTGAGCCATGGATTCACCGCGCAATTCTGCAGGCAACATGACGTTCTCTAGGGCAGTTAGGCTGGCCAGCAGCTGAAAAGATTGGAATACGAATCCAACATGCTCCCCTCGAACCAGCGCTCTGGCCTCTTCATCCATGCGACTCAGTTCAGCACCCGCCAATCGAACACTTCCGCCACTGGCGCTGTCCAAGCCTGCGAGAATTCCCAATAATGTGGTTTTCCCTGAACCTGAGGCGCCTACAATAGCAACTGTTTCTCCCTCATTGATTTCTAGGTCTATGCCATCCAAGATAACCAGCTTGCCCGCTGCTGTTTCAACAACCTTTTGAATATCTTTACCACTGACAACTGCAGAACTCATGAAATATAACTACCTACTTGCGTTTAACCCAATTCACCGACACGGGCCTCGGGTGATCCTCTTCCTCGCCATCTTGTTCTCGTTACCCGGTCAAGCGCTCTGTGTGCCGCCACCTGCGCAGGCGATTGTTGTGCTCGGCGACAGTATCAGCGCCGGTTATGGCATGCAACGAGAACAGGGCTGGGTGAACCTACTGTCCGAGACGTTAATTGCGCGTGAAGAGCCGTGGAAAGCCATTAATGCCAGCATATCTGGCGAAACGACCGGGGGTGGACGTGCCCGTTTACCGGGGCTTTTGGAAGAGCATTCACCAAAGATTGTGATTATTGAATTGGGCGGAAATGATGGACTGCGCGGTTACCCGATTAGCAAAATCAGGTCGAATCTAGCGGCCATGGTGGATGCCACGCAGCAGGCAGGGGCGATTCCACTGATCGTTTCTATGCGTATACCGCCCAATTACGGGCCGCGCTACACTGATGCCTTTGATGCGGTCTTTGCTGAAGTCGCTCAGGAAACCGGCGCGGCTATCGTGCCGTTTTTGCTCAGCGACGTCGCCTTCACTGAAGGCTTCATGCAGGACGATGGCATTCACCCTACCGCAGCAGCTCAGCCGTTATTGCTGGACGCGATTTGGACCTATCTAGACCCTTTACTGTGACCGTCGGCTATGACTTGCGCGAGACAGTTGCATCTTTGCCTCGCGCTGAGCCTTGCCGCTGGCCAATGTGGGCCTCGCCGCGGCGCTGAGCCAATTCCACTTGCCGCTGCCGCTCGCGCAGGCGTGCCCTTCGCTGGGCCGTCCCGGTTGCGTTAGACAAAGCGTGGTCTGGATTCAGTCCATCACCGTTTATCGGCCCCCCGGGCCTGCGTTGTGCGTCCGACAACTCATCAGAAGCATAACAATGAGGACAGCTTACGCCTTGTTCATAATAGCCTGAGGACATATCTTCGACCGAAACCGGGTGACGACAGGCGTAGCACTGTTGATAGTGACCTTGCCCCAGCTCCGCCGTGACCGACACACGTTGATCAAAAACAAAACACTCTCCCTGCCAACGGTTGTCTTGATCTTCGGTCTGTTCCAAATAACGTAAGACGCCACCATCCAGTTGATAAACGTGCTCAAAGCCCGCCTGCCGCATGTAGGCCGATGCCTTTTCGCAGCGGATCCCTCCCGTACAAAACATGGCAATTTGTTTATTGCGTTCAGGGCTCAGATTCTCAGCTACCCACTGCGGAAATTCCCGAAAATTAGTTGTCCGCGGATTCACGGCCTCAGGAAAACTGCCAATATCAATCTCGTAGGTGTTGCGTGTATCGATGACCACCACGTCGGGATCATCCATCAATTCATGCCATCGCTCAGGCGAGACATGTTCGCCGGTCAGGCTGATATCAAGGTCTTCAACCCCTAGGGTTACAATCTCGTTTTTCAGTTTCACTTTGAAGCGATAAAAACCCTGATTATTCTCGTCCAGATCCGACCACTTAAACGGTATGGAACCCAATTGCTGGGTCAATACTCGCGCCATCACATCTAGGCTGTCCGGCTGCGCGACAATCGTACCGTTCACCCCCTCCCGGGCCACCAGAATCGTCCCCTTAATCGATAACCGCTCTCCAAGCTCAAGCAACGTCTGTTGCAGAGCTTGCGGATCTTCCACGGGCACGAACCGATAAAACGCAAGCACTTTACGCCTCAGTTCTGTCGGTTGATCGTCTGTCGCCATAACTACTGTCCACTACCGCCGGCGCACGGTGGGCTCATAGGCACATTGGAAAATCGCGCTTGCCATTCTGCTGCGGTGTAGGCATGTATCGCCAGCGCATGCATGCCCCCTTCAAACTCGCCTTTTAACAAATCATTCACCGACCGATGACGATTGATTCGGGAGACGTCTTCAAAATCTGGTGATACGGCAACCACTTTAAAGTGACTCTCTGCACCAACGGGGACACTGTGATTCGCGCTCTCGTCAATAATCTGTAAATGCATGAGTGTGAGGCCTTGATCCAAGGCTTGTTCTATCCGTTGTGCGCGTGTCATTTGCGATCAACCTTTCTCTGGCGGTGGCCGCGCCGAGTATAAGGCGATGTCAGAGCGGCGCAAGACCATCCGAGCATTGCTGATCGGCCAGTCATGCTCAACACTGCCTTAGAATTCAATCAACGCGACACTGACGTTGTCTCGTCCACCCCGATCAAGGGCCGCTTTGAGCAAAAAATTAGCGCAATCTTCAATATCAGGTGTGGCCATGAGTTCACAAATCTCATGAGCGCGCACCAGGTCTGAGAGGCCGTCACTGCATAATAGAACACGTTCGCTCACCGGCACTTCACCGAACTCAGCCTTAAACAACCCGGGCAAACCCATGGCCTGAGTCAGGACGTTGCGTTTAGGGGCATTGTGCTCATCTTCCGGTGCCACTCTACCCGCGTCGATCAATTGCTGGGCGACCGTGTGATCCCGGGTGATTTGTGACAGCTCACCACCGGCATAGGTATACAGTCTCGAATCCCCAACATGGGCATAAAATGCCCGATCCGGACCTTGGGCCCATATGACCAGCGTGGTGCCCATCTTGCCGATGTAGCGCATCGCTTTGGCGCGCGCAACGACCGCATCATGGGCTGTTTCGAGAATTCCCGACAGGTCTTGCGCATCAATCAGGGGGTGCACACGTTTGCGTAACTGAGTGCAGGCTGCCTCCACCGCTACAGCGCTGGCCTGCTCTCCGGCAAGCAGCCCACCCATACCATCGGCAAGCACCGCAAACTGACCCTCTATATCGCAGTGAACACAGTCTTCATTATTGAGTCGGACAAGGCCTTGATGGCTACGAGAGATCATTTTCATCACATGGCATACGTTACCCGTGATCGGGTAAACTAGCCACTGGTCGTGTTGTCAAAAAATCATCAAAACAGCGAGGAACAAGATGCTGGCCATTCTCTCACCAGCCAAGTCATTGGATTACGAGTCGCAACTCACTACCCGTAAAATCAGCGAACCTGCATTCGTGGCGGACAGCATCGAGTTAATCGAGCAGCTGCGGCACTATCAGCCAGACGAATTGGCCTCGCTGATGCGCATCAGTGACAAACTTGCCGATTTGAACCACCAACGCTACCTCAACTGGTCTCCAAACTTCGGAGCCGACCATGCTCGCCCCGCAGTGCTGGCCTTTAAGGGCGATGTATACATAGGCCTGGACGCAGCCAGTATGAGCGAACGCGATTTCACCTGGGCGCAAAAACACCTCAGAATCCTGAGCGGTTTACATGGATTGTTACGGCCACTGGATGGGATTCAACCCTATCGCCTTGAGATGGGTACCGCTCTGCCCAACCCCAGAGGTAAAAATCTTTACGCATTCTGGGGCAACAAAGTCACCGAGGCCTTGAACCAAGCGATTGCAGAACAGCAGCAAAAAGTCCTGATCAACCTGGCGTCCAATGAATACTTTGACGTCCTCGACACGCAATCCATCGACGCCCGCGTCATTAATATACATTTTAAGCAGTATAAGAACGGCGAGTACAAATTTTTATCGTTCTTCGCCAAAAAAGCTCGTGGCCTGATGGCTCGATACCTGGTTGATCAACGGGTGTCGACGCTCAAAGCTTTGAAAGCCTTCGATTACGAGGGGTATGCCTTCAACGACGCCCTGTCCACAGACAACGACTGGGTTTTCCTGCGCGACTAATCCACCCGTATCAGCCCTAGGAGATGACACCATGACCACACCTAATCCAAGCGAACAAACAGAAATAGAAGCGGCTGCTTTTCGGCGACTATTAACGCACTTAGATGAGCGCAAAGACGTACAGAATATCGACCTGATGATCCTCGCCGGATTTTGCCGAAACTGCCTGACAAAGTGGTATAAGGCCGCGGCAGAAGAGCGCAATGTTGACATCGATTTTGAAGATGCCAGACAACGCGTGTACGGTATGAGTTATGACGATTGGAAAGCTAACCATCAGCAACCCGCAACACCAGAACAATTGGCGGCTATGGAAGCCAGCGGGCAACACTAGAGCGCCCTCTCAGGCCCACTCAATGCGGCCGGCGCTAAAGCGATATGGACAGTAACCCTGTAAAAGGCATTCTGGAGCGACTGCGCGAGTGGCGCGGTTTTCTATTGTTTATTGTCATCATGTTGATCTTTCGCAGCGCCATCGCCGATTGGAATCAAGTGCCAACCGGATCTATGATCCCCTCGATACTTGCCGGCGATCGAATTGTCGTAGATAAAACAGCCTACGATTTGCGGTTGCCATTCACGTTTGTCCGCGTTGCACGATGGGCCGACCCACAGCGGTCCGACGTTATTACTTTCGAATCGCCGATGGACGGCAAACTCCTCGTAAAAAGAGTGATCGGGGTACCAGGAGATGCCGTTGAGCTCGTTGCGAACCAACTGGTCATCAACGGCAATCCAGCCCAGTACCAAGAGATTCCCACCACCCAGGTACCGGCTACGCTCATCCATCGCCAACCTCATATCAATCTGGCGTATGAAACGGTGTTGGGTAAATCCAGGACCGTGATGACTCAACAAGCACGCCACCCTCAGATCCGGCATTCTTTCGGCCCGGTGAAGGTCCCCGCTGACCAGTATTTAGTGTTGGGCGACAATCGAGACAACAGTCAAGATTATCGAGTCATCGGCTTCGTGCATAGAGACTTGATTCTTGGTAAAGCCAACAGCGTCGCGTTCTCGCTCGATTATGAAAACTATTACTTACCGCGCAGCAATCGAATTCTTGTTCCCTTGATCTGAATCATTAACCCGGGTTTTAGCTCTCCACTTTGAGCCGCGTGATTCAGAGCCCTCGAGGACACAACTGCTCTATCAAGCCAGCGTCTCTTTGCGTCTTGGTCCGGCGTTAGCGCCGTTTGAACAGCTGGCGTAAGCCCCGTAACAGCAGGACCCCGATCAAACCACTCCCGATCATCAGACCTACAAAGAAAACACTGGTCACCAAAAATTCGAGCATGACCTCGGTTTGAACACCATACTGTCGAGCTACCCAAAACATAGCCGCTATCGCTGCCAGGGTACCCAGCACCACCGTGCGTGCGGTTCTGACCCACGTCCTGCGACGCGCAGAGCTACGTTCTATCGCGCTTGGCTTGGTACGCATTGAAGGTCTTTTGACGGGCATGTCGGTATCATGCATTGTGCACCGTACGCATAACAAGATGAAAAGGTGCATTTGTTGAGCACGTCAAGCGTTCGCAAAGACCAAATCGATTTGCTCGGCGGCAGCCTGTTGCTGGGGTTTAGCCTGATTCTTGGACTCAATCAGGCACTGGTCAAAGTTGTCAATGTCGGGCTCGCACCCGTTTTTCAGTCCGGATTACGTTCTGCCTGCGCCTTGCCTTTAGTCGTCGGATTCGCGCTCGTTATGCGCAGGCGCCTCGCCATCAGTGACGGCACACTTACGCTGGGTATACTCAATGGATTGTTGTTTGCGGCAGAATTCTGCCTGTTGTTTTTGGCCCTGGACTACACCACGGTGGCGCGTGCGAGTTTGTTCTTCTATCTCATGCCGGTTTGGGTTGCTTTGAGCGCCCATGTTTTCATACCGGAAGAACCACTCCACCGTAACAAAGTCCTTGGATTGTTCAGTGCCGTTGTCGGCGTTGCCATCGCGTTCACGGGTGATCTCGGCGCGGCTGGTGAAGACGCCTGGATCGGCGACTGGTTGGCTTTGCTTGCGGGTATGTTTTGGGCGGGAATCGCGCTACTTACCCGTACGAGCCGACTCAACACGTGTACCCCGGAGATGAACCTCATCTATCAACTCGCTGTTTCGGCTCTGGTTCTTCTGGCTGTGGCGCCCTTGTTTGGCCCTACGGTGCGCGAATTGAACGCTTTGATCCTTTGGGTATTTGCCGGCCAGGTGGTCGTTGTGGTCGCAGCGGGTTTTCTTATGTGGTTTTGGATTCTGAGTATCTATCCGGTATCCAACATGGCTTCATTTGGTCTGTTGGCCCCCATTTTTGGAGTTTTTTTTGGCTGGGCCATCTTTGACGATCCACTCACCATCACCTTTCTCGCTGCCCTCGTGTTTGCGGGCATAGGGGTAGTGCTGGTTAATACCCAGCCGAAACTCAAAACACCCTGAGCCCATGGCCATGATTGAATACCATCAACCACCAAGGACGCTTGGAGCATGAGGATTCCCAAGATCAGTGAAGGCGTAATCAGGCTGGCCACTACCGTGATTGCCAGTCTTTTACCCAATCTAGGCTTCGGCGCAGGCTACGACACCGTGCTGCGTGGGGGTATGATTTATGACGGTAGTGGCGGTCCACCTTACTCCGCAGATATCGCAATTGACAACGACAAGATCGCCTTCATTGGCACGGTGAGCAAGGACGATCTGGATGCCACAGCGCGCGTCATGGACATTAGCGGCCTCGCTGTGAGTTCGGGATTCATCAACGTACTGAGCTGGGCAAACGAGTCACTCCTAATAGACGGCCGCAGTCTAAGTGACATCCGTCAGGGGGTCACGCTGGAGGTTTTTGGTGAAGGCTCCAGCATGGGGCCGATTACACCGGCGATGCGGACACGGATGACGCAGCAGAACACAGACCTCAACTACGACATCCCATGGACGACCCTCGGCGAATATCTTGATCACCTAGTCGCGCAAGGCGTGAGCCCAAACGTCGCCTCCTTTGTAGGGGCCACAACGGTGCGCATACACGAACTGGGCTACGACAACCGTCAACCCAATCCAGAACAATTAAGTCGCATGCAAGCACTGGTTGAACAAGCAATGCTGGAGGGCGCCCTTGGCGTGGGTAGCTCACTGATCTATGCACCCGCCTTTTACGCCCAAACCGGTGAACTGATAGCACTGATGAACAGCGCTGCACGCCACGGCGGCAGCTATATCTCCCATCTGCGCAGCGAGGGCAATCGACTCTTGGAAAGCCTTGACGAGTTGATATACATCGCCGAGCAAACCAGAGCGCCCGCACAGATTTATCACCTCAAAATAGCAGGCCAATCCAACTGGCATAAGATGGATGCAGTCATCAAAAAAATTGAAGCCGCCCGCGCTCGCGGATTAATGATCTCGGCAAATATGTACAGCTATACCGCCGGTTCCACAGGTCTCGATGCCAGCATGCCACCCTGGGTCCAGGAGGGCGGTTACTCTGCCTGGCGTTACCGATTGCGCAACCCGGACATTCGCCAGCAAATTCTGCAGGAAATGATCACGCCGACCGACGCTTGGGAAAACTTGCTGTTGGCTGCGGGGCCGGACAACACCCTTCTGGTGGGCTTTAACAACCCTAAACTGCGTGCCTACACCGGTAAAACCCTAACTGAGGTCGCCCGGTTACGCGGCCAAACCCCTCAAGAGGCGGCTATAGATCTGGTGGTCGAGGATGGCTCACAGGTACAAGTCATTTATTTCCTGATGTCCGAGGACAATGTTGCCCGAACCATGGCTCTACCCTGGGTCAGCTACGGCTCCGACGCGGCCTCACTCGCCAGTGAAGGTATATTTTTGAATCGCAGCACCCATCCCAGGGCTTACGGTAACTTCGCTCGCGTATTGGGCGAATACGTTAGAGAACAAAAGGTCTTAACTCTGCCCAAAGCCATCCAAAAACTGACCCAATTACCCGCACGCCAACTCGGACTCAGACTTCGCGGAACTCTGGCGGTGGGATTTTTCGCTGACCTCACCGTCTTCGACCCCATGTTAGTCCGTGACAACGCCACCTATACCGACCCCCACCAATACGCGACAGGGGTCATTCACGTTTTTGTCAACGGCCAACCGGTTCTGTTGCATACGAAACATACAGGTCGCTTACCCGGGCGCGTCGTTCGCGGTCCCGGTTGGGCTGGCTGGGCAGATAAAAATCACTGACAATGCGCCCCGAGCGCGTTTACCATGACCCCACGCAATAACGCCCGGTCACCTTCTGTCTACTGGAGCACACTATGTACAAACCCACAGTTCTCATAGTTCTTGCAGGCCTAATCGCCAGTATCCACGCATCGTCGGGTTGGTCGCATGATCAAGCCTCACCCGCACCTCACAATGATCGGGATCGACCCATCGTTTTCCCAGATACGGCTCAATATAAAACTTTAGTGGTCGACCTACATACGCACAGCGTCTTTTCAGACGGCCATGTGTGGCCAAAAATTAGAGTAAGCGAAGCGCTGCGCGACGGGCTGGATGCACTCGCGGTAACTGAGCATCTGGAATATCAACCGCACTTGGCTGATATTCCACATCCCGACCGAAACCGCGCCTACGCTGCAACCGTCGACGCTGCGCAGGACTCTGACCTCATGATCATCGCTGGTACAGAAATTACCCGTGGGGACCCAGCTGGCCATATCAATGCGGTGTTTATTCAGGACGCCAACAAAATCCTCAATGTGACCGAGCCGCCAGAAGATCCCGGTGACGTCCGCGGCTACTACGAAGCGGCAGCGGCTTGGCCGGTAGAGAACGCCGTTGATGCTGCCCACGCGCAAGGTGCCTTTATCTTCTGGAACCACCCTTATTGGACGGCGCAGGCACCCGACGGCATAGCACGGATCACTGAATTTCACAAACGTGCCGCGCGCGCCGGCAAACTGCATGGCATCGAAATTGCCAATGGGCAGGATTATTCTGCCGAAGCACACGCCATCGCACTCAAACATGATTTAGCCATGATCGGCGTATCTGACGTACATGACCTGATCGACTGGGATTATCCACCACAGGCGGGACAACATCGACCTGTCAATCTGGTCCTGGCCACCGAAAAATCTCCCGAGGCGCTCAAGCAGGCCTTGTTCGAGCGGCGTACGCTGGTGTGGTTTCGAAACTTATTGATTGGCCGACAAGCCGAATTAGACGCCATGTTACAAGCCGCACTACGCATAGACAACGCAGCGTATCGACCTAATACCCAGGTATTGGACGTGACCATTCGCAACACCTCGGACGCCAGCTTTACCCTGCGTAACCTAACCAAAATGACCTTCATGGATCATGGCCAGGACATCATTGTACCCCCACACCAAACCTTGACCTTTGCGGTCAAGCCCGGTCGCAACGCTACGTCCGTGGATCTGAAATTTTCTGTCGAAAATGCCCTACTGGCCCCGCGCAAGGCAGCCACGATCGCATTTACCGTCTCGCCATAGACCCATGCGTATTGCCGTGATCGGCCTTCTCTGTGCCAGCTTAATGACCAGCTGCACAGACACCCCTGCCGGCGGCGCGAGCGTCGCCACTTTCCCTGCCGAAAATTTACCTTCTGGCGTGCAGCCCGATGGGCGGCTCGGTGATTTTCTTAGCGCTTTGAGCGAGCCCCTGCCTACGGGGTTGCGCGCGATCATCATCGATCAAGAGGGCCACCCTCTGCTGCTGCTTGAACTCGACCCGCAGCGCTTCGAACCCGTGTTCATCGGCGCCGTTAATACCGGGATCTCGGCGCAGGAGGCGCTCGATGCAAACAACTTAAGTGTCGTCATTGGCAGTAGCTTTGTGACCGAATTACATAGCCTACAGCCAGTCGGCCTGCTGAAAATCAACGGCACCACGTTAAGCCCTCTTGAGACTTACGGCTACACTCGCGTGCTTGGGGTCAATGAACAAGGCATGAGCGTGGTGCACAAACGAGATTATCAACCCACTTTGTTCCATAGTGCATTACAGGCGGGCCCCGGCATCATTGAGCAAAGCCAGTTGGATATCTCTGAACAAGACCTGCAACGTCCCAAATACTTCCGGAGTTTTGTGGCGATTTGCGAAAATCGATGGCTGGCGGGCATCAGCCTAGGCCCAGCCAACCTGCGCACCCTGGGCCAGACACTACTGGAATTCATTCGTGAAAGTGACTGGCAATGCCCAGAGGTGGTCAATTTGGCGGGTGATCGGGAAGCCGTCGCTTTGATCCGCACCGCCAGCAACTTAACCCTGTTCCATGGCGATCCTGCGTCCCGCAAAGCCGGCTTGCTGGGTTTTCGATCCCGCTCGAACTGAGGGCAAGCTAGCGCCCGGCGCTATGGCGTAACGCAGGCCAGCGCCCATAAGTTAAGCCCCGCCAAATCCACTCCAGGGGGCCGAACCGAAAACGAGCCAACCACCAGGGGCTCATTATTAACTGCATCAACCAAATAACGATCACAATGGGATAAAGCGCCCACCGATGTAATTCCCCAACCCACCCAAATCCGGCGCCCGTGAATAAGAACAGACACAGGATCGATTGTAGGAGATAGTTGGTTAACGCCAACCGCCCAACGGCCGCGAGGCGACGTCGCAACGTCATCAATACACCCGTCTTCAAAAGATAAAGGATCAGGCCCAAATACCCCAGAGTCATGCCGATTCGACCAATATGGTAAGTGACTTGTGCCTGAGCAAAGACGCTCAAAAATTCAAACTCTGCCGCATAAGCTTGGCCCACTTCATAGCCATTCACCATCAACCCAATCAGTAGGCCAGCGAGGGCCATATTGCGGTAAAACGCAAGCGATCGATCGCCCTGAAGGATGCCGGTTTTGTAAAGCGCCATACCCAAGAGCATCATCGCCAAGGCGTCCCAGAACAGGAAAAAAGGCAATGCAAACGCGAGGGTTTCATTGACTTTGCCGACATTCCAGGCGAAAGCTGAGGCATAACCACCCCGCCGAGCAGCGAGCTCATCATTCTGCGCCTGCTCACTGAGCACAAAGTCAGCCACGAAGTCTTCCCAGCCGGCAGCGGCCTCGAGTCGCTGAGCTGACACGGTAGAACGGTCCTCTATCAACGCCACCTCGTCGTAGGCTTGCTGCGAAACACGTAGACCGACCTGGGTGAAGCCGTGCAAGGTCGACATCAGGACCACCAAGAGTGCTGCACTGGCGCATAGACGGGCCGCAGAAACATCACGCACCCAGTACAGCAAGGCGC